>MDSV01087113.1_pt1 | contig 32294 bp, 25 predicted proteins | sample 810851 | NCBI WGS metagenome assembly MDSV01 (sample SAMN05326640, study PRJNA326480) | marine metagenome | isolation source: seawater | place: Atlantic Ocean: North East | collected 2012 | reverse complement strand
CGAAGCAGCACAATCTATACTTGCAGCGTTAGAAGATCGAATAGCCTCGAGTTAATTTATGAAAGAATCCAGGGATCACACTTCCATTTCGGAATGGATAAATTCCATCGAAAATGGACAAATAAGAAGTCTTTCTCGGGCAATTACACTGCTTGAAAGTACTCGGACAGAAGATACGCATAGGGCTGGAAACCTACTCAAAGAAAGTTTGGCACGACTCAGTGCTACCGAACGTGCACCAACGATAAGAATAGGAATTTCAGGCCCTCCTGGGGTAGGAAAAAGTAGCTATATAGAATCCTTGGGGATGCACCTACTTTCGCTAGGACACCGAGTATGTGTGCTAGCTATTGATCCTAGTAGCCAACTATCTGGAGGTTCTATTCTAGGTGATAAAACCAGGATGAAGCGGTTGAGCACCCAGCCAAATACCTTCATACGCCCTTCACCTTCTCAACAAATTCTTGGTGGAGTTACCCATGCTACTCAATCCATCATGAGCTTATGTGAACTAGCTGGTTATTCCATTATTCTAATTGAAACTGTCGGAATTGGGCAAAGTGAAGGTGCTGTAGCAGATATGGTGGACTGTTTTGTCTTGCTTAACCAACCTGGAAGTGGAGATGAATTACAAGGGATTAAACGAGGAGTATTAGAATTTGCAGATGTTTTGTTGGTGAATAAAATGGACGGAATGACAAAATCATTAGCTCAACAAACACTACAATCGTTACGATCTACTTCCCAACTAATCAATCATTCCCTTAATAATTACCAAGTACCGACCTTAGGGGTCAGTTCCACCCAAGACATTGGAATCACTGAAAGTTGGCAAGCCGTAACTAAATTTCTAGAACAAGCTGTAGCAGAGGGATTCTTTGAGCACAAAAGAAAACTCCAACAAGAACACTGGTTTCAAAAATTAAGTGAGTACTATTGGCTTCACTATTTACAGGCAGCTAGGCACACTAGCTCTTTTCGAAACGCGCTCATAAAAGAGATCCAATCCGGTAAAAAAAATGTGATAGAAGCAGCTCAAGAATTCTCGCGGTCACTATTCAATAAGGAATAAACCCTTCATTTTAAGGTTTTAGCCTATTTAGAAAAGCTTTTGATGACCTAAAAAAAAATTGCTCAAAAACATACTTTATACTAGCAAAAAAGCGCTTACAGTATTATATTTATTTTATAGTCAGATATGCGATAAGCCACTATAACCATTTGTAATGTGCACATAAAATAACGATGTTTGGGCGATGAATTTAACTGTATGAGTTCACATGAACCGGTGGGTTTAAATAAATTTTAAAGAGCGTGCAGCTAAGCTAAAGCGAAGCTGCTACTTCGATGAGTGAGTGAGGAAAGGGGGACAATAGTCCCCCTTTTTTTATCCTGTAATTGTATCAAGAAAAGCTCATATTAGGCCTTCTATTTTATTTGTTTGAAGTTGTGGAATGATTAAACTCTATTCATCGTTTAATTACTTACTAATAATTTGAAAAACTCCGCGAGACCAAGTAGGCCCTATGAAGCACAATAAACTATTTGAATTATACGACATCAAGAATTTTGCCAAAGATGCCGATGCCCAAGTAAGGCTTGAAGGTGCTTTTCAGTCACAAGCAGATCAAATTGCTACACTAAAACATCAGTTAGACTTGCTTGAAAGCGCGATTCGAAATGATTATGATTCTATCATAATCACTGAACTTAGTTTGGAAAAACCTGGACCAAGAATTGTCTATGTGAATGACGGTTTTACTAGAATGACTGGATATACAAAACAAGAAGTATTTGGCAAGACACCACGAATCCTTCAAGGTGCGAAAACTGATCGAGTTATTTTGGAACGTCTCAAAAGGCGATTAATTGAAGGGCAAGCATTCTTTGGTCATACCATTAACTATCGCAAAGATGGCTCAGAGTTTATTAACCAGTGGGATATTCATCCCTTAATGAACGCACAGGGAGAGGTTACTCATTGGGTGTCATATCAACGAGATGTTACAGAGAAAAAAGAAAGTGCTAAGGCTATTTTCAATACCGATTTTGGTTCCTTATTAAAACAAAGAGAAGAATTCATTCTCAAATTTTCGAAAGACGAATCTGGGTTCAATTGCAAATACATCAATGAAGCTTTCGAAGAAGTCACTGGATTCGGCTCAGATGATGTTTTTGAAAAAGGATTGGAGAGTGTTATACATCCACATGATGTTGCAATGATAAAGCAAGCTCTAAGCAGTGCATTTGAAGGTATGACTGTCTCAGAGTTATTTCGATATAAAGTACCCGGTACTGACGAGTACCAAACAATTTATCAGTCATTCAGTCCCGTAAAAGACGATACCAGCAATAAAATTTCAACTGTAAAGTCAGTCGGTAAGCTAGAGTTAAAAGAAATTTAACTGTCGACATGTCGCAGCCCAAAATAGGTATTGAAGACATACAAAATAGAATTGCCAGAGAATTTAGACTTTTCGAGGATTGGACCGAACGTTACAAGCACATCATTAAGCTCGGATCTAAACTTCCTCCACTCGATAGTTCAAAAAAAATAGATAGCAATATTGTTAAAGGCTGTCAAAGCCAAGTTTGGCTGCATGCTGAACTCAGTGATGAGCGGATTGTATTCCAGGCAGACAGTGACGCTGCTATCACTAAAGGACTTGTAGCATTAATGGTACGCTTGTATAGCTATCAAACCCCTACCGCTATTTTGGAAACAGAGCCTACCTTCATCACTGAGATTGGAATGAATGAGCATCTCTCGCCTACCAGAGCTAATGGCTTGGCTTCTATGGTTAAGCAAATGAAAATCTATGCGCTAGCCTTCTCTTCCAAGTTATGAGCAATTCAGCATACGTACAAACTAAGTGTTTTTACGTAGTTCGCAGTGTGGATAAGTTTATACAAAATCATGTTATAAGAAACTTATTCTATCCTAAACATCTAATTACCAATAAAAATCAATATTATTATCATTAGATTAATATTCTACTTATTTTAAGTAAAAGTGTGGAAAACACAAAAAATTTCCCATACTTTACGAGGTGGTTAATATCATTTACGTTTAAGCTAAAATAAAAATACCTTCTGCGGAGGTTAAATTATGGCAGGAAACCTAAAAATTCTTGCTCTTACAAGCATTATTGCGCTTCAGAGTATGATCGTAACCGGGCAAATAGTGCCCGGACAGAATTCGTCTGCAGATGTACAGGAAGAAGCAGCTAAATACGAACGATATTATGAAGTTGTTTTAGATAACGCACTCTCAGATTACTACCGGGAGGGAACATTTATTGTAGATGTTAAGGCCACATTAGAGCGCATTTTAGTCCCTAAAGGCTACCAAGTCGTTCAACCACAAGAAGACATTAAAATTGAAAATCTCCCTGGGCTCCCTTTTATACCACCTAATCTACAATCAAACAGGCCTACTGGGCAGGACAGTATCAAGGCGTCTGGATTTGATGCACGTTTTCAACTCACTAGACTTAACATTAAGGTACTAGTAGATACTTCATACAGTGACGAAGATGTAGATTTTGTAGAAGAAGCCGCCTCGTTAATTGCCAATGCAGATGAATTTCGGGGTGATATTGTAACGGTCAGTAAAAAAGTATTTCCCCGAAATAGTCGTGCTTTCGAACAAGACATTAAAAAGCCTTACGCACCTAGTCCTGCAACATTGCTAGACAGTACTAATATCGTCAATAATACACAAGAACAACCTAATGAAGACCAAGAAGAAAATATAGTTAATAATATTTCACCTGTTTTACCTGATACTGTTTTCCAAACCCTAGTAGAAGAAAGAGAACAGAAACTATTTTTAGGAATTGACTGGAACAACCCAGAGCACCTATTATACATTATTCTCGCATTAGCAATATTATTTATTGCGGCTTTAATATTTGCTGTCTCAAGAAAGCCGAAAACTAAAAAGGATGACGAAGCTATACAAAATAGAGAACAATCTAAAACTATTTTAAACATACCTCAATCGATTACCACAGAAATAAATGAAGAACAGTCGCGCAAAGGTCCTACTGTTAAAGAAATGGCGAAATTTGAAGGAGATAAAACATTCATTGCAAATATGTGCATTAGTAAGCCAAAAATTATCTCAAGCATGTTTAGTGAATGGATTGCGAATGATGAAGAACAGGGTACAACTAAAGTGGTAAAAAGTCTTATTAGTGTAGATGAGAAACTCATTAATATTTTAAAGCCTTATATGAGTTCCAATATTTATGAAATAATTAATTATGGCATTGATAATTCTGGTAGCCTTACTCTCGAAGAAAGAATAAATGAGACAGAGAACCTGCGCAGCAGTATTACAACATACAAAACCCCAAAAGAGTCAGAAGATAAAGAAACTAGTATGTTTGAATTTGTTGATCAATTAACAGATCAACAAATTCTACATCTAATGAAAGACGAGTCAAATGAAATGATTTCTATTTTATTAGCACAAGTTGCTGGCGAGAGAGCTGGTATTGTTTTACAAAAAATGGATGAAAACAAACGTATATCTGTTCTCCTTAAAATGGGAAAAATTAACAATATACCTATTTCCGTCTATAAAAAAGTTGCCTCTCATTTTTCTACTAAAGCTTTAGCAATCTCTGACATGAAATATGTTGCAGCAGATGGTGTAGAAACTATATTAAATACAATTGAAACTATGCCACTTTCTGAACAAGATGCATATGTTGCTTCAATTGCAGAACAAGATTTAGAATTGGCGAAAAAAATCAAAAAATATTTTATCGGATTTGATGATTTACCAAAAGTAAAAATTGAATTAATAAAATCAGCACTTGACGAAATACCTTCTGAAACACTTATTTTAGCTTTACGCACTGCACCAGCTGCTGTCAGAGAAAAAGTACTTAAGTCTCGTACTAAACGAGATCAGCAGCTTATTTTAAGTGAAATAGAAATGCCTTCTGAAGCTACTAATTCAGAAGTAGAGGACGCTCAAAAAACCATTCTTTACGCAGTACGTCGTAAAATGAAAACAGAAGCATAGATGATGAAAAGATCATTCAATCTACTATTGGTTCTAACTTTTGGAGGGTTACTAAATACAGTTCATGTCTCTGCTCAGACTTTCACTCATCAGCAAGGTGACCCATATATGATTGAAAAAATCCAAGAACAGTTACATCCAAATTTAGCTGATTTTCCTGTTAATGTTCGTCGTATAGCGATTTATAAAATAAATTATTCCGCTCTAAGATTTACAAATGAAGAAGTAGAATATCTAAGGGCTGAGATCGAATATTCAATGCGTCAATATGCTGGACTTACTGTATTATCACCACCAGAACTAGAACCAAATGACAAACTCAAGATTATAGGAAACGATTCAACACTACAGATTTTAAATATGCAAGGAAGATCCTTAGCAGATGTATCACCTGATATGTTAGAAGAAATTTCTTATAAATATGGTGTCCAAGGTTTAGTAGAATTAAGTTTGCAAAGGAGAGAACCAGAGGGACTTGTCATTGGAATTCGTGTTATGAACCCTCAATCACGTGAAGTAGTATGGAGTAACTCATTTATATCAAATCCACCTATAGTTTTACCTACATTGAATCAAGGTTCACAAAAATTAGTCAGTTTTGGAATCACTACTAGATCCTCCGATAGCTGGTATAGGAATCAATATTCGACTACAACATCAAGTAATGATAGTACCGGCGCAGGCACTGATTCCACATCAACTACATTTTCACATCAAGCCGATACATTATTACGACAAGCTCTCACAGATTTCAGTTTAACGTTTTCTTACAGACAGCCTTTAGATTTAGAGAATAGTTCTTATATTGGTTTTACAGCAGGTTATCATATTATTAGATCTCAAAATAGAGATATAACTTTATTCGATATATCACTTTTTGATTTGGGTTTAGTTTATTACCAAGCCTTATCAGAAAAGAATCCTGATATAGATGAATATCGAGTAGTATTCTACTCTAAACTAAATATGCAATTTCCTCTTGGTAACAAGGATGGTGAAATGTTTATGTTAGAACCTGGAGTGCAATTTAATCTGAGTAAAAATATTGGGCTTTCGGTATTTGGGAATCTAATGCTCGCTGGTGAATCTATCAAATTACCAAACAAAGACCGTATAACTTATAAACAAACTGGAATCGGATTCCATGCAGTCTTACGATTTTAAACATATTGTACTTATAACTAAAACTACGCTCACAGCATTTTTGGTAGCTTTCATAATTACATTTACATTGAGCTGCGCGACCACTGAGCCGGTTCAAAGTAATACCTCTTCACAATTGGAAGATACTAGTCGGCGTACGGTAAATACCAACACTCAACGCAATACGGTAAACACAACCGATGCTAGTCCTCTAAATGAAGTAATTACCGTCAATTATTTAAATGAGAGTTCAAATATCCAGATTAAACTAGATCCATCTAAAGAACAATTTTATTTGGATTTACGGGGCATACGACCAGTTGATAAAGATTCCATTATAGTAATCGACTCCAGTCTAGTACAAAACAGAGCCAGAGATATACAATCTCTACTTACTAACTTTCGGAAAGCTCAAGATTTATTTTATCTTGGAGAATACCGAGAGTCTTTAGAATTTATTGACAAGACCCTTGAAATTCAAGATACTGCAGACGCTTATGCCTTAAAAGGAACGGTCTTTTTTATGTTAGAAAATATCACAGCAGCACGTGCCAATTGGAATCGAGCAGTCCAAATGGATCCAAATATTCCCATTCCTAGCATTCCAGAATTAGAAACTTTAATACAAGAAATACGCAGAGGACAGTAACAAATGAAATTTTCAATTGGCTCAATGATCGGTACAGTCATTAGTTTAGCAATGATAATTTTTGGTGTATTGGAGACAATTAAAACCACAACATTTACTGTAGGTATTAACACCCAATTTATGAATATACCTAGTATGGTTATTGTAGTAGGTGGAGTTCTTATGGCCTCTTATATTACGTTTCAATCAAGGTATGTAAATAGTGCTTTAGCGGGAGTGAGATACTTTTTTAGTCAAGCAGGTGCGAACAAAAAATCGCTGCAAAAAGATTTTGAAGCAATCGTTGAATGGAATGATGAAATCAGAAAAGATAGAGTTAATGCATTAGATAGATTAGAAGAAGAACGAGGTGGATATTTAGAAGGATATCTTTTTTCTCTTTTAAGTACCAATTATTCAAGTGACGACATTCGTCAATTCGGAACTAACCATATCCAAGAAGGCTTTTTTAGGCAAATGGTCGTTGTTGATGTCCTTCGCGCGATGGGTGGAGCGGCACCTGCATTTGGTATGTTCGGTACATTATTTGGATTAATTGATATGCTTAGTAATTTGGACGACCCTACTGCCATGGGGCCTGGACTGGCAGCTGCTTTAATGACTACATTATATGGAATTGTACTCTCTCGATTCATTTTTTATCCTGTTGCTGAGAAAATTAAAAATTCAGCTTCTATAAATCGTTTTAGAGAGACTTTCATGCTCGAAGGAATCATTTTAATTAATGAAAAGAAAACTGCATTTTTTATTCAGGATAAACTTAGTACTTTTTTACAGCGAGACTTCAAAAAGAAAGGCAGCAAAAGTAAAGATAAGGATGACTAACTATTTCGATAGTACAATAATTTAAGTAAGTTTGTTATGAGCGCTAATGAAATGGAAGAAGCAGAAGAAGATCTTGAATATCTTCTTACCTACAGTGATATGATTACATTACTGCTTGCTTTTTTTGCTATTCTAATTGCTTCAAGTACCCCTGATCAAGCTCTTTGGGATCAAATGAAAGAAGGAATGCGTTCAGAGGTAACGGGTACAGAAATACAGAAAACTCCGTTGGCAGAAATTAAAGCTGATCTAGATTCTGTTTTAACTACCGAACGTAACCAAGGCTTAGTTAATATTGATTTGACTACCAAAGAAATTGTGATGACATTTAATAGTAGTTCACTTTATATCTCAGGTGGTGCCGAATTATTACCCTCAGGTGAGAGTATTATTAGTAAAGTATCTGATGCTCTAAATGGATTATCATTTTACAATTTTAAAGTAGATATCGAAGGGCATACTGATAATGTTCCTATTAATACGTTAAGGTTTCCTTCTAACTGGGAACTTTCTGTTGCAAGAGCCTCTGAGGTAGTTAAATTTCTTGTTAGTCAAGGATACCAAGCCTCCAATCTGAAAGCATCAGGATATGCAGACACACAACCCTTACCTACTGCACCCCATATTGACGAATTTGGTCAAGATATTATAGAAAACCGTGCAAAAAATAGACGGATTGTACTTCGCATTTTTTATTAAACGGCGTTTTCTATTTGATGTGTGGACGATACACTCTTTTTAGTGACCTTAGTACCATAGATACACTGATCGGATCTTCGCTGCCAAACGAAATAGATGGAATTTTTGGAGAACAGAATCTACAGAAAATCGCTCATAAACTACCTTCTTATAATATAGCGCCCAGCCATATCGTACCGGTCATCTTTCAAGCCACCACCGATACTCCCCAATTAATACGGACACCCATGTATTGGGGATTTATGGGGTGGAAACCGAAGGCAAGAAGCCGCCCCCTACTACCCATTAACACTCGATCCGAACAGATAGTCGAAAAACTCATGTGGCGATCCGTATCTACGCAGCGATGCCTTGTCCCAATGAACGGATTTTTTGAATGGTCAGGCACAAAAGGGAATAAAACTCCTCATTATATACAAGCGGTCAATAACTCTATTCTTTTTGCAGCAGGCTTTTATTCTCCCTTAAGCCCACTGGACTCTCTTTACTCGTTTTCTATTTTGACCACTCGACCCAATGCAACCATGCAAGACATTCATGACCGTATGCCTATTTTTTTGCATTCATCTGAATGGACTCATTGGTTAAATCCACAATTGGGTATAGAAGATTTGAACTACCTATTGGACCCCTACCCCGATGATGGACTTAAAAGCCATATCGTTCCTGCTGCTGTTGGGAACGTACGTAACAACGGGCCTCATCTTATCGAAGCCAAATTACGGTTATTCTAATCATACTATTTGGCCCGCTTTCAAGGAGTAGACCGGTGAAATAAGAACTGTTCATCTACTTCTTGTATAAACCGCCAATCTCCCTGATCCAATATGTATACTACATGATAGAACCTCCGCTCGGTATCCTCAACAACATAATGAAAATGCCGGGTGACCATAACATCTTCTAGATGACGCGTTTCTATCCTATGAACCTGATAGGAGCTATTTTTTCCTTTCAAAAAACGATACGGATGCATGCGGTCTACTTTGGCATGTTCAATAGGGCTCTTCCTCGCGCATCGGGCGTAAGGAAGCCACTCAAAACGGATAGGGCGCATACGATGAGCCAGAGAAGGCTGATGCTTATGCCGCTGTTGGTGCACCAATATTCGGTCAATAACAAAATGCGAACCATCTTCGCTATGTATAGCTAACTCGGATCCAGGCAGCGCTACAATGTCCCAAAGTAATTCATCGTGATTAAAGCGTACATCCATAGCTTCGCCCTGCTGAGTCATAATACTAAAAAATGAATATTGCACCCCTCCTAGCGTCTTAGTGTGACAGGATCTAATATGACGTACCTGCCGCACATAGCGCAGTCTCCAATCAAAAGTGTACACCTCTGAATAGCGGGGGAAAAAAGCGAGCATTTCTACAAGGGGAAAGTTGTTCATGACCAATATTTGTTTGGTCATTTTAAATTACACACATATATTGTACATATCAATAGCGGAGTAATTTATGCCAAAAAAAAATGAATATTCGTATCAAGCCGAACAAGATGTACATCGTATTACTCTCTACAATACGGTATACCCAGAACACCAACATCGACACCGAAAAGACCGCTTATATTTGCATTTCGACTTTGCCTGTTTTTACGCGCAAGTAGAGCAACTCCGAAAGAATATGTACGGAATTCCCCTCATTATAGGTGGATGGAGAAAAGAAAATGGAACCGTTAAAGGTATTGTAGCCACCTCTTCTTATGAAGCACGTTCGATGGGGATTAAAACAGGAATGAGCGCCTATGAGGCTTATAAACGCTGCCCATACGTATGCATGCTTCAGGTAGACTACGCTAGTTATACCGCTATATCAACACAGGTACATCATATTATGAACCGTTACTCACACCAAATAGAGCGCTACTCGATGGATGAATATTTTATGGATGCAAGTTTTCTTCTAGGCAAAGAAGAGCCTCAAATCCGAACGTTTGCTCAGCAAATGCAACGCGATATCGTGGAAACCACGGGACTATATGGATCTATTGGAATTGCTCGATCCAAAACCTATGCTAAGCTAGCCAGTGGCTTGGATAAGCCCCGCGGTATTTCTCTTATTCTAAGCAATGAAGATGAACGAATGTGTATACACCCATTACTGCTCAACGAAGTATGGGGGGTAGGGCGAAGGCGTTATGAGCATCTCCTAGCAGAAGGATATGAGCGCATACGAGATGTGGTAAAACACAATGAACCCAACACCTTTGTGCGTCTATTTGGACCCCATTTTGGGCGTATGCTTTTTGAAACGATTACCGGCCAGGATCAAGGTCGAATACTCGAGGAAAATCATGAATATTCACCTAAATGGGGCGTAAGTTATGGACATACCTTCTCCGAAGGAAGTACCGACCTAGAAGCTATCAAAGGTGAACTAGCCATTGGAATCGAAATGATCTGCTACCGAATGCGGGCCTACGGCATACGTTCGAGTAGTTTTGGTGGGCATATTGGTTTTGACAAAAATGACTATCCTAGCATAGGATTCCGCTTTGTAACCCCTAGTTTTACTCACATAACCAAATATGTGTATGACGCGTGCATGAGAGAATTAGCTGAGCTCATTGACTCTTTTTGCCAGCGAAAAATGGCTATTCGTAGTCTAATGATAAGCACTCAAGACATGGATAAAACCAGCCAAATGAATCTATTTTTTCGGGATGAAGCCGAATATACTCAGCGTTATCAAGCCATTGATCGTATCAATAATCGCTATGGAAAAGGCACCGTTAAAACCGCCAGAAGTCTATATAGAGTACAGGGAAATACTCATTTCTTAGAACGTAACTCTGGGTAATGCAGAGCAACCGCTAGTTAGTCGCCTAAATTATTTCAGATTCATTTCCGTTTGCGGGGCTGAAAAGGCTACTTCTTCTTTAAACTTAGTCAAAGAAAAACTACTCTCCATTTCTTTACGGAGACGTTGAATACTAAGTCCACTGTTTAAATTACCGTTTTGAGCTACCGATATACGGCCAGTTTCTTCTGAGACGACAATAACAAACATATTATTATTTTCGGACATACCAATTGCTGCTCGGTGACGAGTACCTAGAGATTTACTTAAATTAGGATTTTCAGACAAAGATAGGAAACAACCTGCTGCAGTAATCCGGTTATTACGAATAATAACGGCGCCATCATGCAATGGAGATTCTTTTCTAAAGATACTCACCAGTAATTTTTGTTTTACTACCGAATCGAGTTGCGTCCCTGTATTGTCATAATTCAAGGCTCCAGAAGGAGGAGCAAAAACAATAAGGGCACCGATATACTCAGTTGACATATGCTTAACCGCATTTATAACCTCATCAATAACCTGCTCCGTGCTGGACTTACCACCAAATAATCGAATAGAAGGATTCTGACCTATTCGGTATAAAAGCCCTCTTATTTCTGGTTGAAATATGATAAATACAGCTAAAATACCTACATCAAGAATGGCGCTTAGAATAAAATCGATAGTAGTGAATCCAAATAATCGAATAATAAAATTGATAAGTAAAAGAAATAAAATACCCACACCCGCGCGAATGGCGTAGGTTCCACGGATCCAACGGTAGACACCAACTAAAGCTCCTGCAATAATTAGTGTCTCTAGAAAATCCAATAATCCAAAATCGAGAAAGCCTAGAGGATTCAATTCAAAAGGGTAATTTGCGTTTAATAATAGCGTGTGTCATAGGTTCGTCTAACCAACTAATATGCGGCCTAAAAGTATCTATACAAAATCTAAAATTCTATTCTGGTTGTTTAGCCGCTTGTAAAGCTTCAAACACCCGTATACTATCACTAGCTTCTTGCACATCATGCACACGCAATATACGCACTCCCTGCATTAATCCATGATAATGTGCCGCTAGTGTTCCTGCCAATCGTCCTTCCACTCCACGATCGTCTAACAGCTGACCAAACATAGATTTTCGAGAGGCACCTAACAATACAGGAAAGCCAATTTCTACCACTTTGTCAAGCCCTGCAATAATCTGCAGATTGTGATCCAGACTTTTCCCAAAGCCTATGCCTGGATCTACAATAATGTGTTCTACTCCTTCCCGCTGCAAGAGCACGCTTTGCTGTATTAAAAAATCAACGATATCTGTGACGGAATGCGTATAACTCGGATTGTCTTGCATATCCTGGGGGCTTCCTTGGGTGTGCATTAGAATATATGCCGCATTAAACGATGCAGCTAAGCTTGCCATTGCTGGGGAGTTTTGAAGCCCACTGACATCATTTATGATGAGCGCACCCGCATCTAAGGCCTGCTCTGCTACCCCGTATTTAGTGGTATCAATGGAAAAAAGGACCTGATCGGAAAAGCGGGGTACTGCATTTTGTAAAATAGGAATAACCCTGAGAATTTCCTCTGATTCTTCAATAGCAAGGGCATATGGGCGGGTGGATTCTCCACCTATGTCAATGATCGAAGCGCCTTGTGCAATCATTTCTTCAATACGATGAAGAGCTGCACTAACCCGATTGAACTGTCCTCCGTCACTAAAGGAATCGGGAGTGGCATTGAGTACTCCCATAATGGATGGACGTTCTTTTGCAAAAAACGGGGCGAGTGCTAACATCAATTTAGCAGGGTGATGTGTATAAAACTACCTTATACAGTAACTTTACCACTCTTCTTGAAGTTGGTCTTCTTTACCCTCTTTACTTGCCCATTCATCTGCTTCAGGCAATGCATCCTTGGTTTCGTTGATGACATTGTCTTCCCATACTTCGGCAAGGCGTTCGTTCAAGTCAATAAAATGTTCCCATTTTTCAGGCGCCTCATCATCGGGATAAATAGCCTCAACAGGGCATTCGGATACACATGCATCACAGTCAATGCACTCATTAGGATCTATAACCAAAAAATTAGGCCCTTCTCGAAAAGCATCAACCGGGCAAACTGCCGCGCAGTTGGTGTATTTACATTTAATACATGGTTCTGTAACAACGTAAGGCATAGCGTGAAAATAGAGTAAGTTATTCTTGAATTGAGATGAAATATGCGCCCGAATTTGATTAGATGCAATCCAAATTATAGCAAATATGCGGTGCCAAAGCACACAACATTAAGTAACACAATAAGATAACTTTATTTAATCGTAAAGAATTCCCTCAAACGTTTCGAGGCTTCCGTCATTAGGAGCGGGTGCTATACCTAGTAGATGGGTCAGTAATTCGTACACATGCACTACTTCATAAGGAGGAAGCATGTTGCTAGGAACAATATCTAGTCCTATTGCCATAAATACGGCATGCATTTCTGGATAGGCAGGATCATAGCCGTACGCTCCACCCGATGGGAAATTGGGCCAAGAGTCTAAACGGTGGTGGTAATGGTGTACCCCAAGTTAGCCAATAGCAATAAATTTGGCGTTCGATCATGATTCTTATAGCGGAAACGCTCTGGTATATCTTGTTTCAAATATACATTAAAAGAAGCGAAATCAAGAGATACATACCAGTCAAAAATATACACTTCCTGGATTCGTGTATACGCATATCTCGCATAGTTTTATTCAAAATCAGAGGTTAATTTATACCGAGCAATACGATTATTTCCTTTGTCGGCTACATAAACTACTCGGCGAAAATATGCCACACCACTAGGCATATTAAACTCTTTAGGACCTGCCCCTAGCTCACCAAAAGACACCATAATCTGACGAGTTTGATCTTCCGCTCCTGCTGGTGGGGGGACACCTTCTTGACCATTAGACTGAAACTGGTATAATCGGTGAGTCTCACTATCTACTACGAAAATAAAGGCATCATCATCTCCTCCAAATGCCACGTCTTGAGGGCGCATGAATTTATTAGGTTCATACAGAAAACCACTTGCTTGTGAAGTATCCTGGGCTAGTAGTTGTGAATTTTGTTGATAAACCAACCCATCAACCGTCTCTACTACGTCAATCCATAAAACTCGAAACGGTATATCTACGTTGGCTTGTGATTGTGTAATCAAAAAGCTTCGATTATCGGTATAGGTATCTCTCTGTGGTGGGGCTACAAAGGTAGCAATTCCACTCAGGCCTATAGCACTTCTTAAAGAAGGCACGTTTGGGCTAAGGCTCCTGATTTGACGCACGTTACGCATCTTATCTGTTTTAATGCCGTTTTCTACTATTCGGTGAAATTCTAACACCGTATTATCTGGCGCCGCAACTTGAGTGGTCTCATTGAATGGACCAGTTCTTGTGACATACAAGGTATTATCAGCCAGTATGCTAAGACCAGTGATTTTCACTTTCTCGTAATTGGTCCCACTGCTACGATTTAAGCGTGAATTTTGAGCCGCAGAAGTACTTAAACTCGCATCATCAAATGGAAAAATAAGAGTATCTACAAATTTTATAGGGCCCGCTCCGTTCATATTCTTTATTTTAAACACAGCGGGAAGATTCCATGTAATGGTAGGATCAATACTCTCAATAACCGTGTCAATCCTAGCTGCTACATACACGTTCAAGAGTCTATCCTGAGTTACTGCTTCTGCTCCTTCTAATTCTATGGTCACTCGTGGAGATAGATCAGCTCTATCTAGTAAATGAACCCCATTAGCATCGGTTACGTAAACAAATTCATCAAATCCTACATGTATATCATTAGGAGCGTCAAAACTACCCCAAAATGGTAACACTGGGGCATAACCATCTACATTTTCTAATCGAGGATCAATTTTACCTTCGTCAAATATTTCGTCGGTATCCGTATTGTCTTTGGTGTTAAATAGTTCACTACATCCACCTTGAACCATCATCAAAAAGAGCAGTAGCAAAGGTGTTGAAACTCTCATAAAAGGTTGAATTAGTGCTAATTTCATAAACTTACCCTCATACCTATCCGATGAATTTGCCCCAAACGCTCAAAACGTGTGTAGGCATAATCAGCTTTCAATATTCTACCGACAAAAGGTACAGACACGCCACCACCAAGACTAGGCATTCTGCGTTCTAATTGTCCAAATTCATAGCCAGTTCTGAGATGAAATTGATCCATAAAACTGTACTCAGCACCTACATTTAATTGCTCAGCATTATCAGATGGATTGGTCACTTGAGCCGTAATTGTTACTTTATTTTGCTGATTATCAACCAAATCATATGCAGCGCCAATATGGAAACGGGTCGGTAAAGATGTATTAGTTTCTGGTTCTAATTCTAAAACTCCCTCTAAGGACTCTCTTTGAGTAGTACCATCTGGTGCCGCATCCAGACCAAAGTTATTAATCCCTACTGCAAAACGTAGTCCTGTATCTCCTACCCGATAAGCAAAACCAAAATCTATGGCACCACTCTGGTATTGTATCTCTTCAACTTTCTCTAATAGATACTTAAAGCTAAGACCATAGCTGAATAAATCCGTTACCTTCTGAGCAACTGAAAGTCCAGCAGCCATATGGTGGGTTGAAAATATTCTGCCCGTACCAAAGGGTTGAAACTCCGTAGTTTCCATTATGTCACCAGACCCTAAGTACTGAACAGAAACACCGATTGCATAGCTATTGATACGCTGGATATAACTAAAATAATCTTGCTGAATACCAGCTACATACTCCGTATGACTGACCATAAATTCTGATCCATTCGTTTCTGCAGATAAAGCAGGGTTCCAATATAAACTAGAGCCATCCATTGCATCGGCCATATTAGAGTTCCCCATAGCCGCTGAACGGGGATCGACTGGGATTTTAGTAAACTGGAAACCTTCCGTGCCTGCTCGGTCTTGCCCAAAGCTTTTTTGAGCTTTGAGCGTAGTGGTAGAGCCAGCTACGAATAAAAATAACAATACCATAAACCCAACGTATACTAAAATACTTTTCGGTAATATTCGCTTATAGAAAGTACATTTAATATGCTTTTCAATTGAATTCATGTTAGAATCGAATCGATACCCCTACCATTAAATGACGTTGTTCTATATAATTGGCTGGGTTATCGTAGGCGGGTAAGTTATTATCGGTTGGATCTAAATACCTTGGATCTCGAACATTACCTGGAACATCATAACTTCGATCACTTCGAAGCGCCATCAACGCCGCAGGATCTCGTGGATATTTCTTATAACCTTCACCCGTAACTGGATTAACAATGACTGAACTTCTGTTGTCCAAAACATTAGTAATTTCAGCAAAGGTAGAAATACGAACACCTTGTACTTCAAACCACTTTTGAATGTTCAAATCCATGTAGAACCAAGCAGGGCCTAATTCACTGTAACGTTTGGTAGGATTGACTACACGCTCATAATTGGGGCGCCAGTCTTCTCTACCTGTAACTGGGTTTCGCTGCAGTCCGATGAATTCCATAGGAGTATAACGGGTCCCGGATCGCCATACCCCTGATAAAAAGATCTGAAAGTCATTTAAAGCAGACCACCCAAACAAACCTTGTGGCCTATCATGAGTAAAAGTGATATTACCTTTTATATCAAATGGGCGATCCCAAGCTAAAGGAGTCTCTACATTACTTCCAATATTTTGGTTTGCATTGATTGCATTTAAATTATCATCATTAGTAGAACTAAGCCCCTCTGCTCGTGAATAGGTAAAAGAAAGTTGGCCTCTAATTAAATCCTTATAGCGTTTAATATAGGATAACTCTATCCCTCTAGAACGGGCATAATCCCCATTAATCCTAAATGCTTTACTTACATTTCGCCCATCGACGTCTTGTACTCGGATCGACTGTGTAGTTACAAAATCATATTTATCTCTCCAAAAGGCAGAAGCATTAAATGCATCGTTCGAAGTAATTTGATTTCTAAACCCAATTTCATAAGAAATATCAACTTCTGGATCTAAGTTGGGGTTCCCTAAATCAGGCAAATCAGACTGATCTTGATAAAATGGATCTAGGCCTGCATATATATAAGAGGGATGAGGAATTCGAGTCGAGTGTCCGTAATTAAAGAACAACACTTGATTTTCCCGAACAGGAAATGACACATTAATCTTGGGTAAAAACCTAAACTTATAGCGAAGACCTAAAATTTCGGAACTACTGTCTAGATAATCTTGTGCTACAAAAGTAGGAATGGTGGAGAGGGTATTTGGATCAAGTGCATTATTTACCGCATTGTCCACATACTTTCCTGGAGCCCAATACTCTAATCTAGCTCCAATATTAGCTATAAGTCCATTGTACCTAATTTTATCGGTTACAAAAATAGCCCCCCGTTTTGGCTTAACTCGCCATGCATCGAAAGTTTCCCCTACCCTAAACGTTTCCGAAGTCCTGTTCTCATCAATAAATATGGGTGCTCCAATCCAAGGACGTGTGATATCAATCCATTGATAGTCATTAAATTTAAATTCAAATCCCGCTACTATTTGATTCGTGCGATCACCAAAAAACTTAGTTAGGCTACTTTTTACAGTAAGTTCCTCCGCAAAATGATCGTGCCATAGAGTGGAAATACCCCCATTGTTTACATAGCCTGGACCTGCTAATACATAGGTAAAGTCCTCGCCACCTTCAAACTCCTCTGCAGGGGAAATCACAATACTCTCTGGATCAAACTCACTGTCAATATTATTTGGACGCCATTTACGACCATTTGCATCGGCGCGGAGCCGGGTAAATAATCGACTCACCTGAACCTCATAAAAAGCCGACTGCGTGAGCGTCTGAGTATATTTTAGATAGGACAAATTACTATCATGGGTATAGGTACTGGCATTATCTAAAAACCCATTTGAAAAGGCGAATTGAAATCCAGGTCGAATCTGCGTATCGGCCCCTGTAATCTGAAGCATTCGCGTATTCTGATTAATGGTTAAAGAGCGCTGATAAGCACCCTGTAATCGAACACCAGGTTTGATGTTATATGTCATCTTAAACATACCATTCCATCGGTTCCCTTGTCTGGGGGACCAAAAATCACTATTTACGATGGATGAGCGAATTTGATTCGCCGATAATTTGGTATAGCCATCTGTAAGTGAAATTTGTCCTGTAGCAAAAAAAGTAAGTGAACCAGGCAAATCGATACCTAAAGCAGGTAATAATTGCTCGGTTAAAATAGACGGACCACCTATGCTTAATTCATAGATATCAGAGAAAAAGTTTGCCTGATTAGACAATATATTGCTGCCCAAATTATCTCGTTTATGAGAGAAGTTACCTTCGTAACGTTCTCCTCCATTTTGAGTTTGCACCGAAACCACACCCGAGGTAACGTCACCATATTCTGCCCCAACACCACCTGTAATAACCTCTATATTACTGAACGAATTAGACCCTAAATCGAGTCCAAACCCCGTTCCTGCCAATGGATCCTGTGCAGAAACACCATCAACCACATAGCCTGTTTCATAGGCACGTCCCCCTTTTATATAAAGTCCAGTAGGATCTTTAACCACTCCAGATTGCAAAGAAACAGCATCTTCTACCCTCTGAATAGGCGCTGCTTCAATATCTTTTTTCGATATAGTAGAAGAGGTTGTAGATTTTTCAACATCAAAAATTGGTGCCTCACCGATGACGACTACTTCTTGGTCAGATTCAAAGATTTGTTCGGTCAAGCTTTGGTTTACTTTCGTAGTTTCGCCAGCCTCGACTACAATGCCAGTTAATTGGGTAACCTGAAACCCAATAAACGTAATTTCAAGAGTGTACTCACCTGGTCGGATACTCTTAATAACAAATCGACCATCCACATCCGTGGCCGCTCCAAAATTTGTACCTACTATACGAACATTTACACCAGGCAATGTCTCTCCAGTTGCCTCTTCGGTTATAACACCGATTATATCACCTGTACTTTGTGCCTTAAGTTCAGCACTACTAAATACCATGAAAAAAAAGAAACAGGTAGCTAAAAATAAAAAAGAACGGGTATGTTTTTTTGTATTCATAGGCTAGCGTTTATTGTTGAAATCCTAACTGTTGCATGCACATATATTCAATAAATTCCTTCATATTGTTGTTCCCATTTAGCTTGGTTAAATCCATACCAAAGTAAATGAGATTGCCTTCCGTATTCTTTATGCTTACCCCTTCCATTATGGTGTAGTCTGTAATGAATCCAAGCAAAGTAGTAGTGCGATAATCCGACTCATATAATAAGGTGGAACCTGATACCGCTTTTAATGGATACCAACCTACCACCCGAGATTCAAATTTTAAGATGGGAGCTTCGGGATCATCTACTGGAATTATTTCAGTTCCAGCGTTAATCACAAAACCCGTTTCAATTCCACCTGCCGGGAAATATCCAATAGAATCTATTGGTAAAAAATTGAATATCACATCTTCTTGGGACACTTCCTTCATAGGAATAGTAACAAACATACTGCCACCGCTTGCAAAAAAATCGAAAGTAATGTCTAAGGCGTGCACGATATTTCTATCCACATCGTCTGAAACCCAATAAATATGATCCCATTTAGCTAAGGTCTTTTTTAGTGTTGGATCTACTACTTTAGGAAATTGATCTGAGAGTTCAATGGTTCCAAGCGCGGGTTGACCGGTATTTATTAGCCAGATATCAGGGTCAATTCCCAATTCATTTAAATAGCTAATATGCCAATTCATCTCTTCAATAGATGAATTTTTACCTATATCATTTAGCAATAATACCTTCGATTTCTGCTGTTTCACAAACCACTGTATCTGATCATGCTCACTGACTGCACCTGCAGCATCAATAGTCCTGACATAGGCTGTATTCAAGGCACCAACTTCAATTCCATCTACTAAAATTGGATTTCCTTGTCCATCAACAGCGCTACTATAAGAACGTCCAAGATACACCTGACCTGTTTTGATTCCCTCCGTCTTATTATCAACAGATACAGAAATAAAAAGCTCTCCATTATTTATGGTATTAAAAGGAATCTCAACCCACCCATTGAGGGTATCATTAAATGCAATTTGGGTACTTCGGACATTTAGTAGCCCATCAGGATCGTCTATAGTCCATCCGAAACTGGCAATACCAAACATGGTATCAGCAGGGGTTTCATTCGGCTTGAACATTGCTGAGGGGCTAGAATTTATGATTGGATACTGTAAACTGGTGCCCACGGGATCTTTTGCTCCATCGTTATCTATTGCCCGTACTTTGAATAGCACATCATCCACCGTTTGGCCTTCGGTAATTGGTAAAATGAACGTACTATCAGTCCGCGTTGTGAATGACCAAGCTCCTTCAGACGTATCATTGATTGCATATTCAAAGCCTACAATGTAGCCATCTGGATCATTACCCCACCATGATATTCTTATTTGACTTGACAATCTGAACGAATCCTCCCGGTCTATTCCCGCAACGGTCATGAAGGTACTCGGCGGCTGGTTTTCAATTATATCTCCAGTAATACCTGTCTCACAGGAAGACCCTATTATCCCAAATAGAAACAAAGCAATAAGCTTAAATGAATTCCGTAGATATGTTGACGAAAAAAAATTCATAATCGATTGAATCCATGACTTTTGATTGAGTAACCTTTAGAAACTCAAATCTCTATTGATTGAAAACAGCATTCAAAGAAAAAAGATGAGATGAGAGCCTCCGCTCCCATCTCAAAATATCATTTTTATAAAATTATTTAATCAACATCATGTTGCGAGTCATACTAAAATTACCCGCTTCTAAACGATAGATGTAGACCCCACTAGCTAGACGTTGCGCACCGAAACTAACCGTATGCGTTCCAGCTTTCATAGGCTGATTAATAAGAGTTGCCACCTGGCGACCTAACACATCAAACACCGTGAGGCGAACATCCGCAGACTCAGGTAAATCGAAAGCAATTTGAGTACTTGGGTTAAATGGGTTAGGATAGTTAGGCTTTAGGTCAAACTTCTCTGGAAGCCCTGCTAACTCTTCATTGCCTACAGAAGAGCTGTTTGTTAAAGTTATAGCACGGTATATTGGAGTAAATGTATTTGAGTCTACATCATAACTACTAGATATAGCCAAAGTATCTACACCATCATTGACCCGAACATTCCAAAGTAAATCTGCGCTAGCTCCATCTACTACTCCTGCAGCAACTAGTAAACCGTCTACTACTGAAGCAGGTAGAGTTACTGTAGTTGCAGCACCTTCCTCATTTGCTGTTACAGCAACAATTTCAGTAGAATCTGGGCCGTATAATACCCATTCATAACCTACAGTATTGCCATCTAAATCAGATGTAGCAGCCCAAGTTGGAATAACATCAGCGTCTGCCACAACTGTAGCTCCTTCATCTGGTGTCTTTAATATAAAGTTAGTCATTGGCACCGTCCAGTCAGATGCAGTAACATCCTCAATACTTCGCATGATCATTTTTGGATTCCCATAACTGTAGTGTAAAATGCCCGTGAAGTTATCAATTTTAGCGCCAATTTTTACGTGATCATTTAAATCAGAACCATAGGTAGTCGATCCAAAATTTACATTATCGTCCACACGTAAACCTTGGCCTACTTCCAAACCACTTCCAATAGTCCCAATTTCCCATTCGCCAAAATCTCTGGGAAAATCTGCCTGATTTGATAATACCTCAACATTATCTAAAGTTAAAAGCAGACCTTCATGTGCTTCAAAATTATCAACAACATCTATAGTATTAGTAGCTAATGCTAAGGTATCCATTTCTGCGTTTGTCCCTGTCTTGGTAAATTCATTTAGGACAGTAGATGTTACACCATATGTTTCATTAGTGGATAGGTTTGTAATATTGATAATATCACCACGTACGAGGGCCGAGGTTTCATTATCTGCCTCAACAAAAATACCAGACCAAGCGGAAGCCTTATCTTGAATTACAATAAATCCGTCGGTAACTGCACTAGCAACAACAGTGGCATCAATATCTACTGGTAAATCACCCAAACCATAAAGCGGACTATCACCAGCCTGGCCATCTCCTGTTTTCTGTAAAAACTCAATGGTAGTAATTGGCTCATCTTGAACGAAGAAATTGAAACCACCAGAGAGTGGGGCACGACCAGTTAAACCGTTAGAATCTTTAGCTTCTAGATGAAAGGAAACAGCAGAGAAATTAGGAAAAGCAGGTAGAGTAAATTCATAAGTATCACTAGCAGTGTTAGTCATGGCTACAGTTGAATCTTTACCGCTGGCACTATAAGTAAGTGTTACTTCAGTGATAGTAGCCCCCTCTGTTCCTACAATATCGGCACTTACTGTCACTTCATCGGTAGATGTAATGGATGAATCTGACAGCATAATGTTAGAAAATACAGGAGGTAAACCGTTAACAACTAAGTCATTTGGCCAACTAAAAGTAGTTCCACCAACATCTTGCCCATCCACAAAGCGGGTTTCATTTAACCATACAACACCATCTTCGAAAGGATTAATTGATAATGCGCCATTACCATCTGGAACTAAACCATCAGGATCATCACCCACGTAATTAACAAATCCACTAATGTCTACATTTGCTCCAGAAGCAGGGGCTGCAAATAACCCATCTTCACCATCTATTCTTCGTGCATTATAGCTTGGAATATATCCCTCTGCACCTATGGCATGATCATTTCTAAACCTAAGAGATGAATCATACACATACATTCGAGAACCACTTTGATTTACTGACCAATCAACACGGCCATTAAATTCACCTGCTTGAGTTACTGTAGCTGATGGAAACTTAACATAGGCGCCATTGTATTTTAAGTATCCCTCAATATTCATGTATAACTCCGTACCTGTAAACACATTGAGGTCACTCATTGGAACTTCCCATGGCTCCAATAGAGATGCGTACTGAGTAAAATCAGCATTTACATTACCAACTAGAGTTACATTATCAACGGCTACTTGAGCTGTTCCGTTATAAAATCCAAGTGTAGCATCGAAGGTAATGATGTCGCCACGAACATATGAGTCAAGTAAAGTATAATCTGATTCTACTAATTGAATAGACATACCTTCACGACCCATAGATACCGCATGCGTATCTGTAACAAATACGTGAATCCGAGATATTGCATCAATAACCCCATCATTATCTGAGTCTCTAGGATTAGAGAGACCAGAGCTTTTTGGATAAGATGTAATTACTGCTGTATATGTTTGTGTCTCTCCTCTTAAGGAATGATTTTGAATAGCATCAACTGAAAATTCAGTGATACCAGGATATGTGTTCAAATCTCTTATAGTTGTAGAGCTCCCAAAATTATGTATACCTATGAAAGTTAAGTCATCCTTGTCATAAACCTCCCACTCAGAAGACATTTTACCCACACCAAAAGAAGCTAAGGGAAGTGGATTGCCTGATTTAATTATTGATTTACGAACAAGAGTATGATCTTTTGTCCCTGCTGAAACACCCGCAACATCCCAACCACTGCCTGGATCTTGTTCTGGTGTACCGAACATGTCAACAATGGTTGAATCTGAACCTTCAATATGCACTAGTGCTCGAGCATCATCACCGTTATGGACAATCAAATAAGAATCACCTCCATCAAATGCGCTAACAATTAATGTATCTGCAGCATTTTTTATTTCATCAGCTGCATTTGAATGTCCAATAACATAGACTTCCATAGACTTGATAATTGTACCCATTGGAAATCTTGTAGTATCATTAAAAGGATTCCCATTATAATTACCGAGGATTATATAATTACCCAGATCTATATCATCATCTGTTGGATTGAAAATTTCAAAAGCCTTATTATTACCTCCACCTTCAATGTATTCAGAGAAAAACAAACTTTGTTGTGCAAGGGCAGACCCAGCACTTAGTAGCATAACAAGCATTGCTAACAATCCTTGCTTTAACATGTTATTTGTAGCTTTATTCATAGTTATTAGGGTTATTTTATGATTACTAGTTTACCTGTTTGCACCTCTCCTGATGCTATGTCTTTTACGGAATACAGGTATAATCCCGTGGTTAAAATCTGATTTGCTGAGGACTGTAAGTCCCAAGCATGTTCACCGCCAGCCATAACACGCGGATCATCACTATAATTCTGGAACCAATCAATATTGCCAATATAATTACTGGCATCATGCTTAAATTCTGCGATAATATCACCGGAAACAGTGTAAATTCGCACTTCTGATCTTGCAGGTAAATTATAAAAATAAAGCTTTCGGTCTCCTTCAGCCAGTCCATCCCAAGCAGCGTTGAGGCGGTAAGGGTTGGGATATACTCCAACTTGATACTGAGGATCATCACTTGCAAATTGCTCATTAGCCGGAGTACCTGGAAACACACGAATTGCATTTACATTGGCACTACTTTCCAGTCCTTCTATACCAAATTCATCACTACCCTTATCGAAGGCTGTGACTGACAATTGGTACTGCCATCCACTCAATAAATTATTCAGCTCATAGGCATAATAATAGGTGGTGGTATCCTCTTCGAAAAGTACGGGCTGACTAAGCTCAACTTCATCGAAACCAGTATTGAATCCCACCGCATTTGCTGGATTATCAAACTCTCTGATGAGCCGTGGCTGTGGATTAATGTCTTGCCCAAGCTCTGAGCGATAAATACGATATCCTTCAAAATCTTGCTCACCTGAAACGCGATCTCTTGAGCGTTCTGCACTTTTATCCCAGTATAAGGTCACTTTACCAGCTGCTAGATGTACTCTAACTTTTGGATTATCAGGGGGGGTTGGAAATAAATACCGGGTTAGCTCTCCATTTCTATCGGTATCTTCTCCATCATCCAGAATTCCATTATTGTTCTTATCCTCTCCTTGAAATACTTTATTAATAGCATTCAATGTTTTGGTAAGCTCCAACCTAGATTCCTCGTTATCAACTTCCTTACCCGAAATACCTTGAAATTCCTCAGGCTTTAATGCAGCAGAAAATGCATAGTACACAGAAATGGTTTCCCCTGGCTCGACTTGATTAAATGGACCCATCGACAGCATAGATATATAATTACCATTTCCAGTCTGGCCATCTGTTCGTAATTGTTCTCTTACTGTTTCCCCCAATATGACGGAATCCATTGGGAAAGGTATTGCCATTCGTTCATAACGTTGTTGATCACTAGAAGGGCGTACATATAATCCAGTCCCTGAACTAAATAGCCAATAACTGGGTGTTACAAAGGGTGCCCGATAACCATTATCTCCTAAATACTCGGCGTTAGAAGGATGAAAATACTGTCCTCGATAATCTGCGCCGATAATGGACATAGCCCCGTAGGTATTAATAGACGGATTATCAGGAGATCCTGCATCAAATACATATGCAGTGTACATAGAATCTAGATAACCAATTCCATTTTTATTAAAAAAGGCCCCTCCAGTCTCCGTGGCTGAATTCACATTACGCACCACTAAGTCAGCATACATACCAACAAATACACTATCCCAGGTTGACGGGGCTGCGTACTTATCGCTATTATTGGTAATATCGTAACGAAGAATGGTGAAATTCTCCGTAAAAGGGAAACTCCAGCTGTAACTTTCCAAGGTGACATCGGCGTACAAAGGGGTATCGTGTCCGCTAATAGGAGTACCGTTGATATCCCTTCGTTTATCTGAAAATTGGGCTATAATATCTTGCTCTCCAACCGAAAATGGTGAGAAATACTCATCATTGGGGTTCGTGCTTCGCTGAGTGAGTGGGGCGTCTGCCGTAAATTCAAATCCCGCTCCACCTCGTGCGTAACCACCGGAAGTAGTAACGGATGCAGTAGAAACCCGCAATTGGGATTGGTTATAAAGAGCCCCAACCCATATTCCAGCCTCGAATAAATGCTCTGTACCTGTATTAGTCGGATAACGCATACTAAATCCACCTTCAGGATTTGTACGTACGTCTGGTTTTCCAAGCGTTCCAAAGTTAGTAATGGATAACCCAAAAACACCTGCATCTGTCTCAAGACGTTCAAAAGATGCTTGAGAAAAAGCTATTTGCGCACTGAATACAAAACTCAGTAGTAGCAGAGAAAATTTCAAGAAGTCGAGGTTATTAATCAAAAAATTTACAGAATCTAAAGATACATAAAAATACAAATGAGTATTCCGTAGCATAACTAAATTAATACTGAGGTAACATTAAACCTTAGCACCAAAACATTAGCTTCAAAAGACTACTCTAGGTCAACTCAATGACCATTTCGTCCCGTGCCAAAGTTACTAACTCATATGCACTCCCGTATTTCGCTTGTATCTGATCACACCGTTCTTCTAATTGAGCATCGGAGTTATCGGGATCATGATGAGTTAAATATAGCTGTTTAATCTGAGAATCCCTTGTGATCTCAAGGAGCTTTTCCCAATTGGTATGCCCCCATCCATTACGTTTTTGATATTCATCTAGATCATATTGGGCGTCATGTATGAGTACGTCCGCACCTTGTACAAAAGCTTGAAATTTTTCAATAAACGCTTGAGATTCTTCCGAATCATCGTGAGGTAATTCGTTGTCTGGTGCATATATAATGACCTTATCCTCAATGACCACCTTAAACATTCCCGTTGGTATGGTATGCTTACCCCACATCATTTCAACTATGTAATCACCAAAATCATACACGCCTTCCTCAATACTTGTACAATTCATTTTAGCTGATAGCATATCTATTGATATAGGGAAAAAAATGTTTGAAAAATGCCCTTGTAAAATTTCATTACAGCTTAATCCAGGCTGAGCCGTCAAATGTATATTGAAATTTCCGTCAGGATGATAAAATGGCTTAAAAAAAGCGAATCCTTGAAGATGATCCCAATGTGGGTGGGTTAAAAATATATTCCCATGTAACGCCTCTTTACGATCCATAATGTTGTTACCCAAATTTCTAATTCCAGTACCACAATCTAACACAAGAAGTTCATCTAGATGAGTCGCGGATATTTGTACACAAGAAGTATTTCCACCAAAGCGCATATTTTCCGCATTGGCACATGGCGTAGAACCTCGAACTCCCCAAAATTTTATTGTAACCATTAATCTCACATAAGAATTAATTCGGATATTTAAAGCAGCAATCTAAATATCCTATAACATCAAATTCGTAAATAATAATAAATGCTCTAGATTATTCCGAACCCTTATTTTTAAGCAAATCAATTGATTTCTTTAGCTCATAGGCCTCAGCATGTTTTTGATCCAACTTATTTTTTGCCGTAGCAATTTTATTATCCAAATCATCCAGTAAAGCATTCCCTTTGTTTGTGGGTTTGAAATAGGTCTTAGCTTCCTGAAACTGAATGATTTCCGCCTCGAGTGCAGTAATCGTCTTCATCGCAGAATCCAGTTTCTTCTGAGATGTGATTACTTCCTTTCGGGTTGATGGATCTAGCCCCTCAGAGGCAAGTTTTCTTTCCATGCCCAAATCGGTTCCCGAAGAACGATAATTACCGTAGATTTTATCACATACTTCTCGATAATCTTTCCAAACTTTGTTCTTAAGTTTTATTGGGACATGCCCAATTTCTTTAAATGTGTCTTGTAGCTTTTTTGCTTCTTGAACGGCTATTGCGGGATCATCATGATCGGCCAGTGCATTAAGTTGCTCTATAATCTCATTCTTTTTCTTAAGATTTTCCTTGTGTTCCTTGCGCACATCCTTGAAGTGCTCCCTTCTCTGATTATAAAATTCATCCATTACTTCTTTGAATTGCTTCCAAATCTTAGATGATTTTTTTCTTGGAATTGGGCCTATCTTCTTCCATTCGGCCATCAGGTTTTGCATCTTCTGATGACCATTTTCGCTATTATCTGCTTCCTTAATTGAAATTGCTTGTTGAATTAAAGCGAGTTTGAGCTCATAATTTTTTTGCTCAATAGCTCGTAACTCTTCTAGATTTTCCGACTTTTTATCATTAAAAGCATCCGTCGCTGCCTTAAACGTATCCCACAGCTCATTTTCCTCTTTTTGGGGAAGATTGCCTGTTTTTTTCCAAAGCTTATGTAGTTTATTCACTCTTCTGGCAGCCTCGGCTAAATCTTCCATATCTAGTAGAGATTCTGCCTCTTTAATGAGCTTTTGCTTCTTTTGGAGGGCTTTTTCAACTGAGTTTCTATAAGAGGCGTCATGTTTGTAACGTAATTCACTAAATTGATCCAGTGCAGCATAAAACTGATCCCATGTATGCTGGTTTCGATCCAAAGGTACTCGCCCAACTTTACGCCACTGATTCTGTAGATCTTGTAATTCGTCGTTAAGTGCTGCGAAATCCGCAGACGCTTGATCTGCCTTCCCATTCAAGTCTTGTATCTTTTCTAATAAGAGTAATTTGAGGGTCAGGTTTTCTTCTTCTTTTTGGAGTTTTTTTACTAGTCGATCAACTTTGTGATTCTCAAACTCCTCAAGCAAACTATCAAAACGCTTATTCAATGCATCTATTTCTGATGCTGGAAGTAATTTGATCTGTTCCCATTGTTGCTGAATAGATCTAATTTCCTTTGTAGCAGTCCAATTCTGAGCCTCGATTAGATCAGAAAGCTGTTTTAATACTTTTTTCTTGCGCTCTAAATTATCTTCTCTTTTTTGGTTTAACTTTTCATAATGCGCTTTTTTTCGGGCTTCAAATTCATCTCTAAGTATTTGAAAAGCGGCTATTGCTTGCTTAGCACCTTCAGTGTCAGGTTCTGGGCCTTCTGACATTTTAAGTGCGAGATTAGCTAATTCATTTGATACATAAGCCCAATCGGGTTGTAGAACAAATTCCTCGGCTTTTTGGCGAATGTCTTGATAAAAATTTTCCGCACTTTCCTCTGCTTCACTATCGGGGTATACGGTGGATTCTTCTGAAAAAATCTCGGATTCGGACGAGACCTCTAGTGCTAGTTCATCTACTGATTCTGACTGGGCTTTATTCGCACTTCCCAGTTGAGTAGCGTCAGACTCTTGCTTGGCAGGTTGATCCATGGATTTTACTTGCTCACCGACCTTCGTTTCTTTCGAAATATCGAATTCGTTTTGTGTTTCTGTTGGTTGTCCGCTCATTTTTTCATTTTCCATATGCTAGCACCGCTCCAGGTTGTTTACCAACCTTCCTTTCCTATAGTTCGTAATTAACGCAAAGCCAAAAATAATACTTTTTGTTTTTGCTACAGTTGGTCTAAGGTTAGCTATTTTTATTAAAAAATAAAAAACTCTATAGTTTATAAATTCGAATGTCGGTTTGTGGGAATGGGATATTTAGTCCATGGCTGTCAAATTCTCTATACACTCGCTCAGTTAAGGACTGTTTTACCGCAAAAAAGTCACCCGATCATACCCAAATTCGAACCGTAATGTTAACTAAACTATCAGCTAAATCAGTCAACCCTATGTAAGGAGCTAGGTCTGAAAAAACACTGTCTTCTTCTTCAAGCATTTTGTTTAGAACGGAATAAACCACGTCTAAATCATCTCCATTGGCGATTCCAATAATCCACTCTATTCTGAGTGTATCCTGTGTGGAATAATTAATAAGGGATCCAGTAGCTAACGGCCCATTGGGAATAAATATAGTTTTGTTGTCCGGTAAAGTGAGTATGCTTACAAAGATCTGTATCTCTTTAACCGTGCCAGCATATCCTTGGGCTTCTAAAAATCTCCCACTTTGTAAGGCTTGAATAATAAAATCATGACTCCTCCTGCGAAATTCTGCAGGGTTCCTGAGAGTGCCATACCAATGGCTAAGCCCACTGCTCCAAGAATGGCTATAAAAGAGGTCATTTCTACCCCAAGCATGCCTAATACTGGGATATAGACCATTATTTTTAACAGAATAGAACTAAGGCTTAACAGAAAGCCTTTTAATGAAGCGTCTAGGTCACCACGTTCAAATATATATGCTTAAGAAAACGGTTGATCAAGCTAGTCCCCCACAAATCACCAACCAAAACAGCTATGGCCTGTAGGAGGTTTAGGCCGTACTTTAATAAAAGTGCCTAAACTTAAGCAAAAAGATCAGTATCAAGCATCTATGTCATAGACTTCTTTTAAAATCGCCTGAGCATTAGCATCTTTACCTTGCATGACCCGATGTTGTAAATTGGTAATAATTTCAGGTTGTGCCTTTTCAAATGCTTCTTCCTTTGCCAACTTTTCGTTGTTAGTTCTTACCAATTCATAAATATCATCGGCCCGGACCACACTGTATATTTTATCTTCGTTGAACGCATGAGATCGGCAGTCCTCGAATTCTTTGAATACACGAGGAAAATCTTCGCTAGAAGTGGCCTTGGTAACTACCTCTACATCGGATGGGCTTTCCGCGCTGAGCGGGGTTTTACAAAGAAAGAAAAAATTTTGAGTGTATTTCATACAGATTCTATAGTTCGTTTACCAAATAATAAGTACTTCAATAATACCTAATTCATGACTTCAATGCTAACAGATAAGTTTGATCACCTTAGCTGAGTTTAACTGAAAAATAACGAGGAGCCAAAATGCTTAAAAACACGCCTCTTGAAATCATAAATAGAATCATAGTGATCCAGATAGCATGAATACCAGCATAGGGCTTGATAAATAAGTGAAGCGGCACGTACAACAAAAATGTTGCTATAAGCATGGTATTCCTAAGAGGTTTTGTATTGGAAGTTCCCAAATATACTCCATCCCAAATAAAGCATATACTGTTGACAATTGGGGCGATGACCGTATAAAGCATCACATATTGAGCTTGTTCAACTACTGCAGGCTTATCTGTGAAAAGCATAAACAAAGGTTCAAAACCAAGATAAAATAAAGCACTTAGACTAAAGCCTAAACCTAAACCCCATTGCATAGTTTTTCTGACAACTTGCTTGAATGCTTCAGAGTTCTTTTGTCCCCAATACATACCTGACAAACTTTCCGCCGCGTACGCAAACCCATCAATTCCATAAGAGCTTATATACCATAATTGCAGTAAAATAGTATTAGTAGCCAAAACCAAATCCCCAGCCCTCGCTGAAGTCGTGGTAAAATAAGCAAAGGCAAAAATTAAACAGAGCGTTCGTATGAAGATATCTCTATTAACTCCAAGCCATTCTTTCCATGTTGATAGTTCCCAAAAATCACTCTTTTGCCATTCACGCCACCATCCCGAAGCCCAACGTTTTGCATAAGACTGAAAAAAGATACCCAAAGCCAAGAATAACCCGAGGTAAGTTGCTATCACACTTCCGAAAGCAATACCCGCAACCTTCCAATCCAGCATCAATACAAATACTACGTTCAGTATTAGGTTAATAATGTTTAAGACTATGGTTATGATCATGGGTATCCTGGCATTTTGCATACCTAAAAACCACCCATTCATACCATATAATAATAACGTGGCAGGAGCAGCCCATATACGTATTCTTATGTATTCGGTAGCATATTGTGCCACTTCGGCACTTGGAGATATTATAACAAGGGACCAATGAGCGATAGGGTTTTGTAGCACTATCAAAGCGAGCCCAAGTACAGAGCCAAAAAGAGTAACTCTGAGCCAAAGATTCTGGATCATTTGATGGTTAGCTGCCCCCAAAGCCTGAGCAACTAAACCTGTCGTTCCCATTCTCAAAAATCCAAAACCCCAAAAAATAAAATCAAAAACTAGGCTTCCCACTGCAATGGCCCCCAAGTAATAGAGTTCATCTAAGTGCCCAACAATTGCGGTGTCTATCGCCCCTAACAAGGGTACTGATAGGTTACTGAGGATATTAGGAATCGCTAGATTAACAATTTTTGAATTATATGACTTCGTAGATGCAATCGGTTGCATATAACAGGGTGTGAATGTATTTTTATACGTTAAATTTTATCTCGAATCTGATTCACTAACTAATCGATCCGTCTTCCCATGAACATAGATATGCGAAATAAGATACTAAGTGCTATATTTGGAATTACCATTATTTTACTATCATGGTTGCTATATGATTCCATAGTCACGCCATATAAAGTGGTCGAAGAACAAAAAGCTGAAACCGAACGAGTTCGTACGCGGATGCTGAGTCTCAAAGATGCTATTGTAAATTATGATGCTCGGTATGGACATTTTCCTCCTACTGAT
>MDSV01245298.1_pt1 | contig 32296 bp, 30 predicted proteins | sample 810851 | NCBI WGS metagenome assembly MDSV01 (sample SAMN05326640, study PRJNA326480) | marine metagenome | isolation source: seawater | place: Atlantic Ocean: North East | collected 2012 | reverse complement strand
TGGTGGAATTGGTAGACACAAGGGACTTAAAATCCCTCGAAGGAAACTTCGTGCCGGTTCGAGTCCGGCCCCGGGCACCAAATAGACACTGCAAACATGATAGAAACAGAAAATAAACAACAACAATTCTCTAACAATGATGAGATAGACTTGAAAGAGACTTTTCAAATACTTTGGGATGGAAAATTAATTATATCGGTCGTTACTGCTTTTTTTGCAATAAGTTCTGTTTTTTATGCGCTAAGTCTTGAAAACCAATACAAATCCTCTGCTATTCTTACTTCAACTGATGGCCAAAATATGAATAGCCTAGGCCAGTACTCAGGACTAGCCTCTATGGCAGGAATTTCACTACCCTCTTCCGAAAATAAAGTTGATGAGGTAATGGAGATAATAGAATCTAGAGAATTCGTGAGGCACCTTGTTACCTTTGAAAATATTCTTCCATCCATCACAGCAGCTCATAGTTATAATATCAACAGTGGAGTGCTTTATTATGATCCTGAAATATATGATTCTAATTCTAGAAAGTGGATTCGCGAAACTAGTGGCACTAGACCTCAAAAACCCTCTTATCTGGAGGCTCATAGAGCTTATAAAGAAATTTTATCTATATCCAAGGACAAACTGACAGGTTTTGTGAGTATAAGTATTGAGCACATATCTCCCGTCTTTGCCAAAGATTTTCTTGCTTTGATAATTAAAGAGGCCAATAAAGTCAAAAGAAAGAAGGATATTGAAACTTCTACGAAAGCTTTAACTTATCTACAGAACAAACTATCTCAAACCCAAAGTATAGAGACAAAACAATCAATCTCAAATCTAATCAACGCACAGCTAGAAACCCTTATGCTTGCTAACGTAAATGATGAATATAGTCTCTCTATCCTGGAACCACCCTTTGTTCCTGAGTTTAAATCAAAACCAAGCAGAGCCATGATCTGTATTCTCTCTACTTTGGTAGGAGGAATCCTCAGCATTATTCTTGTGTTATTAAGATATTTTTTTTACAAAGCAGACTAGAGAGTAACTTTCTCAAAACAACGGTTTTTCATTAAATGTCATCAAAAAATAAAGTTAACATCACTGTTGTTGGATCGGGCTATGTCGGTATGTCCCTTGCCGTCCTTCTGGCACAATATAACAAGGTTTTGGTTTTGGATATTGATCACAAGAGAGTAGAAACTATAAATCAAGGAGCATCCACCATTGAGGATGCTGATATCAACAAATTTTTGGTTGAGAAAAAGTTAAGTTTATCTGCAACTAATGACAAAGTATTGGCTTACTCTGATGCTGATTACGTAATAATAGCAACACCTACAGATTACGATACTAGTTCTAATTATTTTGATACCAGTTCAGTCGATCAAGTGGTTTCTGATATCAGAAAATGCAATGAGAAAGCATTTATAGTTATCAAGTCTACTCTGCCTGTTGGACACACTAAAATACTTAGAGACAAATTTGGTACAGAGAGGATAGTTTTTTCCCCAGAGTTTTTGAGGGAAGGAAGTGCTTTGAAAGATAATTTATATCCTTCGCGAATAATAGTTGGCTCCAACTGTCCTGAAAGTAAGTCTTTTGCCAGCCTACTAGAACAAGCGGCATTAAAGAGTGAGATTTCAACTCTGCTTATCGATTCCTCTGAGGCTGAGGCTATCAAGTTATTTGCTAATACATATCTTGCAATGAGGGTATCTTTTTTTAATGAACTAGACTCATATTCTCTTTTGAATAAATTAGATACAAAAAGTATCATTGAAGGGGTTATATTAGACGAACGAATAGGCTCAGGATATAACAATCCATCTTTCGGTTACGGTGGATATTGTCTTCCCAAGGACACCAAGCAACTCTTGGCAAATTATGAAAAGGTCCCTCAAACTTTAATTCAAGCAATTGTTTCTTCTAACTCAACAAGAAAAGATTTCATTGCTGATGAAATTTTAAAATTACAGCCTAAGATTGTGGGATTTTATAGACTTGTAATGAAGGAAGGCAGTGATAATTTTAGATCATCTGCAATACAAGGCATCATGAAAAGAATAAAGGCCAAGGGAGTCAAAGTTATTATTTATGAACCTAATCTGATCGAAGATACCTTTTATGGTTCTGAGGTAATTACAGATATAAATACTTTTAAATCTCGATCAGAAGTAATTATTGCAAATAGAATTTCTGGTGAAATTTCAGATGCAATTAACAAAGTCTTTTCAAGAGATTTCTATGGAGATAATTAGCATTTAAATCTTGTAATGGTGATCTTACTAAGATAAATAATTGGAAGTTAAATTGAAAAATTTGCCTTTAATCTGCCCTCTGTGTTTTTCTAAAATTTATAAGAAAGAATACATTTTGCTATGCAAAAACGTTGATTGTTTCCATTCTCTAAAAGAAAATGGTTTCAAGTACTGCGATGATGTCCCAGTTTTAGTAAGTCCTAAATTAGATTCAGTATGTAATCCTGACGAAATAAATTCTTATATTGGAAGACGGTCAAATACCGTTTCAAAAATAAAGAAATTATTGACCGGAGAAAGTAACGTGACCAAAAAAAACTGCGAAAAATTTATTTTTGAAACAAAAAAGATTGCTAAACGCCCGAGAGTTCTCATTATTGGTTCTGGTGAGGAGGGTAACGGAACAACTAACCTTTGGGGTAGCAAGGATTTAGAGATTCATGGTTTGGATGTATATATAAGTAATACAGTTGATATTTTGGCTGATGCACATTATTTACCTCTAGAAAATAATTATTACGATGGCGTTTGGATTCAAGCAGTCCTTGAACATGTTATTGAGCCCACTAAGGTAGTATCTGAAATTTACAGGGTTCTAAAAAGTAAAGGCCTTATTTATGCGGAAACACCTTTTATGCAGCAAGTTCATGAAGGAGCTTATGACTTTACTAGATACACCGTGCTTGGCCATCGGTATCTATTTCGTAAGTTTCAAGCTATCTCTTATGGAGGAAATAAAGGTTCTGAAGTTGTTTTATCTTGGTCTTTAAAATATTTTGTATGGTCTATCTCAAGAAGTAAGTTTCTTTCTCAATTAGTAGGTATAGTCTCAAGGTTAGTAATGAAACCCTTTGGTTTTCTAGTTAGTAAAGCCTCATTATATGATTCCCCCTCTGGAGTTTATTTTTTTGGTTTTAAAGATGAAAATTACTCAATTTCTCACAAAGAATTAATTAAATTATATAAGGGCAATATGCATTAGTATCTCAATATTAAATTCTTTAATTTATTTATCATTTTGGACTCTATAATAGCCACTCTAACTAAAAGCATTCAAAATAATTAACATAGAGACTAGAATTAACAAATACTAACTATATTTAAAATGTCAAAAAAAGTTGTGAATGAGAATCCAAAAATTTCGGTAATTGGAGCAGGTTATGTAGGCCTCCCACTTATTGTGGCCTTGAGTGATCATTTTGAAGTTACCGGATTTGACATTAATGAAGAGAGAATTAGTGAATTAAAAAGAGGTATTGATTCTACAAATGAACTGAATGATGAAGAATTAAAAAAACTCTCTAGAATAAATTTTTGTAATGAAGAGACTGATCTTAGACACTCTGATGTCTATATTTGTTGTGTTCCTACTCCTGTTGATGCATCTAATACACCTAATTTTCAACCCCTAAAAGAAGCTTCAATTTCTATCGCCAAGAATTTAACTGAGGGAAATCTGGTAATATACGAATCTACTGTATATCCAGGAGCTACCGAAGAATTGTGCAAAACAATATTAGAAACAGAGACTGGGTATCTTCTTAACGATGATTTTTTTATAGGATATAGTCCCGAAAGAATTAATCCTGGTGATGAAACTAGACGCATACAGGACATAACAAAAATAGTCTCTGCCTCAAACGAAATTAGCTTGGATTGGATGTATTACATATATTCAAAGATAATTAAAGCTGGAGTCTATAAGACAAGCTCTATTAAAGTAGCTGAAGCGGCCAAAGTAATAGAAAATATTCAAAGAGATCTAAATATCGGTCTAGTGAATGAACTCTCCGTAATTTTTGAAAATATCGGTATAGATACAGAAGAAGTGTTAGATGCTGCTTCGACAAAGTGGAATTTTCACAGATATCAGCCTGGACTAGTTGGGGGCCATTGTATAGGAGTTGATCCTTACTACTTAACTCACAAGTCCATCGAATTAGGTTACTCTCCAGAGTTGATATTATCTGCTAGAAAAATAAATGAAAATGTTTCCACTAGGGTAGCGTTAAAGGCTATTGAAGTTTTAGGTAACAAAGTTCATGAAATCAATAAAGCTAAAGTTATTATTTTAGGAGCTACATTCAAAGAAAATTGTCCCGACACAAGGAATAGTAAAGTATTTGATCTTTATAAATATCTTGTTGCAGAAGGTATTGAAGTTGAAATTTACGATCCTATCGTTAGTTTAAAAGAGCAAAATCTTCATGAATTTAAGCAAGTTAATGAATTGGCCGAAAATAATTATGACCTTGCTATTTTAGCTGTTCCTCACGATAAAATAGTGAACTTAGGCTTGAATAGGCTGAAGAATATTTTGAAAGAGGAATCGTCTTTCTTCGACTTAAAGTCATTCTTTAATAAATCCGAAAGTGACTTCAGACTTTAATTTAATATTATGAACAATACAATCTTAGTCACAGGAGCGGCAGGTTTTATAGGTTTCCATTTGTGCAAGAGGCTTTTAGCTTTGAACTATAGAGTTTGCGGCATTGATAATATGAATTCCTACTATTCTGTAGATCTTAAGAGGGCTAGACTGTCCGAATTAAAAAAATATGAGAGTTTCATATTCTTTGAACAGAGTGTTGGTGATTCAAAGAAACTAGACTCTGTTTTAGATGAAATAAGACCTTCAATTATATTTCATTTAGCAGCTCAGGCGGGAGTGAGATATTCAATTGAAAACCCTAGGGCTTATCTGGAATCAAATATAGATGAAACTTTTAATTTGTTGGAAGCATTAAGAAAACTTGATCTAAAACACTTTTTGTTTGCTTCCACTTCCTCTGCATACGGTGCAAGCAGAGAGGAGCTACTTAGTGAAGATTTGGCTTGTCAAACTCCCATGTCTTTTTATTCAGCTACTAAGCTATCTTGTGAAGCAATGTGTCATGCTTATTCAAATATTTATGATCTGAACATAACTGCAATGAGATTCTTTACTGTATATGGACCTTATGGGAGACCTGACATGGCACTAATGAAGTTCATTGACTCAATCCATAATGACAGAAATATACAGCTTTATAATTCGGGTAATATGAAAAGAGATTTTACATATGTTGGTGATGTAGTTGATGCCTTGATCAAATTAAAAGATATTGTCCCTGTTAAAGGTGCAGAAATTTTTTCCGAAGATACTTTGTCTCCTGTTGCAAATTATAGATTGCTTAACGTTGGAAATGGTAACCCTAAAGACCTATCTGTTTTTTTAAGCTTTATCGAGGAACGCTTAGAAAAAAAAGCAAAGGTCGAAAATCTACCTATGCAGCCTGGAGACGTTCTCTCCACTTGGGCTGATACAAGCCTACTAGATAAGTTAATACCTGATAGAGAAAGAACAGAAATTCAAGTTGGCATTAATAATTCCGTTGATTGGTACTTAAAAGATGGCAAAAGATTCTTCAAATAGAATGAACTGTTTCATTCAGGCCAGGATGAGTTCAAAAAGATTACCCGGTAAAGTTTTGTATTCTACAAATAAAGGCGAAAAAGTATTACTGTCTATCTATCGCCGTCTTGAGCAAAGCTTATTTTTAGACAAAATTATAATCTTAACTTCGTCAGAAAATTCTGACGATCCTATTCAAGATTTATGTCAACAAGAAGGCTTGAAGTGTATGCGCGGACCTCTTGAGAACGTTTATAGCAGATTTTCTATGGCTTTAGCCGAATATCCGTGCAGTGCCTTTTTAAGAATATGTGCTGATAGCCCCTTCGTTAATATACCGATGATAGATCATGCAATTAGCAATTTTTTTGAAAAAAAAGAATGCTATTACTTAAGCAATACTATAAAAAGAACTTTTCCAAAAGGCCTTTCGGTTCAAATTTGTAATACTCAACAGTTCCTATCACCTTCATACAGTAGCCAAGAAGAATTTTCTTATGAACATATATGCAGTAGTTTCGAATCTCAAGAATTTAGTATGAAAAGAATCAGTCTTTCTACAAAACAAATATTCGATCGAAGTTCTTATGCTTTAGATGAAAAAGAAGATTTGGATTTACTTGAAATAAATTCTGAGATTGAAATTGATCAAAGTATGTTTACATATGAAAGGATCTGACCGATGTTGAAAGCAGGAATCATAGGTCTTGGTGTTGGAGAGCAACACATCGAAGGCTTTGAAAGAGACAAATTGGCGTTGGTAACTCATCTATGCGATTTTGATGAGGAAAAGATTCAATACTTGAAAGACAAATATCCAGATAAAGTTGTTATTGAAGACCCTAGTGAACTAATTGAAAATAAAAATTTAGATGTCATTTCTATAGCTTCTTTCGACAACTTTCACTACGAACAGATAATAAAATGTATAGTCAATGGAAAACACATTTTTGTTGAAAAACCTATGTGTTTGACCAAAGAACAATTAGACGATATCAAGCTTAAATTACCCGAAGATTTGTTAATCGCTTCAAATCTCATTCTTAGACAAACTCCAAGATTTAAAACCCTCAAACAAAAAGTTGATAATAGTGAACTAGGGGATATCTACTATATTGAAGCATCATATGATTATGGAAGGGTTCATAAACTTACTAGAGGTTGGAGGGGTAAGCTTAAACAGTATTCAGTTATGTTGGGTGGCGGCATACATCTACTAGACTTAGTGTTGTGGATAACAAAATCAAAGATCAAAGAAGTTGTTTCTTTGAGTTCAGATATTTTTTCAAAAGATTTAGAAATGGAAAATTCAGACTTCTTTGCGTCTTTAGTTAGATTAGACAATGGAGTCATTCTAAAACTAGTTTCTAATTATGCCTCTGCAACACCTCATCTTCATCAATTCAAAGTTTATGGAACAAAGGGCTCGTTTTTTCATGATTTAAACGAGGCTTATTATTTTCAAGGTAGGGATACAGATTGCATAATTACTCAGTGCGGACATAAATTTCCCGGAGTGGCCAAAGGAGACTTCATCCCAAATTTTATTAGATCTATCCTTGGAAAAGAGCAGTTGCTTATGCCCAAAGAAGAATTATTTGATTTAATGTACAACTCTTTCTTGATAGAGGACAATCTGAAGAATGATGGAAAATAATATTACAAACATATTTTCAGGAAAAAAATTTGCAATTTTCGGATCAAATAAACGAACAGAATCTATTGTCAGTTTTCTCAGTAAATATGATCTTGATATAGTTCTTATTGATGATGATAAAAAAATACCGAATCTAACGCAGTTCGATTTATGTGTTTTGGCAGGTTGGTCTAAATTAATTCCAAAAAAAGATTTAGAAAAACCTAAATATGGTTTTATAAATTGCCATGCTGGAAAACTTCCAGAATATAGGGGTTCCTCACCAATGAATTGGGCTATTCTAAACAATGAGACTAAATTTGGTTTGAGTGTTATTACAGTTGATGAAAGCTTTGATACTGGAGAAATATTAGTCTCTAGAGAATTTGATATATCAAAAGAACATCTAATAGGAGATTTACACGCCATAGCAAATAAAAACTTTCCTGAGATGGTAATTGAGGCTGTAGTAAAAAAATTCCTAAAATTACCTGGATATGCTCAACCATCCAATGGCTCGTCTTACTACCCTTTGAGATCCTCTGAGGATGGCAAAATAGATTGGTATTTAGATGATGCAGAAAGTATCTCAAGAAAAATTAGAGCTCTTTCTGAACCTTATCCTGGGTGCTTTAGTTTCTTCGAAGGAAAAAAAGTTTTCTTTACAAAAGCAATATCGATAGACCAAAGTTTCTCAGGAGAAGTGGCAAAGATTTACAAAATAAAGAGTAATAAAATCCTTGTCAGTACAATAAAAGGCTCTATATCTGTAGAATACAAACATGAGAAAAATTTACTTATCTCTCGTTATAGCTATTTTGATAAATGACTTACTGTAATAAATGTATTTTACCTGATACAAGGCCAGGGATAATATTGGAAAAAGCATCAGGTGTATGTGCGGCTTGCCAAAACACCACATTTACAGGAAACAAAAAAAATAGAGAGGATGCTTTAAAAATCATACTAGAGGAAAGACTTTCAAAAAAGCATAGCTCTTATGACTGTGTGATCCCTGTATCGGGAGGCAAAGATAGTACTTGGCAGACAGTAAAATCTTTAGAAATGGGACTCAAGCCTTTGTGTGTTACTTGGAAGACTCCCAAAAGAACAGAAATTGGTGAAGCTAACTTAAAAAATTTAATCAGTTTAGGCGTTGATCATATAGACTTTTCAGTAAATCCTATTGCAGAAGCTTTACTCACCAGAAAAGCGTTTCAAGAGGTGGGAATACCTGCACTTCCAATGCATCTCGCACTTTTTTCTATTCCTACAAGGATCGCATTACTTTTTGGCATAAACTTAATCATATGGGGAGAAAACTCTGCCTATGAGTACGGTGGTGAAAAGGATTTCGCTCAGTCAGAAATTCTTTCTAGGGAGTGGTTGAAGCGGTATGGTGTTTCTGGCGGAACATTCGGAGACGATTGGATTGATGATGAACTATCTAGGGAAGATTTAGCTGCATACATATTTCCATCAGATGAAGAACTTGTTAACGCAGATCTTAAGTCAGTATTCTTGGGAATGTACTACAAGTGGACTCCATACGAATCGCTTAGGGTCGCAAAAGAGCATGGTTTTAAGGAATTAGAAGAACCCATAGTGGGTAAATATAATTTTGCTGATATTGATGAGGGATTTATTATGACCGTACACCATTGGATTAAATGGTATAAGTTTGGAATTACAAGGACTTGGGACAATCTATCACTAGATATTAGAAATAAAAAAATTTCTAGAAAAGAAGCTGTAGAATTTTTAAGAGATACTGGTAATGAAAAACCAGAAAAAGAAATCGATGAATTTTGTAAATACACCAATATCTCAATTAAGCAATTTGACGAAATTTGTGAAAAGTTTAGAAATAAGAAGATCTGGATTAAAAATAAACAAGGGAAATATGAAATCAAAGATTTCTTAATAGAAAATTGGGCTTGGTAAATGAAATTTAATAAAAAAAAACCAGTAAGAACTTTTACAGTTGGGCAGGGCATAGAAATAAAAGATTGCGGTGAAGTTTTTTTATCTGATGATGAACAAATTACCTTCAAAAGTGGAAATTCTGAATATGATGTTTGCAAGAAGGATTGGGGCTATTATGCCACGCCTTCTGTTAACGGAAGATTAAAAAATTTTGGATTTGAGACATATTTAGTGATAAACAAAGACTCAAAAATGAAATATGTCTTAATGGTCCATTCAGATAAAACAGATCAGTTTAATGACTATTTAAAGACTGAAAATCTTGCAATACTTCAAAGGCTAGATAATTAAATGTACCTAAATAAGTATTTGGTGAGGATTTACCTTTTTTTTTGTGGCGTTTATGTTAGCCCTTCTACAAAGTTTTTAGGACCTATGATTCTCAAAGGGAATATTAGCAAAAAAACTTTAAAAATTGGCAAGAACATAATTTTCCAACCAAACGTCGAGCTGAAAGTGCGGGGAGATGGTGTTATTGAACTCCAAGATGGAGTTCAGTTAGATAATAATGTCAGAATAATTGCTGCAGAAAAAAGGAAAATATTACTAATGACAGGTGTACAAATTGGGTTTGGTACCATACTGAACGGTGGAGAAGATGTAACCGTAGGAAAGGGTTCAGCAATCGCCTCTAACTGCCTAATCCAAGCTTCAGAACATGTCCTGCCAATCCCTAAAGATATAGATGTAGTTGATTCCGGTTACGTAAGAGGCAAAATAAAGATTGGTAATTCGGTATGGATTGCTGCAAACGTTATAATTAGACCAGATTCTACTATTCAAGATAATGTTGTCGTTGGTGCTTTTTCTATAGTTAAAGGAAATTTAGAAAAAGGTTGCTTCTATGCGGGGCTGCAGCTAACAAAAATACGAGATGCCTAATGAAAAAAATTGATCAATATTTTAAAAACTACAGTAATACTTACTTTGTTGCCGAGATAGGTAACAATCACATGGGTGACTTAAGTAAGGCGCTAGAGTTAGTTGACTGTGCAAAAAAAACAAATGCGGACGCTGTAAAATTTCAATACATTAAACCTAAACTGCTAGTCAATAAATCGCTATTTCCAGAGAGAGTAGAACAACTTAAAAAGATTTGTCTTACTCTTGAAGATCTCATAGTACTGAGAAAACACTGCGACGATATAGAACTTGATTTTGGAATTTCCCTTTTTGATATTGAAGGAGTTGAAGAAGCGAATTGTAATTTAGAGCCTGATTTCGTAAAGATCGCTTCCTCTGACTTTACCTATAGTGATTTGATTCAAGAGACTTTATCTAAATTTGATAATGTAGTGATTTCTTCTGGCATGGCCAGCGAAGATGAAATAGAAAAATTCTTTTCTCAGTACGGGCAGCAAATTACAAATCTTATTTTTTGTTATTGCGTTAGTCTTTATCCTGCACCAATAGAAAACTTGAACCTAAACAATATCAAAACAATTAAAAACATAGTAGATAATCAATCATTAAATATAAAACTAGGTTACTCAGATCACTCGGATAGCGAAGCAGCTCTCATTTCAGCATTTTCATTAGGTTGCACCTTTCTAGAGAAACATTTTACTGATGATAAGCACAATAAAGAATTTAGGGACCATAACTTATCTTCCACTGAAGAGGAACTAACTTTTATAATTCAAAAACTTAAAGATACAGTTATCTCTTTGGGCACTGAAGAATTTAAAAGGTCTGAAGAAGAGATTGCGAATAAGGCTATACTCAGAAGATCAGCCTACTATTCAAAATCTAAAGTAGCAGGAGAAAAACTTCACAATAATGATTTAATTTATTTACGACCTCAAAATTTGACCGAACAACCCTCTCTCAATTCATTCAATAATCCCATATTATCAAGAGATGTACTGGAATTGGATATAGTAAAAATAGGAGATGTTAAAAATGGTAAAGAATAAAACTTATATAAAGAAAGATTATGATGACTACTTGAACTATGAGCGCATAAAGTTTAAATCAAATCATCTTTTGAGTTTACCATTTAAGCGTGTCTTAGATGTAGGGTGTGCTAGCGGCTTGGCTCTGCATCTTCTAAGAACGAATAATAATAATTCGGACTTTTTAGGAATAGATATTGACCATGAAATGATCGATATGGCAAAAAATTTCTTCTCAAGCGACTTAAATTCATCATTTAAGCTTGATGAGATTGAAACCTTACAATCTTCAGAGGATTTTGATCTAATTCTTTTGTGGGGTCTTATTTCTTTCTACAATTCCTATGAAGATCTAATTATAAAGCTGAAATCACTATTAGCGCCAAATGGCTATATTTCGATATGGTCAGGTTTTTGTAACTCTGAATTTGATGTTCGTGTAACGTACTCCAAGGATTCAGAAATTAATTCAGGTTTAAATATGTTTTCATTACCTAAACTTACAAATTATTTGGAAAATAATGGTTTCTCGGTGACTTGTCATCGATATATACCTAAAACCCCTTTATCTTCAGATCCTAACAACCCTCTAGTGTCCTATACTGTGCAAGACCAAGAAGATTTAATGATAGTTAATGGACTCAATGTTGTCAGAGATTTTTATCATCTTATTCTTCATAGAAAGATCTAAATCCTAATGTGTGGAATAAGTGGATATTTTGGAAAAAAAGAAATAGCTGAAAGTGTAATCTCCCAAACTCTAAGCTCCTTAAGTCATAGAGGTCCAGATGCTTCAGATTCAAAAATTTATAAGAGTGATAATTTAAATTACTGTTACTTATTGCATAATCGATTGTCCATAATTGATTTAGATGAAAGATCGAATCAGCCAATCACTTATAAAGGATTATCCTTAATCTTCAATGGAGAGATCTACAATTATGTTGAACTGAGAAATCAACTCATAACTAAAGGTTATAAATTTCAAACCAAAGGAGATGGGGAAGTTTTCTTAAAACTTATAGATTGCTTTGGTGAGAAAGCTTATTCAATGATTAATGGGATGTGGTCCGCTGCATTATATAGTGCTCACTCTAATTCTTTGACATTGAGTCGAGATCCTTTTGGAGAGAAACCACTTTATTATTTTATTTCTAAAGATGGTATTTATTTTTCTTCAGAAATTAAAGCTCTAGAAATACTTTCAGGAGAAAAGTTCAAATTTAACTATGACAAGATCAAGGAATTTTTAGTTTATGGTTATAAATTTATGTTCAAAAATCAAGAGGAGTTTTTACATCAAGTACAAAGGGTTAGAAGTGGCGGATTATTGACCATTAATCAGGATCTGCAAGTTTTCTCAAAGCAACACTTTAACCCAGAAAAAAGCTATTCAGATGACGAATTTCATCAAGCAAAATTTAAAGTCCGAGATCATATTGCTCGATCATTAGAGCTCAGAATGAGATCGGATGTTCCTTTAGCATTTTGTATGAGTGGTGGCATTGATTCAAATACTTTAATTTCAACAGCAAGAAACTTACTAGATTACGAAGTCAACACCTTCACCATTGTAAGTAAGGATCATAGGTATGACGAGCAAGAGTACGTTAATAAAGTTTGTAAAGATCTCAAAATAAAGAACTTTCAAATTGAAATGCAAAAAGAGAATTTTCTTCAAACTTACCGAGAGATCGTGCAATTGCACAAGCATATTCTACCTACCATTTCTTATTTTATGCATGCCGAATTACAAAAGAGCTTATCAAATAATGGCTTCAAGGTATCACTAAGTGGCACGGGAGCCGACGAAATTTTTTCTGGATACCATGATCATTACCCTTTTTATCTAACAGATATAAGGAACAAAGTATATTTTAAAAATGAAGTAGATGAATGGAATAAAAATCTTAAAATGAAAGTACGCAATCCTCTGATTAATAATTTAGACCTTTTCCTTGAAGGGAATCATAGAGAGCACATCATTCTCAATCATGAATATTTTAGAGAATTTTTACTTGAACCGTGGGAAGGTGACTTTTATGAGGAAGACTTTGATAATGAATCTATTCTTCGACATCGCATGTTGAATGAGATGTTTTATGAAATTGTACCTCCCATACTTCATGCTGATGACTTAAATGCAATGCGTTATTCAGTTGAAAATAGATCACCTTTTCTTGATAAAGACCTTTTTAATTATGTTAATGCTTTACCCTCCGACTATCTACTATCTAAAGGTTTTACAAAATATATACTTCGTGAATCTATGAGAGGAATCGTTCCTGAATATATTTTAAATAATAGAAGAAAAATTGGATTTAATTTAAATATCAACGAACTCTTATCTTCCTCTAGAAAAGAAATCATCGAACTGTTTTCTTCTGAGAATGAAATATATGAGATAATCAATAAAACTAAAGTCATAGATTTTTTAAAAAATGATGATTTTTCTAAAAATAGTTCTAGTAAATTCCTGTTTAACTTATTAAGTATTTTATTTTTGATGGAGACCTGAAATGATTAAATTTGCGTCCCCCGTGCTGAATCCCAAGATTAATGACTATATCAAAGAGATATTAGAAAGTGGAGTATTCGTTCACGGCAAGTTCTCCCAACTTTTTGAAGAAAAGTTCAAAGATGAATTGAATTACAAATACGTTACGAGCTTTTCAAGCGCAACTACAGGGCTTCATTTATCTCACTATCTATTAGGCCAAGACTTAAGCTCAGATAAAGGGGAAGTGATATGTCCAGCTATGTCGCATGTTGCAACTGCCCATTCTATTGAGATTATGGGTTTGCGCCCTGTATTTGTAGATGCAAATATCGAAGATGGTAATATCTCTGTTGCTGGTTTATCGAGTATTGATTTAGCTAACGTAAGGGGGATGACTTATGTTCATTTCAATGGAGTCGCAGCAAATGTAAAAGAAATCAATACCTTTTGTAAAAGTAATTCATTGTATTCCGTTGAAGATTGTGCGATAGCCCTGGGTGCTTCTATAGATTCCAAGCCAGTAGGTCTCTGGGGAGATTTTGGAGCTTTTTCTTTTCATCCAGTAAAACAATTAACAACAGGTGAAGGAGGAATGGTTGTCTCAAACTCTGAAGAAAAAATAAAAAAAATAAAAAAAATAAAAGCTTTTGGCGTAGACAAAGAGTTTAATCAGAGGAAAGTGCCAGGAGTGTATGATGTCGATACTGTAGGTACAAATTATAGGTTAGCGGAGATTCCTGCTGCTATAGGTCTAGCTCAGTTAGAGTTTCATGAGAATCATCAGATAACAAGACAAAAGAATTTCTTGTCACTGCGAGATGCTATTAAGGATTTAAATTTGCCAATAAGTATATTAGGCAACACTTCCTCTAATAGATCTTACTATAATTTGATTATTCTTCTTGAAGATGATTTTAAAAAAGATAGAAATGATATTCTCTTATCATTGAAGGAAAAAGGGTTAGAAACTTCTGTATACTATCCACATCCTATACCTAGATTGAAGTACTATCGAAAAAAATATGGTTATCAGCGCTCACAATTTCCAAATGCCGAAAAGATATCAGATAGAAGCCTCTGCTTACCTATTGGTCCTCACCTATCTAATGGAGATTTAGATCAAATTGTAAGTATTTTAAAATCAGAATTAATTTAAATGGATGAAGTAAAAGATAAAAAGATAGCCTTAATAGGAGGAGCTGGTTTCATAGGACATAACTTAGCTCTAGAATTAGTTAAACTAGGTGCAAAAGTTACTATATTTGATGCTTTTTCAGTTAATAATTTACTCAATCAAATCCAAAAACAAGATTTAGAGCAGAATGATGAGCTTTATGGATTGTTCCTAAGAGAGAGACTTTCTTTATTGAGTGAGGCAGGTATAAGAATAGAAGTTGCTGATTTTTCTGACAGATTTGCTTCAGCGAAAGCTTTAGATGAAGATTTCGATATAGCTTATAATCTAGCTGCAGTTTCTCATGCATCTAGGTCAAATAAACAACCAGACTACGCTTTATCTAATAGTCTGATTCCATTTGTGAATGTTATTAATGAGCTGGCTAATAGGAAAACCAGGTTGGTGTTCTTAAGTTCATCAACTGTTTATGGAAATTTTGAAAAAGATAAAGTTGATGAAGGCGATAGATGTAATCCTTTTGGCATTTATGCGACATTAAAATACTGTTCTGAGATGATTCTTAGAGAAATGGGAACTAACATTGATTTTAATTACAGCGTTGTTAGGCCTTCAGCATTATATGGAGAGAGATGTATAAGCAGAAGGGTATCTCAAATTTTTTTGGAAAATGCTGTAGCTGGTGTAGAAAATAATTTCTATGGAGATGCTGATGAGACTCTTGATTTTACTTATATAAAAGATTTAGTGCAGGGATTAATTTTAGCTGGTGTAAAAGAAGAAGCTAGAGGCGAAGTCTTCAATATAACTTTTGGAAACGCACGAAAAGTCTTAACGCTTGTTGACATACTTAGAGAATATTTTCCTGAAGTACAAGTCAATGTTAAGGATAGAAATCAAGCGACACCTATTAGAGGAACTTTATCCAACAAAAAGGCCAAAGATCTTTTAGGATTTAGTCCAGCTTTCAAGCTAGAAGATGGATATAAGCATTACATCGAATGGTATGTTGAATTTGTGTCCAAGAATAATCTTAAGTTGATTGAAAGGCCTCAAATAAACGAATAAAGCAGGATAGTGTTATCAAGAGACTATTCAGCTCTAGCCATATGTTCTAAAGATTTAGACTTTATAAATTTCTTAGAGTTTTGTTGGAAGAAGAATATACCCCTTTCCAAAGTCCATGTATTTATTATTGGTAGCGGTGAGAGACAAGATTCCGTTAAAACTCTTGTTGATATTCATAACGTTGGTAGAACATCACTACCTGATATAGATCTTTACTCAAGCCTTTCTTCGAAGTTTCTTTCTTTTGGGAAGAATTCTTTTTTTAAGAAGATATTGATTGTCCTAATTTCCTATGGCTGTCAGCACATATACAGATTTGTGGGATTGGTAAGATGGAAAAAGAAACTGAAAGCATTCAGGGCCAATATCATTTATTTAGATCTTTGGAGAACTAAAATACCTATCTTATCTTATACATCATATAGAAAAATAGTTATTGGAGATGGAGGTGTTTCCACGGAATCTCTAAATTTAACCACCCTATGGAATAGATATACAAATAAATTTGAAGTCCTATTTTTTTATTTGAAAGAACAACAAGACCTACTTATCAATAGAAGCAACATTAGAGGATTTAAGCTATTTTTTTATAAGCTCCACACTTATCTTGTATACAGCTATTCTGATGCTATTTTGAAAGAAATAGAGAGAAAGTGGCCCGAAGATGTAATATTTTTTACTTCATATTCGGGCGGTAAAGGCGTTCTATCAAATGAATACGACTTCTTTCGTCAACAGTTCAAAAGATTTTCTAAAGAGGACTATACTTTGGTTGTAGGCTATCCTGACTTTGGAACACTGCAAACTTCCATCACAATGCTTGGAAAAACTAGTCAGGATGTTGTTTATAACTTTCATCCAAGAGATAAGCAATTATTTAAGAAAAATAAAAAGTTAAAATTTAAAAGCTATGCCGTAATAAATGACCTTGGATGGAAGATAGAAGACACAAATCAGAGTCTCGAATCTATCTTGATATCAAGAAAGTCAATTCCTGCCAGGATAATTACATACGAAACTTCGCTCATTGCATTTATTGCTAATGTTTTGCCGGAAGAAACTTCTATAGATTTCGTCAAAATTGAAAACCTTACCTGAAATTTTTTGAATTTTTCTAAGAAGAAATCTAAAAAGGAGTTATCATTCTCTGCTATCTAAATTATCAATGAAAACCATCTACGTTATACGCTCTCTTTTATTTGGAACTAGAAGAGATATTGTAAGCATTTCTGTTCTTTTAGTTTTTAGTATAATTTCAGCACTCACTACCTTTTTAAGCGTATTTTCTCTTTATCCGTTATTGCAGATGTTTACTGAGTATGATCAGGCTATCAGTCAATTCCCTTTAACCTATATTGCTGAACTCTTTGGTAATGCGCCTAAAGAGGAATTTATATATGCATTTACCTTGATAACTGTCTTGGTACTTTTTCTCTCAATGATAATTCAAGTCAGTGAAGGAATCGTTGTAAGTACTTATTGTTCTTTTAAAGAGGCATGGATATCATCCGATTACTATACTAGATTCATTAATGATCCATATAAATTATTCCTCGCTCGCAATTCTTCAGAAGAATCTAAGAACATACTTTCCGACTCCGCTGCTGCTATTGGTTTTTTTATAAAACCGGTTATACAGCTATTTGTCTGCAGTGTGACTATAACCGTTCTTGTAGCAAGTTTATTTTTTATAAACCCCAAAGTAGGTATATTTTTATTATTAGCTGTCTTGCTTCTTTATTTGCTGCTTTATTTGAGCTTCACGAGATCTTTAAAGAGAATAGGACGGTCTAGAACCACAAATAATGAAGAAAGATTCAAGTTAGTAGATGATGCCATTTCCTCTATGGCAGAAATTAAAATTTATAGCGCAAATGAGATTTTTATTGAGCAATTCAAGCGGATTAGTCAAAAATATGCAAAATCTGTAGCTCTTTCACAGATTGTGGCTGCTTCACCCAAGTTTATTATTGAAGGTTTAGGATCTATAGCAATTGTTATATATATGTTTATTTCTTTTAGTTCTACTAGTGGCCTCGAAAAGGCAATTGCCAATCTTGCTATATATCTTTTTATACTTTACAAACTTTTACCTCAGGTTCAGAAAGTTTATTCTGCTTTCATTAATCTACGATACTCAGCAGAGTTTGTTAATAATATCTCTCAAAGAATAGTTAAAGAAGAATATAAACAGCCTTTGTCAGATAACTTCTCCAAAACAACAATTAAAAATATTGATATATTAGAATTTAAGGAAATAAGCTTCACCTATCCAGGAAGTAATGATTGCATTTTTTCTAATCTCAATCTCAAATTATTAAAGGGCAATTATTACGCTATAGTCGGAGAATCAGGAACTGGAAAAACAACTTTTTTAAATATACTTTCAGGTCTCAATGATGATTTTGAAGGAGAGTTTTTGGTAGATGGTCAAAAATTTGAGATGATAGATTTAAAAAACTTTTGGAAGTGCATTAGTTACGTACCTCAAGAATCAGCTATTTTTAATGGTTCAATTGCAGAGAATGTAGCGCTATCAGATTTAAAGAAGCTTGATATAGATAAAGTTTTGTTCTCACTGGAACAGGCTGATTTTGGTGCTAACAAGTTAAAAGAAAGTAGCCTCGATGTCAGTACATTAGTAGGAACAGGGGGACAGAGGCTTTCGGGTGGTCAAAAGCAAAGAATTGCTATTGCAAGAGCACTTTATAATCAGCCCAGTATATTAATACTTGATGAAGCTACTAGCGCATTAGACGAAAAGAGCGAATCTGTTGTCTTAAACAATATTAAAGAAAGCCAAGACAAGATAATTATTTCGGTAGCGCATAGAAAATCTGCTATTGAAATAGCTGATTTTCAAGTCACACTAAATGAAAACACCCACTAGTGCTCATATATTAATTTCCGGTTCTGTTGGTGAATTGGACTGGATAATTCCAGTTGTAAAAAAAATGCACGATAAAGGGAAAATCATCAACATTTCTTTTTTAAAAAAATCAGCAAGAGTGTCCTTTAACCTCAATAAGACACTCAAAGAAATTACCTATTTAAATTTCAATATAAATGAGAAGACGATCCTAAATGATAATCAATTAGGGTTATGGAATTTTATTGATAGGAGTTATAGATTCTGCAATAAAGCAACATACTATAAGTTTAGAAAATTTATTGACTTCTTTTTTTCTATAATTTGTAAATTATTGTTTACAAATTTTTATCATATTCTCAACATGCATCCGAGTAGTTTGTTCATAGAGTTCCCTGCTGATAAGAGATTATTAAGTGCAATTTTCAGAGCTAATCATTTGAGGATTATTTATTTTCCTCATTCACCTCATATGTACTCGGAAAATCTTGGATTGGAAAACACAAATAATTTTATTTTTAATCATAATTTATCTTCTCAAGACAAAGAAATTTATCTTTTCGGACTGGAAGAGGATGTATCAGCATTAAAAGATGACGGGTGGCAGCCAGCAGAAAAATCTAAGATCTTAATAACAGGTCACCCTAGATATTCAGCAAAGTGGATAGAGTATTTTGTGGATTACGTCGATGCTCCAAAAAAAAGGATGAATTAAAAATAGCTGTAATCAGCAGAGGAAAGGGAAATTTTATATCAGAAAATGAACATAATAGGTTAACAAATATCATTCACAGTTCTATAGTTTCTCTTTTTCCAGACTGCGAAGTTTTAATTAAGCTCCATCCCAGAGAACCTCTTGATCAAAGCAATTGGAAGAATTTTTTGGGAAAAAATTTTAGGATTGTTGATGACCATGTTTACAAAATTTTTTGTGAGGTTGATATTGTTTTAACTATGTTTACAACTGTTGCTATGGATGCTGCCATTTTTGAATTGCCGATTATAGAAGTTTACGATCCCAATATTTCTCCTGCATTACAAATTGAACAGGATGGAAAATATAGATCTTTGTACGATCTCCTGGGTATGGTTGAAACAGCTAGAGATGAAAGTGAATTAAAAATTAAACTTAAAAACATAACTGGTAATAAGAATTATTCTCCTGTTAAATCTAAGGTTTTTTTAGATCTTATTGAAAAAAGCAATAACTGGGAAAAAGTTCTAGAAAATGAATTGACCCTTTGGTGAAAACCTCTAACCATTAATTTCGAGCTTTTATTAAAATAGATTTATATTCGGGAGTTAAATCAGAGTATCTAAGAAAAAAAAACTTCAGGAATATTATTTTTCTAAGTTTTTAAGACGAAAGTCTTCATATGCGCTGATTCTTCGATCGGATAAAAATGTAGGATTAGTTTAAAAAAGGGACATTTTTTAACATACTGTAAGGTAATAATGAAGGATAAGAATTTGCGAGTTGATACAGTAATTGTAGGAGCTGGAATTGTAGGTCTCGCCATAGCAAGAGAGATAGCAAAGAGAGAAACAGAAGTTATAATTTTAGAGCAACACTCTAGAGCAGGTGAGGAAACTTCTTCAAGAAACTCAGGTGTCATTCATTCTGGTATTTATTACCCCACTGGATCAAATAAAGCTTTACTTTGTGTTCAGGGTAATAAATTACTCTATGAATATGCTGAACAGAGAGGTATAAATCATAGAAATACTGGGAAGATAGTTGTTGCCAATTCAAAAGAACAGATTAAACAATTGGAAGCCCTCTACACAAAGGGAGAAGATAACGGTGTCGAAGGCCTGGAGTTGCTGTCGAGACAATCAATTGCAGAATATAACTCAGAAATTATTTCGGAAATGGGCCTTTTTTGTCCATCTTCGGGAATAATTGATACTGCTGAATTGGTACAGGCTCTTGAAGCAGAAATTCAAGAATATGATGTCCTTACCTCATTTAACTCCAAAGTTGAATATATCGAATATCTTGGTCCTTCACATTTTAGAATAACAGTTCAATCTAAAGAGAAATATTCCTTTGAGGCTAACAACATAATTAATGCCTCAGGTTTAGGTGCCGTTGAATTAGCTAACAAGGTGGAGGCCCTAGATCAATCTCTTATACCAAAAGCTTACTTAGCTAAGGGGCATTATTTTCAATTATCAGGTAAAAACCCTTTTGGGGATTGTCTTATCTATCCACTAAATAATAAGGATAGTTTAGGAGTGCATGTAAGTATTGATTTTAGTGGTAAGGCTAGATTCGGTCCTGATTTAACTTGGGTAGATAAAAAGGACTATAGCTTCGATAACTCACTAAAAGAAAAGTTTGTTGAAGCCATACATTCCTACTGGCCATCTTTAGATCCCGATAAATTAATACCTGACTATACCGGTATCCGACCCAAAATTTATGGTCCAAAAGAAGAACCTGCTGATTTTATTATTCAATCTTCTTCCGATCATGGGATTGATGGCTTGGTTAATTTGTTTGGTATCGAGAGTCCAGGTTTAACATCTTCCTTTGCTATCGCCAAAGCCGTAGTTCAAAAACTAACCTAAACTGCACCTTTGCAATACAATAACTAAAGTAGATATTTAAATTCAATGCTAGAACAACCGACTTCGAGATTACTCTTCTCAAAAAAAAATATACTTGGTACTAGTCTTGGAATTGTTTTTACAACTGCTTTACTTTATTTAATTGGAGATTTTTTCTTTAATTTGATTTCCTTGTATGAGGGTAGTGACTATTCACAAAATTCGTCTTCAATTGATGATGCATCTCTGTTTTATTCTCGACAAAATACACCATCTAATATCTTCTATTATCTAATCCTAGATGCACACTTCTATTTTTGGTTGAATATTTTAAGAAATTTATCTGAAGATAATTTTTTTATACTTCAATGTTTAACTATTGCCATGACCTTCATCCTTATTTTTCCTACTGCAAAAACAGCTGGAAAGTTAAGTAATAAATTCTTCTTATTTGCAATCTTACTAGTTCTTTTCTTACATCCTCGTTTCATAGATCTAGTAGCAGGAAATATCAGATCTGCTACTGCAATAGCTTTTTTGTTTTGGGGTATGACTTGGAAAGCTTCAAGACTTAGATATCTTTTACTGTTTGCAGCTCCAACATTTCACCTTTCTGTGGGTGTGCCTTTAGGCTTGTATTTCCTATCTACTAATTGGTATAGACTTCCCCGTTTTTTTAATGTCACTGAAATGAAAATGCTTTCTATCTTTGTCATAACGGGAATTTTAACAATGTTGGCTAAAACTTATTTTCCTGATCGAGGTGAAGGTGTTTGGGAAGGAGGTGCGGCATATACTATTGCTATTTTTATAATGGCACTCTATGTCTGTTTTATTGGCAAGCAGATTGTTCACAATAGGTTTGGATTTGTAGCATTAGGTTTAATTTCGATGGCTGTGTGGGGTGCTTTATTGGGTTATGCATCAATGAGATATTTCAATTACTTTTTACCTTTCTTTGCTGCAAGTATGTTAATTTTTCACAGACAACCTTCTATATTAATATTTTCTTTTTTTGGCCTAACTGCTTTTACTTTAATTAGTCATCTAACGTGGCTCTACTAAAAAATAAAAAGATTTTATTCCTCTTAAGCGGCCTAGAGGGAGGAGGGGCCGAAAGGGTTGCTTGCATTTTATCAAATTATTGGGCACGAAATGGAAATAAAGTAATTATCATGCCTACTTTCTCTAAAAAAGGAGGCATTGCTTACGAAGTAGATGATAGTGTAGAAATATTATTTTTATCAGATCTCCTAGGTACTACTGTAAATAGTTTTTTTAACCAACTAAAAAGATTTTTTCTTCTGAGAAAATTTATAAGAGATAGTGATCCCGATGTTATTATTTCTTTTATGACCCAGGTGAATGTAGTAGCAATACTATCCGCATTTAATGCTGGTAAGCCCTTGATTGTGTCAGAAAGAACTTATCCTCCTAATTCCTCCTTATCCGATATTCCTTATTCTTGGAGAATTTTACGCAGAATTACTTATCCTTTAGCAAATGCAGTTGTAATGCAAACAGAACAAGGCTTGGATTGGTTGAAGGATAATATAAAACAAGCAAAAGGCTTCACAATTTCTAACCCCGTTGAAAAACCTATTCCTTTTAGCACTCCTGATCTAAAAGTAGAAAATTACGTTTCCCCTGATATTAATTTATGTTTAGTTGTTGGTAGATTAGTAAAAGACAAGAGGTTAGAAGGAATCATAGAGGCTTTTAAAAAAAATTCCTTAGACAATCCAAGCTGGAATCTTGTATTTCTTGGGCAGGGTGAAGAGTTGAAATCTTTAACCAAGATAGTAGAGATATACAATTTAGAAGAAAAAATATTTTTTTTAGGGCGAGCAGGAAATTTACATGAGTGGTATGAAAGAGCTGACTTATTTGTTCTTAATTCAAGAGTTGAAGGTTTTCCTAATTCTTTACTAGAAGCTATGTCTTACGGTGTGCCCTGTATTAGTGCTGATTGTGAAACAGGGCCTAGAGATATTATAAAAGATAAAATAAATGGTTTTTTAGTTCCAGTTAATGAGAACAAATCTTATCTCGAGGAAGCTATGTCTGTTTTAATGAGTGATATTGAAATTAGAAAAAGCCTTAGTTTAAAGGCTCTAGATTCTTCACGGACTTACTCTGTCACGAGAATAGGTAGACAGTGGGATAATTTGATTAAATCTATCGTAAAATTTGATGAAGGTTAAACATAAAATTACTCATATCATTTCAGGTTTAGAAATGGGAGGGGCAGAGCGTTCACTTTTTTTATCTTTAAAGGGGCAAAAAGAAACTTATAGTTTATCCGTTATCTCTTTAAAGGGTGAAGGAGTCTACGGTCAAAAGATAAAAGATCTGGGAATCCCAGTACATTACTGTAACTTTTCTTTAGACAGAAATATCTTAAAAAATTTCTTCAAGTTTAGGGACTATATAAAGAAACTTAATCCTGATCTCATTCAGGGATGGATGTATCATGGAAATATCGCCAGTATTTTAGCAAAAAAATTATTTTTGCCAGCTATACCTGTTGTTTGGAACATCAGGCATAGTTTATATTCTATTACTTCTGAAAAGATTTTGATTCGTCTAATCATAAAGTTGAATAAATATTTTTCTAAGGATGTCGATAAATTACTCTATAACTCTGACATAGCAAAATCTCAGCATCAAGCTCTTGGCTTTAAAGAAGATAATTCAGTAGTAATTTATAATGGGTATGATTTAAATTTCCTTAAGCCTGATTCTAAGGTAAGAGAGTGTGTAAGAAAAAAACTATGCATTGAAGAAAATGTAAGAGTGATAGGGCATGTTGCAAGGTTCCACCCCATGAAAGATCACAAAACTTTTCTCTTAGCTGCTTTGGAGATTTTGAAGCAAACTTCCAATGTTATTTTTATGCTAATAGGCACCAGAGTTGACAGCACCAACAAAGAGTTGATGAAACTGATACCTGAACAGATGAATGAACATTTTATATTTCTGGGAGAGCAAACAAAAGTTTATGATTATATGCAGTCTATGGACTTATTTTGCTCTACTAGTGCATGGGGGGAGGGTTTTTCAAATGTACTAGCTGAGGGCATGTCTTTAGGTCTATTCTGCATATCGACTGATATAGGGCAAGCTTCAGAAATAGTTCGATCCAAAGGTAGAATTGTGCCTCCATCAAATGTAGAGGCTCTTACTAATGAAATAATGAGTGTGCTTAGTTTGGAGCATCAAGACTTTAAGAGAACAGGCAAACAAGCCAGGGAGAGAATAAATGAACATTATTCACTCAGCAAAACAACAGATGACTATAAAAGAATCTATGATAATTTATTATGTTAATTTTCGGTGCATTATTCGTTCTTATAATTTCACTGAGAGCTTTACGGTCTGTGCTTAAGATTTACTAAAAGAAAATGTGTGGAATAGTTGGTATCTGGTCTTCAAAAAGTCATATTAATTACGAAATTCTTAACGATATGTCTGATTTAATCTATTCTCGTGGTCCTGATGGGTTTGGTAAATGGATGGATGAATATCAACAAATTGCATTTGCCCACCGAAGATTGGCAATTTTAGATTTATCTGATGCTGGACATCAGCCTATGACTTCTAAATGTGGAAATTTTGTAATAGCTTTCAATGGCGAAATCTATAATCATCTTGAATTACGAGACGAAATTTCTAATAACTGCGGTGAAATAATTTGGAACGGGCATTCGGATACAGAAACTCTTTTAGAGTGTATATCAAATTGGGGCTTTGAATTAACACTCAGCAAACTTAACGGAATGTTTGCATTTAGTCTCTGGGACAAAAGAAATGAGGAACTTTATCTCGTTAGAGATAGGTTAGGTGAGAAACCAATCTATTACGGCATATTAAACGAAACATTTTTCTTCGGATCTCAATTGAAATCTTTTGAACCTCACCCTGATTGGTGTGGTGAGATTAGCAAAGAAGCATTGGAGTTGTATATGCAATATGGATATGTTCCTGGCCCTCTTAGCATTTTCAATGATATTTATAAGTTACAACCCGGACACTATATAGTGATTAAGGATCAAGGGCGGGTAATAGATAACCCCAAACCTTATTGGTCTGTATATCGTAAACAGGATAAGGAATTAGAAACAGATCTCAATTTTCATGAAAGTAAACTCGAGGAACTTTTAAATGATTCAGTTTCTAAGAGGATGTTAAGCGATGTTCCTGTTGGTGCATTTCTCTCAGGTGGAATTGATTCATCCGTTGTTACTGCTTTAATGCAAAAGAATAGCAATGATCCTATAAAGACCTTTTCAATAGGTTTTGAAGAAGATTCTCACAATGAGGCCGTATACGCGAAGGATATTGCAAATTATCTTAATACAGATCACAAAGAACTTTACATCTCTCCAGAAGATTTAATTAATACTTTACCTGAGATTATTGAGGTTTTTGATGAACCATTTGCAGATCCCTCACAAATACCCACCTATCTTGTAGCACAACTAGCAAGTCAGGATGTCAAGGTTGTATTGTCTGGCGATGGCGGGGATGAGCTGTTTTTTGGTTATAAAAGGTACCTTCAAGCGCAAAGACTATGGAAAAAAATATTATTTGTTCCTTACTTTTTAAGAAAAGCAATTTCTTTATTAATTCAAAAAACTCCATTCCTGATATTACATTCTATGACAATTTTTTTTCCTAAAAGATTATTACCAGAATATCCCATAGATCGCTTATTAAAGCTATGTCATTTATTTGAGTCTAAAGACTGGTATCAATTTTACGAAACATTTATGCTTGGTAAATACTCTAAAAGTTTTGTTTTAGGCTTGGTCGAGACCTTTTCAAGCTTTAAAACACCCAGTGAAAATTTAGAGAAAGAAGCATTACATAATAAGATGATGCTGACAGATGTTATTACTTACCTTCCTGATGATATTCTTACTAAGGTAGATAGAACAAGCATGGCCGTGAGTCTAGAGGCTAGAGTCCCGCTCTTGGACCATCGAATTGTGGAATTTGCAAGAGATATGCCTCTTACATATAAATTTCGTGAAGGACAACAAAAATGGATTCTTAAAGAGATACTTGGTAATTATGTACCTAAAAAGTTAACTAATAGAGGTAAGAAAGGATTTGGAATTCCAATTGACTCTTGGTTAAGAGGGCCACTCAAAGATTTTGCCGATGATATAATTATGAACAAAGAAATAGACAAACAAGGATATCTAGATAGCTCAGAAATTACAAAAATTTGGAAAGAACATCTAGACGGAAGGCGAAGATGGCATATTCCTATTTGGAGAATCTTAATCTTTCAAATGTGGTTAGAAAATAAAAAATTGGAAAAAATAAATGGGTAAGAAATTAGTATATATAGATATTGGAACGCACATTGGTCAAGAATACTTGGCTTTAACTAGTTACTCCGCCTTCGAATTCTTGTATAGGTTTATAAAGATTTATATTGCTAAATTAATATATAGAGAAAGAAAAATATTTACTCCAAGATTAAAAGAAGCATTCAACATAATTCGAACATCAAGAGAAATAAAAAAAAATAAAGAAAATCTTTATACTATCTTAGTAGAACCCAATTACAGACTTTACGATTCCAGAGCCTATAAGACAGCTGATAAAGTTTTTTGTCTCGCTTTAGGAGAGGATAATGATGAAGTTTCTCTTCAAAATCTTTTCTTTCCTAATTCATTTAAAGAAAGCCAAGGAGCAAGCATTTATAAAGAAAAAGCCGGTATAGATAAGATAGATACCGATTTAGTTTTAGTTGTAGGATGTTCTAAATTTGCAAAATTAGTAAAATCTAGTCTTGATAATTTATTTGACAGAGATGGTTATGAGCTAGTTATTAGAGTAAATTGCGAAGGATCAGAAGATTCTGTTATTTACGCTTTTAAGAAAGAATTTGGACCAAGTTTTAAAACAGTATTTGGTTCTCTAAAAGATGTATTAGAGATCAAGGGCGAACAAAAGATGATAGACTTAGAGTCTTTCATTGCAGGTCATGATATGAAATTTTTTCCTTTCACACCCCTTTACACTACTTGGAATAAGGCACTTATAAAGTTAAGCGAACTATTGAAATAATTACAAACAATTGGCTTTAAAGAAAAATACCTATACACAAAATTCCAATAATATTAGTAACGTATAGATAAATACCTGGGCCATAGGCTTACCAAATGAAAAAGATTTTAATGTTTGTAAATGTTGATTGGTTCTTTCTTTCCCATCGAGAGATAATTGCCAAAGAGGCTATGAATCGTGAATATTCTATGCGTGTATTTACTGGTTTTACTATGGAGCATGATATTTATCCTTCAAAAGATGGTTACGGGTTACACAAAAGTCCCATTTCTAGAGCGTCAAAAGGTTTATCTAATTTTTTTAGTGAAATACTCAGAACACATATTTTAATAAAACGTGAAAAACCAGATTTGATTCATGCAGTTACTATAAAACCTATCTTAATATTAGGCCTTTTATGTAGGTTCAATAATATACCTTTTGTTGGTGCGATCTCTGGCTTGGGGCCAGTATTTAGCCAATCAAGCTTGATTAGTAAAATAAGATTTAAAATTGTAACCCTCCTCTACAAATTTATTTTTGGTGCTGGTTCTTCTGTGGCAATTTGTCAAAGCGACCATGATAGAGAAGTTCTTCTTTCCTCCAAAATAATTGAAGAATCCAAAATTTATTTGGTTAACGGATCTGGAGTAGACTTAAAAAAATTCTCACCTATTTATACAATAAAAGAAGAAAAATACGTATTGATGGCATCAAGAATTTTAAGAGAAAAGGGTGTGAAGGAATTTTGTGAAGCTTCCGAATTGCTTAAGATAAATCATAATTTTGATTTAAAGTTTAAGTTGGCTGGACCCCTTGATATGGAAAGTCCCTCTAGTTTAAGTAGAGAGGAATTAGATGAATTATGTAACCACTATCATGTTGATTATCTTGGAGATAGAGCTGATTTAAATGAAATACTTCCACTCTCGAAAATCTTTGTTCTGCCCTCATATTATCCTGAAGGTATACCTAAAGTTTTGTTAGAAGCTGCTGCTTGCGGCGTACCAATTATCACCTCTGATCATCCGGGATGCAGAGATGCCATCATTCCCAACAGAACCGGTCTCTTAGTAAAACCTAAGGATAGTTATCAATTAGCAGAAACTATTTTCCATCTGATCAACGACAGAAAGAGATTAGAAGAATTGGGAAGAGAAGGGAGAAAGATGGCTGAAGAAAGATTTGATGCAAACAAGGTTGTAAGTGATCATTATAGAATTTACCAAGAAACTTTATGCAGAAAAGAAGTATATTAGATTTAGTCATCAATAATAACTTTTTAGCTACTTGAGTTATTTTATACTTAATCAATAATGAGCGTCATAGTTACAGGTTCTTCAGGATTCATTGGCAAGAGGATTTGCGATTTTTTAGATCAAAAGAACAGAAAAATAATTAAAATAACTAGAACTAATTTAGGGGATTCATCCTCAGATCTAATTTGTGACTTAGAGTTTGAGAATTTAAAAAAAGGGGCAATGTTGGGTAGCGAAACAATTTTTCACCTTGCCGGTCTTGCTCATGATGTTTCTAACTCAAAAAAAAATATAGAGAAATATATAAAACTAAATTTTGAGGCAACAGTAAATTTAGCACTTCAAGCCTCAGAAGAGGGAGTAAATAATTTTATTTTTATTAGTACAGTTAAAGCAGGTTCGTTAGATTACTTATTAAATCCTTTTAATTTAAAGTCAAAAAATATATATGCCGAGACCAAAAGAAAAGCAGAAATTGAGCTATTAAAGCTTTCAAAAAAAACAGATATGAAAATTTGTATTGTAAGACCCTCTTTAGTATATGGACCGAAACTAAAAGGAAATCTTTTGACCATGAGAAAAGCAATTGATAAAGGATGGTTCCCTCCTTTACCCAATATACAAAATGCCAGATCCATGATTCATGTTGATGACTTAGTTGAAGCTTGCTTCTTGGTAGAGAATAAAGGCGTGGATGGGGAGATTTATAATGTTACGGACGGATTTGATTATTCAACTACTGAAATTTATGAAACTCTTTCTGAGATGGCACATAAAAAGCCCCCTCTCTTGCGTATACCGTTGGTAGTCTTAAAAATATTAAAAAAAATCAGTTTAGGTAACTTGAAAATTACTCTAAATAAGTTACTTGAGGATGAGCAGTATAATAATTCTAAGATAGAAGAATTAGGATTCAGAGCAAAATTAAGGTTTGAAAATTTAAATGAAACGCTTTTTTGATTTTATTATTTCTTTTTTATTACTGCTAATACTAGCGATACCTCTTTTATTGCTATTTCTTTTGATTATATCTACATCTGAGGGTTCTGCTTTGTACTGGTCAAAAAGAATTGGTAAAAATAACAAAATATTCTATATGCCTAAATTTCGCACTATGACTCTTGATGTTCCTGAGGTTGCGACCCATCTATTAAAGGATGCTTCTTCTTATTACACGCCATTGGGAAAATTCTTGAGAAAGTACAGCTTAGATGAGTTGCCCCAACTTTATTCAATCCTTCGTGGAGAAATGTCTTTAGTGGGGCCAAGGCCTGCCTTGTACAATCAAGAAGATCTTATAGTATTGAGAACTAATGCTGGCATACACAAACTATTACCTGGGGTAACTGGTTTGGCACAAATAAATGGAAGGGATGAGTTGTCCATCCAAGCTAAGGTCGATATGGATAGGCAATACCTTGAAAGAAGATCTTTTGCCTTTGATTTAAATATCATTTGGCTTACTCTGTTAACAGTAATAAGAAAAGAAGGCATTTCTCATTAAATTTTAAGTAATTTATCAATCACATGGGGATTAAGAAAAGATTAATAGCAACAACAAGACTTAATAAGAAGATCATTGTCTTATTAAATGATTTCATTTGTATCTGTACTGCCAGTCTATTTGCTCTGGTTATTAGCGATATAGATTTTACCTCTATAACCTTAGAACAGTTATTAAGATTGCTTTGGATGCCAATTTTTAGCGTAATATTATTTTGGTTTTTAGGAGTGTATAGCTCAGTTGTTCGCTATATTGACTTTTCTGTTATAGCAATTATTTCAAGATCTATATTCATAGTTTTTGTACTAAATATAATAATAGAAGTTTTATATACTCATATTCTTAATCTTTATTATCCTGGTGCATATAAACCACTTATCACCATTGAAGGTTGGCTTGTTGGCCTGATGACTTTTGCACTTTTAATAATCGGTTCAAGATTGATAGCTTATTTTTATTTATCAAATACCAATTCTGAGAAACAAGTTGCTATTTATGGGGCCGGATCAGCTGGAATTCAGTTAGCTAGCGCTCTAAGAGTGAGCAAAGAAATGGAACCAGTAGCTTTTATTGATAAAAATAAATCTCTTCAAGGCACTTATATAGGCGGCATAAAAGTTTTGCCTCTCAAGAAGCTTCAAAAGCTATCAGCAAAAGGAAAAATAGATGAAGTCCTCATAGCAATACCTTCTGCATCAAAATCAACTTTAAGAACTTTATTGAAAGAAATAGAAAATTTATCCGTTAAAGTAAGAATTTTACCAGGACTGGCTGAGTTGGCCCAAGGGAAAGTTCTAGTTTCGGAACTTAAAGAGGTAGATATTGCAGATATTCTCGGAAGATTTGAGGTTGAAGCTCATCAAGATTTAATCAACAAAAATATTCAAAATAAAGTAGTCTTAATTACTGGTGCTGGAGGTTCAATTGGATCTGAAATATCAAGACAGGTTATTAGGACTAAAGCTAGCAAGATAATACTCTTAGATTCAAATGAGTACGCTTTATACTCAATTAAGAATGAACTGGAAAGTTTAAACCTTGAACCGGAAATTTATACTGTGTTAGCTAGCGTCAATAACAGAAAAAGAATGCTAGAAGTTTTCAAGATTTTCAAGGTCAATACAATTTATCATACCGCTGCATATAAACATGTTCCATTAGTAGAGGAAAATCCATTCGAAGCAGTTTTTAATAATATTAATGGAACTAAAGTTTGTGCAGAGGTTGCAGTAGAGTCTGCCGTGGAAACATTTGTTTTAATTTCTACCGATAAAGCTGTGAGGCCAACCAATATTATGGGAGCTACAAAGAGATTTTCTGAACTTATTTTGCAGTCTATGGCAGACCAATCTACTACAAGAATGACAATGGTCAGGTTTGGAAATGTTATAGGGTCATCAGGGTCTGCAATACCTCTTTTCCAACAGCAAATAAGAGATGGAGGACCCGTAACTGTTACTGATCCAGAGGTAATAAGATACTTCATGTCTATCCCTGAGGCAGCTGAGTTAGTTATTCAAGCTGGAGCGATGGGTAGAGGTGGCGATGTCTTTGTTCTTGATATGGGTGAGCCTGTAAAAATTTATGAACTTGCAAAAAGGCTAATTAATCTAAGTGGCATGGAAGTTAAGGATAGCTCAAATCCGGAAGGTGATATAGAGATAATATTTACTGGCTTAAGACCAGGAGAAAAGCTTTATGAAGAATTATTAATTGGAGACAACGTAAGTACAACTGAGCACAAGCAAATACTTAGAGCTGAAGAAGACTTTATAGAATCTAGTGAGTTAGAGCATTACCTGAAGTTGATAAAAGAAGCTGAACACAGTGGTGATGTTCAATCATTGAAAGATATATTGGGACAAGCTGTTTCTGGCTTTAAGCCTTCTGCAGCTATAGTTGATGTTGTTTATCAGAATAAAAATTAATCCAGTTATATTATCTTGTTCACTTTTGTAGACTCCATTGAAGATTTAGCCTACCTAAATGAAGAGCTGTCTAAAAAACCTTATTTGGCCGTAGATACAGAGTTTAGAAGGACTACTAAAGATAATATGAAATTAGCCTTACTTCAGGTGAATGATGGCGATGAAACTTACCTTATTGATACAATCCTTATAGACAATCCTGAGTGTAATGCAGATTTTCTATTTTCTCCATCGGTTACCAAGATATTCCATTCCTGCAAAGA
>MDSV01176430.1_pt1 | contig 32322 bp, 33 predicted proteins | sample 810851 | NCBI WGS metagenome assembly MDSV01 (sample SAMN05326640, study PRJNA326480) | marine metagenome | isolation source: seawater | place: Atlantic Ocean: North East | collected 2012 | reverse complement strand
TCGCTCTGGACAATAACTAAGATTTTTATTCTTACTTTTTATTATAGAATAAACCTTTTCACAAATACCTGGATAAATTGAACTTCTAATTATTATTATTTGATCATTGCTAATATACTTTTTTAAGTTTTTAAAAAAATTCAAAAAATTTTTTAATTCTGGATTTAAAGTGTGATCAATCGGCGTTCCTATACACACAATTATGAATTTACTATTTTTGACATGAACTAAATTATTTGTAGCCTCTAGGCTTTTTTTTTTTAGCATTCTTGATAATAATTGCTCACTTCCTTCCTCTAAAAAAGGACTTATGCCAGAATTTATTTTATTAATATTTTTTTTATTTTTATCAATTAATTTTACTAAAAAACCTTTAGAACTAAATATTAAACCTAGTGGAAAACCAACGTGCCCCGCTCCACCAATTACTGAAATTTTTCTTTTGTTTAACATAAAAATGATTAATATGACTTATTCTTAAATTTATTTATATGAATAAGAAATCAAAAACAATTGTAAGATGTCAAATTTCTAAAAAAAAAGATTTGGTCAGAATTCTTTCTTTAGGTTATTTACCACCCGTAAATGACTATAAACTCATAAATTCTCTAAAAAATGAGGAAATTTTTTTCCCTGCAGAATTAATGTATTCAAAAAGCTCTAAATTAGTGCAGCTTGGAACTATTGTTAATAAAGAAGTAATTTTTCCAAAAGAGTATCCTTATACGAGCAGTACAACAAAAATACTAAGAGATAATTTTAAGGAACTTTACAAAGAGTCAAAAAAATTAGTGAAATTCGGTAGCAGAGATTTAATTGTTGATATTGGATCTAACGATGGAAACTTATTAAGTAATTTTAAAAAAAATCATAGAGTGCTAGGGGTAACCCCAGAATTAATTGGAAAATTGGCAATAAGAAAAGGAATAAACACATTAATAAGATATTTTGATGATTCTGCTGCTAAATACATTTTAAAAAAATTTGGTAAAGCAAAAATAGTAACAGCGACCAATGTTTTTGCACATATTGATGATGTTCACAAAGTAATAAAGAATATAACAAGAATTTTAGATAAAGATGGGGTTTTTATCTCAGAGTCTCATTACCTTATTTCTTTAATAGATACTGTGCAGTATGACACAATTTATCACGAACACATGAGATATTACTCTTTAACTAGTCTTAATTATTTATTTAAAAAATATAATTTAAATATTTTTCATGCCAAAAAAATTCCTACTCATGGGGGTTCGATAAGAGTTTATGTTTCAAAAAACAGGAAATATAAAATTTCAAGCTCCGTAAGAAAAATTTTAAAAGCTGAAAAAAAATATCTTAATTTAAAATCTTTTGAGCAGTTTAAGAAAAAAGTAGTTTTATCGAAATTAAATCTTTACTCTGTTCTAAAAAAACTTAAAGAAAAAAATAAAATAATTTATGGTGTGGGTGCTCCATCCAGAGCAGCAACACTAGTAAATTATGTTGGGCTTAATGAAGATGTTTTAAATTATATTCTTGAAATAAAAGGATCTCACAAAATAGGAAAGTATATGCCGGGAACTAATATCCCAATTATTGACGAAAAAATAATATCTAAAAAAAAACCAGACTATTTACTATTATTATCGTGGCATATTTCCCAACCTTTAATTAAAAGTTTTAAAAAAAAAGGTTTTAAAGGTAAATTTATTATTCCGTTACCAAAACCAAGAATTATTTAAATTTAAACCAAAAAATATCGGTAATAATAACTTCCAACGAAATACATTAAATAATATGAACAAAATATAATTAATGTTCTATTTTTTTTAAGAATTTTTTTATAATTTTTCTCTAGCTCTAAAAGAGATAAAAAGATGATTAAAACTAGTGGCTCAAAGTATTCCTGCAAAATAAATTTTGGAAAGCAATATATCAGTAAGCATAAAAACAATAGTTTATTTTTTCTAGAGATAAAAATATAATTACTCACTATTTGAATTGCTAAACAAGATATAACAAGAAAAAAAATAATATTATTTCCAAACAATAATTGATTTAATTTTAAAAATACTCCGCCACCTAGGTTAGTGTACTGAAGGTAATTAAAAAAATTTAATATTTTAATAAAAAAAATAAAAATGAAAATCGAGAAAAATAATTTTACATTTACTATTTTTTTTAAGTCAACTTTTGAAATTTCAAACGGAATTATATAAAAAAAGAATATTGAGAAAAATATAATTAAATTTTTAAAAATAAATTTAGGGTTGTGATAATCTTTCAATAAATTCGTTGATCCACCATCAATTTTGAATATTCCACCCCAAGTGTAAATTAAATATAATCCTGGTATTGCGAGTATAAAATAAATTAAAGCTGAGTTTTTTAGAAAAATAAAGTCTTTTTTATTAATTGCTTCAAGTATCAAGAATGCTGGGAAGAAAATTAGATATGGTCTTGTATATAAAGCTAAGCTTGAAAATAAGCAAATCAAGAAAATAATTATTTTTGTATTCTTAAAATGCTTAAGCTCATAATCTATATAAAATTTTATAGATAAAATTAAAAATAGCCAGCCTAAATTTTCTGTGATTCCCCAAAATGCAGAAGATCTAAAAAAGGGTAATAATAAAAAAACACTTGCAAAAATATATGAGTCCAATTTATTTAATTCATATTTTTTTTCGATAATTTTTGAAAAAAATATTGTATTTAAAAGCGAAATGACGGCAATTGATGCTTGGAAGTAAATTTCATTGAATGAAAATGGATTTACATATGCATTTAAAATATGAAACAATGGTAACGTACCTTCTCCATACGAGCCATAATTAATAATTGTTTCCGAAAAATCATTTTTAAAAGCCTGAATTACTGGCCATGTAAAATTTAGGAAATCCAATTCAGCACCACCTGCAATATTTTCTCTGAAGAAAAAGCCGAATATATACAAGATTGAAATTAATACTAAATATAGATATTTTATAAAAATTATTTTTTTCATACTTTTAATTAAAAAATATTCTTCTCAAAAAATATTTTATAGTTAATTTAAAAAGATATATCTTTTGATGAAAAAGAGTGTAACCTTCTGACTTAAAGACTTTTTCATTTTCTCTAATCCAATTTTTAAGCTCTGTAATATAATTTTGCAGTTTAATTTTTGAATAATTTCTATCGTGTATACGATAAGTTGATAATGGTTTTTGAATACAGCCAATTTTAATTTTTCTACTTACCTTTATAAAAAAATCAAAATCTCCGATAATATTATAATTACCATTGAACTTTAGAGACTCAAAATTTTTTTTTTTAATTAATACAGTTACTAATCCTACAGTATAATTCTTAAGAATTTTACTAGTTATACTTTCTGTTGGCAGGTTAAATTTCAATTTGATATATCTATTCTTATTTTTTTCCTCTAAAGTAAAATAATTTGAGTAAACCATCTCATATTCTTTGTTTTCCTCTAAAAATTTTACCTGTAATTCAAGTTTGTTTTGTTCATATAAGTCATCAACATCTAAAAAACAAAAATACTCTCCAGATGCTTCGTTTATTGCAAGATTTCTAGCTTCATATAAATTTAAAAATTTTTGAGACGAAAAATATTTGATTCTTTCATCATTAATTTTTGAAACAATTTTTTTACTATTGTCTGTTGATAAATTATCCCAAAAAATTATTTCCCAATTTTGATAAGTTTGAGACAAAATACTGTTAATACTTTCTTTTAAATATTTCTCACCATTGTGACAGTTCATTATAACGCTTACTAAAGGGTAATTTTTCATATTAGAAATTTAATTTTTAATTAATTAAATTTTCATATTTCTCAATTTGATCAATACTTAATTTATAAATTTTTTTTTTGTTAAAGTAATAAGTTTTATACCAATCAACTGTAAATTTAATAGAGTTTTTAAAATTAAGTTTACATGTCCAGCCAAGTTTTTTTTTAGATTTTTTTGAATTTAGTTGAAGTAAGTTCGACTCCTTAAAATTTTTTTTAGAATATATTTTCCATCTAGCATTACCCCAGTTTTTTTTAATCTCTTTCACTAAACTAATTACAGTTCTTTTATTTTGTGTTTTTGGACCAAAGTTAAAAATTTCCCCGTTAAGAGATTTTGTGTTTTTTAATTTTGCAGCTAGAACTATATATCCAAAAATTACATCTAACACATGTTGCCAGGGCCTAGTAGATTTTGGGTTTCTTATTTTTACACTTTTATCTAAACACCATTTTTTTATACAATCAGGTATAATTCTATTATCTGACCAATCGCCACCACCGATCACGTTTCCTGCTCTGGCGATGCATATTTTTAAATATTTATTATCTTTAAAATAGGAATAATAGTAAGACTGTATGGCTATATCAGCGGATGATTTTGAAGCACTATAAGGATCAAAACCTCCAACAACATCTTCCTCACTATAACCTCTTGTAATTTCAATATTTTTATAAACTTTATCACTTGTAATTATGATTGCAGTCACATTTTTTTTAAGATTTTTTAATGTTTCTAATAAATTTATTGTGCCTAATGTATTTGTTTCCCAAGTTAGTTTTGGATCTTCATAAGATTTTTTAACTGTAGCCTGTGCTGCAAGATGGAATACAAAATCTGGTTGAAAACTTCTTATTGCTTTTTGTAAAGCATTAAAATTTCGAATATCTATTTTTTTGAAATTAACCTTTTCATTTAGTTTTAAAGCTAAAAAGTTTGAGGGTTTTGTAGGTATACTGTTTGAAATACCTAATACTTGTGCTCCATAATGTTTCATCCATAACGATAACCACGATCCCTTAAACCCTGTGTTGCCGGTTATCAGTACTTTTTTTTTATTAAAAAATTTTTTGAATTTATATTTCATAAATATCTTGTTTTAAAATTTTTTCCAACTCATCTTTATCCCTTTTAACATCCATACACTTCCAAAATCCAGTATGTTTAAATGCTACTAGTTGTTTTTTTTTACAAGCTTGTTCAAGAGGATATTTTTCTAATATCTCTTTATCTCCTCTAATTAAATTTAAAAAATTTTTATTAGTGACAAAAAATCCACCATTTATCCAACCATCTTTCACTTGTGGTTTTTCAATGAAAGAGGTTACTTTCTGATTCTTAATTATAATCTCTCCAAATCTTGCTGGCGGTCTTACAGCAGTAACGGTTATCAATTTTCTATTTTTTTTGTGGAAATTTACTAAATTTTTTATGTTAAGATTTGAAACTCCATCTCCATAAGTAAACATAAATTTCTCATTTTTTTTTAAAAATTTTGAAATCCTTTTTAATCTGCCGCCAGTTAAAGTTTTATTACCAGTGTCGAAAATAGAAACTTTACATTTTTTTTTGGAGATCAATGCTTCAAATTCTTTACCAGTTTTTTTAAAATTTTTGAAATATTTTTTTATTATGTGACTTTTGTATCCTGCTGCAATATAAAATTCTTTATATCCAAATCTAACGTAATGAGACATTATGTGTATGATAATTGGATGTTTTCGAATTTTAATCATTGGCTTAGGAATTGATTTTGTAAGATAACCTAATCTTGTTCCTAATCCCCCAGCTAATATTATTACTTTCATTTAATTTCTAATTTCTTTTTCAAAATATCTTATTGTTTTTTTAATCCCTATAGTAAAATTTGTTTTAGGACGCCAACCTATTAGTCTTTTGGCTTTTTTTATCGAAGGATAAAGCGTCATTATCTCATCCTTTCTAATTTTTATTTTTCCAAAAATGGGTTTTCCACCATTGAGTTTCTTTTCCAAATATTTGATCACATTTTTTATTTTTTTTGGACTTCCAGACCCAATATTAATAATTTGACCATCTGTAAATTTACTAGTTAGTATTTTAAAGAAAGCCTCAACCACATCATCAATATAAATAAAATCTCTTAATTGTTTTCCGTGTGAACAATTAAATGATTTATCTTTTAAGCATGAATTAATTGTAATCGGTAAAAATCTATTCTGGTCTTGCTTAGGACCATAGACAAGGTATAAACGAACTACAACAGCAGGAAATTTAAATAATTTGTTGTATTTTAGAAGCAAATTAGTAGCCATTAACTTAGCCGTTCCATAAAACGATTGAAGTTTTTTTTCCTCAATAATAGCTGTTTCTTTTTGAGGGGATTTAGTATGACCATATTCAACTGAACTTCCAACCTGTAAAAATTTTTTTATTTTTGAATTAAGGAAATAATTTGCAAGATTTTTGCATCCTATATAATGGCTGTTAAAGACTTTATTTTTTTTTGTATGGTCAACATGACCTCCAAGATTTACCACGTAATCAAATTTTTTTCCTCCTATAACCATATTTAATTTTTTTTTGTTATAAATATCACAAATTAAGTATTTAATTTTATTTATTTTTCTTTTACTTGAAGGAAGTTTAGTAGACAGGCTATATACGTTCCAGTTTTTTGTTAAACATTTTTTAGCAAAATGATAACCAATAAACCCAGTGCCACCTATAATTAATATTTTTTTTTTCACGATTATTTTTATTTTAATTTAAAAATTTTATCTAAATTTTTTTGTCTTTTTCCAAATTTTAAAATTTGCCCTTTATTTTTAATTTTATAAATAAAAATATTTTCAGTTATTTTTTTAGAAATAATGTTTGTCCATATTTTGTCTGAGTATAAGTCTAAAACAGGATTTTCACATATATGAATAACTTGATATCCTTTTTCCAAAGCCTCAATAATTCCTCCAGTAGCTCCGATGTAAATTGGAGATGTAAGTTTTTCACTCTTACGCCTATTTTTGGAATTAATTATAAAGTTTATTTTTTTTTTAAAAATTTGAAATGAGTAAATATTTTTCGAAGCAGGATGCAACTTAATTTTGTAGCCATTTAAGTTATATGTGTTGTAGGATAAATACTTAATTGACTCGATTATTTTTTTTTCTGACTTAATCATAATTGGTAAATAAACAGTTTTTTTTAAATTATATTTTGAATTTAGGTATCTATAAGAATTTTTTAAAAAAATATTTTTTTTATTCCATCCATTTTTAATAAAAAATTGAGTTTGTAATTTACCATTTACTATAATTTTATCGGGTGTGAATTTTTTCTTTATGTAAGGAGATGGAAATGGTAATGGCGGCGCATGCATATTTCCGATTATTTCTATTTTTTTGTTTAATCTTTTAATGTTTCTAATTAATTCATTTTGAAAAGGTTGGCCTTCATAATGTATTAAAATTTTTTCGGTACCATAATTTAAACAATTTAAAAAAGTTTTATTAAAAATATAAGAAAAATTATTATATTTTGAAATAGAGAATAAAAAATACTTTAAATCAATAAACAAATATTTAAAATTTTTAAACAATATTTTCAAAGGATTTAAAAATTTAATTTTATTTTTATTTACCGATCTAAATAAAATAATATCTTCTCCAATTTTATTTGGCAATGTCTGATCCATATAAATAACAAACCAGGTTATTCCAGGACAATTTTTTGAATTAATATTTAAGTACCTATCATTTAAAGAACCATCTTTTGAAAAATTATTTTTAAAAGCCCAAGTTAAAATTAATTTGTCATTATTTTCTGAGATTTTATTTTTAAATATTTTTTGATCAAAAAAAATAGAATACAAAATATTTTTTAAGATAAAGTAAAATTTGAAAATTAAACCTTTTGGTTTAAAAATTTTATTACCAAGATTTAGATCAGAAAATATATTTTCGTCTAAAGGTGTAAAATAAATCGGAGAATCATAAAAAGGCTTAAATAATTTATCCTGATAGAAATTTTGAATTTTTTTTATTTTTTTAAAAAGTTCAAGTTGCTTTACTTTTACATCGTCGCTATCTTTTAATTTTTTTCGCATTAATGATTATGATCAAAGTTTACACAATTTTGACTTTATTTTAGTTAGATACTGATATTTACATTACGAAATTTATATTGTAAACTTAATTGTTCAAAATTTGAACAATCATGAACTATTTAGATCTTGAAATATTGCTATTAAAAAAATTAACTGTCTTGAAAAGACATTTCAGCCTATACGGCATTAAAGCCGAATTTGAAGCTGAAGGTAGTTCTGTCGAGGATATAATATTTCTAAGAAAAATTACCTCTCAATGTAAAACAAAATTATATGTTAAAATTGGTGGTGTAGAAGCAGTCAATGATATTTATAACTGCATAAAAATTGGTGTTGATGGGTTAATTGCACCGATGGTCGAAACCAAATTTGGTTTATATAAATTTTTACAAATTATCAAAAATCTTTCTATAAAAAATAAACCTTCTTTAAGTATTAATATTGAGTCAGATAGCGGTTTTAAAAATTTGGAAGAAATTTTGAAAATAGCAAAAAACTCAATAAATAATATAACAGTTGGAAGATCAGATTTTTCAAAAAGTTATTTTAATAACAAGATTAATCAAAATAGTTCTTTCATAACAAAAAAAATTGTAGAAATAGCAATTAAAGCAAAAAAAAATAGGCTACTTACAACTGTCGGTGGTGGCGTTGATGATAAGACTATAAAAATTTATAAAAAAAATAAACAAATTTTAAAATTAATAAAACATATAGAAACTAGAAAAGTGATTTTGCCTACTAAAACTTTTTTAAAAAAAAATGGTGCTCTAGAAGCTGCATTAGATTTTGAAAAACACTACATTCTTTGTAAAAAGCAAAAACAAGATTTTACAATTAAATCTGAATTAAATAGATTATCAACTTTAAATAATAGAGAATAATGAAATTTGTAATTGTAATTCCAGCTTTAGAAAAAAACAGATACTCTAAAAAAGGAGATTTGGTTAATTGGGGTTCCTCTTCTTTATTGGAATGGAAAATTTCTCAAGCGAAAAAAGTAAAAGGATGTAAAAAAATTTATGTAATTTCCTCAGGGAAAAAAATAAAAAAATTATGTGAGAAAAATAATGTAGAATATATTGGAAGAAATAATAAAATTAAAACCATAGCAGATTTACATTATAAAGTTGGAAAAATTTTTAAAAACTTAAATGTAATTTGGCTTAATCCAACTTATCCTTTTTTAAGACCCCAGACCATTGATAAATTTATTAAAACTTTTATAAATCAAAAGAAAAGTTATGATAGTTTGTTTGCTAGTTATAACTTAAATGAATTTCTTTTCTTAAAAAAACAAGCAATAAATTTTAATCCAAAGATAAAAAGTATTAGCAGAAAAAATGTGAAACAAGTTAAGCAAATTATTAACTCTATATGTATAATTAAGGGAGAAAAAATAATAAAATATAAAAATTTATTTGGTCAGAAAATAAATTTTGTGGAGGTTGACTGGCTTTCCACACTAGAAATTAAGACTTCAAAAGACATAAATTTATTTGAGAAATTAATTGATATTTATTTTACTTAATCATAAATGAAAAAAGCACTAATTACTGGAGGAGCTGGTTTTATAGGATCATCTTTAGCTCTAAAATTGAAGTCAAATTATAAAGTTCACATCTTCGATCTTAAGAAAAAAATAAAGAATATGAAAATAAATTTAAAGGGCTGTAAATTTATAATTGGAGATATTACAAAGACCTCATCTTTTAGTAAATTAGATAAAGATTATGATTTAGTTTTTCATCTAGCGGCTAAAACTTCATCAAGTGTAGCTGAGAGTCGTCCAAATGAGTGTTTTGATCATAATGTAATTGGGGTATATAATTTAGTAAATTGGGTAAACAAAATTAAACCAAAATATCTAATTTTTAGCTCTTCTATGTCAGTGTACGGAAAAATAGCAAATAAGATTTCTGAGACTAATATTTGTAAGCCTATATCAGTTTATGGAAAATCTAAACTTTTAGGGGAAAATATTTTAAAACTAATGACTAATATAAAAACAAAATTAATTATTTTAAGACTTTTTAATGTTTATGGACCAAATCAAGATTTTAATAATCTTAAACAAGGCATGTTGTCGATTTATTTAGCTCAAATTTACAAAAGAAGGAAAGTGCTTGTTACAGGCAGTTTAGATAGATACAGAGACTTTGTATTTGTCGATGATGTTGTAAAAGCATTGATTAACTTTAAAAAATTTAAGAACAGAAACATTTATAATATTGGCACTGGTAAAAAGGTTAAAGTGAAGTATTTGATTAATAAAATATTCTTATGTTTAAAAATAGCCAAAAAAAACAAAATAACTATCAGTAAATCATCCTTTGGTGATACTTGGGGATCTTACGCTAATATAAGTAAATCAATTAATTGTGGCTGGTTTCCAAAAGTTAATCTAGAGTCAGGTTTAAATAAAACAATCAAAAATATAAATAAATTTTTTTAAATGAGAGTTGCTGCAATACTTACTGGGAAAAAAAACAGTTCATTAAAAAATAAAAATTTACTTAAAATCAATGGAAAGCCGATCTTTTCCTATTCGGCTAAAGTTGCAAAACAAATTAAAAAAATAGATCGTTTTTTCGTGTCAAGTGACTCAAACTATATACTTAATTACTGTTATAAATTAGGTTATGAAAAAATTAAAAGACCTACTAGTTTATGCAGACAAAATTCTTTGCATATTAATGTTATCCGACATGCTTTGAATTTTATGCAAAAAAGAAAATTCTTTCCTGATGTAATTATAATCTTATTAGCTAACGCACCTATAATAAAAAAAAATTGGTTAAATGATTGTTTAAACATTTTAAAGAAAGAAAAAAAAACAAGTTCAGTTGTACCTGTAATTAAAAATAATGATTTCAATCCTTTGAGAGCTAAAAAGATTAAAAAAAATTATCTTGTAAATTATATTAAGTCAAAAAATAAAGTTTCCTCAAATAGACAGTCATTAGAAGGGAGTTATTTTCTATGTCATAATTTTTGGGCCATAAAAACTAAATTCTTTTTCAAAAATAATGGGGAACCTCCTTGGAACTTTATGGGAAAAAAAGTTAAGCCGTATATTATAGATAATTCAATAGATATCCATACAAAACAAGATCTTGAATTAGCAAAAATGTTAATTCAAAAATTAAAAATAAAATTATAATTATTTTTTTTCTAAAATAAAATTTTTTCCTCTTGATGATAAAATTTTAAAACCAAGTTTTTTTAGTAATAAAAGAGTTTTATTTTTGTTGTAAGATTGAATTTCAATTAATAATGATAAATTTTTACTAGCCTTAAGAATTTTTTGAGCGCCTAAGATTACATCATACTCATTTCCATCAACATCGATTTTAATTAAATCTGGTTTTTTAATAATTTTATTTTTGACTAAATTATCTATCGAAAAAGAGAGAACTTTAAGCCCTGTCATTTGAGATCTTTTTTTTAATAAGTTAGTTATTTTATTTTTTACAACTTGGTCATCAAAAGTCGTTGTGGCTGAACCTGCTACATTATTTTCCAATTGAAATAGTTTAGATACTATATTTTTTTTATATACGGGATTCGGTATTACAGTGATTTTCTCATTAAGATTGTTTAAAGCAATATTTCTTTCAATTAAATTTAAGTTTTTGAATGACGGCTCAAATATATATGAAAAAGAACTAAATTTTTTTGTAAAGTAAATAGAGTAAATTCCCATATTTCCTCCTATATCAAATAAAACTTTATTCTTTTTTCCTTTATTATTTAACCATTTGATTGTGTCTGGCTCCTTAGAAAAAAAAGTTTTTGATCTATAAGACGAAATAGTAGTTGGAGTAAAAAATGAAATAAATTCTTTCTTGGTTATAAAAATTTTTTTTCCTTTTTTTTTGTCAATTTTTTTTTGTAATTGATCTTCCCAAGAAACTTCGTAATTTTTATAATCTATAAATTTAATAATTTTAGAATAAAAAGAGCCTAATTCTAAAAAAAAAATCGCAGGTAAATTTGAAAAATATCTTATTAACCTTAATAATTTATAAAACATGGGTAAAATTTATTATCTAAATAGATCTGCTTATAGAACTCGCAACCTTTTTAGACTGAAAAACCAAATCTTTAAATTGTTTAAAATTCAGTGGTTGCAAAGGATCCACTAGTGATTTTTTTGGATCTTTATGAATTTCAATTATTAAACCATCGCATCCAGCTGCTATAGAGGCATAAGTTAAGCTTGGAACCCAAGGAGCCCAAAAGGATGCATGACTTGGATCAGAAATAATTGGATATTTACAAATCTCTTTTAAAGCCGGTATAGCTTGAATATCTAAAGCAAATCTTGATGTTTCTCTATGAGTGTGGGGAATGCTAACACCTCTTTCACATAAAATTAAATTATTGTTTCCTTCGATCAAAATATGTTCTGCTGCTCCTAGAAAGTCTCTTATGCTTGAACCAAAATGCCTTTTAAGTATTATAGGTTTTTGTGTGAGTGCCGCATGTCGTAAAAGTTCTAAATTTTGCATGTTTCGAGAACCTATTTGAATTATATCTGCAGTCCTACAAATCCTATCAAGATACCTTAATTCAGTAAGTTCTGTAACTACTAGTAAATTAAATTCTCTTTTTATTTTATCCATAATATCCATTCCGCTACTTTTGCTTTCACTATATTGTTTAGATCTGTAGGGGAAAGTTAATGGTTTATACGCATGCCCTCTTATAATTGATATTTTACTTTTCTTTAAAACTTTAGCTGTTTCAAACATAAGCTTATAACTTTCTACTCCATTAGGACCTGCAATAATCGGTATTTTTTTTTCTCCAAAAACTATTTTATTATTAATTTTGACTATTCTTTTTTTTTTAGAGGTTGACAATGGTAATTTATTGTCAATATCATCTTTTGAAATATCTTTTGTTGGAAATTTATTTGATAAATTTTTTTTAAATATTTTGCTCATGCTCCAAGTATACTTTGTTTATCCTTAACTTTAAAATTATTTTTTTTAGACGCGTTATAAATTGAGTGAATTGTTTTAAGAACATAATAATTTTTATCAATTTCAATTTTTTTTGAAGATTTTTTCTTTTTTTGGTTCAAAAATTCTTTTAGAATTTTAATATGTCCGTTTCCCATGCCGCCTTGTGTTCCGGCTTTAGTTGAAAACTTCTCTGAATTTTTTTTATCAATAAAAAAATCATTTTTATAAAAATTAAGGAATAAATTTAAGCTCACGCCTCTCACTTTAAACCTTGAGTTATGGCCTATAACATCTATAGATACTTGGTAATTTTGATTAGCTCGAGTTGTGGCTTTAAAAGATGATATAATATTATTTTTGTGCCTGAAATTAATTAATACTTGATCCTCGGCTTGTAATTTTTTTTCATTAAAATCTACCATAACATTAAAATTTTCTATTTCTCCAAAAATGTAAATCAAAGAATCTAATAGATGAATTGCTTGGTTAGTTAATACCCCTCCATCAGACGAATATTTACCACGCCAATTATTAGAATAATATTTTTTACTTCTATTCCAAAAAAGAGAGCAATCGATCAAAGAAATTTTTTTGGGACCGAGATTATTTACTTTCTTTTTTAATCTTATAATTGCCTTATTATATCTGTTCTGTAAAGCGGTCCAACATTTTATTTTTTTCTTACTAGAAATTTTTATAAGTTTTTTTGCTTCATTTAATTTTAAAACAAAAGGCTTCTCGATTAATGCGTGGATGTTTCTTTTAATACAAGCGTTAGCATACTTAAAATGTTCACCCGAAGGTGTGCATATCATGGCATGTGAAGCCTGAATTTTATTATTTATAAATTCTTTATAACTAATTTGATTTATTTTTTTTGAAGAAATTTTTTGTTTAATTTTATCAATAATAAATATTTTCTTAATATTTTTATTTTTTAATAAAATACTAGAATAATATTTTCCTGCTGAACCATGCCCAAATATAATTACGTTCATATTAGTAAAATAGATCTAAATTTTTTTCAAAAAAATTACTCTGTTTTTTTATTAAATTTTTATTTATTAAAAAAGGATTATTTTTCTTAAAATGCTTAAATTGCTTATCACTTACATCAAAAGTATTCGTGCTCTTTGAGTTTACACCAGTACCATCAAAACCTATATTTTTTACTAATGAGATATTAGGAAATAAATAAAATCTATCTTTTAAGTAATTTTTTAAAATAAAGTTGATTGTCCATATTTTTTTCTTTTTCTTTTTTTGATATTTAGGATTGAATTTTTTACTGAAAAATTTTGGTATTTTTTGATGAAAGTTTTTTGATATTTTAATTTTTTTCAATTCTATCCATTTTTTACCACTAATACACCAACCCCAAGGAATGAAATTTTTAAATAAAAGAGAGGAAATTTCTTTTCTCCTTACTTTATATGACAATATTTTAGGAGTATAGCCACATATAGCAGTAATATTTTTTTCATTTTTATAATTATTAAAGTTTTTTTTTATAAACAAAAAAAAGGATTTATATGGCACAACGTCATCCTCTAAAATTATTAGTCCCTCATATTTTTTTGCAAAATAATCTATACCTAGAGTAATTGATTTTGCTAGTCCTAAATTTCTTTTTCTTATAATTAATTTAAAATTTCTTTTTTTAAATCTATTGGTCATAGCAAAAATACTTTTTTGATTAATTTTATCTTGTTTATTTTTTGGTCCATCAATTATTAAAACAATATCACTTGAAATTTTGTAATCTTCAATTGCTACTAGAACACGCTTTAAGTGAGAGGGTCTATTGTAAGCAAAAATTAACAATGCAATGTTTTTCAGTTTCATAAATAATCACTTAATTTATTTTTGATAACATATCGCATAGTTATATCTGCTAAAAAGAGATCTTTGTGTGAGTGAATATCAATTCCGGTGAAGGGATCATGATTAATAATAAGCTTAACATTTTTTCCTATCCTTTTTCCCTTTCTCCAAAATTTAGCTCTTGTAGCACTTGCTAAACCTGTATCTTCTCTGAAAAGTTTTGGTGCAGTTTGTCTAGATGTATAGTTTTTCATCCAAGGTAAAATCTTTTTCAACTTTTTTGAATTATCATAATGCCATATATGTTTGTAAAATTGATGAACTGAAAAGGAACTGTCTAGTTTTCTATTATTTTTTAAATTATTCACAGCAATTTTAATCCATTTAGCTTGTCTAAACAAGTTTGTGCTCGTAAGAAAAACACATATATCAAATTTTTCTTTATAAAATTTTTCTGCCTGGTTTAAAGCATGTTTTAAACTTTTTTCTGTTGTAGTAAAATCCTCAGCATACTGCTTACTTCGTAGAAAAGGCACCTCAGCTCCAAATTTTTTTGCACTTTCTGCAATTTTTTTTGAGTCTGTTGAAACTAAAATTTTATCACATACTTTACTTTTTAATGCCGCTTTGATCGGGTAATAAATCAATGGTTTTCCACAAATTTTCTTTAAATTTTTAAACTTAATGCCTTTGGATCCTCCTCTTGCTGGTATAATGCAAATTACTTTTAATTTTTTTCTCATTAATCTAAAATAAGCCTGTCTGGTTTTAAACTTTTTAAATCTTTAAATCCCCCATTTGTCATAGCTGTTTTCATTTCTTGAATTAAAATATCAAATATTTGCTTTACTCCTAAAGATTTTCCAGCAATCAAACCATAAATTGCCGGCCTTCCTATGCTCACATAATCTGCACCTAAACAAAGATATTTTATGATGTCACTTCCTGAGCGAACACCGCCGTCAACAATAATTTTTATATTTTTTTTCATTAATTTTTTTTTAATTGATATTAATGCGTCAACACCGCTTATACCGCTATTTAACATTCTTCCACCATGATTTGATATCCAAATAGAGTCTGCGCCCTTTTTAATAGCTTTAATTGCATCTGAAATTGATAAAATTCCTTTAACAATAACTGGCAACTTTGTGTTTCTTTTCACAAATTTTACTAATTCCCAATCATAATATAGCGCTTTTGTTGGATCGGGAGAGATTGGATTTGTTCTTCTTCCAAACTTTCTTGCGTCATAATTTGTTTCTCGATCCAAGTATCGATGTGATCTGACAGGGGCATCTAAACAAAGACAAATGGCTATACATCTATTTTTTTCTGCAATTTTAATTTCATTTAAAATCCAATTTTTGTTACCAAAAGGAAAAATTTCCCAAGCTAATAAGAGATTTTTATTTTTCTTTCTAATATCATTTAACGATATTCTTCCTTGAGTGCTAAAAAAAGCAACTGTTTTTGATTTATCTAATCCACCAGCAGTTTCGATTTCACCATTTTTTGAGAATTGCGTTTGGTGACCCATTGGAGCCAAAATTAAAGGAGAATTAATTTTTTTATTAAAAAAATTTGTAGAAATTTTAGGAACTCCTTTTAGCGAAAGAAGTTCCGGAACTATTTTAATTTTTTTGAGATCTTTCTTGTTTTTTTCATTTGTGAAACCGTCCTCAGCAGCAGCTTGAAGCCATTTAAAGGTGTCAATTCTAATTTTTTTTTTTGCTATTTTTTCAGCTTGTCTAATAGTGTTAAATAATTTTTTTTTCATTTTAAGAAAAATTTCTATCTTTGCGGTTATAAAAAAATCTTATCACTAGTCTATCATTTTGAGTTGGCGCTGAGCCCCTATGAAAGCCTAATTCATCAAAAATTAAAGCATCACCGCTTTTAAGATCATGATCGTACTTATTTATATCACCATTATCTTTATTTATAAAATCTGTTTCAGAAATAAAATATTCATATACTTTCTCACCCACTTCTTTTTTAATCATTGATTTTAAGGGATCTGCTACAATTTGATCTCTGAAATCTTTTAATTTCCAAAAAGGTTTATATTTAATTTTTTTATCTAATAAAAATTTTGAAAAAGTTCTCTGTAATATATGGCTATAAGGTATATAGGCTAAAGACCCATTCTTGTATTGCGTATCAGTTAAATAAATAAAAAATTTTATAGATTTATTTTTATAGTCTAGTATTTTTTTTGGGTTTGGGTTTCCGCTATAAGCAAAATCACAGTGCCAATCGATCACGTTCTGGCTTGATTTTTTTGAATGATAAGCATCAATCGCAATTAATTTGCTTTCTTGTCCTAAAATATTTGAGGATATTTTTTGTAATTCTAGTTTATCAGCAAGTTTGTTAAAAAATAAACCTTGTTTGAAAGAATGAAAATCTAATTTCAAAAGCTTAATAAAAAGGCTAGTTGCATTAATCGGAAAAAATCGAGTACTGTCTTCTTTTTTTTTTTTAAAGTTTCTAAGCAGTTGTTTTATATTATCAATTTCTAATTCTGTTAAAAATTGCTTGGAAACGAAAGCGCCCTTTTCAATTACATTTTTGGATATTTGAGAATTCTTATTTGTCATAAAAATTTTTTTTTTTAGCCTGATTTTTATATTTATCCCACTCTCCGACATCTATCCAATTTTCAGAATTCATTGGAAAAACTCCAATTTTTAATCTTTTACTTTTAGCAATATTTATCAACCTGTCCATATTCATTAACTCGTTTTTTTTAATTAATTTAAGGATTCTTTTTTTGAATAAATATAAACCAACATTTGAAAAATTTGAATATTTAGGTTTCTCAATAATATTTGTTAATTCTCCTTTTTTATTTACTTTACAAGCACCATAAGGAAATTCAAAGGTTTTAAGAGCGGCAACGATAGTAATGTCATAATTATTTTCTTTATGAAAATTGTAAAAATTGTTTAAATTAATTTTTACTATTGTGTCACAATTAATAACAAAAAAATCACTTTTAATTTTTTTCTGAGCTAATGAAAGTGGGCCAGCAGATCCTAAAAAAGATTTTTCTTCCAAGAAAAACAGTTTTCTATTTTTCTTCTCTTTTAAATAAGATTTAATTAAATTTTTTTTGTAATTTACACTTATAAATATTTTACCTATTTTGTAATAGCTAAAAAAATTTATAATATAATCTATAGCAGTTGAGTTTCCTAACGGAAGTAATGCTTTTGGAAAATAATTTGAAAATTTTTGCATTCTTGTTCCTTTGCCTCCAGCCATGATTATAAGTGATATATTTTTTAGTTCACTTTTAGATATATTAAATTTTTTAATATTTTTTTTTGTTAAAAGGCTTGAGATGTTTTTATTCTTATCTACTACAGGAATAACATCAATGCCTTTGCTAAACACATCTATCATCTGAATTTTGTTTAAATATGACTTCTCAATTTTTTTTGGATTTTGTTCAACATATTTATTTATCTTCTCTTTAAGGTTTGCGCCTTGCAGGAGTGCCCTTCTAATGTCTCCATCTGTTAAAGTGCCAAAAAGTTTATTTTTGTTATCACTTACTACCATTAGGCATTTAACATCGTTTTTTTCTAACTTTGAGATAGCCTCTTTTAAATTTCTATTTTTTTGAATAAAATACTTCTTCATAATAAGTTCAGTTTTTTTCTAATTAATTTTTTATCTATTTTAGTATTAATAATTAAATTACAAAATTTGTTTAAGGATATTTTTGGATCATAAGGATTTTTAATTCTAGAAATACCCACAAGAAATTTATTACTTAAAGCAATCTTTAAAGAGCTATTAATACTTTTTGATGTAATTTTGCAATTTATAACATTTTTAGGTTTAATTTTTCCCAACTGTCTTATTCCTAAATTTACAACTGGTTTTCTGAAACTTGCTGCCTCTACTATCCCACTTGATGTATTTCCAATTAATAATTTAGCATATTTCATTAAGCTATAGTAAAGTTTACGTCCACAGTTTTTTAAAACTATAAAATTTTTGTTATTCACTTTTAAGTTTTCTATGTAATCAATAATTTCATTATTTTTCGGATCAGCGTTAGGATAAGTAATAACAAATTTAAAAGGAAGATTTTTAATCGAATTGAACAAAATTTTTAGCTGTTCTTTTATTTGAGTTAGATTTAATGTTTCTGGATGAAAAGTGATTAATATAAATTTATTTTCTTCTAAATTAAATTTTTTTTTAATTTCTTTAATTTGATAAAGCTGTAAATTTCTCATTTCGCTAAGTGCATGCATACCGACAGTTTTGACTCTCCATTTTTCCTCACCTAATGAGTTAATTAATCTTTGTTTATATTTTTCATGTAAAACATAGTGAGAATGACTTAGTTTTGTTATTGCGTGCCGGGATAATTCATCTATGGTTGCTCCTTCTGTAACTGCTCCACCATATAAATGAACAACTGGAATTTGGAATGGTGCTGCTGCAATAGGTGCTGCCATCATTTCATATCTATCGCCTAGAACAACTATTATATCTGGCTTATATTTTTTTATATTTTTTCTAATATAAGTTAAATCTATAGAAAATCGTTCGACCAAATCTTTTCCATTTTTCATTTTATTATTTTTTAATATTCTAAATTTTTTTTCTATCGACTGATAAGTGCTTCCTAAGCTTTCTAAATAATGTGATTTTGATAACAACAAGTATACTTGAGTTTTTTTTGAGGCATTTAATTCATTGATTATTGGAAAATATCTATCGTAATCTGATCTGCCCACGGAAAAAATAAATATCTTTTTTTTTCTCATAAAATTATATTTTTGGTCCGTTTGGAAAAGATATAGCTTCTTGAAAAAATTTATTGCTATTAGCCAAATTGTCTTTTGGACATTTTTTAAAAATTGAGAGTTGATGCAACGGTCTCCAAACTGATCTAGCAATAATTCCTTTTTCTCTAAGTTTTTTTATCAAGTTATTTTTTTGTTTAAAATTTTTTAGTAAGCCGACAATCAACCAATAGTTAGATTTACAATGCACAGGCTCTTGAATTATTTCCATATATTGAATGTTCAAAAATTTTCTAAATCGATTATGCATTTTTCTTTTTTTTCTTATGATATGTTTAATTTTTTCTACTTGACCACAACCGATAGCAGCGGAAATATTGCTCATTCTATAATTATAACCAACTTCATCGTGTAAATGTTCTTGTGAGCTTTTTTTCTTAGCTTGAGTTGATAAGTGATAAATCTTATTCGCTATTTTTTTGTTCTTTGTTAGCACCATACCTCCGCTTCCAGTTGTGATTGTTTTATTTCCATTGAAACTCAAAATTCCAATATCTCCAAAGGTCCCTAAATGTTTACCTTTGAAGAAAGTGCCTACTGCTTCTGCCGCGTCCTCTATTAGAATAATTTTATTTTTTTTACAAAAATTTTTTAATTCATCAATTTTTGAAGAAATTCCATACAGGTGAACTACAATCAAAACTTTAATTTGTTTTTTTGAGAATTTATTAAAAATTTTACCTCCTTTTTTAAATGAAATATTTATCAAATAGTTTTTGAGTTTTTTTGGACATATGCCATAATTTTCTTCTTCAATATCTAAAAAATTTGGTGTAGCTCCACAGTACTTAACTGCATTAGCAGTGGCTACATAAGTTAATGATGGTAATAAAACTTCATGATTTGAATTTACGCCTAATGAAACTAAACCTAAATGTAAAGCTGAAGTTCCAGAATTAGTTGCAATCGAGTATTTGCTCCCTGTAAACTTATTTATTTTTTTTTCAAATAGCTGAACGTATTTTCCTACAGACGAAACATAACCGCTGTTTATACAATCAGATAATAATTTTTTTTCTTTTCCTGAAAAAAGAGGATCATGTAATCCTTGACTCTTATAGAAATATATTTTTCTTATTGAATTAATTAAAATATCTAAGCTCTTTAAATTATTTTTCATTATTTTTATACCAATCTAAAGTTTTTTGTAAACCTTCGTCTAAATTTATAAAATCAAAATTTTTAAATAATTTTAGAGTTTTTGCCATTTCTGGTATTCTTCTTTTAGGAGAACCTGGAGTTACAGGTCCTTTAAAAATTCCGGATTCAAAATTTATGTGAGATTGAATTTTTTTTGCTAAATCAAATATTTTGGTTTCTTCTTTCATATTTCCAATATTATAAATTTTATTAGCACAAGCTTTACTAAGTGAAACCTTTATGATTTGTTTTATTGCATCATCAATATAACAAAAAGCCCGAGTGTGGTTTGGAGAATAAATTTTTATTTTTTTCGATGACTTCGAAATTCTTAAAAATAATTCAGGAATTACATGTCTGTATCCCATTCTAGGTCCATATATATTGTGAGGTCTTAAAATAACGTGATTCAATCCACTTAGTTGAAGTATTTTTTCATTTAATATTTTAGAGATGTAATAGGAATCTCTTGGTATTACATTTTTTTTGATTAGCAAGTCATTATCGGTACTAAATGGTAATTTAAAAATTTTTTTGTCAATTAAAGGGGAGTAAACTTCACTAGTAGAAAAAAGAATTATTTTTGGTTTTTTTTTTTGATTTAATGCATAATCAATTAAACTAATATTTGAAATAACATTATTTTTAGCTGTTTCGAAAGGTTTCATTGAAACATTTTTAACCCCCAAAGATCCGGCTAAATGAAAAATCAAATCAGGATTTTCATTTTTTAAGTTAATTTTCTTTTTTATATCTAAATTGATAAATTTCACAGAGTTGTTGCTTATTAATTTTTTAAAATGACTATCTTTATGTTTTCTAGTAAAATTATCTACTATTGTAATTTTAAAATTTTTTTTTAGTAAAGCGTTACATAAATGAAACCCTATAAAACCCGCACCACCTGTTAAAAGAATTTTTTTAATCATCGCCAAGAACTTTTAATTTATAATTTTTTTTCTTTAACATTGATTTAAATTTTTGACTTAAAACACAATTCAAATCAAAATAATAAGGTTTTTTTGAAAATTTTGACAATCTAATATCTTTAAATTTTAAATGATTTACACAAAAAATTATTACATCAAATTTTGTAAATCTTGGAATTTCTTTAAGAAAATTTTTATCTAAATTTGTGTCTATAAAAGGGTCGCAGACAAAAACATCATTGCTTTTTTTTAAAATCTTATAAAGATCAATTGAGGCGCTTAACCTTATATCACCGATATCTTGTTTATAAGAAGCTCCTAAAATTAAAATTTTATATTTGTTTTTTTTAATTGGTAAATTTTTTTTAATAAAATCAATTGAGCTATAAGGCATTTTTTTATTTATTTTTATAGAGCCTGAGGTTAAAGGAAAATTATCTTTTGAACGAAAAATATAACTACTTGAAATTTTTGCAAATTCAGGATCCTTGGTTAGACAATATCCTCCTACTCCCAAGCCTGGTCTCATTATATTTTTATGTGTTGACCTCATTTTAATTCCATCTATTATTTTATTTAAGTTTATACCAATATTATTTGAGTAGTTTGTCCATTCATCAATAAAAGCTATATTTAAAGCTCTGTAGGAATTTTCTAGAATTTTAGATGCTTCGCACTCGCTCACTCTGTTAAGTTTATATAATGGAAATTTATTAGTATTTATAAATGACTTTAAAAATTTCTCACATTTTTTTTCTGATAATTTATTTATTCCTGCGTAGCAACGGTTAATGTTAACAATAGAATTATAGTACTGACTGCCTGGCATAACTCTCTCGTAACTATAAGCATAGTTTATTTTCTTTATACCTCTATCTTTAAGAGTTTGTCTAATTATAGGAACTATAATCTTTTCTGAAGTTCCAGGTGGTATTGTAGTTTCAAGAATAATTAAAGTAGACTCATTTATTTTCAAAGCAATATTTTTAAATAAATTTTTAAGAATATTATAAGAATTTTTAATTGAATTTATCTTAAAATCAAAACTGATACTTACTACTACTACATGAGAATTTTTCAAATTTTCAAAGTTATTTGAAATTGTAAAATTATCATTTTTTTTTGCATTTGATATTGCTTTTATTAATTTTTTGTCTGTTAATTTTTTTTTGAAAGTCTCTAAAAATTTAGTTTTAGTAGTTTTTTTTAAATCAAAACTATTATCAATTCCATTAACTTGATATTTTGTTTTTTTTAAGTTTATTAAAATACCAGCCAAGGGTAAACCTACAAATCCTAAACCTATTATAGAAACTTTTTTCATATTAATATTTTGCAGCTTTTAAATAGTCTCGATATGTATCTATATCTATCGAAATTTTATTATTTGCTATTTGGAATGCTAAAGATTTATTCTTACAGAAAAAAGAATTATTTTCTAAAATAAATTTTTTGGAAGCAAAATAAAAATTTCCGTTAGCTTGAAATAACGAATTTTTACTTTTCGCTTTACTTAATACTAATTTTTTATTTTTTAATTCAAAAAATCTTTTGAAATTATTTTTAGTTTTCGACATTGAAATTACTGACATAGAATATTTGTGTTGCTTAAATAATTTAAATCCTTTGTAAATTATTTTTAAATCTCTAAATGGTGAGGTAGGTTGTAACAATAAGACGTTTTTGAATTTAATATTATTTGAATTCAATTTCTTAAAGATATGTTTTATAGCACTTACAGATGATGATTTTGATGTACTAAGAGACTGTGGTCTTTTGATTTTAACTAAATTAAATCCATAATCAAAATTTAAAAAATACAAGTCATCAGTTGAAAGTACGATCTTTTTTATGAATTTCAATTTACTTGCAAAATGAATTGTATTTTGTACTAAATTTTTTCCATTTATTTTTAAATAATGTTTTTTTTTTAATCTTTCAGAGTTTTTTCTTGCTAAAATAACAGCCACTGTATTCATTTATCTAAAATTTTTATATTTAATAACCGAATTTGCTTTAATATTCATTTTTAACTTCTTGCCAATTATTTTGTTTACATCCATCGGAGAGATTCCAGTTCCAGGACGTTTAAATACTAAATCTTTTTTTTGTATTTTTCTTCCTTTTATGAGAAAATTTTTTGATACTATACTTTTCCTTGCTACTTTTTGGATATTCAACTCTGACTTCAAAAGTTTTTTTTCAGAATTCCCCATCGCTACTTCTAATTCTCTTATTTTTTTTATCATTAAACAAAATTTTTTTAATGTTATTGAGGCTTTGTGGTCAGGTCCTTCCATATAATTTGACAGTGTCACGTGCTTTTCAATAACTTTAGAACCCATTGCAACTGCTGCTAAACAAGCTGATTCACCTAAAGAATGATCAGAATATCCTACATCATTTTTAAATTTCTTCTTTAAACTTTTAATAATGTTTAAATTTAAATCTTTTGAAATTGCTGGATAACTGCTGACACAATGCATTAATGTGATTTTTTTTTTAAAATTTCTATTTAAAATATTTAGAGCTCTTTTTATATCTGAAAAATTCGACATACCTGTTGATACAAACATTTTACCTCTAAACTTTGATAAGTATTTTAAGATATCTAAGCTTGCTATCTCGCCAGATGGTATTTTTACCGGATTAACTTTAATTTTTTCAACTAAAAACTTTAAGCTTTGCAAATCGAAAGCAGAGCACATGTAATTAATTTTGTATTTTTGACATAATTTAGATAGTTTTAAGTGATTTTTTTTTGAAAGTTGAAGTCCTTTACTCATCTCAATTATTGTTCCTTTTTTTGTATTTTTTTTTTGATATTCTGCTTTAAAGGCATTTTTGCTATAAACCGCTTCAGGATTAGCCAATTGAAATTTAATTGCATCAACTCCAGAATTTCTCAACATATTTATCATTTTTTTTGCAATTTTAAATGATCCATTATGATTAGGTCCTATCTCGGCAATTATAAAAGTTTTAATCATTATTATTTATTTTCCAGAATTTGAATTGACTTACTAAAAGTTTTAAATTTAAATTTATTTTTTAATTTCACCTTTCTTTTTAAAAGTCTCGCGATATACAATTTTAAAAAATTAAAACCAAAGCTATGACTAAAAGCATATCCCCCTCCAAAACGAGGATTAAAGTCTATAAAGTATAATTTACCTTTTTTATCTTTTATTAAGTCGCAATCTAAATTACCTACATGCCTAAAAATCCTAGAAATTTTTTTTGAAAAATTAAAAAAAAATTTTGATTTTTCTAATTTAGCTATGTCCGTTTCTCCATGTCTCATGCTCAGCTTTTTTTTTGTACAACTGCTCAAAAAATTTCCGTTTAGATCATTCAGTATATCCATGTGATATTCCTGACCTTCGATATATTTTTGAATTAAGAATTCTTTCTCAAAATCTTTCTTTTTAATTTCATTAATAATCTTTAAACCCAGTGAAGAATGTCCAAATATTTTTTTTTTTACGAATTTTTTTTTATTAAGCTTTTTAGCTTCATGATACGTATAAAAGATTTTTGGTGTTGGAATTTTATTTTCTAAACATAATCTGTATGTTTTTTTTTTATTCAAAAGTTTTTCAATTAACTCGAATCTTGAAATTGATAAATTGCAATTTAATAAATCAAATTTTTTTTTATTTTTCGATAAAATCAAAAGATCATAATTTGTACAAGGAATTATAAGTTTAATTTTATTTTTTTTAACAATACTTAGAATGAACTTAAGATATTTTGTTTCTCCTTCACTTACTTTAGGAATTTTTATCGAAATTATATTTTTGGCATTCATGCCAGAAATATCCTTGTTGCTATCTGAAACAAAAATTTTTTTTATTTTCAACTCACTTCTTAATTTTGTTAAAAAATCAACAAAATAAACACGTCTTCCTATGTTAGTAATTAAAATATTCATAAAATATTAATGAAGCTTTTTTCATCTAATTTAAATTTTTTCTTCAGTTTTTTATTTAAAAAATTTTTAATTAGATCAGTAATAAAATTAATATTTTCTAGATTCATGTTATCTGACAAATTGGCTATATGTGGTGTGTAAAGAAAATTTTTTAACTTAAAAAGTTTATTGCTAGATTTTAATTGATTTTCATTTTTTAACACATCGGTGGCATAGGCTAGAACATTATCATTTTTTAAATTTTTATATATTACATTCTCTGACACAATTTCACCTCGTGAAATATTAATTAATATAACTCCTTTTTTATATTTTTTAGCCGTTTTAAAATTATACATCTCAGATGATTTTAAGTTTAATGGTAATGAAAAAATAATTATATCCATGAATTTTAAATATGATTGATAACTTCTGTAAGATAAAAAATTTTCTATAATTCTATTTTTTTTTGGTTTACTATTTAGTGTCACTGCATTAATTTTCATACCAAAACCATAAGCTCTTTTAGCAATCTGTTTTCCTATATTTCCATAACCTATTATCATGAGCTTTTTGTCGATAAGGGATTTAGGCAAATATTGAAATTTTTTCTTAAATCCATATTTACTTACAAAATGTAAATTTCTTGTGACTGAAAGTAATAATCCTATTGCGTGATCGGCTATTTGATTCAGATGAAGCTTATTTGCAGTTGTAATTGTAATTTTCTTTTTTAAAAATTTTTTTAAATTAGCATACTTCTCAATCCCGCTAACACCAATGTGTATCCATTTAATTTTTTCTAAAAAGTGATTAAAATCCTTTGAATAGTATAATTTTTCAAAATTTCTTCGATTGTAAGTAATAATAGCCTCAAAAGATATATCTTTGAATTTATTAATATTTGTTGCATTTAGGAAAATACAATTTTTAACTTTTTTTTGTATTAGATTTATTTTTTGTTTATTAAATCCAATTAATAATATTTTCTTTTTCATTAAATTATAAAATTTCTAATATTCTTTCGTATGGATAGATCTTTTTGTTGTGATTAATATGTATTAGCTTTGATTTTATAAAATCGTTGTATTTTGCCCTATTTACAAAGTTTATGCCCTCTCTAAAGTTTTTAAACTGTAAATCGAAATTTTTTTTATCAAGATTTATGATTATTGCATCTAGATAATTTGATAGAGCTTGTATTCCCTTGATTTTAATTAGTTTTTTTTTCATATCATTATTATAAAGGAATATAAGAGGTTTTTTATTTAATATTGCATAACTTATTGAAATACTATCATGAGTGATCACGCCTCTACATCTCGATACTAGTTTAGGTGTTAAATTTTTGTAAACTTTTCTATTTGATTTATTTACAAATTTTTTTTCTCTTCTTGGAGAAGCTGCAATTATTATTTGAGTCTTGAATTTTTTTTCAAAAAAATCAAAAAAACAATTTAAATTTTCAAAGTAATTATTAATATTTATATAAGGTTTAAATCCATAATTGATTTTATGATCAAAGTTGAATTCTTGCTCTTGATCTAAAAAAACAAAATAATTTTCATTTTTTTTTTGATTATCATATTTGCAATATTCTAAGTATTCAAAACTATTGCTTTTTATGTAATCAAAATTTAAATTTTTATAATATTTATCAAAAATGGGGCTTGTGGAAATCACCTTAAATAATTTAGGAGAAAACAAATAATTAATTGTGTTAGAAATAAAATTAGTAAAAAATTTAATAACTCCAAATAAATTGAAATTTAATAATTTATTTGAATAATCTTTTAATGAAAATTTATAAAGTTCAGCGCTTACAGAGCCTAGTTTTACAAACTTTATTGTTTTGGCATTTTTAAATAGTAAAAATAAATATATTAAGCTTATTGTAAAATAGTTTTCACCGACATCATTTATTAGATAAATTGTTCCCTTTAATTTCCTTAACTCAAAGTATAAATGTTTAAAGTTATTAATATTTACATAAATATCACTTTTTAAATTTTTTTTTGAATAATCTAAAAAAACTCTTTGATTTAAAATTTTGAGTAAATTAAAAAATCTCACATTTATTTTACTTTTCTCTAAACTTTTAATACTAAATCTTTTAAAGTTATGTTCATCGAGATTTTGTTTTACCAAAAAAACTAAATTAATATTTTTTTTAATTTTCATTTATTAACTCAAGTTTTTTTTGATTTAGTGAATAAACCTTATTGCAAAAAACTAATGCACTTTTTTTGTGCGAAACAAAAATAATAGTCCGATTTTTTGAGATTTCTTGTATTGAGGAAATAATTTTTTTCTCAGTATCAAGATCTAATGCGCTAGTTGACTCATCAAAAATTATCACCTCGGGATCTTTGTAAAGCACACGAGCTATCGCAATCCTTTGTTTTTCACCGCCAGATAGATTTTTTCCATTTTCTAATATTTCATAGTTTAAGCCTTCTGATCGATTTATGAAATCTTTTAAGCCTGAGAGCTCAGCAACTTGGTCCACTTTTTTTCGATCAATATTTTTATCATAAATTCCAAATGCAATGTTATTGTAAACTGTTCCCTCAACTAGATTGGTTGATTGCCCAACATAGCCAATTTTATTTAGCCATTCGTATTTGTTATTTTCTAAAATTTTACCATCAATTTTAATTGCTCCAGAAGTTGGTTTAATTAATCCTGCTATAATATTTATTAAAGTACTTTTACCACTTCCAGTTTCCCCCATAATGCCAATTTTATCATTTTTTCTTATTGAAAAATTTATATCTTCTAGAATAGATAAATTTGACTCTGGAATTTTAAAAAAAAGATTTTCAATTAAAATTTCATTGTTAAAATTTAAATTGTCAATTTTTTTTGTGGGTTGTTTTCTATAACTTTTAAATTCATTATGTAAATTTAAAACTGCTTGCTTGGAAAAATTTATATATTGAATTGAATTGATTATTTTATAAGCAGACGGTAGCAACTTAATGAGGGATAGTATTACTAAGCTTATAAATCCTAGAAGCTCTTTATCGTTAATATTCAAAAAATCTTTAGAAAAAATTAATACTGAAACTAAGATTATTGAAAAAATTTCAAACCAAAGTCTTGGCAATCTACTGATAAAAGCAAATTGTTGATGAATGCTGGCAACTTCTAATGCTTCTTTATTGTATTTTTTTTCAAAAAAATCTTGCGCTTTAAATATAATTATTTCTTTTAAAGCAGATAATCCTTGTTGCAAAATATTTTGTTTGTCTTTTTCTTTTAATTTTCTATTTATGCTCAAATTCTTTATTTTTTTTTTAAAAAATAAGAAAAAAATCAAACTTAGCAAGATCACAATGCTCATTAAAACTAATGTTACTGCTGGATTAAGAATATACAATAATACTATCATTCCGATAGCTAATAAAGTTTCAGTTAAAAATACACTTAGAAACAAAAACAAAGATCCAAATATTGCTGTTTCCTGAATAATATTTGCTGAAATTTCGTATGAATTTTTTTCCAAATGGTACTTATAGTCCTCATTAATATATTTTTTAAATAATCTAGAGCTTAAATTAGCTCTAAAATATACTATTATTTTTGTTTCTACCCAGTGAAAGATCATAAGGTACAAATTTTTAATTAGGAAAATAAAAAAAACAAAAATTATTAGAGTAGATAAAATTGTATCTTTTGAATATCCAAACTTATTCAGTGTTAAATTAATTTTGTCATTTAAATTTGGCAATAAATTTGACTCGGTAAAAAAATTAATAATAGGAATTAACGAACCCAAGCTTAGTACTTCAAAAATCATAGCAAAAAACATTAAAACTACGAGTAAAGAAAAAAATCTTAGTTCTTTTTTTTCTAATAAACCCAAAGTTCGTTTTATGGAGAGAAACATATTTTATTTTTTAAACACTATTTGAAGAGCCTTTTTGGCTTGCAACGTGTTCATTTTAATACCGTTAATGCAGCCAATTTTAAATTTTTTTGAATATTGAATTAAAGTTGTTTTCTTTGGGCTGTAAATAATATCAAAAATAAAGCTTGATTTATTTATATAAGGAAAAAATTTTTTTTTAATTGGAGTTTTGTTTTTATAATTTTTTTTTAAATTGCTTCCAAGAGGAGTGCAATTAATTATTAAACATTTTTCCCTTAAAAAATCTTCATTAATACTTGGAATTACTTTAATATTTCTTGATTTTAAAAAAATTTTTTTTGAGGTTACTACTATATATTTTTTTTTAGGATAAGTTTTTTTCATATAATTGAATATTGCTGAACCTGTACCACCCAAGCCAAAAATTAATACTTTATTATATTTTTTTATCTTATCTTTAATAGACTCAATTGCTCCGTAAACATCAGTATTGCAACCTAACAATTTTTTTCTATTTTTTATTAGTAAATTAATAGATCCAGATTTTTTTGCAAAATCGTCTAATTTAGAGGCATATTTTAAAATTTTTTTTTTATATGGCATTGTGACCGCCATAGCTAAAAAGTGTTTGTTTTTTTTTATTGATGAAATGAATGAGCTTAAATCCCTATTTTTAATTTCAAATTTTTCCATTGATGAATTGATGCTGTTTTCTTTAAAGTATTTTTTCCACAATGGAATGGATCTTGGTTTTTTTAGCGGGTAACCTAAAATTCCACAAGAAAACTTATAATTATAAACCATAGCTCCGCACTTTATAAAAGATCACTTTTATAGTTTTTTTTATTCATTAATCTAAAACTAGTCAGCTTTTAGAAATATTCTTTGTTTCGAGCATTTAACTCTAAAGTTATTCAAATTAATCAAATAACTATTCTTTTTTATTTCAGTAATTTTAAAAAAAAATTTTGTAAATGGTCCAGATAAAAATTTATAATCTTCATTGCTATTTACTTCAAAAAAGTTTTGCGTCAAATAACCGTTTCGCTCAAATTTTTTACATTTCTCAATAAACTTAATAATTTGATTTTGACAATTTTTAAATCCATTAAGAAAATAGTCCAATCCAATTGTGTTTTTTAAAGTTGTTAAACTATTATCATCAGAAAGCTTTTCGTTATAACACAGCACGTAATTTCCTAACAAATTAATATCTTTTTCAATAATTTTATTTTTAATTCTTTTTTGTATCTTTATTTTAGGAGCAAAAAAAATTGTAGATTGGCCAATTTTTTTTGTGAATGATTTTTTAAGCTCTAAAAATTTTTTTTGGTTAATTTTAATTATTGTCCACATTGTCTTTATCTTTATTCTTTTTTACTTCTTCCAGCTCCTTTTTTAACAAATCATATTCTTCCATTTTTCTTTTCATAAAATTCACTGTAAGTTTTGTTTTTTCTATTATTCCTTTTGGCGTAAGAATATAAATATAATTAATTTTATTTGGATTTTTTTTAAAATTTTTAACCTTAAGTAATCCCTTCGCTCTTAAATGTTTTAGACAGTAGTTTACTTTTCCTAGGCTCATGCCAAGATCTTTTGAGATTTCTCTTTGCGACAAGCTATCCCTTTTATGAAGTGATCTTAGTATATTTAAATAATCTTGACTTTTTTCAGAGTTGTTCATAATATGAACAGAAATGTACAATCTTTGAACAGACTTGTAAAGAGGAAAAAGTGATAAAATTATTTAAATTTTTTAAAGTTTTAGCCCAATCAAAAATAGAGTTTACTTTACCTGAGAAGAAAAATTTACTTCTATATGATTTTGATGGAAATAAAATTGCATCGAAAATATTTAAGAAGGAAAAATACGGTATTTTTTACTCAAGAAAAGAGAGGTTCAATTTGCCGATATTGATTCAGTGTTTTTTTAAACATCTGTTTAATCTAAATTTTTTAAATTACGCAGAAACTTATATAAATTGTGTGAATCCTAAAGTTTTAATTACCTTTAATGATAACAATCTTGGTTTCTATAAAATAAATAAAAAAAACTTAACTTCTATTGCTATTCAAAGAGGGAACAGGAGTTATCATAACGACTTTCTTGAAGATCTAAAGATTAAAAAATCTAAATATGAAATTGATTATTATTTTGTATTTAACAAATCATATGCAAATCATGTTAAAAAATATATCAAAGCAAGTTACGCTCTCTTAGGATCTCCTCTAAGCAATTTGCAAAAAATTAAAAAAAGCAAAAAAAATGGAATTTGTTATATTTCAACTTTTTCAATACACACTTTTAATATTGCTTCAAAGAATAAAAATTTTTACAAAAAATATTACTTTAATGAAATAAATTTTGTTAAGAAATTATCTAGCTTAGCTAATTCTATGAAAATTAATTTAAATATATTAGGTAAATTTAGAACCAAAAAAAATCAAGCTATAGAGGAAAATTTTTATAAAAAAATTGATAATAACATTGTATTTATAAAAAATTCAAAATCCAGAAACACTTTTGCAAAAATAAATAAATATAATTTATCAGTAGGAATTTCTTCTAGTTTAAATTTAGAAATATTTGGTAGAAAAAACAAGATTTTCTTTTTTTTATCAAGATTAAAAAAATACCCTTTCTCAACTAAAAGATTTGGTTATTTCGCTAAATTAAAATCTGAAGGTCCTTTTTGGAGCTCATCTGATAATTACGATTTAATTATTCGTAAGATAAAAAAAATTTACTTAATGAATGATATTAAATGGTATAAAATTCAGAATAAATTTAATGATAATTGTGGATGCCACTACAATTATAAAAATACTAATTTAAAAAACTTGGTTTTCAAAATAATTTAAATTAAATAAAAAAATTTTTTTCAGTGCATAAATCAAGCCAATTGAGCTATTAGTACTGGTCAGCTTCACGCGTTACCGCGCTTCCACACCCAGCCTATCAACGTAG
>MDSV01157095.1_pt1 | contig 32322 bp, 28 predicted proteins | sample 810851 | NCBI WGS metagenome assembly MDSV01 (sample SAMN05326640, study PRJNA326480) | marine metagenome | isolation source: seawater | place: Atlantic Ocean: North East | collected 2012 | reverse complement strand
CTTTTAACGTAGGTAAGCGCATCACACAAAACAAGCCTACCTTCTGCATCAGTATTCAAGATTTCAATTGTTTGACCAGACATTGATGTTACTACATCGCCTGGTTTTGTAGCTTTTGATGATGGCATATTTTCAGCACAAGCCATGACACCGATTACATTTACTTTTGCATTAATTCTTGCAAGAGTCTGCATCACACCAAAAACTGATGCTGCACCCCCCATATCCCATTTCATTTCATCCATTTTTCCGCTGGGTTTAAGTGAGATTCCTCCTGTATCAAATGTTATTCCTTTTCCAACTAGCACCGCAGGAGCAACGTTTTTTGAGCCTCCGTTGTACTCGATAATAATCATCCTAGGAGGCTCAATACTTCCCCTTGCAACAGATAAATAAGAACCCATTTTTAGCTGAGCCAATTGTTTTTCATTTAAAGATTTTATTTTAAGTTTAGGAAAGACTTTTTTTAGTTGTTTCGCTTTAGATTCTATAATCCTCGGAGTGCAATGATTAGCAGGCAAGTCACCAAGAAACTTTGTTGCATTCATGCCTTCACCTATAGCGTAGCCTTTTTTAACAGCAGTCGAAGTATTTCTAGATTCAGAAGCCGATAATTGAAAACTAGTAAAGGTGACTTTTGAGAGGGATAACTTCTTTGCGGTTTTATTTTTTGTTTGATTAAACTTATATGATGAAGACTCAATGGTTCTTGCAGCTACTTCAACTAAATTTCCAAGAGGATTTGAAATAATTGAATCATTCAGATGAATTGCAAGCTCTTTCTCATTATGAGCATTTGCCAATGAAACCATCCTGGTAAACATTTCAACCCATTTTCTTAGCTCCGCTTTATTATCAGGCTGCTTAATAAACAAAATTTTATTAATTTTTATATTTGGGCATTCCACCCAGGCATGACCTATGTTTCCTGATGAAACATCCCTAACCGCTTTATCTATGGTTTTAGCTATAATTTGATTTTTTGTTGATTTAAAGAAGGTAGATTTTATCTGCTTCACAAAATCATTCCCGTTGGAGGCTTTTTCTACTGCAACGGCGAGAGCACCTGATTTGAATTGTTTAATATTTTTTTTGTCTAAACTCTTATGATTAACTGTGGCAAGGACTTTATAAGTCATTTCATTTTCTCCATGGTTACTTGATATGATTGATATTGTAATCGAACATATTGTCTAAGGCATGCATACCAGTAATATTATTTCCAAACATATTAGCCATAAGGTATTTTTGAGCTTTATTTTTATACTTCTAACAATGGTTGGTATTTTGTTTATCTCAAGATCTGTAGGGTATTTTGAAAAATCAGTTGCAGGTCAATTAGATCCAAATATTATCCTCAACATACTGATACTTCGATTACCTGATTTTCTTTCATTTTTAATTCCATTCTCAATCTTTATCAGCCTTTATTTAAATTTTTCAAATCAATATTCTAGTAACGAGATATACGCTATCTTCAACACTGGCACATCTCGGCTTTCGATTGTTTCCAGTTTGAATAAGCAGCTGATCGTGATTTTGATAAGTGTCTTAATATTGAGTGTTTTCATTGGACCAGCAACTAAGCAGATGTCTGAGGAAATTCAGGAATTTGCAAGCCTTGAAAAAAAGCTTCTTCAATTGCAACCTAAAATCCTTAATAGTGTTCCGGGGTCAGCTGGAAAAATTTATTTTGATTCAATGAATCAAGATGGTTTCACCGATGTTATTTTTATTGAACCAAATGGATCTGATATCTCAATTATCCAATCTAAAAAAATGGAGGTTTTAGGAAGTGAGGCAGATAACCTTGAATTAAAATTCTATTCTGGACTTTTGAGCTCAACCTTAAAATCCGGCGATTCTTTTGAAATTACTTTCAATGAATTTATCCATCCTATTGACCAAGAAAACAGCACATCCTCTGTTTTTAGTTTTAGAAAAGTCTTTGATTTTGACCAGTCCGATAACTTCATTAACATTCAATGGCGAATTTCTTTGGTGATAATGACGCTAAGTTTGATTTACTTTGCTTTTATTCTAGCTCCTTTCTCTCCGAGAGCTTCTGTATCAGCTCAATTTGTTCCTGGATTGTTAATTTATATTTTATATTTAGCTAGCTTAATCTTTTACAGAGATACTTTCTCTGATGATAGCAAAGTTCTTTATTACGGTTTGTGGCCCGTTCATTTTACTTACATATTGTTAATAACAATCTATTCAAAAAGTAATTACTTTCAATCCCTCATTGCACAAACTTCAAAAAGGCAAATCTTTTTAATGGCCATCATTTTAGCCTTAATGACATATTGGATTGCAGGATGAGCAATTTCTTCTCATATATTTATAAACACATACTTTTAAGGTGTTTTTTTATTTCACTTCTAACACTTCTTGTTTTTTTTGTTTTAGATTTTGTAATCTCATTAATTACTGAGAGCTCAGGGTTCTCAATGCTTCAAATTCAAAATATTGCTATTGAATCTTTTGAAAGATTGCTGAGTTATTTTGAAATGATAATGCTTTTAAGCGTTCTGATAACTCTTTCAATTTTTAAACAGGCCAATAACATAGCAATTCTTCAATCATTTGGCCAATCGCCACTTAAAATAAGTATGATTGCTGCATGTGCACCTTTGGTTTTATCTTTTCTATTCATAGGACTTTCACTATTAATACCATCAAATGATGTTGATACATATCCTCAATGGGAGCTTGAAGATCAGTCAATTTCCATTCTGCAAAAAGATAAACTTATTATCATTGATTTTTCAAGTAATAAAATTAATAAAGTATTAAGCACAACTCCCAATGACTTGTCTGCAAATACCGAACGATCTTCAGTTTTACAAAAAATGTCATCAAGAACTCTCTCTCTTCCATTTGCAACATTGGCTTTGGTGCTGCTGGCTTCTATATTTTTATACAAACACCAAAGAAATTTTTCTTTAAGTCAGTCGATTTTCTTTGGAATTGCTGCTGGGTTTGGATATAAGCTTATCAGTGATTTATTTTATTTAGGTTTTAGATCGTTCGACCTGAACATTAATTTAGGTATATACATCCCACCAACTATTGCTTTATGTTTTTCCATATTCTTTTTTTTAAAGCTATCTAAACCCTAATAAGTTTTGTCTTCGAAATAATGTCATTAATAGCAAGTCTTTGAGGGTGCAAATAAATTAGCAATAAGGGTAGGCCAGCAAGCAGATAAATACATATGTTTATAAGAAATCTAAATGCCGTTTGGGATAATGAGATCCTTTGCTCTCCAATGTTTACTAATTTGATCTTCCAAACTTTCATACCTAATGTTTGCCCACCTCGCATCCAAAAGAATGCAAAAAATGACCAAGCTGTGATGATGCTTACGGCAAATCCAATAAATGGATTAAGCGGATTAAAATTATTGAGAAATAACAATACCGATCCAACCAAGAACCAGACCCCTAATAACAAAAGACTGTCATAAATTCCGCAAAGAAACCTAGTAAGAAAACTAGGGTATTGAATGTTAGAATGCATATACCTATCTAGTATAAGGAATTGATTATGTCTCAACAATCCAGTTTTTTTGGTCATCCTATTGGTTTAAGAACTTTGTTCTTAACTGAAATGTGGGAACGAATGTCTTATTACGGAATGAGAGGAATCATGGTTCTATTCATGACCGCAGGACTTACAGGTTCAAATCCAGGGCTTACATTTAGTGCTGTAGAAGCAAATGCAATTTATGGAGCATATATAGGTTTGGTTTATTTTATGGTGGTGCCTGGTGGTTGGCTAGCAGATAATATTTTTGGCTATCAAAAGGCCGTTTTGCTGGGTGCAATCATTATCGCTATTGGCCATTACACGCTTGCAATTCCTCTCGAGCAAACCTTTTTTCTTGGTTTGCTCTTTGTAATCTTGGGGACAGGACTTCTCAAAGGAAATATTTCGGCAATTGTTGGCAAGATGTATGACAACAATGATTCAATGAGAGATGCTGGTTATACGATATTTTATATGTCAATCAACATAGGATCTGTTCTTGGGTTTCTTATTTGTGGCTGGTTGGGAGAAAACATTGGTTGGCATTGGGGTTTTGGTGCTGCTGGAATTGGAATGACCTTTGGAGTTTATCAATTTATAAAGTACAGACATCTATTGGGGTCTGCTGGAGCAGAGCCTAATGAAGTGGATCCTGAACGAAGAAAAAGACTATTAAGCTATTTCTATGTAGTCGTAGGAATTATTGCAATAGCAGTTTTATTAGCACTATTAGGAGTGTTTGATATTGATCCAGTTATATTTGCTTCAAGTTATGCTTATTTCTTAGTAATTGTTGCAGGATTATATTTTTTATATTTATTCTTATTAGCTGGATTGAATCCATCTGAAAAGAAAAATTTGTTACTACTATTCTTTTTATTCATAGGTGCTGCAGCTTTTTGGTCAGGCTTTGATCAATCTGGAGGATCTCTGACTATTTTTGCAAGAGATTTTACAGATCTTAATTTGTTTGGATTTGAGCTGCCGATTAGCTGGATGAATCTTGCAAATCCTATTTTCGTAGTTATTTTTGCGCCCGTATTTGCAGGTATTTGGACCAATCTAGCTATAAGAAACTTAGATCCATCTTTACCCATGAAGTTTGCAATTGGTCTGCTCTTTATGTGCTTAAGTTTTATATTGATGGTCTATGCTGTAAATGCTGCTATGCAATATGGTCAGGTAGGAATTCAGTGGTTGCTGATTACTTACTTGCTTCATACCTGGGGTGAGCTTGCACTTTCACCCATTGGGTTATCAGCCTTTTCAAGATACGCGCCAAAAAAATACGCTGGCCAAATGTTCGGTCTTTGGTTTACAGCAAGTGCCATTGGTGGAGTTTTAGCTGGTTTACTTGGAGGCGAGGCAACTGGTGAAGGGCTTGAATCAATGACACCAATTTTTTCTTTTATGATTAAATACTATCTTGTGATAGGTGCAATTTTGGCTTTATTATCTTTTGTAATTAAGCCAGCAGAAAAAGAGGGCACTAACTAGCTACTATTTCCCGTAAGATTTGGAGATATATATCTTTAACCTTTTCTAGGTCATCAACTGGAATGTTCTCATTGATTTGATGAATGGTTTTATTTAGAGGGCCTAGCTCAACAACTTGGGATCCCATTGGCGCAACCCAACGACCATCTGAAGTTCCTCCCCCATTATCAATGATTGCTTCACGGCCGTTAATTTTTTTAATTGCATTTTGGATGATATCTATAAATTTATTATCCTTTGTGAAATATGGTTCTGCATTTTGGACCCACGATACCTCATAATTTAGATTGTTTGCTTCAAAGATTTCTAGAATCCTCTTTTTTAGACTATCTGCAGTTGATTCAGGAGAAAATCTTAAATTAAAAACTAGATCGAGTGAGTTTGGAACTACATTTGTAGCGCCAGTTCCACTTGAAATATTAGAAATTTGAAAACTGGTAGGTTCAAAAAATTCATTTCCATCATCCCATTCCTCTTCAGAGAGAATGCGTATAACTTCACCTGAAAGATGAATAGGATTTATTACTTTCTTTGGGTAAGCAACGTGTCCCTGCTTACCAATGACTTTCAAGTATCCAGTTAAAGAACCTCTCCTACCCCTTCTTAATGTATCTCCAACCATATTTGAAGAGCTTGCTTCACCAACCAAACAGTAGTCAATAAACTTACCTTCTTGAGTTAAATCATTAATAATCCTATCTATTTTTCCATCCTGTTTCTCACCTTCCTCATTTGAAGTAAGTAGTATCCAGATTTGAAAATCTGGATCTGGATTAAGTTTTAAAAATTCTTTTATAGCAATCATGAATGCGGCAATGCTAGACTTCATATCCGCTGCACCTCTTCCATAGAGAATATTCTTACTAACTTCTGCTGCGAAGGGCGGAAAGCTCCATTGGTCAATTGGACCTTCCGGTACTACATCGGTATGACCAAGAAAGCACATTACAGGGCCAGATGTACCATATTTAGCAAGGAAGTTTTCTACATTTGAGTAATTTATTCTCTGTGTTTCAAAATTTAGATCGACTAATTTGCTTTCTATAACATCGAAGCATCCATTATCTTTTGGAGAGATTGATTTAATTCTTATAAGTTCTTGAGCTAATTCTAAAAGATTCATTTAATTTTTATGCAATTCCTCATTCAGTTTTACTGATTTTTTATTAGGTACTGCCTCAACCTGGCCTGTTAAAGAATTTCTTCTAAAAATAAGATTTGATTCTCCAGATAGTTCAGATGCTTTCACTATTTTGTCTTTACCAACTATAGACACTTTCGATCCGGAAGTCAGGTATAGACCGGCTTCAATTATACAATCATCTCCAAGAGGTATTCCTAATCCAGAGTTAGCTCCTAAAAGGCATCTTTTTCCTACACTAATTTTTACATTATTCCCTCCTGAAAGGGTGCCAATCGTGCTTGCACCACCCCCAAGATCAGAGTTTTCCCCAACAACAACACCTGCAGAAATTCGACCTTCAATCATTGCTGGACCTAGGGTACCAGCATTAAAATTTACAAAACCCTCATGCATGACTGTTGTCCCACTTGCTAGATGTGCCCCTAATCTAACTCTAGAGCCATCTGCTACTCTTACTCCTTTCGGTACCATATAATTTAGCAGGGGCGGGAATTTATCAATACTATAAACATGCAGTGGTAGCTCATCATTGTTATCTAGGTAGAGGGACTCAATCTCATCCACACATATTGGTCCTCTGTTAGTCCAAGCAATATTTCTAAGGGTTTGAAATAAACCTTCCAAATTTAATGTATTAGGTTTAAAAGATCTATATGAAATGAGGTGGAGTTTTAAAAACGCTACAGCAACAGAGTTTATTGGCTTATCGTTCTCAATTTGGGCAAGAACGTATTGCCTATTTTTTTTCAAAGGCTTTATTTTTAAGTCATTAATTGAAGATATAAGTTCATCTTCATTGAATTTAAAAACATAATCATTTTTACCTAAAATTTTTGAAAAAGCGTTAAATAATTCATCATCTTGATCAATAATTTTTATGAAATGAACTTCAATGAGCTCATCTTTTGCATCGGTTGTCCCAATACCAAATCCGATGATTGGAAATTTTAAATTTTGATCAAACATATCTATAAATTATTAAGCTTTCTAATAAGGTCAATTTTTTTATTTTTACTTAAGAATTTTCCATTTCTTGAATCTAAAAGTTGAAAATTATCTTCCACTCTCTCACCCAAAGTAGTAATCCTTGCAGAATGTACATCAATATTTAAATCAAGGAAAGATTTTGCAATTTTAACTAAGAGCTTTGGTTGATCAAGCGTCTCAATGCAAAGTAAAGTTTTCATAAGATTTTTATCTTCTGAAAAATTAATTTTAGTAACCATTTTAAAAGGCTTTTTTATTTTTTTTGAACGCTTAGTATTTGAAGTAGGTGACGATATGCCACTATTAATTTTATTTATTATGGATTCCAAATCAGATTTATATAGGTTGCTATCCAGCTTACGATGTTTGACCAAGAAAGAATTCAATGCAAACTCGTTATCATTAGTGGTCTGAATATCAGCATCATAAGTTTCTAACATCATGCTGTCGATTAATTCACATGCACGCAAGAAGAGACCTTTTCTGTTCGCAGTAAAAAATGTTAAGGAAATATAATCATTTAATTTTCTTATTCCAGCGCTCGATTGATCATCATAGTTAATAATTATTTCTGCGTGAGCTTTAAGTGACTCAATATTATTTTTTTGAAAATAAGATTCTGGCAGCATTTCCCAAATTTTAGATATTTTTTTATTTTCGTCTTCAGCAAACGTCTCCAAAGTTCTAACTTTTCTATCTTGGATGCTGCTCTTCTGAGGTACTTCTTCTTGATTAAGTATGCTTCTAGATGTCATGTAGAGGCTTTTAAGCAAGTCATGTTTCCAAGAATTCCATAAATTAGGGTTAGTGCCCCTAATATCGTTTATTGTAAGAAGAAATAGATAGTTCAATTTCTCGATGGTATCCACGGTAGCAATAAATTCATCAACTGTATGCTTGTCATGAACATCTTTTTTTTGAGCAATGGATGACATAAAAAGATGATGTTTTACCAGCCAAGCCAATAACTCCTCATCTGCTTTAGATATCCTAGCTCTGATAGAAAAATCATGGACCATACTTGATCCTATTTCAGAATGATTACCTCCTTTTCCCTTACCAAGGTCATGAAATAATCCAGCCAGATAAAGTATTTCAATCTTGGGAAGTCTTCTGATAAGTTCTGATTCCATTTCAAAATCTTTAACATTAGTTCCGATGTACATTTGGCGCATATTTCTCACAACCTTGAAGGTATGTTCGTCGACGGTATATATGTGAAACATGTCAAATTGCATTTGTCCCTGTATCACTTCAAATTCAGGAATAATCTTTCCAAGGATTCCAAGCTGTTTCATTTTTTTGAGAATACTGGATAAATGATGTTTAGACTTAAGTAGTTCTAAAAATTGTTGCTGTAATTTTTTGCTCAGGAACTGTTTTCTCCGAATCTTTTTTAATGCTATTTTGATTTTGTAAGCAGTTTGAAGATTCAGTTCGAATAGATTTTTATTATTGCCTAGCTTTTGAAAGACATCGAGGATATCACTTGGAGTATTAATTTCTCCATCGTATATAAATTTATTTTTGATCTCTCTAATTAATTTATCAAAATCAATATTTGATCCGAAGTGACTTGGATCCTCAACGCAAGCTTGAAGAAACAGCTGATGAAAATCAGTAATAGTTGAAGCATCATTAAAAAAATTTTTCATGAATTTTTCTACTGAAGAAAGATTTTTACTATCCCGATAGTTAAACTGTTTAGCTGCATCAACCTGAAGTTCAAAGCTAAGACGGTTTTGATTACTTTTTAGGTTAAGCCAATATCGAATAACCTTCATTCGACGAGATGAGTTAAATAATGAGTTCATCTCACTACGATTGAAGATATCCATTTTTAGTTTTTTAATGCTGTCAATTTCAAGACATTTTTGACAAATCCATTCAACGTTATGAATATCTCTTAGACAACCAGGTGACTCTTTGATATCTGGCTCAAGATTAAACTCAGTCGAATTAAATTTTTGATATCTTTCGATTGCCTCATTTTCCTTGAAGTCAAAAAATACATTCTTTCTTATTTTTTTATGCAATGTTTTTAAGTCACGATTAAATGTAGTTATATTTTTCTTTGATCCTGACAAAACTCTTAGCGAGAGCAAAGATGTATACTCCTGCAAGTCATTTTTTGCTAGTTTTTGCATGGCATTTATGGATCGAACAGAATGACCAACTTTGAAATTTTGGTCCCATAACCAAGAAACAAAATTATTTAACTTTTCATCAGGCTTTTTTTTGGGATCTTGATCAATGATTGTTAAATCTATATCAGATGCAGGGAATAGCTCCTCTCGCCCATAACCACCTATTGAACACAAGATATATCTTGAAGATAATCCGTATCCAGTAAATTTTTTGCTCAAAGCCTTATCAATCACCCTAGTCCTTTTCTTAAGGAACTTATCTACGCCTATCGGGTTTTTTAGAATAAGTTTTAAGTCGCTTAAAAACTTTTGATCAATTAATTCTAGGGACTTATGCAAAATTTTCTTCTGATCGTCGGGTCAGAACTTCAAACCCTTGTTCTGTAACTGCAATTGTATGTTCCCATTGAGCTGAGTTTCTGCCATCCTTAGTCTCAACAGTCCATCCATCACTTAATAATTTTGTATGCTTTTTTCCCTGATTAATCATGGGTTCAATGGTAAAACACATTCCAGCTTTTAGTTCTAGTCCAGTACCAAATCTTCCATAGTGCAAGACTTGTGGTTCATCATGATAAACCTTGCCAATTCCGTGACCACAGTAATCTTCAACTACACTGTAATGATTTTGCTCCGCATGCTGTTGAATTACCGCCCCGATGTCTCCAAGTCGTGCTCCAGGTCTGACCACTTCAATAGCCTTATATAAACATTCTTGAGTTACCTTAACCAGGCGTTCATTATGAGGCTGTGTTTTACCAACTAAGAACATTTTTGATGTATCGCCATGCCAGCCATCCTTTAAAACTGTTACATCAATATTGATAATATCTGCATCTTTTAAAATCTTGTTTTCAGAGGGGATGCCATGACAAATAACTTGATTAACACTGGCACAAATTGTTTTTTCATACCCTCTATATCCAACATTAGCTGGGACAGCTTTTTGAACTTCTGTAATATGTTTAAAACAGATATTATCAAGCTCTTCTGTAGATACTCCCGGTACAACAAAAGGAGTTACTACATCCAAAACTTCAGCAGCAAGTTGCCCTGCAGTTCGCATGCAGTCAATCTCTTGTTGACTTTTTAAATTTATAGCCATTTATTTACTATTTTGTGTGGACGTAGTCACTTAATGTATGTAAAGTACAATTTTAATGCCTGCTTGTAATTTTAGCTCATTAAAACCAAAAAATTTTTCTAAAAATTTCAATCCATTTTTCCCTTTTGGAGATCAAAATTGAGTGGTTTTCCAGCCTATTTGTACCTCGAAAATGGTGAATTATACAGTGGTATTGGCTTTGGTATAAAAAAGCATGAAACAGCTGAAGTTGTATTCAACACAGCCCTTAGTGGATATCAAGAAATAATTACCGATCCCTCATATGCAAAGCAAATAATCACTTTTACAAATCCGCACATTGGAAATACAGGTATCAACGAAGAAGATAATGAAGCTAGTTCTATTTATGCAAGCGGGATTGTTATTAGGTCTTTAACTGAAATACCTAGCAGCTGGAGAAGCACAACCTCTCTTCAAGATTTCTTAATAAAAAATAATTCAATTGGAATTAGTGGTATTGATACTAGAAAGCTTGTAAATACTTTACGAGAAACTGGTTCACAAAGAGCAATCATTGCTGCAAATGATTCATTGAATCCAAAAGATGCTAAAAAAGAATTAGAAAAATTTTCTGGACTCGGGGGACTTGATTTAGCAAAGGTAGTTTCAACAAAAGATTCATATACATGGGATGAAGGTGTGTGGCCTGATTTCAAAAAAACTTCATCAGATTTTCACATAGTGGCAATTGATTTTGGAATAAAAGAAAACATCCTCAGGCTGTTAGCTCAACATGTTGGTAAAATAACTGTGGTTAATGCGCAAATACCAATTGAGGAAATTCTAAATTTAAAACCTGATGGGATTTTTCTATCGAATGGGCCTGGAGATCCAGAGCCTTGCGACTACGCAATTAAAAATATTAAGATTGCTATGGACAAAAAAATTCCAATTTTTGGAATTTGTTTAGGACACCAACTTCTAGCAATTGCAGGCGGTTGCAAAACTTACAAAATGAAATTTGGTCATCATGGTGCCAATCATCCTGTACAAGACTTAAGATCAAATGAAGTAGCAATAACCAGTCAAAATCACGGTTTTGCTATCGAAGAAAAATCTATACCTAAGGATATAACCATTACCCATCGCTCACTATTTGATAGTTCAATTCAGGGAATACAATTTGATAATAAGCCAGCATTTAGTTTTCAAGGACATCCCGAGGCGAGCCCTGGACCCCATGAGCTCATTAGCCTATTCAATAAATTTAAAGACATGATTGAGGAAAATAATGCCCAAAAGAACTGATATTCAATCAATCATGATTATAGGTGCAGGCCCAATTATTATTGGTCAAGCATGCGAATTTGATTACTCTGGAGCACAGGCTTGCAAGGCTCTAAAAAAAGAGGGTTTTAGGGTAATTTTGGTCAATTCTAACCCAGCCACAATCATGACAGATCCAACTTTGGCTGATAAGACATATATCGAACCAATTGAGTGGCAATCAATTACAAAGATTATTGAAAAAGAGAGGCCTGATGCAATATTGCCAACCATGGGTGGCCAAACTGGCTTGAATACCGCACTAACATTGGCAAAAGAGGGAGTGCTTGAGAAATATAGTGTTGAGCTAATTGGCGCATCTAGAGAAGCTATTGATAAAGCTGAAGATAGGGAATTATTTGATAAAACAATGAAATCAATTGGAATTGATACACCAACTTCAGGCATAGCTCACTCAATGGATGATGCATTCGCAGTCCAGAAAGAAATTGGATTTCCATGCATTATTAGGCCATCTTTCACCCTCGGTGGAACGGGTGGTGGAGTAGCATATAACATCCAAGAGTTTGAAGAGATTTGTAAGAAAGGATTAGACCTTTCACCAACAAACGAATTGCTTATTGATGAATCACTTATTGGTTGGAAGGAGTTTGAATTAGAGGTTGTAAGAGATAGAAATGACAATTGTATTATTATCTGTTCCATTGAGAATATTGATCCCATGGGTGTTCACACTGGCGACTCAATCACAATTGCACCAGCGCAAACACTAACAGATAAAGAGTATCAGGTCCTGCGTGACTTATCTTTTAAGATTTTAAGGGAAATTGGTGTTGAAACTGGCGGTAGCAATGTCCAATTCGCTGTAAACCCTTCAACTGGGAAGGTAGTTGTAATTGAAATGAATCCTAGAGTTTCAAGATCTTCAGCTCTTGCATCAAAAGCTACAGGTTTTCCAATAGCAAAAGTTGCGGCTCTATTGTCGGTTGGTTTTACTCTTGATGAACTTAAAAATGACATTACTCAAGGATTAACTCCCGCTTCTTTTGAACCATCTATTGATTATGTTGTTACGAAAATTCCAAAGTTTGCTTTTGAAAAGTTTCCTCAGGCTAACTCTAGACTAACAACTCAAATGAAATCAGTTGGTGAAGTTATGTCTATTGGAAGAACTTTTCAAGAATCTTTTCAAAAAGCTCTACAAAGTATGGAAGAGGGTCTTTATGGTTTTGAATCCATCCTCGATTCTGAAAAAAACCAAAATGAAACGCTGCAATATGAGCTAACTTTTCCAGGTCCTAGTAGGATACTTTATTTAGCTGATGCAATGAGACTAGGTTGGGATGATGAAAAACTTCATAAGCTGACAGGGATTGATCCATGGTTTCTTTTCCAATTTAGAGATTTGATTAACGAAGAGTTAAATCTAAAGGGGTTAAGAATAGATCAAATTGAAAAAGAAAAGCTCCTTTCTTTAAAACAAAAAGGATTCTCAGACAGAAAACTGGCTAACTGCCTCAGAAGTGAAGAGAAAGAAATTAGAAAAAGAAGAATTTCAGAAAATATCCTCCCAGCCTTTAAGAGAGTTGATACTTGTGCTGGAGAATTTGCAACCGAAACTGCCTATATGTATTCAACTTATGATGGTTTTTGCGAGTCAAACCCAACAGCAAATAAAAAAGTAATTGTTTTAGGCAGTGGACCAAACAGAATAGGGCAAGGTATTGAATTTGATTATTGTTGTGTTCATGCATCAATGGCTTTACAAGAAGAAGGATATGAATCAATTATGATTAATTGCAATCCTGAGACCGTGTCGACTGATTACGATACTTCGAATAGGCTTTATTTTGAACCAATAACTGAAGAAAAAGTTTTAGATATAATTGAACTAGAAAAGCCAGTGGGCGTAATCATTCAATTTGGCGGTCAAACTCCCTTAAAACTTGCTGAAGCTTTGCATGATAAGGGTGTAAAAATTCTTGGAACTGACATAGATGCTATCGATAGATCTGAGGATAGAAAAAGGTTTCAGGAGTTAATTAATCTGTTGTCATTGAAACAACCATCAAACACTACTGTAAAAAATCTTGATGAGGCTTTGAAGGCCTCAGAATCAATTGGTTATCCAATAGTTGTAAGGCCTTCATACGTACTAGGTGGAAGAGCAATGGAGCTTGTTCATAAAAAAGAAGAACTTGTAAAATACTTAGGAGAAGCAGTAGAAATTTCAGAAGATAAACCAATTTTACTTGATAGCTATTTAAAAGATGCTATCGAGTTAGATGTTGATGTTATATCTGATAGTAAATTCATCAAAATTGGTGGAGTTCTTCAACACATTGAGCAGGCAGGAATTCATTCTGGAGATTCCGCATGCTCATTGCCACCTTATAGCTTAGATAAAGAAATTATTAATGAAATTAAGACTCAAGCAGTAAAAATTGCGAACGAACTAAATATTGTTGGTTTAATGAATGTTCAATTTGCTGTAATAGAAAATGATATTTTTATCATCGAAGTTAATCCTAGAGCATCCAGAACGGTTCCTTTTATATCCAAAGCAATTGGTATATCGCTAGTTAAAGATGCTACTAAGGCAATGATTGGCAAGAGCCTTCCAGATAATGATTACTATGAATCTTTATCGCCTGAATTATCATTTGTTAAAGAGGCTGTGATGCCTTTTGATAAGTTTCCTCTTGTTGATCCAATTTTAGGACCAGAAATGAAATCTACCGGAGAGGTTATGGGTATAGGTAAAACTTTTGGGGAAGCATATGCTAAAGCTCAGCTTGCAGCAAAGAAAAATATTGTTACTTCTGGAAAAGTCTTTGTGAGCGTAAAAGAGAGCGATAAGAAATATTTACAAGATCTTATTCCAAAACTTATTGATAGTGGCTTTTCTCTTATTGCGACAACGGGTACTGCAAAAACTATAAAGGATTTAGGTTTTAATTGTGAAATCATCAATAAAGTTACCGAGGGACGACCTCATATTGTTGATGAATTAGTTAACAAAAAGGTAGATATTGTTATTAATACAACTGAGGGCAGGCAATCTATTGAGGATTCAGCCTCGATAAGAAAGACAGCACTTCAAAATAAGATTTTTTGTACCACAACTATTTTTGGGGCATTTGCATTTGTTGAAGCCTTAAAAACTTCAAGAGAGGATTGGTCCTTTTCTGCAATCCAAGAAATTAATTAATTCTTAAGTAATTGTATAATGACCTTATGGACAAAAATCCAATTACAAAAGATGGTGAAAAAGCAATAAAAAGTGAACTTCATCTGCTTAAAACTTTAGATAGGCCTAGCATTTCGCAAGCCATTGCGGAAGCAAGGGCACATGGTGATTTAAAAGAAAACGCTGAATATCATGCAGCTAAAGAGCAACAAGGCCTTCTTGAACAAAAAATTGCTGAAATTGAGGCTACACTTGCTAATTGTCAAATCATAGATGTAAAAGAGATTCCTTATACCGGGAGAGTGGTATTTGGATCAACAGTAGAGGTTTATGACGTTTCCAATGATGCTGAAATTAGCTATCAGATTGTTGGAAATCTAGAATCTGATCCTGCAAACGGGAAGATATCCATTGATACACCAATAGCAAAATCTCTTATTGGAAAGTCTGAAGGTGATGAGGTTGCAGTAGATACAACCTCAGGAAAAATAAGCTTAGAAATTGTTCTAGTAAAACATAATTAATATGTTGCAAGATGCTTGGGCACTGAAAGCTCAAAGAGAGGGTTATAGATCTCGCGCAGTTTATAAGCTTGAAGAAATTCTAGTAAAAGTTAAATATAACAATAAGTCGTGCAAAGTCTTGGACATAGGGTGTGCGCCAGGAGGCTGGAGCGACTATCTGATCAAGAAATATCCTAAATCATCATTATACGGAATTGATTTACTAGACATAAAGCCGGTGAAAGGATTGAAGTTTTTCAGGGAGGATATTTGCAATATAGATAATATTCCTGAGATTCATAACAAAAAAAGCAGTTTTGACCTTGTCATTTCTGATTTAGCCCCAAATTTAAGTGGTATAAGAGATGTTGATGAAAGCAACATTCATGAGCTTAATCTTGAAACTTTAAGAGTTGCTAACTTTTATTTAAATGATAAAGGAACTTTTATAGTTAAAACTTTTCAAAATACATTGCTCAAAAATTTTAGGACAGAAATGGAAAATTACTTCAGTTTAGTGCAAACTTTCAAGCCCGCTGCTTCAAAAAGCAAATCGGGCGAGATCTATTTATATGGAGAAAAATAAATAATGAATAATCTTTTAAGAAATGCATTCGTATGGATCGTACTCGGGGCTTCCCTTATATTTCTTTTTAACAATATAGAAGAATCTAATTCAAATAGAAGAGAGCAGATCAGTTATTCTCAATTTAGACAAGAGGTTATCGGCGACAGAATTGCTGAAGTAACCTATAAGGGTGATCAAATGACCATTCATGGCCAAAGGCTTGATGGAACCAGATTTGAGACAAGACATCCGATTTATAAAAGGGATGAAGTGGTTGACAGCGCACTCTCAGATAATGGCGTTGTAACTGTTTTTGAGTCTGCAGAAGAACCCTCAATTTGGTCACAATTACTTGTCGGTGCTTTCCCGATTCTCCTGCTTTTAGCAATATTTTTCTTCTTTATGAGGCAAATGCAGGGCGGAGTATCTGGCCGAGGTGGACCAATGGCATTTGGTAAAAGTAAAGCTAAATTAATGGAGGGTGGAAAAGTGTCCACCACCTTTAAGGATGTTGCTGGTTGTGAGGAAGCCAAACAAGATGTTCAGGAACTAGTTGACTTTCTTAAAGATCCAACCAAATTTCAAAAACTTGGAGGAAAAATCCCAAGAGGAGTTTTGATGGTAGGTCCTCCAGGTACGGGAAAGACCCTTTTAGCAAGAGCTGTTGCAGGCGAAGCAAAGGTACCTTTCTTTTCTATCTCAGGATCTGACTTTGTTGAAATGTTTGTGGGTGTTGGTGCTTCAAGAGTCAGAGATATGTTTGATCAGGCAAAAAAACATGCCCCATGCATTGTTTTTATTGATGAAATAGATGCTGTTGGAAGGCACAGAGGTGCCGGTTTAGGCGGCGGACATGATGAGCGTGAACAAACTTTAAATCAGCTGCTCGTAGAAATGGATGGTTTTGAAGGTAACGATGGAGTTATTGTCGTTGCTGCTACTAATAGACCAGATGTATTGGACCCAGCATTACTAAGACCAGGACGTTTTGATAGACAGGTAGTTGTTGATCTTCCAGACTTAAGGGGTAGAGAGCAAATATTAAAAGTTCATATGAGAAAAGTGCCTATATCAAAAGACGTAGAGCCTTTAGTTATTGCTAGAGGAACACCAGGATTTTCAGGTGCGGACTTGGCAAATCTTGTCAATGAAGCTGCATTATTTGCAGCTAGATATTCAGATAAAAAAGTTGATCAGTCACATTTTGATTTAGCTAAGGACAAAATTATGATGGGCCCTGAAAGAAAATCAATGATTCTTTCTGATGAGCATAAGCGAATTACGGCATACCATGAAGCAGGTCATGCTATTGTTGGCCGGCTAATGCCTGAACATGATCCTGTTTACAAAGTTACTATAATTCCGCGAGGTAGAGCCTTAGGTGTAACGATGTTCTTGCCCGAAGAGGACAAGTACATGCAATCTCGCCAATACTTGTTGGGAAGAATTTCTGCTCTCTTTGGCGGAAGAATTGCCGAAGAAATTATTAATGGTAAGGATGGTATTACCACTGGAGCTTCAAATGATATTGATGTTGCAACCGGGATTGCAACGAATATGGTTACTAAGTGGGGCTTATCTTCTCTTGGACCGTTAAAATATGGCGATGAAGACACTAATCCTTTTTTAGGAAAGTCAGCTGCTATGCAGAATCAGATATTTGGTGCAGAAACATCCAACAAAATTGATACTGAGATCAAGAAGATAATCGATGATTCATATTCAAAAGCAAAAAAACTTTTAAATGATAACTTAGAAAAGCTTCATGTTATGGCTGATGCTCTCTTAAAGTATGAAACCATTGATGCTGATCAAATCGATGACATTATGGCTGGCGCAGAACCTAGGGAGCCAAAAGATTGGAGCGATGATGATAAGCCTAAAAAAACATCATCTAAGGACTCATCAATAAAAGGGCCAGCAGAAGAGCTATAATTCAAAAATGAAAATCAAGTTTGGTACCGATGGTATACGCGGACCAGTCGAATCAGAGATAACCCCAGAGGTTTGCCTTAAAGTAGGGCATGCAGCAGGCAAAGTTCTTAAAGAAGAGGGCTGGAATACTGTTCTAATAGGAAAAGATACAAGAGTCTCTGGCTATATGCTTGAATCCGCACTTCAGGCTGGTTTTATTGCTTCAGGTGTGAATGTTAGGCTTTTAGGCCCACTGCCTACACCTGGCGTTGCTTATTTAACTAAATCACTGAGAGGTCAATTTGGTGTTGTTATCAGTGCATCTCATAATGATTTTCATGATAATGGAATCAAAATTTTCTCAGCTGATGGTGTAAAGATTTCAAGAGAAATAGAAAAAAAAATAGAAAAAGTACTTGCTACAGAATTAATGCCAGTACCCACTAGCAAACTTGGTAAAGCCTTAAGATTTGATGAATCTGGTGATAGATACATTGAATTTTGTAAATCAACAGTTCCATCAGAAGTTTCATTTAGTAGCCTTAGAATTGTAATTGATTGTGCAAATGGGGCCTGCTACAAAGTTACACCCTCAATTTTTAGAGAGCTTGGTGCCGAAGTCATAGAAATGGCTACCAATCCTGATGGGTTCAACATAAATAATAAATGTGGGTCTACGCATCCTGAAGCACTAGCAAAAGAAGTAATTAAGCAGCGTGCTGATTATGGTTTAGCTATGGATGGAGACGGAGACAGGGTTATCTTGGTTGATTCAAAAGGCAATTTGCTTGATGGCGATGATATTTTATACATTCTTGCTTTTTCTAACCCCAACAGAACTGGAGCATGGTCTGGGATAGTTGGGACTCTAATGACTAATTATGGACTAGAGGATGGACTCAAAAAACTAGGCTATAAGTTCAAGAGGGCTAATGTTGGAGACAAATACGTCAGCAAAATGCTGTTAGAGGAGGGTTGGCTTTTAGGTGGCGAATCTTCAGGACACATAATTTGTAGAGACCTTGTGAGTACAGGAGATGGGACAATAGCTGCTTTAAAAACAATCTCTTCATTACTATTACTAGAAAAGACCCCATCTGAAGTTTTATCAAACTATAAAAAGATACCTCAGGCATTAATCAATGTTCCGGTAGCAAACAAAGATATTGTCAATGATTCAAATATCCAAAAGAAAATTAAAGAGATTGAATCAGATTTGACCGTGGGTAGAGTATTAATAAGACCGTCAGGGACAGAAAACCTTATTCGTGTAATGGTCGAATCAGAATCCAAGGAAACTGCTCAAAAGTACGCAAGCGATATTAGTAAATTATTTGAATAATGAAAGTTATTGCAAATTGGAAAATGCATGGGTTCAAAGATGATTACTTGCATTGGTATAAAAATCTATCTAAAACTGCAGATGAAAATCTTTTTGATGATTTAGGAATTGCACCTCCTTTTACACTATTGGACGAATGCAAAATTCATCAATCTAAAATTAAGCTAGGCGCTCAAAACATAAGTCATCTTCCTGAAGGGCCAGTTACCGGTGAGGTTTCTGCGGCTATGATTAAAAACCTCGGAGCTGATTTTGTAATTTTAGGTCACTCTGAGAGGCGAGAATTACACACTGAAACAGAAGAAGCTATTAAATCTAAAATTTTAGAGGCATCAAATCACAACATTCATCCTGTTGTATGTATTGGAGAGCCAAAAGAGATATATGTTGCAAAAAAAACTGAGGATTTCTTATATTCTCAGCTCCAAGGATCATTAGATGATTTGAACAATATAAATCTATCTATTGCTTATGAACCTATTTGGGCAATAGGAACCGGAGATGTTGCAAAACCATCTGACATCAATAAAGTCCATTCAATTATCAAGGAGATCTGTTCTAGAGAATTTGATGTGAAGTTAGAAAATATTATTTACGGTGGCAGCGTCAATGATCAAAACTCAAAAGAGATCTTTGAACAAGAACATGTAAGTGGAGCATTAATCGGTGGGGCTTCATTAGATGGCCATTCTTTTGGTAGAATAGCAAACAATTTTTTTGAGATTCATAACGGGTAAAGAAAATGCTTATAACTTTTTTAATGATCACTAATATAATTCTAGCAATCATATTGATAGTCCTTATTCTTTTACAACAAGGTAAGGGTTCAGATCTAGGATCAGCATTTGGTGGTGGCTCTTCAAATAGTTTGTTTGGAGCTGTAGGGCCTTCTAACTTCCTGAGTAAAATAACTACTTACATTGCAGCACTTTTTTTAGTTGTTAGCCTGGGACACGCATATTTCTTAAAGCAATCAAATACCGAGGTGCTTTTTGATATTGATGAGCTGACTCAAGAAGAAGTTAACCTTGAAGAAGTTCCAACAGAGTAACACCTAAATAAATTTAATTTAAGAATTACACCTTATGGTCTAAATACATGGTGCCGAAGGCGGGACTTGAACCCGCACGAGCATTAGCTCACTACCCCCTCAAGATAGCGTGTCTACCAAATTCCACCACTTCGGCATGGGCCAAGATTATATCAACAAAAGATTAATTAAGGCTTATATTTCACTTATAGAGAACTAAGAATTAGCTTGACCAATCGTACTGCTTTTAATTACACTTCACATTCGCTGCGATGCGGGGTGGAGCAGTCTGGTAGCTCGTCGGGCTCATAACCCGAAGGTCGTTGGTTCAAATCCAGCCCCCGCTACCAGTCCACATTTATAGGTAATATTAGTGTAGGCCATTTGGCCTTTTTTTGTTTAGAAAGATGAGATTTGATTTTGAAAGCATAGTTGAGCCGTCGGTTACTGCAAATGGATGCAATCTTTGGGGTATTGATTTTATCCATGGTGCAAATACGCCTATTTTGAGAGTTTTCATTGATGCTGTTGGAGGTGCAACTATTGAGGATTGTGAAAAGATTTCAAAAGATTTGAATTATGAGTTGCCACTGGACAACTTTTTTGCAGAGCTTGAATATACTTTGGAGGTCTCAACTCCAGGTGTTGAAAGAAAAATATATAAGGCTGAACAATTTGATCAATTTGTAGGAGAGAAATTTAGCATTAAGTTAAAGGCTCCAGTTGAAGGCAAGTTAACTTTCAAGTTGATTTATAAGAAACTTAACAGCAAGTTAATATTTTTAGATCAGGATAACAATGAATATAAGTTTGCATTTGAAGATATTGATACTTGCAAGTTAATACCAGATTTTGAAAAGATTTTGAGGAAAGAAAATGGATAGTAAAGAAATTTTAGATGTTGTAGAAGGAGTCTCCAATGAGAAGGGTATTGAAGAATCTATAATTTTTAATGCTCTTGAGGTGGCAATTGCATCTGCATCACAAAGACATTTTCATGAGGATGCTGAGATATCAGTAACCATTGATACCTCGTCTGGAGTTTACACTACGTCACGCTCATGGATTGTAGCAAATGAAGATGATCCCGATTTTCATATTGAAACCCATAAAACTTCAGCTGATGCTGGGAAAGAAACAGGTGAATTACATACCGAGGTTGTTGAAAATATTGATTTTGGAAGAATCGAGACACAAGCTGCTCGTCAAATAATGATGCAAAAAGTAAGGGAAGCTGAAAGAGAGAATATTGTTTCTAAATTTAGAGCTCAAGATAACACCTTAATGAATGGAATTGTTAAGAGAGTAACAAGAGATAACATTATTGTTGAAATAAATAATGATGTGGAAGCTATTTTGCCAAGAGATCAATTGTTGCCAGGTGAAATATACAAAATTAATGATCGTATAAGAGCAATACTTCAGATAAAGGAAATTGAAGGAAGAGGAGCTCAATTAATGTTGAGTAGGGTGTGCCCTGAAATGGTTACTGAGCTATTTAGAATCGAGGTACCTGAAATCAATGAGGATGTTATTGAAATAAGAGGAATTGCTAGAGATGCAGGATCGCGCTCCAAAATTGCTGTTAAAACTAATGATGGACGAATTGATCCAGTGGGCGCCTGCGTCGGAATGAGGGGTTCAAGAGTTCAATCAGTTTCAGGAGAATTAGGCAACGAAAGGATAGACATAATAATTTTTGAAGATAATCCTGCGCAAATGGTAATTAATGCGCTCTCACCCGCAAAGGTAGAGTCTATTGTGATGGATGAAGACAATAGATCTATGGAGCTTGCAGTAAATGAGGATAACTTAGCACTAGCCATAGGGGCAAGAGGTCAAAACATAAGGCTTGCTTCAAGGTTAGTTGGATGGGAATTAAATATTATTTCTTCTGAGGAGGCTGAAGCAAAAGAAAAAGTTGTTGAGACTGAATTTCAGGCAAAATTGATGGAGTCTCTATCACTCGATGAGAATACTGCTGAAAAGCTTGTGGAGTTGGGAGTTAAAACCTTTGATGACATAGCTTATATGGATGATAAAGATCTAGAAGATGCAAGTGGCTTAGATCATGAAAAAGCTGAAGAGCTAAAAAGCTCTGCTTCTGATGCAGCATTAATTGAAGCTATGGGTGAATTTTCAGCAGAGGAAGATGAGCTAGCCTCTCTTACTGGATTAGGGTTTAGTGAGGATGATATCGAAACCCTCAAATCCAATAAATTAAAAACCATGGATGACGTTGCCGAGCTTGCTGTTGATGAATTGATTGATATCGTTCCAATGGATGAGAAGAAAGCTGCAGATATTATTATGAAAGCTAGAGAGTCCTGGTTCGAAGAGTAAAATATACCAATGAAAGTAAAAGATTTTGCCAAGGCCCTTAAAACAGAGCCATCCATTCTTCTTGAGAGAATGCAGTCGGCTGGATTAAGTCATAAATCTGAATCTGATGAGATAACTCCTAGTGATAAGCAGGCACTTTTACTTTTTCTAAAAGATCGAAAATCAGGCCCTAAAAAGGTTGTTACCACTTCAGATGGAGATATAAAAGCAAAACCAAAGTCCTCTACAACAAAAAAGACTTCCTCTGGCAAAAGCTTTACTGACAATATTGAAGCAAAGCGAAAAGCTGCAGCAGAACAACTCAAAGAGCAGCAAAAGAAAAGAGAAGACCAGATCAAAGAAGCCATTAGGCTGAAGCAAGAACAAGCCAAAGCTTCTAAAAAACCTGTTCCAGGAACGCCACAAAAACCCTCTAAACCTGTTGATGTAAAGGATCAATTATCTAAGGCAGCAAATGAGTATGCTAGAAAAGAATCTTCCTTTTCTAAGGACAGCTCACATCAGTTTGAAAAGCCTGATGAGTTAATTAAAAAAGACATTGAAATACCAACTACGATCTTGGTTGGTGAACTAGCTAAATTAATGTCAATTAAAGGAGGAGAAGTTGTTAAAGAGTTAATGTCTTTAGGTGTGATGGCAACTATAAATGACTCTATTGATCAAGAAACAGCAATTCTTGTTACTGAAGAAATTGGTCATAATGGTGTGCCAGTAGCAGATGAATCTGTTGAGGATCAGATTATTGGTCAAATTGAATATTCTGATGATGAGTCACCAAGATCACCGGTAGTAACTGTTATGGGTCATGTCGATCATGGAAAAACATCTCTTCTTGATTACATTCGTAAGTCTAAAGTTGCTGATGGAGAGGCTGGAGGAATTACTCAGCATATTGGTGCATATGAAGTTGAATTAAAAGATTCAAAAATAACTTTTATTGATACCCCGGGTCATGCAGCTTTCAGTCAAATGAGAGCAAGAGGTGCAAATACTACTGATGTAGTGATTTTAGTTGTTGCAGCTAATGATAGCGTAATGCCACAGACCGAGGAGGCGATTAATCATGCTAAAGCAGCTGAGGTTTCAATTGTGGTTGCAATAAATAAGATTGATTTACAAGATGCAGATGCTGAAAAAGTAAAGGGAGACCTAGCTGCTAATGATTTAGTTCCAGAAGATTGGGGAGGGAATGTCCAAATGATTCCTGTTTCAGCCCAAACCGGAGAAGGAATAGACAAATTGCTTGAGGCAGTTGCCTTGGAATCTGAATTGCTTGAATTGAAAGCTCATCATTCTGGTCCTGCTCAAGGTGTTATTTTAGAATCAGAGCTTGATAAATTTAAGGGTGCCGTTGCTACTTTGCTAATCCAAAATGGAACGTTAAAGGTTGGAGATATGATCGTTTCTGGAATGTCTTACGGAAAAGTTAAAAATATTTCATCATCAAGCACTTCAAAACTAAAGAATGCGGGTCCATCAGATGCCATTGAAGTTTTAGGACTTAATTTAGCACCTGATGCTGGTGAATCCTTTCAGGTTGTAAAGTCTGAAAAAGAAGCAAGAGAAATAGCTCAATTTAGGGAATCCTCAATTAAAGATAAAAAAGTCTTAAAACAACGTGATGAAAATCTTGGTAACTTATTTGAAAATATGGGCTCTGGCTCTAAAAAGATTCTTAACGTTATTTTAAAAGCAGATGTTGCCGGTACTTCTGAGGCTATCAGTGTAGCATTGCAGGATGCAGGAAATGATGAAGCATCTATAAAAATTGTATCCACTGGAGTTGGCGGTATTTCTGAATCAGATGTTAATTTAGCATTAGCGACAGAATCCATATTGTTAGGTTTTAATGTTAGGGCTGATAATGCTGCAAAAAAACTTGTTGAGGAGAATGATGTCAGTCTCAGCTATCACAGCATTATTTATGAACTAATTGATGATGCTAAAGCTCGATTAACCGGCATGCTTGATCCAATCATAAAAGAAGAAATTGTTGGGAATGCTGAGGTGCTCGAGGTATTTAACTCGCCAAAATTTGGTCAAGTTGCAGGATGTATGGTTGTTGAGGGCTCAATCTTTAGAAACAAACCTGTAAGAGTCCTTCGTGACGATGTGGTAATTCATCAAGGAGAATTAGATTCTTTAAGAAGATTTAAAGATGATGTTGGCGAAGTTAAAAATGGTACCGAGTGTGGTGTAGGTATTAGAAACTATAAAGACATAAAACCTGGAGATAAGATTGAGGTTTACGATAGAAAAGAAGAGGCTCAATCTCTTTAAATAAATGACTTCAAACAGAATTCTTCAGCTTGAAGATTTACTAAAACGAGAAATTTCTCAAATCATTTTGACTAAAGTAAAGGACGACCGATTTAAAAATTTCAATATCATTGACGTCAAAGCAGCTTCGGATCTATCTTCTGCAAAAGTATATTTTTCAATCATAAATGGCAATGAGAGCGATGTTCCAGAAATTAAATTTCTTGAAAAATTCTCTTCCATGATTCGAAGTCAAGTTGCTTCTGAAGTAATTCTAAAAAAGGTACCCAAACTTAAATTTATTTATGACAACACCCTTTATGAAGCTAACTCAATTGATGATTTATTAAAATCTTTAAATGAATAGTGGAATTTTACTAATAGATAAACCAATTGGGTACTCATCAAATCAAGTACTTCAAAAGGTAAAAAAAAAATTATCTATCAAGAAAGTTGGACATTTCGGAACACTTGATCCGTTTGCAGGTGGACTACTGATTTTAGGAATAGGTAAGGGAACAAAGCTATCAAATATTTTTCTTAATGAAGACAAAGCATATGTTGCAGAGATATTCTTGGGAGAAGAAAAAGATACGGACGATCTTGAGGGAGATACTACCTTTAAATCCTCTCAGGCTGCAAGTTATGAAAATGTTATTTCTGCTCTAAAGGATTTTGAAGGACAAATAGAGCAGGTCCCCCCAATATACTCAGCATTAAAGCATAATGGAAAGCCTCTATATGATTATGCTAGAGAGGGCAATCCAATTACTAAGCCAGCCAGGAAAGTCATAATCCATGAATTAAAAGTTATCGAATTTAACTTCCCAAAACTTAAGCTAGAAATTACTTGTTCCAAGGGGACATATGTAAGGGCAATAGCTAGAGACTTAGGCAGGAAGCTTGGCATAGGAGGTCATTTGCAATCACTGAGACGATTAAAGCAGGGCCTATTTGATATTTCTGATTCCAAATCAATAGATTCTCTTTGTAAAGAAAATGTAATTAGTATTGAGGATTGCACAAAAATCTTTGATGATATTTCTATTAGTGATAATGAGTATGCTGATCTAAAAAATTATGGTAAAACTGGATCAGAATTAAAAAAGCCAGGATATTTTAGAGGTTATAATAATAAAAATTTCGTTGGTATTCTTTCATATTCAAAAGGACACTTAATCAAAGAAATTCTTGTTTAATAGTGCAATTAGTACTAAGCTACTCGCACTCTAGGCTTTAGGTATGCAAGGCTTAGATAACACAGAGGTATACCCAAGGAGACAAAATGGCACTAGCTAAGGAAGAAAAGCAGAAAATACTTGAAAAGTTCAAGACCGCTGATAATGATACTGGGTCACCAGAAGTTCAAATAGCTTTATTAACCGAGAATATTAATAAGCTGCAAGCTCACTTTAAGGAGCATAAAAAAGATCATCACTCTAGAACTGGCTTAATTAGAATGGTTAATTTGCGTAGAAAGCTTTTGGCATATTTAAAAAAGAAAGACGGTGATAGGCACCAAGAAATAATTAAATCCCTTAACTTAAGAGGGTAAATAAGGAATAAAGTGAATAAATTAAATTTTGATATAAATACAGTTGAATTTGAGTACGGAAGTAGAAAATACAAGATTGAAACTGGAAAAGTAGCCAGACAAGCTACCGCTAGTGTAATGGTATCCTCGGGTGACTTATCAGTCCTAACTACAGTTGTTGCCCAAAAAGATAATGATCCTTTAAAAGATTTTTTTCCTCTTGCAGTTTTCTATCAGGAAAAGTTTTACGCCGCCGGCAGAATTCCCGGAGGTTTTTTTAAGAGAGAAGGTAGACCAACTGAAAACGAAACTCTTGTTTCGCGTCTAATAGATAGGCCTATTAGACCTCTTTTCCCATCTTCATTTACAAATGAAGTTCAGGTGATATGTACGGTAATGTCAGCTGATAAAGAACAAAACCCAGATATTGCTTCAATGATTGGCGCTAGTGCTGCTTTAAGCATTTCTGGTATCCCTTTTCAAGGGCCAATTGGAGTTGCCCGAGTGGGTTTTATAGATGATAGCTTTGTTATTAACCCTTCAAACGAACAACTCAAAGGCTCATATCTTGATATGGTAGTAGCCGGAACTAAGGATGCTGTTCTGATGGTTGAGTCTGAGGCAAAAGAGCTTGATGAAGACTTGATGTTAGGAGCAGTTTTGTTTGGCCATCAAGAGATGCAGAAAGTGATTGATGCATGTAATGAATTAAAATCTAAAGTTAATCCTGATATGTGGGAAGTTGAAGAAGTTCCAACAATTAAAGAATACGAAAATCAAATCTCAAGTAATTTCCTTGATGAGATTGAAAATGCTTTTAAAATCGCTGACAAATCATCTAGAGGTGAGGCAATCAGCTCAGTTAAAGAAAAAATTAAATCCTCTCATGAGGATCTTAATGAATTAGAGCTAGCTCGATTAATGACGGCTTTTAAAAATGTTGAGAAATCAGTTGTTAGAAAATCAATTCTATCTAATCAACCAAGAATTGATGGTCGTGATCTTGATACTGTAAGACCAATTGAGGTCGAAACTTCTTTTTTGCAAAAAACTCATGGATCCTCATTATTTACACGTGGTGAAACTCAAGCAATAGTTGCTGCAACATTGGGCAGCACAAAAGATGCACAAAGAATTGAAAATCTCTCAGGTGAAAGCACTGATGCTTTTATGCTTCATTATAACTTCCCTGGCTATAGTGTTGGTGAAATTAGCTTTCCAGGAGGTCCAAAAAGAAGAGAAATTGGACACGGCAATTTAGCAAAAAGAGCTATCAAAGCAGTTTTACCTGATCTAGACTCTTTTGGGTATACATTACGCGTTGTTTCTGAAATCACAGAATCAAATGGATCAAGCTCAATGGCAACTGTTTGTGGAACCTCTTTGTCACTGATGGATGCAGGTGTACCCATAACAAATGCAGTTGCAGGTGTTGCAATGGGTCTTATTAAAGAAGGTGATGATTTTGCCGTTCTAACAGATATCCTTGGTGATGAAGATCACCTTGGCGATATGGATTTTAAGGTTGCAGGGACTGCAGATGGAGTAACCGCGTTACAAATGGATATTAAAATTGAAGGTATAAATGAGCAGATCATGGATGCTGCACTGGAGAAAGCAAAAGCAGCCAGAATGCACATTCTTGATGTTATGAATGAAGTAATAGATAAGCCTAAAGAAGTCTCTGATAATGCCCCTGCGATGAAGAAATTCACTGTACACCAAGACAAAATTAAAGAAATTATTGGTAAAGGTGGTGCTGTTATCAAGAATATACAACAAGAATCAGGTGCATCGGTTGACATAAACGATGATGGAGTGGTTACTGTTTTTGGTGAAAATCAATCTGTTATGCAAGCTGCTTTAAGCATGATTGAAACAATTATTGAAGACCCTGAAGTTAATAAAATTTATGATGGAAAGGTTGTAAAGATTGTTGATTTTGGTGCGTTTGTTAATATTTTGCCTGGCAAGGATGGTTTACTTCATATTTCCGAAATATCTGAGGAAAGAACAGAGAATGTTTCCGATGTTTTATCAGAAGGTGATTCCATTAAAGTTAAGTTAATTGGCTTTGATCGAGGCAAGTTGAAACTCTCTGCAAAAGCAGTGGATAAAGAATAGAGATATTTGTCAAGTTTTTTGAATTTTCTTAATTAATTTATTTGTTCTCTTTAAAATTCTGTGGTTTTATATAGCAATCCAAGCAAAAACCATAGGGGGAAATTATGGATAAAGCATTAGGAATGATAAAGGACCTTGTTGGCGACCTTACAAAAATTCTTGTAGGTGTTGTTGGACTAGGTGTTGTAGCAGGGGTTGTTTTCGGTGACTCTTGGTTCTTTGGTGATGTACTAGGTAACCTAGTAGCTCTCATCTCAGACCTTGGAGACGCAGGATTAGTAGGACTTCTAGCTGCTGCTATCCTTATCGGTCTTCTTAAGTAATTTAACTTAAGTATATACTTAAGCATCTAGCGGGAATATCATTCCTGTTAGGTGCTTTAAATAAGTTATGTTTAAGATAAAATCAATTAAACTCAAATCAATTAGAAAATTTCTCAATAAGCTTACTGACGTTTTAATTCCTGTAGTGGTGGTTTCATTACTATTAGGTATTATTTTTGGTACGGATGCTCCATTTGTAGGTAATGTTTATACAAATGTTGCAGAGATTATAGGAATGATCGGTCAAGATGGTCTTTTAGCACTTATCTCAATTATCATTATCCTTGCTTATTTGAAGAAAAAATAGCTGGTGGCTATGGGTGGAATTGAACCACCGACCCCGGCGTTATGAGTGCCGTGCTCTAACCATCTGAGCTACATAGCCATGATGAGCAATGATATCTGTATCAAATTCCATGTCAAACATTAAATTTAAATAAGATTACATCACCGTCTTGAACAATATAATCCTTGCCCTCAAGCCTTAAAGCGCCTTCTTGACGAGCGCAATGGTTTCCAGAATATTTAATAAAGTTTTCGTATGAGACCACTTCAGCTTTAATAAATCCCTTCTCAAAATCTGTATGAATTACACCAGCAGCCTTAGGAGCCAAAGATCCTTTCTTGATGGTCCAAGCTCTTGATTCTTTTGGGCCACTAGTAAAGTAAGTTTCTAAACCGAGTATCTCAAAGCCAGCTCTGATTATTGAATTTAGTGCAGGCTCATTCAATCCCAAGAGATTCAGATATTCCTTACGCTCCTCTTGATCAAGAGTAGCTATTTCATATTCCTGCTCAATTACAACAGGAATAAACTGAATAGAATTTTCATTACACCATTGATGAATTTCAGTTTGATGATTTAGGTTTTCATTCTCTGAGATATTTCCAATAACAAAAAATGGTTTAGATGTCAGGAGATTAAAAGTTGAGATTATTTCATTATCTTCATCTGAATATAAATTTAGATTTATGTGATTAGTATTAGATATTTCCTCAATGACCCTCTGAATTATTTGGACCTCTTTTTTAATGCGGTCGTCATTTGATTTAATTAACTTCTTATTTTTTTCTTCTCTTTTGTTAAGTGTTTGTATATCAGCAAGGGCTAGCTCTGTGAGTATCACCTCTAGATCATCCACGGGGTTAATTTTTCCATTCACATGAGTAATATTTTCATTTTCAAAACATCTAACAACATGGGCAATCGCGTTTACTTCTCTAATATTTGCTAGAAAAGCATTTCCAAGGCCTTCTCCATGTGATGCTCCTTTTACCAGTCCTGCAATATCCACAAATGTAGTTGAGGCGTGAATTAATTGCTCAGATTGAGAAATTTTATGTATTCTTTCTAGCCTCTCATCAGGAACATTAACTATTCCAATATTCGGCTCAATGGTGCAGAAAGGAAAATTTTCTGCTGCAATAGCAGATTCTGTTAATGCATTAAAAAGTGTTGATTTACCAACATTTGGTAGGCCAACGATTCCGCATTTGAATCCCATAATTAATAATTAGTTTGTGTTAATTTCTTTTTGAAATTCATCTATACCATGATCAATAAGAACAGGAATCATATTATTGATCGTTTTATATGCCTTCTTGATAGAGCTTTTCTCAGATGGTTTGAACCTGCTTAGAACCCACTTTGTTACATCATCTTTTGATCCTGGGTGAGAAATACCAATTCTTAATCTGTAAAAATTTGATCCTATTAAATGAATAATGTCTCTGATACCGTTATGCCCCCCATGACCGCCTCCAAATTTAAATTTTAACTTACCTGTTTCCAAGTCAAGGTCATCGTAAATAACAATTAATTGTTCAGGTTTTATTTTATGTTTTTTTAATATCTTTAGAGCAGTTTTTCCAGATTCATTCACATATGATTCACTTGCATACCATTGAAATAGTCCATTGTGAGATTCAAAAGTAGAAGCAAGTATGGATTTATTTGGAGATATAGGCGCTTTAAGATCTTTACCTAAGCTTAATATATAATCTTTGCCAACATTATGACGCTGAAGATCATATTTTGAACCAGGATTTCCTAAACCCAGAAAAAAGATTTTTTTAGTTTGTACCAATTATTCAGCTGATGTTTCTTCAGCAGAATCTTCACTTTCAGCTGATGCATCTTCAGATGCTGACTCACCTTCGTCAGTTGAAGCATCTTCACCTTCAGCCTCATCTTCAATGATAGGCTCTTCTTCAACAATTTCCTTAGGTGTGATTACATTAACAACCATCTGATCATTGCTTTCATCTAGATTTGGTATTTCAACTCCCTCACCCAAGGAAAGTTCGGTAAGCCTTATTGAATCATTGAGGTTAAGCTCTAAAACATCAACATCAATGGATTCAGGAATATTTGAAGCCAAGCAAGAGATTTCTATCTCTCTAATTGCTTTTGTTAATACGCCACCTTCCATTTTCACGCCATGGCATTCTTCTTCATTAATGAATTTAACTGGTACAGTAACCTTAAGTTTGGTTTTACTCGATACTCTTTGAAAGTCAGCGTGTAACAGCTTGCCTTTTTCAGGTTCTCTTTGAAGCTCCTTTAAAACAACCTTCTCTTCGTTACCGTCAAGAATAATTTTAAGAATCTGTGTATAAAAAAGTTCTGATTCACAAGCCTTTGTAATTTCATTTAGAGGGACTTTGATATTTTTTGTATCTTCATTGTTCCCGTATATAACGCCAGGAACCATTGAATCTTCTCTTCTAATTTCTCTGTTTTTATTGGTTCCAGTTCTTAATCGCGGATCTGCATTTAAAATAATTTCGTTACTCATTTTTTTTTCCGGTTGTTATAGGAAGAGTGCGCTCAGCGACTCCTCGTTATTCAATCTTCTAATGCACTCCGCAATAGTGGGTGCAAGAGAAATGACGCGTATTTTACTGCATTTTTCTGCTTCTTGCGAAAGAGGAATTGAATTTGTTACAACTAATTCATCAATTGACGAATCATTGATTCTCTCAATTGCAGCACCGGAAAGTACAGGATGAGTAATATAGGCTTTAACCTTTGATGCCCCAGCATCTTTCAAGGCCTGTGATGCATTGCACAAGGTTCCTGCAGTATCAATAATATCATCTGGCACAATGCAAGTTTTTCCCTTAACATCACCAATAATATTCATTACTTCTGATTCATTAGCAGCCGCTCTTCGTTTATCAATAATTGCAAGGTCTGATTCATCTAGAAATTTTGCAAGAGCGCGAGATCTAACTACCCCACCTACATCTGGAGAAACAACAATTAATTTTTCATTTGTGCTAGGATTTCTCTTGATATCATCAACCATTATCTTAGTTGCGTAAACATTATCTGCAGGCATATCAAAGAATCCTTGAATGGTTTCTGAATGAAGATCTACTGTGAGCACTCTTTGGATTCCAACTTGATTGAGCATGTCTGCTACAACTTTTGCACTGATTGGCACTCTTGCTGATCTAACTCTCCTGTCCTGTCTTGCGTAACCAAAATAGGGGATGATGGCAGTAATTCTCGAAGCAGAAGACCT
>MDSV01090729.1_pt1 | contig 32331 bp, 19 predicted proteins | sample 810851 | NCBI WGS metagenome assembly MDSV01 (sample SAMN05326640, study PRJNA326480) | marine metagenome | isolation source: seawater | place: Atlantic Ocean: North East | collected 2012 | reverse complement strand
GAACCTCTATGTCCATCTTGCTCCGGTGCATTATTTGGAGTTGCACGAAGACAAAGCAAGACAGAAATTGCTAAAGAAACAGCAAAGGAAATTGCAAGTCGTACATCTGACGCTATTTCAACAGTATCTGAAAAAGCTAGTGCATTAGGAAAGTCTGCAATGTCCACAGTTGGCGACGGAATTGAGAAAGCATCAACAAAGATTGGAGAAATTAGTATGCCTACATTACATGCTAACGTTCAATCTGATGAGGATACAGGTATGATTCCTATTATGGATGCCCAAGATGCACCTGAAATAAATAATCATGAAACTCCTAATGATATAATTACTGAAACTATTGACGAAACATCTAGATTAGTATCAGAAGGTGAAGCTTTAGCAGCTGCTGGAAAACCTGGAGAGGCATCCGAGAAGTTTCGCAATGCTATTGCAACAGACCCAACAAATGCAGATTGTTGGTTCAATCTTGGCGTAGTTCAAGAACAAATGGGAAATGCGGATGAATCGATTAAATCATTCCAAGTAGCGCTGGTTCACAAATCTAATCACGGGCCAGCAATGGCAAATTTAGCAGTACTAATGGATGCAATGGGTGATGTGGGTGCATCAAAAATGGCTCAAATGGCATTAGATCACTTTCCAGGTCACCCAGTACTAATTCAAATTAGTAATTCGATGATTCCTACTTCCTCAGAATCAACTGTTGAAAGTATACACTCGACTACATCTGCTGAATCAACTATGGACAGTTTCGAATCTCATTCTAATACTCCAACTGCTGGATTGGTTATTGGTGCGAATACGTCTTCAGTAAATGATAAAATGGATTCTGATAATGACCAATTAATAGATGATAATGATACAATTGAAGTTCAAGATTCTATTGATGAATTGAATCATGAACCATCTCAAATTCAGCCCTCTCAGATAGTAAGTGCTGAATGGGGGAATGAGCAGGATGTCGAGATGAATCGTGCTGCTGATATGTTGAGAAGTGGTGATAGTTTAGACGTTATAACTATGATTGAAGGAGAATTTATCCAAAAATATAGTTCTCAAGCAAGACCACATAAAATTCTTGGAGCTGCCTACGCACTACAAGACCGTGTTGAAGATGCGATTTCATCATTTACAATTGGTTTGAATCTAGATAATAATGATGCTCCTGGATGGTATAACCTTGGGCGTTTACACATTAGAAATGGATATCCTGATGCTGGATTTACTTGTTTCACAGCATCACAAATGGTAGATTCAAATCATGTATCATCTGCCAGATCAATAGTTGAATACCTACAACAAACTGATGATTATTCTAAATTAGTTCCCGCATGGATTCATTTATCCACATTAGAAGACTTAGGAGAGTCTTCTTCTGAATTAGCGAGGATATTGATAGAAATAGGAGAAGGAGAGAGTATTATGATTGAATCTAATCCTGATTTGCCTCGTACATTACCAGAAGGTCCTGAACTAGGTCGAACTGCTATTGAATTACTTAAGGAACAACAAACTGAGTTGATGGTACGAGCACTCTCATTATCTGGTGATCATACTGAAGCTACTAGAATTTGTAAATCCATTTTAGAAAGTAATACCAATGATCCGTCATCATGGAGATTAATGGCTAAGGTTCTAGAGTCACAAGGTAACTCAGATCGTGCAAATCAATGTCGTGATAAAGCGAATAAATTAGAAGGCGGGTCTGAACTTTTCACTCAAGATTTAATTGAACCAGAAATAAAAACAGAAGTAGAATCAGAAGTGGAACCAGAAGTGGAACAACAAGTAGAACCAGAAATTTCAGATCCGATTGAAGTTATTGAGGCTAATGAAACTAATATTGACTCTAATCATCATGAAGTAGATCCATGGGCGGATCTTGTCGAAGATGTAAAAGAAGAGGTTCCATCTCAAATAATCGTTCAAAATGAACCAGAAGTTCACATTCCCGAATCCTCTGAAACTATAGAAGAAGATACTGTTATTATTCCCACTCCTGTTGAGGAGTCATCTATTTCCGCTTCAGACTTGTTAGCACCAGTCGAACAAGATAACACAAGTTCTGAACCAGAGCCAAAGCCAGAAGTTGATTTGGCAAAAGCAGCATTAGATGCAGCATCAAAAATGATTCCTGATTCTTATGTTGCTGCATCAACAGATTCTGGAGCAATGTCTAATTCATCTGTTGAATGGTACAATAAAGCATTATTCTTAATGGAGGATAAGAAATACAGTGAAGCTCTCTCTTGTTTTGACAAAGCATTAGTCGGATCCGCTGAAGACGAAGATTTAGCTATACGTGTATTGAATGGAAGAGGTCATGCATTTTACTATATGGAAGAATATCCTGAAGCAATTAAAGCATATTTTGAAGCCATGAGAATCAATAAGGATAAGGTAACAGGTGCAACACTATACAATATGGGAACTGCATATGCATTTGTAGAATTATATGATGATGCAATTAAGTGTTTCAAACAAGCTATGCCCAGAGGTTTGGAAGACGACCAAAAGAAGATGTGCAAAGAACAAATTAAACGATGCAACGAATTGCAAAAAATACAGAAGAGAAAATTGAGTCGTTAACGTCTAATTATATTTACAACTACAGATTTTGATGTGGGTGTATTACTTGAATCTGCAACAGAATCTAGAGGAATTAATACATTTGCTTCAGGGAAATAAGTTGCAATATTTCCTCGAGGAATTGAATATGGAACTACTTTCCATTGTTCAGCATATCTTTCAATACCTGAGAATTTACTGACTAAATCAATTTCTTCAGATGGGCGAATACCTTCGTTTTCCATATCTATTGGATTCATCAGAACTATTCTTCGTGCTTTGTATATCCCTCTATACCTGTCATCCATCCCGTAAATAGTAGTATTATATTGGTCGTGAGAACGAATAGTCATCATTACGTATCCATCGCTATTATCAATACTAGATAATTCAGTAGAAATGAATTCAGCAGAACCAGATGGCGTTTTCCAAGTTGGGCCATCTCTTGGCCCATTGGGTAAATAGAAACCACCCTGTTCTCTTACACGAATGTTATAATCCTCAAAACCAGGAATTACTCTTTCAATACTATCTCTAATTAGATCATAATTTGAGATATATGATGTCCAATTAATTGGATTAGATCTAAATAATACATTACCTATTGAACATGCTATTGCAACTTCTGATTTGAGAAATTTAGAAGCTGGCTTTAATCCTCCAGTTGAAGAATGTACTATTCCCATACTATTTTCAACACTAACAAATTGATTTCCAGTTTCTTGTTCATCAATTTCTGTTCTTCCTAGACATGGCAGAATTAGTGCTCGTTTACCAGTAACAAGATGACTTCGGTTTAGCTTTGTAGAAATTTGCACTGTTAAACCAATATTAGATATTGCCTCAGCAGTAGCCTTTGTATCTGACATTGCAGATAGTAAATTGCCTCCCATACATAGTAAAACATCAATCTCATTCTCTAATGCTCCTTGAATAAGTTGTACTGTATCGACACCAGAATTTCTAGGAGATGTTATACCAAATTCAGTATCAATTGCTGAAAGAAATGATTCTGAAGGATGGTGATTAATTCCAACTGTTCTATCTCCTTGAACATTACTATGTCCCCTTACAGGGCATACTCCGGCTCCCTGTCTGCCGAAATGTCCACCCATTAAGAGGAGATTGACAATATCGTGAATAGTTGAAACAGAATTTTTATGTTGAGTGATTCCCATTGCCCAACATACAATCATACTTTTTGAATTAGAGATAATATTCCCAATTTCTTTGATTCTATCTTTAGAAATGCCTGACATTGATACAATGTCATCCCATTCTGTTTGATGCAAATGATTGACAAAATCATTGTATCCATTAGTATTCGATTGAATAAAATCATGATTTTGAGTATCGTTTTCTAGAATAACTTTCGCAAATCCCTTGAATAAAGCTGAATCTCCATTGATTCTTACTGGGATATGATCATCAGCAATTTGAGTGCCTCTTCCTAACATACCCAATATTTCTTGAGGATGTTTGAAACGTTTCATTGCGGCTTCTTCTAATGGATTAATCGATAGAACCGAACCTCCATTTCGTTTACATGATGATAATGCAGATAACATTCTAGGATGATTTGTACCTGGATTTTGACCTACTACAATTACCAAATCAGCATGATTGAAATCATCTAATGTAACGGTTCCTTTACCAATTCCTATCGATCGACTCAATGCAACCCCACTACTTTCATGACACATATTCGAACAATCTGGCAAATTATTTGTGCCAATTTGACGAGCTAATGTGCCCCATAAAAAAGCCGCTTCGTTAGAACATCGTCCAGATGTGTATAGTGCAACACGTTCAGGGGATCCTAAATTAATTGAATCTGAAATTATCTCAAAAGCATGGTTCCATTCAATTGGAGTGTAATGAGTTGCATTAGTATCCAAAAACATAGGCTGAGTTATTCTACCCTGTTTGTCCAACCACATATCAGATTGTTCAGATAGTGCAGTGACTGAATATTGTGAGAAAAATTGAGGTGTCACTCTTGAATTGGTGGCTTCTGTAGCGAATGCCTTAGCACCATTTTCACAGAATTCAAATCCACTCCTGTGGTTATCTGGATCAGGCCATGCACATCCTGGACAATCAAAACCATCGAATCTATTCACAGACCTCATTGTTTTGAGAGTTTTAGAAACTCCAGTCTCACGAATCCCTATTTTGAATGAATTAGCTACCGCCTTTAATCCGGCTACATTTTTGGGTGGATTTTTTATGATTAATTTTTCTTCTTCTATGGGTGTTGTAGCACGCACAGGAGATCTTGACATGTACTTGTGTCAGGGAATTATTACTTTACGTCATCGGCGTTAATTATTCTATGAGTACCAGTCATGCATGTAAATCTATGATCTCGAGCGAATACAATTAGCGTTAAATCATGAAATGAAGCCAAATCAATTGCAGCTGTGGTAGCAGAACCTACTGATATTAGAATCGGAACATTAGAACGAATTGCCTTTTCTACCATTTCATAAGATATTCTACCAGAAAGAGATACTATACAAGTTGACATAGGCCATTGTCCAATTATTCTTTGATGTCCTATTAGTTTGTCAAATGCATTATGTCTTCCAACATCTTCCATTATCGATAACATCTCACCATCTAAATTCCATAGTGCAGCAGCGTGAGTGCCACCAGTCGATTGGAATAAATCTTGACCGTTACCAATTTTTTGGATAATTTTTCTAATTATATCTGAATTAATATGTATCTTAGGCATTGTACCACAATCAGGTATTGGAACAATTTCTATATTCTCTCTTCCACAAATTCCACATGATGATGTAGAATTTAGTAAACGTTCAGAATGTATATTAGAAATAGCAACATGAACGATGTTAGATGAAATAGTAACTTCTGGAATTTGTTCATTAACGAGTAAGTCACCAGATGAAATCATTAGCCCAATAATCAATTCCATATCTTTTCCAGGAGTCCTCATTAATGTTCCATACAACTTTCTATCGTTTCTATCGGAAGTAGTTTGTAGAGGTATTTCAACTGCGATCGAATCAATTGTTGGAGCAGATTTTTCAATAGAATATTTGATTCCTGGACGCTGGTTGGTCTCGTCCATATTATCAGGAAATGACGTTAAGTCATCAAACCATCCATGAATCGTTGCTGAGATTCATATATGGCGGACTCTACGGGTATCTATGGGCTTAATCGACGGAGACGCATTTGCGTTGCCAATGGCAATTCAAGTTGATGTCATTGAAGCAAGAATTGATGCATCTGAAAGAGCGATCAAAGCTATGAAAGAAGCTATGGCCAATGATGTTGAAACACATATATTGCTTGTTTCAGTAGAAGCAGGAGGTTGTTCAGGCCATATGTACGATATGCAAATTATCAAGCGCCCCGAAGATATTTCATCCTTCCAATCATTTGTTTTTGATGGAATTACCGTCATGGTTCATGATAAGGATAGTTCGACATTAAATGGAATTGTTTTAGATTATAAGGATACATTACTTGGCGGAGGATTCCAGATTGAGAACCCAAATGCTGACAAATCCTGCGGTTGTGGACAATCATTTGGTTGATTTTATGACTTCTTACCGCGTACATTCTGCGGATATATCTGTGCTAATTGGCCCTGATTCACTAGATGTGTTACATGCTGTTACTACCCAATCAATATCCAATCTTTCTGATAATACCTGTACATTTGCTAGTATCTTGAATTCGAATGGTAGAATGATTGATAGAATATTAATTTGGAATTTAGTTGATCAAATTGCCATAATTCATCTTGACGGTTGTTCTGAATCAACTAGAAAATTACTATCAAAATCAGTTTCTTGGAAACAAGATGTCAAAATTATACCTTTAGATTCAGGGTTTTCAAGTATTTGGCAATACGATTCACAAGTAACTGGTGAAATAATGTCTATTACGGTCTCTGGACAAGTTCATAGTTGCTTGATAGACGAATCAACACTAGTCCATTTAGGGCCTAATCCTGACATCAATCAATTTAGTTTAAATTTAAAGAATGACGGAGCAATATCATTAGATATTGAAGGATTAAGATTATACCAAATTATGAATGGAATAATTAATGGAGAAATTGTTAGAAATTACCAACCAATTCCACTGGAAGTTGCTCTTAGTAATGACATTTCATTTACAAAGGGATGTTACACTGGTCAAGAAATTATTGCTAGAATGGATGCCAGAGGTGCCCTATCGAAGACACTAGTTACTTTTTCATCAACCATTATACTTGATTTAGGAAATCATAGGATAGTTGGAGGCGGGAGAGTGATGGTTTTAGATTCAATTAATAATATTGGAACACACTACAATTTAGGTTTAATACATCCTGACATTGCTGATGAAGGTGTTGAATTTGAATTAGATGAAATTTCATGCTCCATTCTGACAAAATGGTGATAACAAACAATCGCAATACATTAGAACAAGGTCTTGGAGGGTAAATCATGGAATCAACTAGTCGACGCTCTTCCATAATGCTAGTTTTGCTCATGGTTTTGATGGTATTTTCGCATTCAGCAGGAGCAACTATTACTCCTGAAATTAACTACTATGTAATCGATTCAGCTCTTATTGATTCACTCGATTCTGAAGAAAATAGAGATTATCCAGTAATAGTGCAATTTTCTGTAGATATGAATCCTCAAATCCGCGCATTCCTCATTACAATCGATGTTTCATTTGAAGATGAATCTGAATTATTGAATGGTGGATTATCAAATATGGATGCTAAACAGATTGCACATCTTAGTCACCATCCTAATATCCGATTTCTTGAACTCGACCGTCCACTTGAGACATTCTACCTTGATGAGCCTATTAGAACACCTGATCATATTATGATGCATGAAACTACACATGTTACGAATGCAACTACTGCATGGAGTCGTGCTATAATTCAGCGTGATGGTTCTGTCAAATTAACAGACACTGGTGCATTTGCAGAATGGGATGGAGATGGTACTACTGCAGTAGACCTTGATACAGGTGTAGATGCCGAACATCCAGATTTTGATTATGCTGGAGCTTGGAATGGTGAGAAAGTGATATATTCGGCCAAACTTGATCCTAATGGATGGACTGAAACCAAGAACTCAGATACTTCATCAGGTCACGGAACTCACGTAGGTGGAACAATCGCCGGAAATGGTGATGTTTCAGGTGGACGTCGACTTGGTACTGCTAAAGGAGCCCAATTAGTGGCATTAGGTGCAGGTGATTTAGTATCAATATATGGTGGTGTACAAGGCCTCGAGTGGGTGTATGAACACAGTCGCCCAGGTAATAATCCTAACAATATCCGTGTTGTTTCTAATTCATGGGGCACAGATGGAGATTACGCACCACAGAATGCAATCACTACTCTTACAGATGCTTTAACATTCGATAATGGAGTTGCTGTTATATTTGCAGCAAGTAATAGTGGGGGCTCAGGCTCTGAAGATGATAGTGATTTGAGAACGAATATCTATGCGAATACACCCTCTGCAATTTCGATTGCTGCATTGACACACGATGGTACAGCAGTTACCTCATTTAGTAGTCGTGGATGGACCAGTCAACAACATACATGGCCAGATCTTGGTGCACCAGGTAGAGATATTTGGGCTACTGCACCTAGAAGAACTGCGATCGATGCATCTACCAGAACACAAGGTGATCTGTACTACATGGCAATTAGTGGTACTAGTATGGCAACTCCACATATTGGTGGTATTGCTACACTACTAATTGACGCGGCTCCATCATTGGGTGTAGCTGATTATCATCGGGAAGACCACGATGAGGGTATTAGCTTGGTAACTGGTTCAGAACCCCAAGGATTGCAGATGGAGGGATGGGATTCTGCGAATGAGACAAGAATTCATGAGGTTGAACTTGTTATGGAATTAACCTCTAAGTATCTACCCAATAGTTGTGAAGATGGTAATGATGAAGATTCTTGTAGTGATATCCCTCAAAATGAATCTTGTTACGTTTCTCTGACTGGAAAATGTCATGATTGGCGTGTAGGTCATGGCTTGGTAGACGTAGATCAAGCATTAGCATTAGCAAGGACTCTTGAATTAATGAGAGATACCGATGGAGATGGATTTGTTGATGATACCCGTCCTACGGTTTGGGATGCATATGAACAATATCAGGGAATTATCAAAACAGTAGAAATACCACTATCTACAGACAGATTAGTACATACATGGAAAGGTGAATGGAGTCATTTCAATAATGGCCCCTCTGGTACGTTTGGAACATATTCTACAGATGACCGTCATTATACATACATTCCAAATGGAACTACACGCATGGATGTCGTCTTCGAAGTAGTTCAAAGAACACTGGAGCACGGAGATATTGGACAACATAGTCTGACAATTGATGTTGGAGAGAATGGAGAAAATGATGCTGGCTCAGGAATTAGAAATGGTGATGTTGTAAGTTATTCATTGGATATTGATGAATCTCAATGGAACCAATTTGCTGAGTTTGATGTAATTGGAAATGGAATTACCCTATTACCTATTACATCAATAGATGATGAATTCTACGAGCCATTATTTGCATATACGGTTTCAGCAGCACTGATTATTGATATTTCATCACCTGTTGTTGTTGAAGTAGTGCAACGACCTGATGGATATACTGATTTAGATCCGACAACACCGTCTGAGATGTACGATCAATCCTATTCAGGGAATTTACTAATGCTAAGGGGCATATATGATGAATCAGCGATATCATTGTATGAAGAGAATATATTATCTCAAACAGAATCATCTGTTCTTCTGTATGTACTAATAACAATCCTAGTATTATTTACATCTGGTGCTACCGCATTATTTGTTTCAAGATATTCAAATTCCGACGATGAAGAGTATGAGTATGTTGACAGTGATGATTTAGAAGCTGAAGGAGCAGCGTTGGAAGCAGATCTAGTATCAGTAGGAGCATTAAGTGCAGGTGATGATTAGAGCTCTGGAATTTCAGGTCTATTGATTACTGACATGGCAGTAGGGGCCGATGCTATTTCATCAAAACTCAGATCATCTTCAATTGTATCTTCTATCTCTCCTAGTCTTCCTAGACTAATTAATGACATTTCACCACCTTTACGAATATATGCATATAATTCAGGATCATTTCGTTCAATTACAGCATTGACGAATTCGGAACCAACGTAATCACCACGCCTTCTATTGTATGCGAATTCAATGATCAATCCGATTATAGCAGCACTGTATAGAACTGCTAGCACTGAAAGTGAAAATTGTACTGGTGAATCAAAGGGTGTAAATTCTGGTGTTCTGATTACCATGAACATTTGACGAATCACAAGTGCAATCAGTCCTACTCCAACAATAGGTTGAATTCTTTCTTGAACAAATGATTCTAGTGTAATCATTCGACGTTCAGCAGTCGCTGCAAATACTAGGGGGCCACTAACAGCAGCGGTTAGAACTGAAGTAAAAGATGCTAAAATTACGTAGATTAGAACTGTAGAGAAAATGATCCAATGGAATTCTAATGGAAGATATAAAGCAACCAAGTATGCAAATAATCCTAGTAAAACAGGAGTAGGTAGTCTATGAACCGATACTAACACTGGGTCTAATCGTGAACTTCCTTCGTACGGGGGGCGGACTCCTATTACTTGCCAATCAGTAATATTTGTTACAGTATGAAGAATGAAAATTAATGCCTTTAATCGAATTAATATAAATTCAAAAAGAGCAATAACAGGATAAATGATTAATCCTACAGGGAATGCGATAAATGATATCGCTGGAGATAATATTGCAGCAGGAACAAACATGAAGTGGACAATGTTGAGAGGAAATAACATTGCTGTTTCAATTCGTGATTGTCGATCTTTGTCTATTTGATTTAATCGGGCTTCTTCGTCTAATGCAGCACGATACTTTCTGAGTGTAGATCCTGAATTTAAAACTCGCCTTACAGCTTCTCTATATCGTGAATGAGATGCTTTACTGCCGAGCCAAGATTTGAATAGTGAACTTACTGGAACTGCGGCGACTAATGGCAATGCCAAAAGACCGACAGACCATAGTAACGCCGCAGTATCCATGTGACTAGGCAACTATTCTGCAATATGATTATGGCGGAAGGCGACGATGGAAGATATATCAATTGAACCAAAATTATGGGAATCTGTCGAAGCAGTTGGATCTGGATTATCTCCTTCGACTACACACTTATCCTCATCTATCTTGACAACCCGCTTTACTAACAATAATTGTGTATTAAATGGATTAGGGAATACAATAACATCTCTAATATTGAGAGGTTCTCCATCGTATTTGAGAAAATTAACAATCTCGCCATCGACAAAATTAGGCCACATACTGTTGCCGGATATTTTCACTGCTAAAGTTTTCATTTACTCAACTTGCTCGAATCCAAGGGACTTCTCGTCCTTTGACGCCCCAAAATAGATGGTGAATTTCTTCGATAGCATCCATTAATTCTTGAGCATGAGTTGCAGATACTTCTACTTTGCAAGCACTACATAATTTAGCAGCCATCCAAAAGGTTTCATGTAAATCAGGATGATTTTCTAGGTGTTGAGGCTTGAAAAAATCAGTCCACAAAACCAGTAATTCATCCTTACATTTCTGCGCTTCCTCTTCCTTGATAGCAGCATAACGGCTCATTGTATTGATGTACGCAGCAGAACCGCAATCACTACCATGATTTTCTGAGAGCGTAATCATCTTATTTGTCATTGATTGAACGGCTTCTCCAGCGATTCTGGCACTAGCCGGGTCGTATACTCCACAAGGTCCATCACAATGTGCATTTGCTTCAATCAAGAACTGTTCATGTTCGTCCATGAAACTCCCAGAACAACCATGTTCATGAATTCTTTGAATATATTTCTAAAATAAATTTAGAAAAAGAGTATGTTCATGGAGTGTGTTGTCAACCGATATTCATGGCTAGAATTGCAATCACTGATGGTCTGTCTAAATCTGCAATAGAATTACTGATAGATGCAGGTCATGAAGTACATTTAGAACCAGAAAAATTAGATGGTTTTGATGCAGTTGTAATACGATCTGCAACTAAACTAACAAAAGACGTAATTGAATCATCACCTTCTCTTCGTATAATCGGTCGAGCAGGTGTAGGCGTAGATAATATCGATTTAATTGCTGCTACCTCTGCAGGGATTTTAGTTTGTAATACTCCAAGCGCGTCTACTCAATCAGTAGTCGAATTAACGATTGGACATTTACTTGCATCAATACGTTTCATACCTATAGCTGACAGAGATTTACGTAATGGAGAATGGACTAAAAAGAATCTAAGGGGAACCGAATTATTCGGTAAAAGAATAGGCTTCATTGGTTTTGGTCGTATCGCTCAAGGTGTTGGAAGAGTCGCCAAGATTTTAGGAATGGAATTACATGCTTATGATCCATATTTACCTAATGAAATAGCATTGGAACAAAATTGTATCTTACATGATGACATAAATGAAATTTTCAAAAAATGTACACATATTGCAGTTCACTGTAATTTATCTAAAGACACCCATCATTTAGTCAATACACATACCCTATCTCTTATGCCAGGTATTGGTGCAGATGGTATCGAATGTGGTAATCATTTAGTTTCGTGTGCTAGAGGAGGTATAGTGAACGAAGATGATGCCCTATTAGCATTAGAAAATGGTACATTAAGCTCTTGTGCATTAGATGTGTTTGAAAATGAACCACAAACTCAACACCCTATCCTAAAACATCCAAATTTTCATGGTACTCCACATATCGGTGCTGCAACTCAGGAAGCCCAGCATCGAATAGGTGTTGAAATGGCAGATTTATTGATCACATATTTTAATGGTGAAACACCTAAATCAGTAGTCAATCGAGACGTACTAAACTAATTACTCGATTTTATGCATTGATGTAAGAATCTCACTAAATTCTGAAATAGTTTCAGGTATTTGAATTCCAGTAATTGGAGCGGCTAAACTAGTGCCAGCATCAGCCTTTGCCTTCCATACCATTGCATTAAATGAAATAATTTCATTGGTAATATTCGAATCTTTATTGAAATCTACATCAATTGGTTGAGGGTGTGTTCTAATGTCAACTGCAGAGTGATTGTATATGGTGGTAGAAATATGATGAGTAAATAAAGGACATATAGGTGAAAACACGGTCATTAAATCTCTAAAAATTCTATGAATTGTCCATGCAGCAGATTCATCTCCATCATATAATCGCTTTTTGACCATCTCAAGATAATGGCTTGCTAAAATACCAGTTCCAAAAGTTTTGATTGATTGTGTTGCATTGTAAATATCAATATTATTCCATGAATTATTTACATTAGTAAGCATAATTCCAAATTCATTCAATATCCATTTATCTTCTATATTTAGATTAGTAGGAATAGTAGAAAGGTCAGTTGGTACATCAAATTGAGAAGCAAATCTAGCTACGTTAAATAATTTAGATAATACCCCAAAATATCTCGACTCTATTTCTTCAGGATTGATATGAAAATCATCTCCTACTTGTGCATCGCAAGCCTTCCATAATCTAAAGCACTCAGAACCAATTTTTTTCGCAGTCAAGTGTACTTGCTTACCTTCTGGACCTTTAACTTTCCATGATCCTGTACGGCCACCGGCTCCACATTCTAGAACAGAATCAGCATCAATACCATTTCCTAACGATTTAGACATTTTTCTCCCCCAAGGGTCCATTCCTAACCCATCTATCCAAACATGTTGAAATCCAGGTTTGTCTAGTAATAATGTTGATTTTAACAATGTATAGTAAAGCCATGTTCTAACAATTTCTTTACCTTGTGGTCTTAATCCTGTAGGGAATGCTTTTTCAAAAACTTCTGGCTCATTCAGATATCCAGATACAAATAGATTAGAATTCGATGAGTCCATCCAGGTGTCGAATACTTTTTCTTCGCCTCTTAAATTTCCTAATTCAGATTTCATTTCTTCGTATGATCCTAGAACTTGTCGAGTATTTCTTTCAATCACTATGCTGTCCACAGGAGGTTCATGATCCCAAGGTCTAACGTATGTACCAGATGGTGGAACAATTATTCTTGTTTCAGTCGAGTCGTACCAAATTGGTATTTCAGTATGATACCATCTTCTTCTGGAAATTGGCCAATCAATAGTAATATTCTGCATCCAATCAATAAGGAACTGACGATTACGTGGGGGATGAAACGTAATTTCCTCAGATAATTCAGATACCCTATCTAGAACATCAGTCTGCTTAACATACCATTCTTTTAGCAAAATTATTTCTATAGGATTTTTACCTCGTTCTGATACTGGTACATCTTGCATTTTATTTTCAATAGAGTGGATTAGATTAGCGGAATCTAGAGTAGAAATTACTTGTTCTCTAGCCTCTAAGACAGACATTCCTTCCAAAGGTCCAGCGATAGAGGTCATATTACCTTGTAAATCGATAGCCTGAAATGGTGTAATACCTAATTCTCGGAAAACAGCAACGTCGTTTTGATCTCCAAATGAACATACCATTAAAATTCCAGAACCAAATTCACTTTTTACAGATGGATGAGTGGAAATTAAGACATAATTATCTCTACCACTAACTGAAACTGGTAGCTTAACTTTTTTTCCAACCAAATGAGAGTATCTAGAATCATCAGGATGTACTACTACTATACCACACGCACAAATTAACTCAGGTCTGGTTGTAGAAATGATAATCTCTTCACCATCTTCAGTCTTCCACTTTATATGAACTAGTTGTGTCTGTCGGCTCATTCTTTCAACTTCAGCGTCGGCAATTGTTGTACCCTCTACAGGATCATAGAGATTGGGTCTTAGATCTTCAATAATATGCCCTTTCTTGAATAGTTCAATGAATATTGATTGAGTGACTGCTCGATAATTAGGGGCATCAGTGAGATATTCTCGTTGAAAATCACATGATAGTCCAACACGTTTAGCTGTATTTCTCATAGCTTGAGTATATTCTTCAATAGTATCTTCACATAAATCAAGAAATTCTTGTCTACCATATGTTTTCATTTTTCTGCCAGTATTTTTTTCTACTGTAAATTCAATATTGATTCCATTTCTATCTACTCCCCACGGGAAATAAACTTCTTTTCCTAGCAGTCTTTGACTCCTAGCAATAACATCAATCATCGAATATTGGGCAACTGCGCCAATATGCCATGTGCCACTTGGGTATGGTGGTGGTGTATCAATAACGAAAATTTCTTTGCCTGATTTAGGATTAAAAGAATATCTTTGATTGTCTTCTTGATAATGATTTTCCTGAATTTTCTTTTCAAGATCGATTGACCAACGTTTCTCTTCGATACGGGGCCGACCCATGTCATCACTGTTTATCGGTGAAAGGTTACATTCTTGACGATTGCGAAATAATCCACTAAGAATATCCCAGTAAAGCGCAGTGTTCAAACGCCTTTGAGGAGTGTAGGGGTTGGTGGAGTTAGTGTCTGGGCAGGAAGATGCATCCAATTCTGCCGAATTATCTGATGATTATGACAAACTCAGTGTTACAGATTCGATAAAAAATCGATTCGAATCCTTTGATAGAGTAGCTACAATTGATGCAGTAATTGCCGCACCTGGAAAATTAAAGAGAGAATTAAGTTCGATGTCGGCAACCAGTATTCTTACACGATTTCCTCTTATCACTGTGTTGGGATGTGTTTTACTGACATTTGTTGTTGGACTAGAATCTGGTATGAATGATTGTAGGAGAGGTTGGTCAAGTTCAGATGATAATGTAGAAGGAGAACAATGGTATGGTGCGGGTTGTTCTCAAGATCCGTCTCTCAATGTTAACGGAGATTTGGAGGTTTATCTGCCCGAAGATAGCCCCATCACTGGCGATATTGCTAGGGTCCAGAAAAATTGGACAACGAATGTGATGGTAATATATGTCGAATCAGAGATGACTAATGTTACTAATTATACAATTCTCAAACAAATGGATGAAGTTGAGAGACGATTGAATGTGCATCCTGAAGATGGAGGAGCAGAAGATAACGTAATCGCAATCTTATCGATTTCTACTGTTATCAAAGAAGTTAACAGCAGTGTAGTTCGTGTTTCTAAAGCATTCTTCAGCGGATTAGCAACTGCTACTGGAAATGAAGAATTGAGTGAAGATTTCAATGAGTCAATAGATGATAATGAAGACATATTAGGAAATTATGCAATCCCTGAGAATCAAAATACTATTGATAGAATAGTTGGAGAATTACCAGAGAATGCTCAATCGAAATTGGTGAATGCAGTAGATTTTGATGCTAATGACAATGGAACAATTGAGGAAGCAGAGGAAGCAAAATTCTGGAACAGAGCAGTAATTATTGTTTTTATTAGTCAGAATTTAGACAAAGACGGAGATGGTATTGATGACTATCCAATAGGTCAACTAATCGCTAATACACAAGCTGACATTGATCGTTTAGGTATTGAAAATGATTGGGAAAATCTTAGTCTCGATATGACATTAACAGGTCCAGTTCCGATTACAAACTCAGTGACTGAATATTCATTCAAACTATTTTGGCAAATTTTCCCATATGGTATAGTTGCTGTTGCTCTTGTACTATTTTTATTCCATTGTGACATTTTTCAAACAGGTAGGATTCGTCCAATACAAGGATTCAAGGTTGTTGTAATTTCAGGATTACCAACATTATGTTCTGTATGGATCACATTGGGATTAATCGGTTGGAGTGATGCCGAAGTGACGATGACAGTAATTATTGTAGGGCCAATTGTTCTTGCATTAGGTGTTTCATACGGGTTACATATAACAAACCGATATGCTGAATCATCAGGGACACCCCAGGATAAAATGGCTGAAGCATTACAATCAACTGGTCGTGCTGTATTTTTATCAGCAGTAACTACAATTATTGGATTTTTATCTTTAGTTTCAACACCAATGGCACCAATTCAAACCGTCGGATATGGCCTATCATTAGGAATTGTAGTTGTCTATATCATGACAATGCTAATGGTTCCAAATTTGACAATATTGTTAGACTTGAATAAACCTAGTCATCCTCCTCTTGGCGTGTTTAAATCAGCCGTAAACGGGCCCGTAAATTATGCTAAAATTGCTCTTTCATTATTCATGGTACTAATGCTAGTATCTGCCATGTATAATCGAACAAATGTTGAAGAAAATATAGAGTTACTTGAAATGGCTCCTGACGATGAAAGTTGTAATGAAAGTAATCCCGAATGTCCGTTTGAAGATTATGCTGCTGTAAGGAAAATGAAACAATATTCTGATGAATTTAATGCAGGACAGGCAGGTTTTATTTTGGTTGAAGGAGACATAAGTGCGACACCTAGTTTTGCTGTGGATGCAGATGATCCATTTGAGAATCTTCAAGGAATTGATCAATTAGAAGCGGATGTCAATCTTGTGAATAAAACTACGGCAGTTAGTGTAGTGTTTCTGATGAAATCAATTTCAGTGTCTGTTAATGCTAGTGGATATGAATTACTAGAAAATATTCCAGATGCTGCCCCTCAACCCGTTAAGGATGTTGCAGAATTGGTTTTTGGCCGAGAGGCTGCAGAAGATGCAACATTTTGGGAAGCATTACAATTGTTAGATGCTCAGGAAGATAATGGTGGCTTACAGGCACAAAATTTCCTTCTTTATGTATTCTATGAATCGTTGACTGTAGAGACAAGACAGTTATTCATTTCATCGGATTATGAACGATCTTTAGTGTATGTTGATATGCCCTTCATGGATGTTAAATCAACAGAGCAAGCTGTAGATGAAGTCAATCGATTTTCTGCGCAAGATCGTAAAGGAGATATTACCGCTTATGATCTAAGTGGCGTAGCATCTGTAACAATTGCCGTAAATGCTGAAATTGTTGATTCTCAATGGACATCATTACTATTTGCATTATTGTTTACATTATTGACACTTGGATTTGTTTTTAGAGATGGATATTATGCATTTCTAACAACCCTTCCAGTAGTTTTTACTGTTGCAATGCAATGGATGGTAATGGATATAATGGATGTTGAATTATCCTTGGTTACAGTAATGATTGGTTCAATTCTAGTAGGTGTGGGAGTAGATTTCTCGATACATATAGCAAATAGAGTTAGAGAGTTAGGTGGAGATTTAGATGCTATCAGAGTCGCTGCCTCTTCTACTGGTATGTCACTCGTCGAAGCCGCTTGTTGTACGTTAGCAGGTCTAGCATGTGCGTTGTTGATTCCAATTCCCGCAATTAAACCGTTTATCTATACAATCATGATTTTACTGGTTTTCGCTGCAATTAGTGCATTACTATTACTTCCTGCGATTTATGCATTAATGGTTAAGTTAGACTACGGATTAACTGGCGGATCTACAGCCATGACTAGAAAAATCGGATTAAGTAAAAGTAATTCTAGAAATTCAGGAATAATAGATGCTCAATTACCCGGTAAAGATGCTTGGTGAATATATGCAACATTTTCAAACATTAAACCCCCGCAGGTGAATATATGGTCGCGTATTGGTTGATGAAGTCTGAACTTGATGTATACCCCTGGAGTCAATTGGTTGAAGATGAATGGACTCATTGGGACGGAGTTCGTAACTACCAAGCTCGAAATATGATGAGAGATGAATTAAATGAAGGAGATCTTGTATTATTCTACCATTCTAATTGTAAGCCACCTCACATAGCAGGGGTTGCAATTGTTAGTCGTGAAGGATATCCTGACTTCACTTCATGGGATTCTCATTCAAAGTACTTTGATTCAAAGTCTACAACTGAAAATCCACGTTGGTTTATGGTTGATATTGAGCCTGTATTAACATTTGATAATACTGTATCATTGCCTGAATTAAGAGACGCACCAGAATTAGAAGACATGGCATTATTGCGTCGTGGCCAACGACTTTCTGTTCAGAAAGTTGAGCAGAATCATTTTGAATTTATTGTAGGAATGGCTGGCCATAAATTGGAGGATCTATCTTGATTCCATCTTCGAGTCGAGCAAAATCAATAGAGTATGCAATACGTGATGTCGTTGTACCAGCAATGGAACTTGAAGCGGAGGGTCATCAAATATTGAAATTGAATATTGGTGACCCAATCGCATATCCAGGTTTGTCTACTCCTAAACACATGGTAGACGCATATGTAGAATCGTTGAGAGCAGGCCAAAATGGATATTCTGGATCATATGGTATCCAAGAGCTTCGTAATGCTATTTCATCAGATGAAATCTCTAAAGGATGGGATTGCGATCCTAATGATGTATATGTTACTCATGGAGTAACAGAGGCATTACAGATTATTTTCTCAGCAGTGCTGTCAGAAGGTGATCGCATACTTGCGCCAGGACCTCATTATCCTCCTTACATGGCTTATCCTCAGATGTCTGGTGCAATTACGGAAGAGTACATGCTAGATCCAGATGATTCATGGAGGGTTAGAATAGATGATATCCGTAATCGAATGAGTGATGATGTACGAATGTTGGTACTAATAAATCCAAACAATCCGACTGGAAATGTAATGGCCGCTGAAGAAATAGATCAAGTAATTTCCATTGTTAAAGAATATCCTAATTGCATGATTATAGCTGATGAGATTTATGATGGCCTTGATTTTACTGGCCACCAAGTTTCGATCGCATCTAGATCTTCATCAGTACCTGTAATTACATTGAATGGAGTATCAAAAGTATACTATGCTCCTGGTTGGAGAATTGGATATATGGCTTTACATGACCCAACAAAAACTCTACTCGATGTTAAAGATGCCATTGAAAGATTGTTAAGATCTAGATTATGTGCTTCTACTCCTGCTCAGATGGGATATTTAGCAGGCCTCACCAATGACAGAGGATGGATGGATGAACATCGACGCATAGTAGCAGAAAGGAGAGAGATAGCACTTTCAAGAATTAATTCGATAGATGGGCTAGAAGTTGAACCAACAGGTGGCGCATTTTACATGTTTGTCAGAATTACACATCCTAGATGGAAAAATGACGACAAACAATTTGTATTATCTTTACTCCATGAAGAAAAAGTATTGCTAGTACATGGATCTGGTTTCAGTAAGGAACGGGGGTCTGGACATATTCGTCTTGTACACTTAGCTGATCCGGCCACTCTAAACGACGCTTTCGATAGGATTGAAAGATTCCTAAAAAATACATAATGCGGGGAATCGATTAATTGGTGAATACCCCGCCGTATAATTATGAGGCCAGTAATATCAGTGCTGACCTTGGTTGGATTGACATTTTTGTCAACAATAGTTAGTGCAGAAGAAGTCGTCATCATAGGTACTGGTGATCTTAATTTTAATCTAATGTTACCAATTATTGTAGGTATAATTACTAGTCTTTTACTATGGAGATTTTTACTCCCTAGTTCATTGTCAAACTTACAGGTTGCATTTGAGATAGATGATGGATTTTACGAAGTACATAGGTTAACAAAAAATCGTTCTGATGCTTTGAAAATTATCAAGCCAAGACCTGTATTAATCGGTGTTTTGCTATATTTGATGGCAATGGCTGGAATTTTAATAATTGTAACTGATGTAGTTGATGATTCATTGATCTGGAATCGTGGGCCAACATATTACCAACCGGTATTGGTAATAACTGGATTATTATTAGCCCTTCCAATTGTCTTATCTCCATTTATTTCTCTTTACGCACAGATTTCAAGAAAAAGTGCAGCAGATTCAATAGTAACACTGCGGGAATGGTTTCTAAATGTACTAAGTGTAGGTATTGTGATTACTGTATTAATCATGCCAGTTGCATATCTTGGATTTACAGAATATAACTCCGTTGAAGACGACACTGTTGATTCTATGAGAGATGAATGGACTGGTCCTGGTCAATTCAATTACGATACGTCAATGAATTCTTTTGTTTGTATTGATACTAGAGGAATCCATTCACCCCTTCTTGTAATAGATGTTCTAGATGAAGAATCTTGTAATTCTCAATCTCAACTAATTACTGATCCTGTAACTCAAGAAGTTGAAGATGATAGGTATGGAAGATGGGTGTCTAATACTGATCGTATTGAAATTAATAGGGTTTTGATTATGGTAGAATGGATTTCATTGGGCCTTTTAGTTTTCATGCTACCAACAATTGTTGCATACGGAAGAATTATGGGAGCATCATGGAATATGTTATTTCGTAACAAGTACCGTACAATTCGCGGTAATCCAACCCCAATTGATCCTGATAAACCATCCATTATCAAGAGAGTTAATTCTGCAATTTTGGTAATATTCCTGGGCACAATGCCACTTGCGGCAGTAAATGGAATAATTACACTAGCATGGACGCGATTAGAAAATCCAGACAATCTACGTTTTATTCTTGATTTAGGTGGTATAATCGGAAACAGTTTACTAGTGTTTGTAGAAGGTAATGAATTTCTAAGTAGATTAGTCGATTTGAAAAGTCTTTCATTGGTACTAGCTGGATATTTGATGTTGAATGTATCTGTAGTTGGATTGGCACTAATTTTTGAAATGATACGTAACCTGTTTCTTGGAGGACAAGTAATTGGTGGTATAGGAGGAGTAGTACTTGGTCAGCCACGAGAAATCAGAGCCGAAAGTATTGTTCAATCAAGAATCATTGCATTTGGATTAGCGGGATTTGCAGGATATTCTGTATTATTACTAATTATGCAGGTATACAAAGAGTGGGCTGAATTAATGCCGTATGCAAACTCATCTCAATTTTTGACTTCTGCACAAGTCGAGCTAATGTTACTCCAAGAAACATGGAATTTCATTGCAGTTGGCCAAGGCGTATTCATATTGACTTGGCTATTATCTATTGGAAGGTGGAATACAGTTGGTACTACTAAATTTGATCTTGCCCCTGATGAGAGAAGGAGTGGTGCAGCGCGTACTGTAAGTGGAAACTGGATTCGTGATTATGTTTTGAGAGCAGCAACTGATGATGATATTGCTACTCTAAGAAGATTTCAAACTGATTCAATATCTGCTGACGAGAGTTTATTGAGATTAGAAAGAACTCGAGCTAGAATGTTCGAATATGCAATGCGTGGATTATGGCCAAATGCAATTGAGACAGCAAAAACTGTGTTAGCACAACAAGGTGGAGAAGATGACGAGGCTAGAATGATAATGGCTGTTGGACATATAGCATCTAGGAGATTAGATGCAGCAAAAGTAACATTGAAAGGACTAATTATGGAAGACAATGATGAGGAACCAGAATTAGTAGAATTTGTCTCTGAATGGCTAGATCCTTGGGCTGATAGAGTTACTGACGATGATTTGTATGATTGGGAGAATGAAGCAACAATTGATCATATTAAGGAATTACAATCTAAATTAGAGTCTTGGGATCCAATTAGTGAAATTGGACATGTCCACAGGAATCGACTTGCACATATTGCATTAATATCGTCTGTAGCCCAATTACGAGCTCAACGAAGATCTGAAGAAGCACTACAATTAGCAGTTGGATTAGTACGAAGGTATCCAAATAGTGTAAGAGCAAGAATAGCATCAGCATTATGCTCTTTAGACATAGGAGAATGGCATGACGCTTTAGAAATATTTAGAGATCTTCAACAAGTTTCGCCTGAAGATCCACGTGTTATGGCATTATCCTCAATACTAGGACTCAAAGCTGATGTTAACGAATTTGAGGTTGCATTATCAGTAGGTTCAGTTGCAGACAAGAAGCCATGGTTAGATCAGGCTCCTGCTAACGCATACGTGGGTTTAGCAGTTAAGGGAGGAATGGATGAAGCTCTTAACGCAAACGCATTGGCAGTTGCGCACGAAGCAGTAGAGAGAATGGTTCCTCCTCATATTAGCATATCATTTGCCCAGCTTGCAGTAAGATGGTTCATTTTACCATTAGTGTGGCTAAGCATAGGTGCTGTAATATTATTAGAATCTGGAAACAGTCAATATGCAGGCTTTGTTTCATTGATTCTGCTGCTCTGTCATGGGGCAGTAGTACGATTCAAAAATCAAGCAGGAAGAGAAGTCAAACATCGCAATCAACCTTTGATGGTGATGATGGCTAATAGATTCAGGAAAAATCAAGTTGTTGGCGATCCAAGTCGTGCTCCTATTGGTAATCATATGTTAATGAGTGGGATTTTAGTCGAGGTTGGAGGCATAATTTTCGATGTCGGACTGCCATTATGGCTAATCGATAGAAACAGACCAATGAGGGAACGTGCATGGAAATCATTCATGGTAGAACGTATGAAATCACTCAGAGATAGTGATTTACCACGTACGCAACCGCTACCAAATAGATGGTGGTTAAGACGTCCTAAGCCATACAATTCAGATGTGCCAGCAATGGAACGTTTGGTTGGTTCAGTGCATTATCGCCCAATGCATAGAACAGAAGCTCCATCACAAAAACCGAAGGTGAAAGGTCCTCCTAAGATGTCTAAAAAATCACCAGGAGATCTAAACGTTAAATTTAGGCGAGGCTCTGTGACGGAAAGATAACATGCCAATTGTCAATAAATCTGATGTTGGTGAGAATGAAGTACATCCTATTGTACATCAAATGCTAAATTCAAATTCAAGAGGAATTATTCACGATGGAATTGGTAACGTATTCATTATCAAAAATGAATGGTTATTCCATTTTATTGAACAGCTAGAATCTCTAGTTGATTCCACTTTAGCTCGCCGTTTAGCCCATTCATCGTTAAGTTATTGGACTAAAGTAGACTACTCGAAATGGTCTCCTAAACGTGGTCTTTTTGGAAAGCCTAGTGCAAAGCAAATGACACGATCATTTGAGAAATGGGCACACGATCGTACTCATATTGGAAGAGGAATTGTTACATCGATTAATTGGCCTTATTCATTTCATATTGAACGACCTTTGATGGTTTCAATAGAGGTTGGAGAAGTTTGTTCATATTTACAATACTTACTTGGTAAATCATTAAGATATCAATGGAGAGATGATGGAGGTTCAAATGCTTCAATTACATTTGAAGAAATAAATTTTCCAATTGATGAAGAAATAGATAATATGATTGAGATAGGGACTCCTTCTGAATTTGTACTCAATATCGATAATGGAATAGGTTGGCCAACAAGAGATGGATTGCCTATTACCATTATTCCAACTGAAGTATTTTTTGAATTTAATAGAACATTGAATGAAATTGCGAGTCCTAAAATAGATGACCCATTAATTGAAATAAATAATTTAGTTAACGAAATCGATAATATTGTTTGTATGGCATCCGTAAATGCATGTTCAACTGAAAGTCAAAGGTATTTGATTGATAATTATGATCAATTAAAAAATTGGTTTGCGAATACAATTGAATTTAACGGATATGGTAAATTAAATTCAGCAACTGATTTTGATACTAATTTGACAATTAATTTCGAAGCCTATGTTCCATGGCCGATTGTGACAGGCATAATTCTTGACGCTTGGCAAAGGAATAACGGCATGCTGGGTATGATTTGTGTTAATTCAATAAATGAAAATAATATAGAAATTTCTATTAAATCTAGGAGAGAAATTGCATAAAAATCGTAATTTTCATTCGATCATGTTCTGTGAAACCTTTTATCCCAACTGATGTTGCGTTAGATGCCCCATATGAGGGCATGGTGATTCTATGCCACTCGATCATAATCAATGGGCTGTTGTAGCGATTGTATCAACACTGTGTTTAGCAGGTGCATATACTGTCGTGGATTCTGGAATTTCAACTACTGAAGTAGGCGGTTTTGAACCTGCTAGTAATGACCTAATATTCGATGAAGAATCAACTTTCGAAGAAGGATCTGACGAGGATGAAGATGGGATTTCTGATAGAATGGAAGAAACGTTGTATGGAACCGATTGGAGAAATCCTGATACAGATGGTGATGGACTATCCGATGGTTGGGAGATTGCTAATGGTTTAGATCCTCTTGACGATGGTACAGCATCGAATGATGAGATTACAGGCGGGAACCCAGATGCCCCTGATGATGATGACCAAGAACAAAACGAAACATTTCCTGACCCTAATAATGGCCCAGATGGTGACCCAGATAGAGATGGTCTAACCAATAGAGAAGAAGCTGAAATTGGTACCAATCCTAACTTGAAAGATACAGATGGAGATGGATTGAATGACAGGTGGGAGAGTCAATATACATACGAAGAAATAACTCCAACCGGCACACTCAAGATGTTTGATCCACTAGACGGTAACTGGGATTGTTCACTACTACTTCCAGATGTTATAGCCTCAGTTAAGGCATCAGTAGGGGAAGATGAGTGGAAAAACAATCTAACTGTAATAGGTAGAAATTCATGTGATGCTGTCTTGGATTTAGATGAAGATACATTGAATAATTATATCGAAGAAAGATATAGTACAAATCCGCTGCAAAGTGATAGCGATAATGATCTAATATCCGATGAAGTTGAAGTTTCATTTGGTTCGCTTACTTTAGAAAATCATTGTGGTGTTAGACAGAATCCGGCACTAGTAGGAATGCTGGGCCCGTTCTCTTCAAATTTACAAAGTTCTTCAGATGTCTCATGGTTTTCTGAAGATATGGATGGCGATGGCCGTCTTAATGGTCCTAGCGATTGGGATACCGATGGTGATGGAATGCCTGATGGTTTCGAGTATTGCTTTAACGATTTATTGAATCCATCAAACGCTTCCGATTCATTCCCTGATGGTGATGATGATGGATTGAGTAATTTAGCAGAGTATGAAGTTGCTATCAATTGGGGTCCAGAGAATTTTACAGACCCATCTGATCCTGATACTGATAATGATGGAATGCCAGACGGTTGGGAATTTACATCTGGTCTTCATCCGAAATATGACGATTCTGTAGACGATCCAGACATGGACGGATATGACGTAGATGGAGATGGAGCAGTTCGTTTTGAACAACTAGTCGGTACAGCTGAGGTTGAATCAATCATGGTTGAACTAGGACAATTTGTTACTGTTAATACAACCGTTGCTTGGGCTAAAATTGTTGAAAATAGCCAGTACGTAAATGTGCCACTGAAGGCTCCAGTTACTGGATATGTATATTCTATACCTGCACAAAAGTTGTATGATGGGATTGACGATATGGGTACAGAGGATACATCAGATGATATTTCGATTGAAAATGAAGTCAAGTCTAGATCTTATGTATGGATGACAATCGTTGAAGAGTCTGAAAAATATACTAACCTCGATGAGTATCAGTCCAAGTTTAATGATGAAGGAGTAGCAATCGGACGCTCTACTGATCCACTTATCGCAGATACTGATTATGATGGTTTAATTGATGGAATTGAAGTAATTGGTTGGAATATACTAGTTGTTGAGAAGGGTGTAGTCGAAATTCGAGTTACATCCGATCCTCGTGCAATAGATACCGATGATGATGGATTAACAGACGCAGATGAATTTTACATCCATGCCACTAACGCTTCCAATGAAGATACTGATTCTGATGGATTACATGATCGAGTAGAAGTAATAGATGGACATCAAATGACATACAATGGCATCCTGTACGAGTATACTACAAATGCGTCGATGTTTGATACTGATAATGATGGATTAGCAGATGGTGAGGAAGTAGTAGATGGTGAAGATAACTATGTTACTCATGCCAATAACTCTGATACTGATGATGATGGGCTAAATGATGGCGCTGAGACATTATTCGTTCCACGACCATGGCAAGAAATGACTAATCCTAAGAATAATGATACTGATGGAGATGGGCAACCAGATGGTTGGGAAATGCAAGTCACAAGCACAATGGACAATAAGAAAACTCATTCATTATGGGTTACAACACGTAACTGGCTTCCACCAGGTTGTGAGGTAATGTCGGAGTGTGGTAAAGGCCCAGGCGGATGGCTATGGGATAATTTCAGAACAGGATTCCAATCAGGCGGAGACCGTGATGGAGATGGGCAACCAGATCCGAAATATTTTGTTAGCGAAATGAATCTCAGTGGATTTGATGTTCCCGAGAATGGCCGTTGGGCGTTGAATCCTGCTGAAAATTCACCTGCCGATCGTTTGTTTGATATTGACAATGATTCACTTCTTAATACTCAAGAAGTTCCAGATAGATGGGATACAAATCCAGTAAACGATGATTCTGATGGAGACCGCCTACCAGACGGTTGGGAAACTGCGGCCACTGAACGAGCTCTCAATGAAGGACTCGTTGACAATATGTCGTTGGAATTAATTGGAGCACGTGGCCCTCTAGATCCACGAATGCCAGACTCAGACTTAGATGGTATTTTAGATGGTGACGAAGACTTTGATAATGATGGTTTAAATCGTACTGGATTGATGAATAGATATTGTCCTTCTTGGAATGGAGGTACAGGGACATGCCATATTGACCCTAATAGTCCTGAAGGCGTAAGCTTCTATGATGACTTAGAGAATTACACAAATTATGAAGAATTCCAAAATGGTACATCTCCAGTATACAACGATTCAGACATGTGTAATGGAGAACGATGTCCTGATGGTTTGTTAGATGGCTATGAAGTATTCCATAAAGACTCAGACGGCGATACCATGTGGGATGGATGGGAGTACTACTTCTCCTTCGATCCAATGGATCCTAGCGATGCTAACATTGACAGTGATGGAGATGGAATTAGTAATCGTTGTGAATGTGATTATGATTCTAACCCTAAAGACAGTAGTTCATTCCCTAAACAGGGTGAAATCTGTGATGATTTCGCATAGTCGATCATTTTGAAGTAATTGTTATTGCCATAATGCATTAACGTAGCATGTGAGTAACAGGCTATCGTTCATTATTCTGGCGACTTTGATCCTTTCATTGATGCCTGTAACTCATCACAATCTGAATGACAAAAATCAATATAAATCTTCAAATGATTCGTTATTAACTATCAATAACGGAAATGTTCAGAATTTTACTCAAGCTGGTAATCTAACAGTATCAATTAACTGGCTCCCTTCTAATAATACTAATATTTCATATTCAGTAATTGATAATCAAGTAGTCAGATATTCAGGAACAATTGATATTATCGAATCTATTTCAACTTACAACATTCCAATTTATCACCATATTATTAGTCCATGTGTTTGTATTGTTGAAATAGAAATTAATACAGATTCAATGGTTTTAGTTATGGAACGAGTATTAGTTAATGCGAAAGAGACATTAAATTCTGATAATTTCAATATTGTATCAATTAGTGATTATGAATTAATAACTAATGAACTATTTGAAATAAGAACTGCTGTATTGATACCTGATTCGACTAATTTATTTGACATAAAATCCACTATCATAAATCAAAAATTAGATGGTTGTTTACATGGAACATTATCTAAAAATACCATAGACATAGAGAATATTAGTGGAATTAACACTGAATATTCTATCGATTCTATTGAAAATGGTAAGATGAATTTGCAATATAATTTATCATCATTTGAGGATGGTTGGGTTTCGCTATATCTTGAGATTGGAAACGAAAATAATTGGAGTGATGAAATTGGTTGTATTACGACAAAAATTGATCTTCAGCCACCTATCATCAGTATGGATGCACCCATCCTAATCGAAGAAAAAATTGGATTGTTGATTATAGATTCTTCATCATCATTTGATCCTCACTGGGGTAGAGATAATTTGCAATATTTTTGGACATATCAACAAATCGATGATCCATATTCTATACCTGTAACTATCGAAGGTGATACTAATGGAATATTCACATTTGATGGAAGCAACTCTGGTACATATCTGTTCAATTTGACTGTGATTGATACAGCATCACATTCGAGTAGTCAATCTATTACTATCAATATTGTTAATATTCGGCCACAAGCAAATATGCGAATAGACTCAGTTCCTGTAACAGATGGTCAAGTAATTAGATTAACTAACGAACAAAGTTGGAACGTTGATGCAACCTATACCTTCGATTCACAAAATGATATAGATAATCTAACTTACACTTGGTTCCTAAATGGAAATCCAATAATGTCTGGTATCGATAGAGTACTTACACGGCCTGATAATGATAATGTAAAGCATGAATTGACATTAATGGTCGAAGACAATGATGGAGCAGTTGACTGGGTAACTGTTACAATTGGTATTGCTGGCACCCCATCTGATCCCGATGAATCTTCAGCGTCAATGAAAATCGTAGCGACCATTTCTGTATTCATATTAATGTGTACAATTCTAGTTTTCTTCATTATATCAGGCCGTAACAGAAAAACTCCTAATATTCGTCAGTGGACAACACCTACAGAAGAAACCACAGAATCAAGAACACATGACTAGTGCAATCAACTGGTGAGGCTATGAATCTTCCATTTACGCATGAAGAATATTATAATCGACAATCATCATTCCTAGATCAGTTACCAGATGGATCAGTAGTAATAATTCCCACAAATACCAAGATGCGTAGATCGAATGATACAAATTTCCCTTTCCGAGCTAATTCGTACATGCTATACCTTTCTGGATGGAATCATCCAGGTGGTGTATGGGTCGCCGAGAATTTAGATTCAACTTGGAAAACATCATTGTATGTTAAAGACAACGATACTAAATCTGAAATTTGGGAAGGCCGAATATTAGGTCCTGATTTTGTCTCTCAAAATATGCCTGTGGATAGTGGATATAGCATTAATTCCTTTGATGATGATTTTATACAATATATTCAACATGATAATTTTCAATCGATTTATTCGATAGACGGTATTGATGAACAGATTGATCAATTGATTTACGATCATAATATTGTTAATTTAGATGCTAGAAAGGTTCTTGATAAACTTAGAGTAATTAAGTCAGACAATGAGATTGAAATTATGAAAAAATCAGCAGAATTAGCATCTGAAGCACATGTATTAGCAATGAAATCATCTAATTCAGGGGTTAGTGAATGTCATTTACAATCAGTTATAGAAGGTTATTTCATCTCTAATCGTAGTCGTTGGGCGTATCCTTCAATTGTAGGTGGGGGCGATAATGCAACAATCCTACATTATTCAATAAATCAAGACGATATTCATGATGGTGAATTAGTTTTGATAGACGCAGGCTGCGAAATTGAAGGATATGCATCTGATATTACAAGAACATGGCCCGTTAATGGTATATTTTCAGATCCTCAGAGAGAAATTTACGAATTAGTACTCAAGGCAGAAAAGGCTGCTATACAGGCTTGTCAAGTCGGTGCACCTTGGGCCTCATTTCATGAAGCTGCCTCTAAGGTATTAGCTCAAGGCTTAATCGATTTAGGTATACTGGATTGTACACTACAAGAAGCATTAGGTGATGATTTTGATGGCCCATATAGAAACTACTTCATGCATGGTACTGGACATCTCCTCGGTTTAGACGTTCATGATGTAGGAGGTGGTAGGCAAGGTGACGATGGCCCTAGCCCTGTATTCTCGAATGGAATGATTCTTACTGTTGAACCAGGATTGTATTTTGCTAGTTGGAGAACTGACGTATCTATTCCTGAAAGATATTCTGGAATTGGAGTACGTATAGAAGATAATATACTAATCACTGAAAATGGTCCAATTGTTTTGACATCTTCATGTCCTAAAGAAATTGATGAGATTGAAGCAATTATCGGTACAGGTGAATGATTTGACAGATTGGAAAAATATAATCGACAAAGTCGTAGTTGATGGTAGACATCAATCCATTAGTGTTGATGAATGTCTCGACTTGTATCTTAATGCTCCACAACCAGCATTATCTAAAGTGGCGAACATCGTTAGACAAATACATAATCCGGGTAATCGTGTCACTTATTTGGTAGATAGAAACGTCAATTACACTAATGTATGTACAATCAATTGTCAATTTTGTTCTTTCTACAGGCCACCTGGACATAAAGAGACGTATACTCAATCTAATGAACAAATATCAGCAAGAATTCTTGAATTAGAAAATATAGGTGGTTCACGTGTACTAATGCAAGGTGGTGTAAATCCAGATTTACCCATGTCTTACTATACTGAATTACTAAAATATCTTCGTAATAATCACCCTTCAATTGATCTTGATTGTTTTAGTCCAATTGAAATTGAAGGAATAGCAGATGTCACTGGCTTGAGTATTATTGAAGTATTATCTCAATTGAAGAATGCAGGTTTGCATGGATTACCTGGTGGAGGAGCTGAGATGTTGGTTGATGAAGTCAGATTAGATATTTCGCCCAAGAAAGGTAGCGCTGATAATTGGTTAAAAGTAATGAGTGAGGCACAAAACCTCGGATTAACAACATCTGCAACATGTGTTTTCGGTTTTGGTGAAGACCCAATTCATCGAATTCAGCATATGCAAAGAATCAGAGAACTTCAAAATAATTCGTTAGAGCGCAATGGAATTGGATTTACATCATTCATTTCATGGCCAGTACAGTTAGAAAATAACTCATTCGGTCGTCGAAATAGAGGTGCAAATAGATTAGAATTGGGAGCAGGTCCTGTTGAATATCTAAGACAATTATCAATATCTCGAATTTTTATTAATAATATCCCACATATTCAAGCTTCATGGCCTACAATGGGTATAGATGTCGCTCAAATTGCTCTTCAATCTGGTGCAGATGATATCGGATCAACTATGATGGAAGAAAATGTTGTGAGTGCGTCTGGTACAACCAAGGTTTTAGCAAGTGAGTCAGAATTACAAAGAGCCATAATGCGCACAGGTTTTACACCTGTTAAGAGAGATAGTGATTATAATCATCTTGAAACAACATTATGCGAATATGAAGAAATGATAACACCTGTCCCTGTTAAGTCCTAAATGGAACATGATATGACATTTGAGGATTAGCTGTTATCATCCCTTGATATTCTGCAGGTGAATCGTCGATTTTGAAAGCACCTGAATTTTCGTTAGTAGTGTTGTGTTCATAGACAATCCAAACTGTACCTACAATGTACGGATTAGTCGATGTTTCTTGATATTGAGCACCATCAAACAGTCCCTGATAGAGTAGTTCGTTTGAACCAGTCGGATTTATCCAATGTGTAATATCATATATCCATAATTTAACATCAAGACCAGCACACCATCCAGCACGACCATAGGGCCAACTTCCTAATTGGTTTGCAACAGTTCCTTCATCAGTTGTTTTCTGACAACCTTCTTGATCTGTATTAGCACTAGAGTTTTGAGTCATTGGATGATCCTCTGTTATATCGTATCCGTTCATTGAATATCGGTGCTCATGATTACAGAATTCTGCACAATTATTTGGGTCATTGCCGAAACCATGGCCAGTTATTGCAGCAACTATACTGACTGAATGCCATGTACTTGTGTCAACATCATGACGTCTATCATTAGAAGATTCGTTGTTGTAGTTTGAATTGAATTTAACGTTATTAATGTTGAATGCCAACTCCCCTCTAACAGGTCGTGAGTCATCATCATCCCATGATGAGAACATTAGAGTAATTACAAGATTACCTCCTTCAGCTCCAGAATATCTGAATCGTTGATCTCCACCGTCTAAGAACATAAATAGAAACGGTGAGATATCACTAGTCCATTGTCCTTCACGCCCGTAAGTTGTGATGTATCTGACAACTTCAGTTCCGCATGAGTTAGAGGTTGTGTTGTCACATAGACTGAATTTCTGAAGACGGTCCCATT
>MDSV01023059.1_pt1 | contig 32369 bp, 28 predicted proteins | sample 810851 | NCBI WGS metagenome assembly MDSV01 (sample SAMN05326640, study PRJNA326480) | marine metagenome | isolation source: seawater | place: Atlantic Ocean: North East | collected 2012 | reverse complement strand
TGAATAATATTTTTTATTAATTGTTGCAATAATCGAACAAATTAAAAGTGAACTTAATAAGTAAATTAACCAATACATAAAGTTATCTCAATAGATATAGAATTTCTTCCTTAATTAACTGACTTCTCCATGTTGTAATTTCCTCACAAGCAATTTCTATACCTTCTTTAAAAACCAACCTTAAAAAATCTTTTTGAGCCTTCTTAGAAAAAAATAAAGTTGGATTAATTTTTTCTCTTTTGGAAATGATTTCAACAGTTTTATTGAATCTTACCAAAAGATCTTCTTCTTCTGATTTAGTTATCGTTCTTTGCAAATCATTATGAACCAAAGGATTGAATGTGACTTCGACTAATCTTTTTATTTCTTGATCATGCCATTCTAATTTTGTTGTATTTACTAATTCTTCTTTTTGAATGTTGTATAGGTAAATTAAATACTCCACATCTAATACTGCATATTTTAGTTGTGAATCTGATAAAGGCCTTCGAATCCAATTTGATCTAGTCTCATTTTTATTTAATACTATATCCATCTCCTGTTCCACTAAGCCTTGATATCCTATTGAGAAATCTCCACCTAGAAGAGAATTTGCTATTTGTGTGTCAAAAATGTTTACCATTTCTTTTTGCGTCCAAGCATAAACAGCTTCTAAATCTTCTTTACAGGAATGAAATATCTTGAGGACCGATGGAGAAAAAAGAAAATCTGCATTACACCCGGGATAATCTATAAGTATTGTGTCAATAAGGTAGGTTTCTTCGCCATCGTTCACTTGAAGTAAGGCTAATTTCATATTTTGTTTAGTAGTTCTCCTAAACTCTGTATCTACGCCCAAATAAGGTTTTTGAATTAGCTCTTCATTTAGGTATGCTAAATCTTCAATGGAATCTACAAAAGTGAACAAGATAATATTTATGAATTAATTCTTTTGACGATAAACAACATCTACTATCTCCTTAGAAGGCTTGAAGCCAGAAACAGCTTCACCCAGTATATCTTTCAATGCCTGAACATCTCCGCTTTTTTCAGCTTGTTTTATCAAGCTCAGGTATTGCTCTAACTTACTTGATTCTATAAAGTCTTCTTCAGCTCTAAGTATTTGCTTGTGTTCAGTTGTACTTACTTTGTCTCCAATTAATAATTCTTCATAGAGCTTTTCTCCAGGTCTTAATCCAGTAAAAATAATTTCTATATCACCATCAGGATTCTCATTGTCCATTACTTCCATACCGCTGAGATTAATTAATCTTTTTGCCAACTCATAAATCTTTACCGGTTCACCCATATCTAAAACAAATACATCCCCTCCCTTTCCCATAGCCCCTGCTTGAATGACCAATTCAGCAGCTTCAGGTATAGACATAAAATATCGTATTACGTCGGGATGAGTTACAGTTACAGGACCTCCATCTCTTATTTGTTCTTGAAATAACGGTATGGCTGATCCGGAAGAACCTATGACATTACCAAATCTAACCATAGTCATTCTAGTTGAAGTGTTCTCAGAAAGAGATTGAAGTATTAATTCAGCAAATCTTTTTGTTGCACCCATAATATTAGTAGGTCGAACGGCTTTATCTGTAGAGATTAAAACGAAGGTTTCTACTCCAGTTTCGATTGCAGCTTCCGCACATAGTTTTGTTCCTTGTATATTATTAAAAACAGCTTCAAATGGATTTTCTTCTACCAAAGACACATGTTTATAAGCAGCGGCATGATAGATGGTGTCTACACTAAATGCTCTACATACTTCTTTAATTCTCTGTTTATTACATACACTTGCAAGTACAGAGACAATCTCAGCATCTATCTTAAATCCATCTATTTCTTGTTTTATGGAATACAATGCGTATTCATTTGCATCTAAAAGGATAATCTTAGACGCTTTATTTTTTGATACTTGTCTTGAGATCTCAGATCCTATCGAACCTCCAGCACCTGTAATTAGTACAACTTTTTGAGCTATATTTCTATCAATCAAATCTTTGTTTGCTTCAACTTCTAATCTGCCAAGTAGATTTGAAACATCTACTTCTTTTAACTCCGAAACCAAGACCTTTCCCTCAGCCAATGCGGCAAGACCTGGAAGAATCCTAACTTTAACTGAATATTTTTCTATTTCTTTAAGCAGATTTCTTAATGTTGATTTAGAAGCAGATGGCATGGCTATAAGAACCTCATCTACTTTTCCTCTCGTAGCAAGTCGCTCCAACTTTTTTGGGTGCAAGACTTTTATACTACCTAAGTAAGTTCCATGCAGAGAAGGATTACTATCAATAAACGCTATGGGTTGCATTTCCTTACTTACTCTTAGGGCACTAGCAAGCTGAATACCTGCAGAACCTGCACCATAAATGAGAACTCTTTTTTCTGAACTTCTGTCAGATAAATATAAGCTAGCTATTAATCTTGAGGTAATGATTAGAAGTGAAAAAGTGACGAGGCCAGCTATCCAGCCTTCAAGAGTTACCAAAGTTTTTGTCGCCTGAGGATTAAATAGGTTTAGTAAATTAGAATATACAACTTCAATAATTAAATTTACTAATAAAACTATCAAAATAGCCTTAGCAATAATTAAAATAAATGAGAAGTCTATGTATCTCACGATTGATCTATAAACTCCCAGATACCAAAAAGAAATAAGGCAAAAAATCGGTAGCCAAAGCAATCTCAAAATCTGTTCAAAATTAATTAGATTCAAATCAACTTTACTGATAACAAGAGCAAAAAGAGTAGCCAAACAGATACATAAGAAGTCTGTTGAGAGGACAATAATTTTCTTATTTAATCTTGAAGTTGAGATTAATTTTTTCTTTAAGTTCATTTAAAATTTGACATAGTATTTAGGCTAATGAGTCACTCCATCCTTCTTTAGAACTTTCAATATAGTTAACCAGATAATTTTTAAATCAAATAAAAAAGACACATTCCTAAGGTATTGTGCATCTATGTTAACTTTAGTTGCGAGAGAAATTTCATCTCTTCCACTGACTTGGGCAAGACCTGTAATTCCTGGAATAAGAACATCAATGCCTTCTTCAGTTCTTAATTCTATAAGATCAGTTTGAGTATAAAGAGCCGGTCTTGGACCAACAAGAGACATATCACCTAGAATAACTGAATACAATTGGGGAAGTTCATCAATACTGTATTTCCTTAAAAATTTGCCAAGGGGAGTATAAAAGGAAGCAGGATCTTCTAAGAGATGGGTAGCTACTTCAGGAGTATATAGAACCATTGTACGAAACTTGGGCATATAAAAAGCTTTATTATACTGTCCTATTCTTTTTGACCAGTATAAAGAAGGTCCTTTTGAAGTAGTAACAATCAAAAAAGAGAGCAAAGAAAAAGGGATAAGCAATAAAACGAGGAGCAAAATTGCTATTATTAAATCAAAAAAGCGTTTCATCTAGATCTCTAAATTCTTGTTTTGCATTAAAACCTAATTTCTGTATCTTACATGAAGAGTAAATTTCGTCTTCAAGTAATTTTGTCAACTGCTGTTTGAGCCTTCCGGGAAATCTCTGTAAGAACTTTAAAAGAGGTAAAGGAACTCTCAGTTTTGGAGGTTTTTTCTTGAGCATTTCATAAAAAATATCAAATATTTCTGTTGTAGAGTAATCCTGACCATCTGTGACATTATAAATTTCTCCATTAACTCCCCTGGCCTCAACCATTAACATGGCCCTTGCAAGGTCATCTACGTGGATCATAGATCGTCTATTATCTATTTGGGGCAAAGGCGGAAACCAGCCTTTTTGAATTGATGTTTTCATTTGTAGTAAATTTCCTTTGAGGTTTGGTCCATAAACTAAAGAAGGTCTAATTATACAAATCTTCATATTAGTCTTTTTTGATATCTCAATTAGATTAAGCTCTGCTTGACGTTTTGTTGCTGCATAGACGTTTCGAGAGATATCCTCATAACTAAGGTCTGAACAAAATAAACTAGCCTTAACACTACTTACAAAAATAAATTTCTTTACACCTAACTCAGAAGCCTGAAGTGCCAATTCTCTTGTAGCATCAACATTTAACTTAGTATATTTCTCTTTTATGTTCTTGGAATGTGATAAATCATGCGCGTATCCTGCTAAATGAAAAATAGTTTCGTTGTCTGCTATTAAATCATTATCTAGGTTATTTTTTTCTAAATCGCATACAAAATGATTTTTCAAATTTATATTTTGAGATCTTGAAATTTTAGTAACTTCTCTACCTTTTTTTTCTAAAAGAATACATAATCTTTGTCCAATTATGCCCGTAGAGCCTGTTACTAAAGTTTTCATATAATCTTTATTTTACGAGAATCAGTGCAATTAATTTGATTTAAGTTTACTTTTCTAAAAAGCCCTTTGTGTATATTTTTTATAAAGCTTGTAATGGGATTGAATAACTTTTTTTTCATCAAAGAGCTCTTCGGCCATTTTTCTGCCGGCCTTTCCCATTTCTAACATTCGTTTAGGATCTGATAGCAATAACTCAATTGCATCTGCTAAAGCTTTTGAATCAGCGGGTTCAACTAATATTCCTGTTCTATTATCAACTATAGCGTCTCTACATCCTGGATGGTTCGTAGTTATGATCGGGATACCGCATGATGCAGCTTCTAACAAAACTTTTGGTATTCCTTCGGGGTAATATGAAGGCAATACAAAAATAGAAGCTAAAGGTAATAATGAGTTTAGATCCTTCCGGTTTCCCAGATAATCAACGCCACTGCTTAGGCATAGAGCTTTTATCTCATCTTCTGTGATAGCAGATGGACTTGAGGAATCAACAGGCCCAGCCAACATGAAATTTACGTTATTCTGATGATATTGTAGTGCTTGTGCAGCTGCACAAAACTCGTAAACTCCTTTGTCCTTTAATAATCTGCTTGCCATCAGTACATTTTGATTTTTTCCTTCATTTTCTTTAGGTCGAAAAAACTCCAAATTTACTCCCGAACCAGGAATAATAAAAATTGAAGAGCTTTGACTAACTCTCTGCTTCAGCAGAATATCTTTGTCGTTATGATTTTGACATATCACTGCAGATCTATTGGAGTTGAAAATGAATCTATAGAGATAAATAACAAACAAGAAGCGTACCTTCTGCCATGTGGTTCTATAATTCAGTATTGGCCCTAAGCCTGAAATAGCTCCAAGAAAGGGGGTTTTAGTGACTCTTGAAATAATACCTAAAAGGATAATAGGTTTTATAGTCACCGCATGGATTAAATCAGGTTTATTTTTGGAAATCAAAAAAAATGATTTCAAGAGTTCCCATAAAAATAAAAAATAATTTCTTGTTGACCTAGATAATGGGCTCTGGAGCATATCAAACTTAAAAGACTCAAAAGAAATATCACTCTGCGTTTGATCAGTAAAAACAGTTATCTGCATATCATATTTTCGAGCATTCTGCGCAATAGGAAGTCTATGGGATATGAAAAACCAGTCCACATTTACAAACATAAATACCTTTTTAAAGTTTGTATTATCTCTTGGCATTTTAATTATTAATCAGATATATTGTTGCCAAATCATCTTTGTTACCTCAAATTTAACTTTTTCTATAGGTAAAGTTGCATCTATAGGATGATAAATTTCAGATAAAAAAACGGCATCTTGGTTTATTGCAAATCGTTCACGTAGTTCTTGTTCGGTTTCTTTTCCAAACTTATCTCTTGAGTTATTTCTTTCAATAGAAATTTCAAGAGGTACACTTAGCTGATATATGGAATGAGCAGGCTGAATCGAGTTATAAAGCCTATTCTCTAGCCTATAAAAAAAATTATAAATTTGACCTTTATTAGCAATAAAAGGAATCCTGGGTGAATCCATTTTTCCTTCTAAAATTCCTGGATATCGGTCACAGAGGACAATATAACCTTTGGAAGCATATTTATGAGCTCGTTTAGCCTCTTGCTTCCTATCGTATGCTAGAAGAATAGATCTCAAAATAAATATTACCGAAATTTTCCTATCTCTCTCATGCCTGGCTTCGCTATCTTTTTTATTCAACCGCCTTAAAGCGCTATAAGCCCTTATCACAGGGTTGATAAAGAAGGTAAAGATAGTCGACGAAGGTCTACCTAGATGAAAATTCTTCAATGAAAAGTGCATCGAGAATAAGTTATTCAAGCTCTCAACCAAAGAAGATTTTCCCGAGCCATCTAAACCACATATAGCTATTACAAATCCGGGTTGAAACATTTTCTTGTTTTTTATAAAAACCTTATTTAAAAGTCTAAAAAAAATACTTGAGAAGGTGTAAATGAGATTTGTCAAATATGTCTTTCTTTTGTAACCTCTCAGCTTCCTTTTTAACTCCAATGAAAATAGAAATTTGTCTACTGCATTTGAACCTAGGTAAATATCTTTCATATCATTTAACATTTCTTTAGAAAGTCCAAGTTCCGCAACCTCACTTAACTCTTGATCACTTTCCAATAAAGTCCATTCCTTAGAGTATTTTGAATATTCTCTGAAATATTGAATAAAACCTAAGAAAGAGCCAATTTTAATAAAGTACCTTATTAAAAATATATTTAATTTAGCTTGCTCATTTATCATAGGAATAACAGTACTATTTTCTATATTCCTTATTAAATAGTTATCTATAGGTAGTATATAATTTTTTGAAATATGCTCTCCAGTTACTATCTTAAAATATACATGTACATGAGCAAATTTAAGAGTTTGAAGGTCAAGGCCATAATAATGTTCCAAATATTTATGATTTGCTTGATATGAAATAACTTTACTAAAACCGGCATTCTTGGCAATATTTTCGAAAGATTCTTTTTCATCTAATGGAACAAAAAGGTCTAAATCTCCTTCTCCATTTAGTTGCTTAGATAAATCACCATAACCTTTCCAATTACAAAAAAGAACTTGATTAGATGTAAGATCTTGAAATAAGACTTCAAATATTTTCAACATATTTAATAAATTTTAAATCTGCACATGATGAGGGATAAATTTGGATTAAATCTTGTTCAATTTTATGATTTCTTTCAATAAATTCATCGAGAGAGAAGAACGCAAGCCTCTTATGTCCCCTATTTTTTAATCTTAATTTCATTTCACTTCTGCTCGTAGATTGCAAAAATAATACTTGAATGCATCGCAATTCTTCTTCGATTAATTTTACTACTTCCCGAGTATCAGTCTGATAAAAAAGAAAAGGTAGATGAGACAAGCCTTCATCTACAACAGTTGTTTTAAAATCAGTTAAGTTACTTTTTCTGAGTCTCTTAAAAACACCAAACTTTGAAATTGCATTACGAAAAATATTTAATTGAAATAACAAAGGGACTTTTTCTTTTAATGCCCAACCCAAAAGCCTTTTGCATTTTATGAACCCTAGATAATTCAAACCAACTAAAAAGTCAAAAATTTTATAGAGAAAATTTTGTTCGTAGACTATTTCGCTGAGTCTAATGTTAGTTTTTTTAGAAAGATAGCTTGTTTTTCCGCAGCATGGTTGGCCAGTTATCTCAAGAATTTTCACACTAGTAACTATTTTTATGGGGTATTATTCCGAATATTTGTATAAATCATCAAGTATTTATCAAGCATGTTTTGAACACTAAAGTTTATAACTGCATGATCTTTAGAAATATTCCTGTTTCTTTTAATATCTTGTAAATTATCTCTAACATAATAGATAGCTTCCTTTACTTCATCAATTTCATTTGACTCGATATAAATACATCTTTCTGAAGGTGGAAAGATTTCTTTATGTGGTGGAATCGCAGAAAGAATCATAAAACAACCAGCATACATTGATTCCAAAATAGCTATAGGAAGACCTTCACCTTTTGATAAAGAAATGCATACATCAGCTTCTAACATATGTTCAATAGCTACATCTCTTGGGACCAATCCTTTAAAAGTTATATTGAGAGAGCAATTAATTGATGCGGCAAAATCAATCAGCTTTTGTTTATTGGCTCCGTCACCTAAAAAGACAAGCTCACCTTCTAAATCCAGACCATCTAATGCTGTCAACAAAGCAATCTGATTCTTCGTTTGATTAAGAGCTCCAACATAAAGTAATTTTATCTTTGCATCATCTTGAAAGTTTCTCTCATGGGCTTCAGTTATTTCAATCTTATCAATTCGCTTATTATCAAAACCATTCACAACAGGAATCATTTTTTTTCCGATCAAATGCTTTATATAACCAGGGATACTTTGAAAGCTTGATTCGCCACAAGTACATACATTTCTGCACAAGATCATCACAAATATATTTAATAGTCGATTTCTCTTCTTCAAAACATACCAACTATTATGAAGAGTAAAAACCGTTTTATTAATCAAGCCAAGGTTAGAAGGTAAAATTGCCAAGAAGAAAATAATTCCAGTGAGTCCGCTATGAATATGTATAACATCAAAACTTTTCTCTTTAATTTGTCTTTTTAATTCGAAATATAACTTTAAAGGAGAACCATCTGCATGTGATGAGTCTATTTTTTTATCTGCGATTATAGAATTTGGTAATAAAGAACAATAGGTTTGATCAATCTCATTTTTAAGGCTCAAAGAGAATTGGTTATAAGGAGCACTTGTAGCATTTAACGTATTGGCAAGTCTTAATAATTTCATCTGCTAAAGATATTTCTATAAGTAAGTTCCTGTCAGAAAGATATTAGGGCTATCCTAAGCAACTTTTCTAAAAACATGTATTGTCGTTAAGGAAAGGAATTTACAGAGGAAGTTATTTTTTAAAGTTCTGAATATCAATCTATCCAAGGAACATTCGAAACTTGATTCAAATAAACCTATGCCGAACGTAATATAGACCCTCTTCTCCAAATTAAATTCCTTGTCTAAAATTATTTCATCAACCGTCTTTTCCTTTATGGCCCTAAACTTAATTCCTCTACTTTTTGTTTTGTTCTTTATCAGGCTGTGTAATGTGGAAAGTAAATGTCTTAATTTTCTTAATATAGAATTACCATTTGCGGTTGTGATTATGAGAACTCCATCTTCATCTACAAGGTTTGCCAATTCCTCTATAAATCTATTTTCATTTTCAAGGTAGCCACTAACTCCTATTGACAACACTAAACCTGCACTATGGTTTATTTCCTTAGTGCTTCCAGTATTAAAACTTAAATGTGTATGCTCAGAGTTTTGAAGATTCTCTTTTGCTTTTTCGATCATTTCGTCAGAGATATCCAAACCCACCATAGGAGACTTTATTCCCTTATCTCTAAGCCTCAATAAAAAATTTCCAGTTCCACAACCTATATCTAAGATTGTTCGATTATCAGATAAATCTATATCGTTAATTATGATATCTTCAATTACAGCAGCACGAACTCTTTTCTCTTGATGCAACAACCTTTTAGAATCAATTCCTCTATAGATTTCATCATAATTTTTTGATTTATTATTAAATAATTTTGCAACTTCATTCATATCTCAACTAAATATTTCGGTTCTCAGTCTTCTGATAAAAAGAGGGCATTATCCCATTTTTTCATGATATTAGTTATTGAAAACTTTTCTCTTACTAAAACAGCCTGAAGCCCTGCAGATTCCCTAAAATGAGTATCGGCCATCATCTTATCTAAAGCTTCACTTAACCCAATTTCTTTTTCTCCAGTGCTTACCAATATTCCATTGACACCATGGTCAATCATATCTCTAGGTCCTGTATCACAATCAAAACTCACAACAGGAAGACCATAAGACATTGCTTCCAGTAGGACATTGGGGAAACCTTCAACAGACGAGCTTAATACAAATAAATCAGATTCTTTATACCAATCTGAAATATTGCCTACTTTTCCTGGAAAAAATACTCTTTCCTCTAAATTAAGTTTTTTAACCAAGCGTTCTAAGTTATCTTGTTCTTCCCCTTCACCTAATATTATCAAATCCCAAGACGAATGATGATTTTGTATCATAGAAAAAGCCTGTATTAAGAGGTCGAATTGCTTGAATTTAACCATTCTTCCCGAGGCAAGTAATATTTTCCTATTCTGGGTCTTAAATGATGCTGGATTTATAGATCCTTCTTTTTTGGAAGGCAAAGGATAAGAGACTGGATTTGGTATTACTTTTATATTTGCATTCGGAAAATTTTCTTTCATCCATGATTTACTTTTTTCTGTTTGGACTATCGCCATGTGTACGCCTCTAAATAAAATTTTATATATCCATAAAAACTTATCGCTTAAAGATGCAAAAGGAGGCCATGTCCTCTCACATATCACAAGAGAATTCTTTAAACCTATTGTAGCCAAGCGAGAAGCTACATTTACTCTAGCTAAAAAGGAAATGATGATGTCAGGATTTTGTTTTTTAATGTATTTTCTCAGTTGAAATAATTTCCATATGAGATTTATCTTACTTTTCGGAACCAAGGGATTATTTGTGAGTTTTTTTATTACGACATTTTCATGTAAATCATAATGGCTTTCGATTTCGTCAGAGTATGTAACCATCAGAGTAACATCATGACCTCTCTCTTGCCAATTATTTGCAAGAATGGATAAAACCCTTTGAGCACCACCCATATTCAATGCACTGAGAACAATAACTATATTTTTTTTCATCTTAATCTAAGTAGAGTTATAGAGTGCATAGAAAGAAATGATAAGGAAGAAAGGGAAATAACCCAATGTAAAAATCTGAAGAGTGCTCTTTTCGGCCCTTTGAGTCAAAAAGAATAAATAGAAAAGTATTGCATAGCCAATATACCTTATGAAAGAGATATCCAAAATTAGCCCAAAAATATATACAAGGAATAGAGCTATCGATATAAATCCATATAGGTTATTGATAGTTTTTTTATTTGTAAAAATTACGAGTGCAGTGAGACAAAGAATAAGAGTATTGTAAAAGTAAGATTGAGCAGCGACAGTCACGTTAAATTCTAAAAAATAAGCAATTAATGTCACAAAAAGAACATAAAAAGCTAAAAGAATAAAAGGCACTATAAATGAAGAACTCATCTTAATCCTCTTTAAAATATGGAAAAGAAAAAAAAATGAAACTATGGGAACCATAGATAAGTGAATTAGGCTAGACAAACCAAACAAAGAATATCTTAAAGTACCTTTGAAACTAACCAAAGCAAACATGAGAATGGTAAAAGCTATGGTCGATCTAATAGTGGAAGCAAATGAATTCGTAACCAATGGAGTTAAAAAAACTATCAAAAACAGAGGTATAAGATATACCAGATACTTTGAAGATCTTATATTTGAAAAAAACAATGTAAAGATTGCTGAAGACGTTATGAAGGCCAGCCCACTTAGAATAGTCAGTGTGTCAGAATTAAAATATTCTGTTAGCGAGAAAACTCCAACACGAAAAACGAAATCACCTCCTGTATAAGATGCACTTGAACCGTCATAGGTTGAAAAAAAATGTAAATAGCTTCCAACATCACCGCTATCTAATAAATACAGTCTTTGTAAGGATGCAATTACGAATAATCCATAAAATAACGAAATAAAAAAACCGAAAATACTTATCAATCTACTTTTCTGTATATAAAAAGTTTTCATGAATTTTTTAAGCTTTTATTCTCATTAAATTTAATACAATCTATTACATATGATCCTAAATCGAACCCAACATTGTCATCTTTTGATCCCAAATAAGACAATGATTCTTCTGAAGGTGTTAATTTTTGATTTGTTAGAAATTTATTCAAATCAATTTCATCTTTAACTCGCATGGAAACCTTATGATCAACTAAATAGTCATAATATCCATTATGAAAAATATCTACGATTCCAGTTTTCTTGTCCAAAGCTAAGGCCTCCAAGATAGACGACGAAGAATAGGTTAAAAAACCTTCGGAGGATTCGATAGCGGCAAAAAAATCAAAATCCTTAAAAGTAAGAAAATTTTCAGAAACCATTTTTCTTCCTCTTTGGGTATCACCTATTAAAAAAACATTAGAAGGCTTTGAGGAGTCCATGAATGCAAGATTTGTCACTCTTCCTGTATCTTCTGGATGCGTTTTAATCACTAAAATAAAGTCATTTAAAGAAGAAAAGCAATCAATAAGAAACTTTTCAGTAGCATACTTTTGGCTCTCCTCTTTAGAAGGATCTGAAGCATAAAAAATTACTTTCCTTTTTTTGTCTATACCGATCAAATCCTGGATATAGTTTTCATCTCTTGTTTTATTGGACATTTTTAGCCTGTAATCAATTAATGAGCTACCACCTTTATATACAATTTTTTTACTATCTGTTAAAGCCATTCTTAAACTTTGGGTATCATCCATTGCTGAAGGACAAATCGCTGAATCACAATGAAATACCTCTTCCATTACATCAGCAAGAACAAATATACCTCTTTTTTTTGCCTCTTGAGCAACATAAGCCTCAAGTGCATTAGTTTGTTGCTTACTAATGTGGATATCAATACGGTTAGAATATAAAGAATTAACAACGTCAACACTCTTTATGAGGTCTGCATGGTCTCTAAACACTAAAATAATATCAGCAAGATAACTGTCTTCATTAAGAAATAGGTATTTATGACCAAAAAAACCACGCAAAAGTGAAATCGTTGTTTTGAATTTGATCTTAGAGAAGTCTTTGGGTGTAAAATCAGACGGTCCAGGATTATAAAGAAGTATATTAAACTTCGGCTCTAAAGTTTGTATGTAGGTCTGATAAAGCTCCTCAGGCTTTACCTTGGTTAATATATATAAAATAGTTGGCAAACTAGGATCAGAACATTTAAAAAAGTACTCTTTAGGAAGTTTGCTGGAAGAAAAATACATTCTTATCAATGCAAAAAATCTCATGATTATTGCATTCAAAGTCACACAAAAAGTTAGAGACTTATTAATTTTCCAAAAAATCTTATCCGAATCAAATTCTAAAAATAAGAAAGCTGCCTTCATTATTGAAGAGGTCTGTTTATCAGTAATGATATGAAAACCTTGAGAACTTTCTAAAGAAAGTTTCTTCAATTTCAAAGCACAGCGGATTACATGCCCTAGCTTCAATTTAATCTGACGAGTATACAAATAATGAAGAGGAATATTATTTATTTTTAAGCCATCAACGTTGCCTGAACTTACCAAGTATTTATAAAATTTTAAACTCAATACTTCTACATCATCTTTATGAGTATCAGTTGATAAAGCACTTAAATTTCTATTGTCGCCAAGGAAAATATTATCTTTATCGAGTCGAGACAATATAATTTCTAAGCTTTTATGTTCTCCTCGATGAAGTAATCTTTTGACTATGAATAGGTAAAGAAGCCGAATAGGCCCTAATAGATATATTGAATCAAAATTAATAAATTTAACCATTAGGGGCTTTGAAAAAAGATTTATTGGACATAGCTAAATAAAATGAAGAGCAAGTATAGTAAATATGAAGTAATACTGTTTAGATATTTAATAATTCCATTCATCAAACCACTGATTAAAAATAAACAATATCCATAGTTGGTTTCGAATTAAAGGATTAGATCTTTGTGAGTACTCTTTTTTCATGCCTTGAATAACTTTATGGTCCAATAGACCATGTTTTTTTACGATTCCATCACTTAGAAAATGATTGAAGAGCTCATTTCTATCGTTAGAGAACCACTTATCAAAGGGAATACCAAATCCCGTTTTTGGACGGTCCATAATTTTTTTTGGAACATGCTTATGGACAATCTTCTTTAACAAGTATTTTTTAGAACCATTCTTAATTTTGAAGTCACTTGGCAATTGCGCAAGAAACTCTATGAGTCTGTGATCTAGTAATGGCTCTCTTCCTTCCAAGCCTGTGCTCATGGATGCACGATCAACCTTATGCAAGACGTCATCAGTCATGTAAGTCTTATAATCTATGCACATCATGATGTCGAGGATATCATTATAATTTTGATCAATCAGAGAAACTTCGTCAAAGGTAGTCACTAAATTGTCAGGTATATTCTGCCTATATAGAGTGTCTTGTAGGTCAGTATTTATATAATTACTTTCAACTCTTTTTCTTGCAATTGATTTTAAATTATCTGAAAAGACAGAAACATTTATTAAGTCCAACTTTCTCTGATATTTATTTTGATTCAATAAATTATTAATTAAAATCATTGGGTACTTTAATACATGTCTGAAATGGTAAAGTCTTAACAGTAAGTCTATTCTGCGAGAATACTTTGTATAACCTCCAAATATTTCATCTCCTCCGTCAGCTGAAAGAGAGACTGTCACATGCTCTCTTGCAAGCCTACTGACCAGTGTGGTTGGTATGGCTGAAGAATCTGCAAATGGTTCATCATAAATTTTGGGTAATAAGGGAATGATATCTAAGGCATCCTGGTCATCACAGTAATATTCTGTGTGATCAGTACCAAGGATTGAGGCTATCTCTCTTGCATGAGGAGCTTCATCATATTTAGGATCTTGAAATCCTATGGTGAAAGTTTTTAACTTCTGAGAGCTTTGCATTTGCAAAAGAGCCGATACGGCTGTGCTATCATAGCCTCCGCTCAAGAAAACACCTACAGGAACATCTGAAACCAATCGGTACTTGCATGCAGAAGACAAAATCTTTTCTGTTTGATGAATTGCTTCTTCTTCAGAAATATCCAACTTAGGTAAATTATAAAAATCTGTTACATTCCAGTAACTTTTTTTTGTAAGCTCTCGGGATATGAGATTGATTTTAAGAATGTGACCTGGTTCCAATTTGTAAGTATTTTCAAAAATGCAGTAAGGTGAGGGAACATATCCATACCGAAAAAATAGAGAGAGACTAGACATTGAAAGATTCCTTTCAAAGCCTGGATATTCCATTAAAGACTTTAATTCTGAACCAAAACAGAATAAACCTTCCTTGTAATAATAATAAAGCGGTTTCACCCCGGCTCTGTCTCTAAAAATTTTCAGTGTTTTTTTTTCTTTATCAAGAATTGCGAAAACGAACATGCCTAAGAACTTATTAACACATTCTTCACCCCACTCAGCATAAGAATTTAAAATAACTTCCGTATCAGTCTCAGAAGAAAATTGGTACCCTTTATGAATAAGTTCCTTCTGAATTTCCTTAAAATTGTAAATTTCTCCATTGTGAACAATGGAATAACGTTTATCGAAGCTTTCTTTTGGCTGATGACCTTTTGAAGATAGATCCAATATAGAGAGGCGTGTGTGGCCCAAGCCTACTCTTGTATTGTTTGTGTTATAGATGAGAGTGCCAAAATCATCTGGGCCTCTGTGCGATAATGATTTTGTCATGCGATTTAAAACACCTTCATCCCAATCACTCAGGTTTGAAACAATTCCAGTGAGGCCACACATATTTTTTACTAATTAGGGTATTGTCTTTAGATTACTTACCAAAGTATATTAAAGTCTTTATTTAACTTTACAAATAGAAAACGAATCACATTCAAAACTATTTTTAAAATAGGTTAATCAAATTAGAAAATAAATTTATAAACAACGAGCTGGAGTAATATAAATTTAATTTGAGGTTGATTATTTCACTAAATAAAACTTTTTTGCCAAGCGTCGGAATTAAGCTTTAAACAAAAGCCCTACTCTAGGAAATACATGCGTAGAAAAACCTTGTTGAAAATAAGAAATTTGAACTCTTTTATTTTCCACAAAAGGGAGCTCCTCTTTGTAAAAACGGTCTCCTAAGTAGTGTATCTTTCTTCCTTTTTCTTTAGCAGTAAGAATAGCTTGATATTGAATCATATGACCTAAGGGTTGATCAAAAAGCTCTTTATCGTAAGAACCAACACTGTAGCGACTTTCGTAATTACTCATATCAAAATAACCTCCTCCTACCATGAGTCCATCATCTCCCGACACGTAAACTAAAAATGCATCACCAGATCTAATATTTTCATATTGAATATCCCACGTTTCACTAGAACGGGTGATTCTACCAGCCGTATTTCTATGCAGTTCTCTAAAATTATTCCAAGTAGTCTCGCAACTGTCATCCAAAATTCCAATATTCCATTTTTTGAGACCAGAACTAACTAAAGGTCTAAAACTTTTTCGGATATGACTCCTAATTTCTTCTATGCTCAAAGACAGGTCAACATACATTTCATAATTAACTCGATCAAGAACTCCACCCATCTCCAGAGCGACTTGGTGCCATTGACCACTATTACCTTCTGTAGAGACTTCATTTGTTCTCCAATGTTTTCCTCCACTTGAAGCTAATATTTTATTCAAAAAATTTATACAAGACTTGATTACGGTTCTTTGAGACTTTTTCGGGAAATTATCAACAAATAGAGGTGGCACAACTACACCTCCAAACTGATTATTAATTGATCTCAGAGGTTCATGATCGGAATTATCAAAAATCAATGGCCACAGAGCACACGGTTTATTGTCGTGATAAATTACTACTGAAATGTCCAATGAATCTTTTGAAAAGCTATTAAAATAAATTGTTCTATAATTTAAAAATTCCCAAGAATATACCGTTGAATTAAAACTTGAGAGACTTGTTACCTTAGTCCAGTCTTCTTTTGCTAAATGTCTAAACTCTACATTCAAGTTACATTCTTCAAAAGTCTTCTCTATGTCAGACAAATTATTCATAAAAGTTCTCTTAAAATTACCAACAGAATGATACCAGTCAAATATAAAATATCTAATTTTCTTTATTTCATTGATTTCCACTAACTTCTAAAGTGAAGTTAGCAATATTTGAAGCCATCTTAGAAGTATCATCAGCCTCTTTCATAGAAAATATTATTCTAGATAACACCTTATCTTCTACTACGGTCCTATATAACATAGGCATGACAGCTGATTTACTTGGGTCCCAACTTAGTAAAAGGCTTTTTTTATCATGAACAACCTTAATGCTACCTGTAGTTGCTCCCAAACCTCTAGATGATGAAACTAATGAAGATGCTGGAATTAAATGATTTACTTCTCCAGAAAATTCAAAAATTTCTTCTCTCTTTCCTCCATTACAAAGACCTATCATTACATCTTCCTGACAAAATTCATTGATCAAGGTTATAACCCCTAACCGCAAACTACCTATGAAATCCTCCCAACCTGAAAAAGCATATCGAAAAGATAAATTCTCCTGATTTTTAGAGATTTCAACGGTCTTATGAATAACACCTAATGAGGTTTTTATATCAGCAAATACTTCTAGATTTCCCTCTTTATTTATATTGAAGGAGTGCTGAACTTGCTCTAGGTCTGTAAATCTAGTTCTTTGAACTGGTAATTCAAACAGAACTCCGCCACTATAAAAATCTGCACCTAAAGAAATATTAGAAAAATAACCATGAGGTAAGCTACCAATACAGGGAATCATTTTGTGAGACAAAAAGGCTAGATTATCAATCACAAGACCTCTTCTCAAATTTAAGTTTAGCCTTATGAGGCTAGTTTGTATTTGTAAGATGATTCCATCTTCACTTAAAGATATTGAAAAATCTTCAAACTTAGTATTAATTTTTACTGGTGTTAAAAGGTTCGATTGTGGTTGATTAGAAAGGTCAAAAGTATCACTCAAATTGTATTGTTTTAATAAAGAGCTCATTTTATCTCTAGCTTTAATCCATTTTTTCTCTGTAATGTGAGTTCGCAAATCACTTGACCAAAGCTCGCAGAGCTCACACCAAATATCAGAATCATCTATTTTTGATTGGACCAATTTTTTTTCTAAACGATGACACATAGTATTAAGCCATAAATCATTTCTACCAGTAACGGACCAACGACCTATATTGTACTTTGCTTGTTTTTTGACAGGTACGGGATAGCTAGTGCTTGCCAATCTCGAACTAATTTTTTCAGTATTCGTTTCTATGGTCAAAGCTTCAGACGGAGAAATAAACTCAATATTTGCGTCAGAAGCACAAAACTCGAGTAGTTTTCTTATTCTATTCCATTCGCCCTCAGAGTTTGTCGGGCGCTCTTCACTAAACCTTCCGGGCCGATAATCAAATACTTCTGCATCATTACAATAAAGCGGTAACAAGCAATCACCTTTCTTGATACGCTGTTCTAGATAATTTAAATAAGTTGCTTTTGATATATCTCCATGTGCAAAATGTTGTAATTTTTGAAATAAAATAGAGTCAGACCATAATATAGGTAATTCGCAATCACTAACTCCCCTTGCGTGCGATGGCACTTCACTTGAATCTAGACTAAGCCTTATATTATCACGATCCATAATCATGCCCTCGTAATCAAACTGGTCATAAAGATCAACCATACTTGTTGAAAATGCCATTTCATTTACTAATGCCAAGTTTGGTCTACTCCCTAAAATTCTAGTATAAATTTCTATACCTTTTCTTTGATTGAATTCATTTATTGTATGAGGCACTAATGGACCAATTATTTGACAGTACCCGCTACCGATTAATTCGCACTTGCCATCATCTATCAGCGATTTAAACCTTTTTATCCATGTACTATCTAATATCTCTATTTGCTCAAGTGTCCAACCCGAGAGCTCTATACCTATGGGGATGCGAGTCTGCTCAACCAGATCGAGCAGCTTATGGTAGCAATTATCAATTACATCTAACCTTGAATCTTCTTCAATAGAAGAAAAAGCTAAATTCAAATGGAAAATTAAATAACCTTTTGTTTTCACCTAGACTCCATTAATTTAATAATTTCTTGAGTTAATTTCTCACTACCATTGGTGGACATTTTCTTAAATGAGTTGACAGAGTATTCCATAGAGAGAATTTTATTATTAATAATTTGATTAAGACCTTCCATGGCTGAGTCAATATTATTCGCAACCAAAGCAACTGCCTCTTTTGATAGAGATTCAAGTTCATAATTATCTTTTTTACCATAAGGCGAAAACACAACCGCAGGAATACCATATTGTAAGACTTCAAAAAAAGATAGACCAAATACAGTTAATGCATAGTTACTATTTGAAATTAATTCATCCAAGTTTTCTGGCGAATTATGAACATTCCATATTAGTTTAGATTCTTCAGCTATTTGAGGTCTATTTGAAAAAGGACCTTGAACCCAATCCACTACGTAATTTTTTTTTAGGTTAGTATCAAGCATTTTTGGAAGATGTTCTGCTAAATTTGCTTTATCTGTTCCGCCTGTAAGAATTAGGATACGATTTCCATCTTTCCATTTTTTTGAAGGTAAACGTTTTTTAATCAGAAAGGTGTCCCAACCATAAAAAATATTATTAGCATCTCCTGCTATCCTCTCTGGATTTAGATCAAATGTTGGAACCCAAACTATATCAAGAAAATTGGAATACTCTGTCAAGCTATCTATTCCGATAAGCTTTATTGATCTCTTTTTTATCCATTGAAAAAGGTATTTAAGTTTTTGTTTATCAATGTTTGGGAATAAGTCCAATACCACTGCTGAGGGAAGTCTTTCCTCTATCAGGATTTGCAGAGAATTTTCAAAATCATCATCGACATTAAAGCTATGGCACTTGTATACTTCCAGCTCTTTCTTATCAACAATCTCTCCAAAAATGACAAACTCTAATCTGTAATCAGTTATTAGTTTTAATTGTCCGGCTAGCGCTATCAGTCTTGATAAATGACCTAGGCCAAAAGCCCTACCAGTGTGACACACTAGAAAAACTGTTTTATTTTTCATAGTGCAGTTGGAACTTAGGGTGGTGTACAAGTCTTGCGAATTGATTTAATAGGCCTTAAACCATCAGAGGGATCTGCCCTCCACTCTCGATCAGGAAGTTCAGATTGTGAAGGCTGCTTTAAACCGTTACCATCAGCTTGAAATGCCTGTTTTACATGAAGAATTAGAGGTGCAATTTCATTTGGAAGCCAGCAATGTCCTGACTCATATTCATCTCCTTTTTCATCTAAATCTATGTGGAATTCGATAACCTTAGCATTCCATTTATGAATAGCTCTATGAATAACACCTGGATTTACGGTATGATCTGACCACCCAACGTCACATTCTGTTTCTTTACTTATAGTTTCTATAGCAGACAGATTTGCCTCATCAAAAGGTGAAGGATAAGAAGAAGTACAGTGAAGAACTGTAGGAATGCAATCATTAGATTTCAAGACCTCAACTGCATGTTTAATTTCTTCAAGGGTTGCCATACCTGTTGAAATTATTACTGGTTTATTCGTTTTAGCACAAGCTATAAGTAAGTCATCCCAAAGTAACTCATAAGAAGCAACTTTATAGAAATCCACATAAGGCTCCAATTCATTAACTGCACCTAGATAGAAAGGCGTACAGCTAAATTTTATATTTCTTTGTTTGCATCGATCAGACAAGGCGGGAAGAAATTCTAAAGGAAGCTCCCATTGTTTGCGATCCCTCAAAATTTTAGATTTCTCCAATACCTCTGGTGAAAAAAGCTCATTAACTTTGAATAGTTGAAACTTAACAGAATCACAACCTATAGAAGCTGCAGAATCAATAAATTCAAGAGCTCTATTTAGATCCCTGGAATGATTACTGGAAACTTCTGCGATAAAATGAACAGACATAATTATTATCCCGAAATGTTACCACCTCCGGCCAACCAACCACCGTCTACATAAATAGACTGACCTGTGATATATCTTGAAGAATCAGATGCTAGAAAAACACATAAACCTGATAGATCCTCTGGCAGACCAAATCTATTCATTGGAATAACTTTCATAAAGTCATCATATTTAGACTTGTCTTTGAATACATCATTTGTCATGTTAGTCTTGAACCGTCCGGGCCCTACACAATTAACAGTTATGCCACTAGGAGCTAACTCTACGGCCATGGTTTTACCTAGTTGTTTAATTCCACCCCTACTTGCTGCATAAGCAGCTATATTTGGTATCCCAATTTCAGCTGTCAAAGAAGAAATCATTATAATTCTACCACTCTTTCTTTTCATCATTTGTTGTGCAACAGCTTGGGCACAGTTGAAAGTGCCAGTTAAATTGGTATCTAAGACTTTATTCCACTGCTTATGATCAAAAGTGGTAAAGGGCTCTCTGTGTTGGATTCCTGCAGCAGTAACTAAAATATCAATCTGTCCGAATCTTGTGAAAATATCTTCAGCCATCTCAATAGCTTTATTCTCTTGTGAAACTTCTGTAACACAAGTGAAAATTTTTTCTGAAAACTTGTCTAGTCTTTTTTTCATATCCTGAAGCTTTTTGTTATCTCGTCCGACAAGAGCAACAGATGCTCCTGCTTCAAGATAAGCTTTAGCTATAACAGATCCAAGATCTCCATAGGCGCCAGTAATTACTGCGACCTTATTTTCTAACGAAAATAAATCTTTAAGGAATTTCATTACAAATCTTTATGACTACCCCACCAAGCGTTCTTAGTCCATCCACCATCAAGTATTATTTGTTGACCATTTATATGTTTTGCTTCTTCTGAAGCTAAGAATACAACCAAAGAACTTACATCTTCCAAATTTCCCAATCTAACTGAAGGAGTACGAGATAACATTCCATCAAGATTTGATTCATCTTGACTTAAAAAATATTCAGTTCTGGGAGTTAAAATTGGACCTGGGGCTACTGTATTAACTGTAATTCCGTGGTGACCCCACTCTACAGCGAGTGCTCTTGACAATCCCTCTACAGCAGATTTTGCAGCATTATATCCAGATCGATAGGGATAAGTTGCTACATTATGGAAACTAGTGAAATTAATGATACGTCCATAGGATTTCTTCAACATGGACTTACCAAAGATACGACATGCAAGATATACGCCATCTAGATCCGTTGATATAAGTGAATTCCATTCATCTAATGTTGATTCTTCAAATTTCCCACCCGCTGCTGGAGCAGCTGCACAAGTGACTAATATGTCAACACCTCCTTGTTCTGAAAATATTTTTTCAGCAACCTGGTTTAAAGATGTTTCACTGGTAACGTCACATGAAAAAATATCAATTGATTTTGAATTAGGACTAATCTCTTTAAGGGCTCTAGAAAGATTTTCTTGAGAGCGTCCCAGCAAAATAACGTGAGCTCCTTGATCATGAAGTTCTTTAGCAACGGCAAGACCAATAGCGCCTGCACCTCCTGTAATTACCGCGACGCGACCTTCATTAATTGACATTATATTTTCTCCCAAGCTTCTTTTTTACACACATAAGCCCAAACATAATGGACTGTGGTGCCTGGTTCACCAACTACTGGATGATAACCCATTGGGATTGTACTAAATGTGTGATCTTCAACAAACCATGCTTCTTTAACTGGAGAATTATCAAACCAAACGCCTTCACCTATTTGTATTGCACGTTTTTTTGTACCTGATATTAGATGAAAAAAAACTTCTTCAAAGCCTGGCTCTAAATTAAGTTCAAAATCATGAGGAAGACTTGACCAAGTGCCAACACCTTTATGTTTTGTAATTCCTAGGCGCAGTTCAGGAGCAGGACCATTGGGCTTTAAATAATGAAAAACGTCCCTTTCTTCGTTACCACTGCCGACAACTATATGATGAGACTGACTATTTGTAATTATCGTTTCTTTACCGTCATGCTTGTGCACTACACGCCCTATATCCTGTCCCTCTAATACAACTTCAGCTTCTTCTTTATCAGTTCTAAAAATTAACTTAGAGTCTTTACCTTCTACTTTTAGAACATCTAATCTAGGTTCATTACACCATTTATACGACATATTTTTTCTCCTTTGAATTATTAAAAGCTATCTCTAATGATTTTTCTCGATTGAAATTCACACCAAGTGAAAATTTTCTTCCAATATTATTATCCGCTCCAACAGGAACTTCAGCCCAAATTGAAGCATTTAACTGCGTAGCTTTATAATCAAAATATTTATACCACAGATCTAGATCTAGATCTTTCCCCATTGCTAAAAATATAGCTCCACTTTGAAAATCAGCACCTCTTGCAAGTGTAGTTGCCGAGCTATCCCAGCCACCAGAAAGACGAGGAGTTATTTCAATAATTATAGGCCCTCGATCTGTTAACATCATATCAGCTTTTAAGAAATGACCGCCTTTTTCAGAATGTAGTCCAATTGCTTTTCCAGCTTCAAAAATCATATTACTTATAGTATTTTTAGTTTCTAGAGAATGTCGAGCTGGATTTAAGTGCCCCACTTCTACACCCCAACCTAGGGGCAAAGTTTCTTTAATTTCAATAGAAGGGAAGAAATTTAAGTCGCTGCGAAACAGGCGATCTACCCAATTCAGCCAATACATTTTTCCGTTAAACCATAAAGTTTCTACTGATAATTCGGCTATAGCATCTTTAATAGGAAATAAAGTCTCTTCGATAAGTACCGCACCTGTTGTTCCTGATTCCAATGCTTTTTTAAAAACAGACTCAGTAAGTTCCTCATGAGGATTGATCTTAGTAAAGCCTCTACTTCCAGAATTATCTGTTGATTTTACAACTCCTTGATTTCCTATAGATTTCAGGAATGATTTAGCTTCATTTATATTTTTTGTTAAACAGAATTTAGGTTGAGGCACTCCTGCCGCAGAAAGAACTTCTCTAGTGAGGTTTTTGTGACGACAAATATGAGAAATTTTAGGATCTATTCCTGGTAAACTCAAATGCCTGCTCATTAATGCAACAGTTTCATGACAATCAGCTGCGACAGTAATGACGGCTTTTATATTATAGTTTTTTTCAAGATTCTCTAAAGCATCTAAGTTTGCAGAAAAGTTGAAGGTATCAGCATGAATAAATTCATCAGCATATTTTGCGCACACGCACTCTTTATTAATATCAGTTAAGATTAATTTATAGTTAAGTTCTACAATTTTCTTTGCGATATGCTCCTGCATTGGACCGCCAGAAAATAGCCAAATGGCTTGTTTTTTATTTTTCATTTAGAGATAAATTCTTTGTTTTTGGGTTTTTTTGCGTACATAACTATCTCTCTTCCGATTTCTCTTTTGGCAAGATCAGAATATAGCCCTTCCAATAAGTCGCTAGCTCCATGTAATCTCAAGGAATTTTCGAAATTCATACGTTTCGTATGACATTTTCTCCCCATTGCATCGTCGCCTATATAATTGTCTCCCATTAATAAAAACAGATCAATTGGAAAGGTAGATTCTTGATGAACAATTGAAAATCCGCATTTTTCTAGAAGTTTTGCGAGGGACTTAAAAGTAAAATAATTTATGTGATGAGGTGGTGCAATCCACCATGGATCAAAGTCCAAATGTTCATGAAGTATTTGTTGAAAAGGATTGAAATCATTTGGCACTACGACGCAAATTAACCCTTCATCATTTAACTGTTGATGAATTAGCTCTAACATCTCAGCGGGTTCTGGGATATGCTCTAATACAAGGCCTAAATTAATCGCATCGAACTTTCCTAAATCATTAGCAGTCCTCTCAGTGAAAAACCCATGCTGAACGTCTAAACCAATGCTTTTGCTGTGTTCAAATGCCTTAATGGATGGTTCTATTCCCCTTACCTTCCAACCCCGATCTTTTCCATTTAGCAAGAAATAGCCTGGGCCAGAACCTATATCTAAAATACTTCTTTGATCCTTTGAAAGGTGTTTCTCGAAAATCTCAAAACGTTGAGTATACGTTGCATTCCACCAATGAATATCCTCGAGGTAACGCTCCAAATAAAGGGGCTTCTCTTCTTCGTAGTAATCATGTTTGTAAACATTCTCTAATTCATCTGCGGTGGGTATGGGAATAATATGGGCATATCCACGTTCTTTATTATCAATAATATCAAAGCCATTTGCCGATCCTATAACTTGACCCTCTTGATCTTTCCATTTCTTGGTTTCAATTTTCTTAGCCATTTTTTTACTTTGTTTATATTTATTATGTCTTACTTATTAATGAGATTATTGTGGGCCTCATACATTAGCTCTGCTTGATGCCAGTCTTCTGGTGTATCAATATCTTGAACCAGATTTCTGGGTATTATTACAGGTATGCTTATTTCGCTGAAAACTACATTGCTATTGTGCTGAATTTGTCTCTGTCTATTAGTCCAACAAAACTGTCCAGCATCTTGGTAAGAATCTTCAAGATCCTGGCTTCTTGTAAAATAGCTATCGGGTGTAAACATCTCACACCTACCTTTGTTATTAATCATAAAAGCTCTTTGGACAGGAAATGGCATTAAAGAACACGAAAATGCATGCACAGCATCACTATTTTTTAGGGCTTTATAGCCCTCTAATAAATGCTTTACTTGTAATAAAGGAGCGGTTGCATACAGGGTACAAATATTTTCGTAGTTTTCACCATTTTTCTCAAAATAGCTAACAGCATGTTCCACAACTTCAGCCAAAGGAGCAAAATCATCGGATATACTTTTTGGCCTGATAAAAGGAATTTCTGCTCCATATTCAAGTGCTATTTCGGCAATCTCTTCATCATCTGTTGATACTATTACTTTTTCAAAAATACTAGATTCTAATGCAACTTGAATACTATATGCTATGAGAGGCTTTCCAAAAAAAGATTTGATATTTTTTCTTAGTATTCTCTTACTTCCTCCTCTAGCAGGAATTATTGCAATGGCCCCCCTAATCATGCAATAACTCAATTATAGAGCTTACAACATAATCTTGTTGACTGTCAGTTAGAAGAGGATACAAAGGCAACGAAAGACACTGCTCATAATATTTATCCATTACGGGAGTCGGCTCATTCCCATATCCAAGATTTCGATAGTAGGGCTGTTTGTTTATCGGAATGTAATGAAGTTGTACGCCTATATTTTTTTCTTTTAACTTTATGAAGAGATCTTCTTTCGATATTGATTTATTTTTGAAGTCTATTAATACAACATATAAATGATAAGCAGAATTTTTATCAAAACTATAGAGAGGTCTAACTTCTGTATCTTCAAATGCTAGATCATACTGTTTTGCTAATTGTCTCCTTCTAAGTAAGAAACTATCTAGTTTTTTAATTTGAGATAGCCCCAAAGAACATTGCATATCTGTAATTCTGTAATTAAATCCTAGTTCTTGCATCTCATATTCCCAAGGCTTCATGTCAATAGATTTAACCATACCATGGGATCTGAGCACTAAAAGCTTTTCAAATATTTCTTTAGAATTTGTTGTGATTGCTCCACCCTCAGCAGTAGTTAAATGCTTAACGGGATGAAAAGACAATATGGAGCAATCACTATTTGTAGAACTTGCCGTCTTTATGCCCGAGTCTATCGATCCTATAGCATGAGCACAATCTTCCAAAATATTTAGATGATACTTTTCTCGAAGATATTTTAGTTTTGATTGATTAATAGGTTTGCCCGAGAATGCAACTGGATAGATAGCTGTTATATTTGAGTCCTTTTTTAACTGAACTTCACACAAATCAAGATCAATATTGCCGTCATCTCTTATGTCAACAAAAACAGGTTTTGCACCGGCATATAGAATTGAGTTTGAAGTAGATAAAAACGAATTTGGAGTGGTTAGTACTTTAGTACCTTTTTTCAAAAGAATAAGGGAAGCTAAATGAGAGGCAGCTGTTCCATTAGAAACTGCAACGCAGTATTTAGCGCCACAATAATCAGCTATAGCCTGTTCAAATTCCTCTACCTTTGGTCCGGTTGTAAGAAAATCAGATTTAAGAGTATCTACAACCGCGTCGATATCATCTTGGTCTATGCATTGTCTTCCATAAGGTATCACTCTTATATTTCTCCAATTTTATCTTTATGTAATTCAATCCAGTTTTGAAGTGTTTCTGTTGTCATCCATTCAGGATTGTTTTCAGAACTATAAATAAAATTACTATTTACTTTTTTACCATTGCCAATTCTAGATGGGTCTTCATTCCATGAATTGATGGAAGGTAGTATTTTAAAGTATTCTTGATATTCATAAGTATAAAGTGCATCTTCCGAACTTATCATTTGCTCATGAAGCTTCTCCCCTGGACGAATGCCAACTTCTATCTGTTTTGCATCTTCAGAAATGGCTGAAGCAATATCAATTACTTTCATAGAGGGTATCTTCTTAACGTATATTTCTCCACCCTTCATATCATTAAAGGCGTGCCAAACTGTCTCGACACCCTCTTCTAAAGTAATCATGAATCTTGTCATACGATTATCAGTGATAGGTAATGTTCCATCCTTAGCTTTTGACATAAAAAATGGAATCACTGAACCCCTGGAACCCATAACATTTCCGTATCTTACAACTGAGAAGCTTGTATTGTGGCTACCTGTATAAGAGTTTCCAGAAACAAAGAGTTTATCTGAAGTTAATTTAGTTGCACCATACAAATTCGCAGGACTACTCGCCTTGTCAGTAGAAAGAGCGACTATCCTTTTTACCCCTTTATCAATACAAGCATCAATGAGGTTCATTGCACCCAGTACATTTGTTTTTACACACTCAAATGGATCATATTCAGCAGTAGGTACAATCTTTGTAGCGGCAGCATGAACTACAAAATCAATTCCGTCCAAAGCACGATATAGTCTGTCTTTATCTCTTACATCTCCAATCAGAAATCTTATTCTAGGATCATCTTTATAAGATTGAGCCATTTTCCATTGCTTCATCTCATCACGAGAGAAGATCACTATTCTCTTTGGTTTAAATTTTTCTAGGGTCATTGGTACAAAGGCATTGCCAAACGATCCAGTACCACCTGTAATAAGTATTGAAGAATTATCCAGCATCATCTTTCTCAGTATTTAATTTATTATTCATAACATCTTCATAGCTTAAAATTTCACTTTTGTAGTTTTTACCAAGTCTTAGTATTTGGTCACAATTCTTTAATGTAGTTAATCTATGAGCGATGATAATAACAGTTATCTCTTTATTATGGTTCTCTATTGCACTCATTACTGCATGTTCCGTTTTGTCATCCAGGGCGCTTGTAGCTTCATCAAGCAATAGAACATCAGACTGTTTATAGAAAGCTCTGGCAATACCTACTCTTTGGCGTTGACCACCAGATAACTTCATACCTCTCTCGCCAACCTTAGTTTTATAACCATTTTCCAGACCTTCAATAAATTCACTTATCTGAGCAATTTTTGAAGCTTTTTTCACTCTTTCAAGATCTATTTCATTTTCAGGAAAGCCGAAAGCGATATTTTCTTCTACGGTTCCATCGGATATATAAATATGTTGAGGCACGGTTGATATGTGGGCTTGCCACGTCTCTTTATTGGATTTATCTAAGGCAACATCATCAATCTTAATTTGTCCTTCTGTAGGGGAAAGTAACGCCATCAATATGTCCAGAAGTGTACTTTTCCCACATCCTGTAGTCCCGATAATCCCAATTACAGATCCTTTTCTAATTTTTAAATCAATATTCTTAATTATCCAAGGCGAATCCTTACCATATCTGAAACTAACATTGTCGAGCGAAATAGTGTGCTTAAAAGGTATTGGTTTTGATTTCGAAAGAACATTTTGTTTTGGCATAGGTTGATCAAGAAGATCAATAACATCGATAAGAGAGTACTTAGAGCCTTTAATTCTGCTATAAGAACCATAGGCCTTTTGTATCATAGGTAGTAATTTTTGAGCTCCGAGTACAAATGCACCTAATATAGGGAGATATTGATCTATTCCGCCTAAGCTCAAGGTTGCTGCATAGGCAAAAACTGCAATTATTGCAATACCGAAAGCTTCCATCCCGAACCTTGGGCTTGAAACTACAATGTCATTTCTCCAGGAAGCTTGTCTCATTTCTAAATCAGAGATTTTATATAATTGAGTGTAAAAATTTTGATTGTTATTTATTAAAACTTCGCGGATACCTTCTAGACCCTCTTGAAGTGATTTAATCATTAAATCAGATTTGCTTGCAATAAGATGGCTATTCTTATTCACCAAATTACTTGTTGAGTAAATTACAATTAAATATAAACCGCCGTACCCGATGAAGGCTAGTAAAGTAATATGGACATTAACGATTAAAAGAACAATCAAGATGCCTAGAATGGTCACAGCAGAACTAATTAGATTAAGTAAAGGATTAATAACTCCAGTTGTTACTGTTCGTGTTTTTGTGATTATTCCGTTTATAACCTCACTGCTATTTCGTGATACATGAACCTCGTAATCCTGATACAGAGTTGTCCTGTAAATATTTATACATAGGTCTGCGCCAGTCGTATAAGACAATCTGGTTAATGCCCAAAGAAGTCCTACCCTGACTAATGCAGAAAGAATAATTAAAGAAATAAAAATAATAGTCAGGGGTAAAGCAAGTTGGCTTGTTTTAGTAATTTCAAAACTAGCTATTAATGGTTGAAGGTAATCGTATTGATAAACTAAGTCAGGATCTGAAAGAACAGTTAGGAAAGGAATTACAGCTCCTAAACTAGCCATTTCAAATACTGTTGCAATAATTATAAAGACTTGCATCAAAGCAAATTGTTTCTTTCTTCGATCGGATAAGTGATTCCAGAGTCCCTTAAGCATTTATAGATATTATTTAATTTTTTTACTAGAAATAGCACACATAAGAATTATCAAATAAAGTAGCTATGAATTCTCAGATCGGCATGTAAATTCTAGTGAGTAACTTACTTTGTGACAAAGTAGGTCAATCGATAACCTAAAGTCTACCATCAGAATCTTCTCTATCTAAAATATATTTAACATCATAGATTATATGCCTTTCAGCACAGTACTCTTTTATTTCCTCGTGAGAGAGCTCTTTAAAGCATTCATGAGCGACCGCAAGAATTACTGCTTGGTAACTATCTTTTGCAGGCTGTTCAACTAATTTAAAATTAAGTTCCTTTTTGACCTGTTCAGAATCTACCCATGGATCATAAACTTCCACATTAAGATTTAAACCTTCCAAGGAAGAGATCAAATCAAGAACTCCAGTATTTCTTAAATCTGGGCAATTTTCCTTGAAGGTGAGCCCCATTACTAAAACTTTTGCTTGATCCAAATTAATATCTTTCTTTTCCATTAGCTCGTAAACTTGCTGAGCTATGTAATTGCCCATACTGCTATTGAGACTTCTACCAGCTAAGATCATGTTAGGTGTGTAACCAACATTCATCGCTTTGTATGTAAGGTAGTAGGGATCTACCCCTATGCAATGGCCTCCGACCATACCAGGCTGGAAAGGCAAAAAGTTCCACTTCGTAGAAGCAGCTTCAAGTACTGACTGGGTATCAATATTTAGTTTATTAAAAATAATGGAAAATTCATTCACTAATGCGATATTTACATCTCTTTGAGTATTCTCAATTACCTTGGCCGCCTCCGCTATCTTAATACTATCTGCTTTATAAGTTCCAGCATGAATTATAGATTTGTATAGCAAGTCTACTTTTTCAGCAGTTTCTTTTGTTGATCCCGAGGTGACCTTTTTGATCATAGTTAAACGATGGCTTTTGTCACCCGGATTTATTCGTTCTGGTGAGTAGCCACAATAAAAATCTTCATTAAAGATCAGCTTTGATTGCTCTTCTAGAATCGGGACGCAAACTTCTTCAGTTGCTCCAGGAAATACTGTTGATTCGTATATGACTACATCATCTTTTTTTAGGAACTTGCCAGCAGTTATACTAGCTGCTATTAATGGCTTTAAATCAGGCTCATTTTTTTCGTTAATTGGAGTTGGGACTGTTACTATATGAATGTTGCAATAACTAATATCATCTTCTTTGGATGTCAATTTTAATTTTGAAGCACTTTTCAGTTCTTTTGAAGTAACTTCAAGAGTGGAATCTTTTCCCTGGATTAATTCCTCAATCCTATTAGGATTGATATCGTAACCCACAGTATGATACTTTTTTCCAAACTCAATAGCCAACGGAAGACCAACATAACCTAGACCTAGAACAGCTATTTTTGTATCTCTCATGTGTTATTGTATTTTTGATACCAATCTACGAAACGTTTTACCCCTTCAGAAACACTTGTAGTAGGTTTGTAATCGAAGTCTCTTACCAAATCATCAACATCGGCATACGTATCAGGAACGTCTCCGGGCTGTAATGGCAAGAATTCCTTGTCAGCTATTACTCCAAGAGCATCTTCTAATGCCTCAATATAATCCATTAGCTCTACAGGTGAATTATTTCCAATATTATAGACCCTCCAAGGAGCTTGCGAGCTTCCAGAATCAGGATCCTCACCGTCCCAATTGCTATTAGGCTGGGCCGGTTTATAAAGGACCCTGAGAACCCCTTCTACAATATCATCTATATAAGTAAAGTCTCTCCGGTGTTGGCCGAAATTGAAAACCTGAATCTTCTCTCCTTTAAGAATTGCTCTTGTGAATTTAAAAAGGGCCATATCTGGTCTGCCCCAGGGACCGTAAACAGTAAAAAAACGTAAACCTGTGGTAGGTAATTCATATAAATGACTATAGGTGTGAGCCATAAGTTCATTAGCTTTTTTTGTGGCAGCATAAAGACTTAAGGGATGGTCAACATTATCATGAATAGAAAACGGCATTTTTCTATTTGATCCATAAACTGAGCTACTAGAGGCATAAACTAAATGAGTAATATCATTGTATCTACATGCTTCTAAAATATTTCCAAATCCAACTATATTTGTATTGATGTAAGCATTTGGATTTTCAATGGAGTATCGAACACCGGCCTGGGCAGCTAGATTGACGACCCTATCAACTTTATATTGTTGAAAAAGATCGATCAAAGAACCTTCTTCAATGCTCTTCTTTATGTGAGTATAATTCGGGTGATCCAAATGCCGAGATAAACGAGCCTCTTTAAGCAGAGGATCGTAATAATCATTGTGATTATCAATACCTATAACCTGCTCTTCTCTATCCAGGAGTCGGAGCACTAATGCCGAACCTATAAAACCAGCAGCTCCTGTAACTAAAATTGCCATAACACTATATCAATTAGTAAATTTTTTAATTTTCTGCAAAAAGATCTCTTGAAAAACATTTTTTTTGAACATCATTTAAATCTTCGGAATTTCTATTGACTACAATTATTTCACTTAATGTTTTGAATTTATTAAGATCTTTAATTATTTTAGATCCAAAGAAATGGTCATCATTGAGTTCAGGTTCATATAATATTACTTCCAGCCCTTTTGCCTTCAATCGTTTCATTATTCCTTGAATTGCAGATGATCTAAAGTTATCACTTCCTGACTTCATAACTAACCTGTATATGCCTACAGTCTTAGGCTGGAGCTTTATAATCTCATCAGCAATGAAGTCTTTCCTAGTTGTATTGGAGGAAACAATTGCTTTGATTAGAGTCTGGGGGACATTTTCGTAATTTGCCAGCAACTGTTTAGTATCTTTTGGAAGACAATAACCCCCATATCCAAAGGAAGGATTATTGTAACCCTGACCAATTCGATCATCTAGGCAAACACCCTCTATGATATCCTTAGATTCTAGTGTGTTTGCTGACGCAAAAGAATCAAGCTCATTAAAGAAAGAAACTCTCATTGCAAGGTAAGTATTTGCAAATAACTTTACTGCCT
>MDSV01123270.1_pt1 | contig 32375 bp, 29 predicted proteins | sample 810851 | NCBI WGS metagenome assembly MDSV01 (sample SAMN05326640, study PRJNA326480) | marine metagenome | isolation source: seawater | place: Atlantic Ocean: North East | collected 2012 | reverse complement strand
GAATTAAGTGAAGATCTGAAAAATCAACTTGATGATAATTATGTTAAAAAGCTAGAATCGTGCCTGAAAGTGCGTAAGTTTAATGAATTAGATACTCCAACTAAAGAAAACCCTCAATTAAACAAGCCCCATGGGTAGTAGCTGAATCGGATCACTAATTTCTATATCAGGGGTTGCGGACTTTACGGGAGGGTCTTTCTTTAAATTATTTAATAGTGAGAGTAAGAATATATAGTCTCTATTACTGCGTCTTGGCTTGGGTGTATTACCAGAATTTGCATGATCATGAGCAAGGGTATGTAAGATATAAGGTGCGTCACTGCCAATAGTATTTTTAACAAAATCGATGTAGATTTTAACTGCTTCAAGAGAGTTGTTTTGGCATACTTGGTGCAGTGAATTATAGCCAGCAAAGTTCTTGAGTAATAACTCATGTTTAATTTCAGAGGCTGATAAGTTTTCGTTAAGCTTAAGCAGAAGGTCTCTGATAATATCAAGATCTCCAGTTTTAAGTGCTTGCTGGAGCGGATTAAAGCCAAACTTGTTTGGTTTAGTCAGCATTTCGGTCATTTTTTCATTTTCTAAGTAATTAGGCGCGATATGCATATATAGTTTTAGAAACAATTTATTTTTGTTCATTATAAATGAATTGAGTGGCGTAAAATCGTTGGCATTTACTTCTGTTAGTAGAGCAATGATTGCCTCATGACTAAGATCTAGCTCCTCAAACTTTCTGATAATTTTGGTAAATTTGACCGGTTGTTTGAATGTTTTTAAAATATCATCAAATACTTTTAAAAGATTATATTTGTATAATTTTCTTGGCTTTGGCATAGATCACTCTTTAAAAAAATTATATTATTCGGCATTTTGTATTTTTATGAAACCCCCAATATGCAAAAAATATTCATATTCATTATGTTATGATAAAAAAATATATTTATACTATAATGAAATAAAGATATATATAAGAAGTATGAAAAATCCAACAAAAATCCTATCAGTATTTGTTAGTCGAAACTTACCCATACTTTCAGATGTTCAATATGAAGGTATTTTGGATAAGATTAATATCGCAAACAAAGATCAGTTTTTAAGGGACATAAGCGGATTGATACAAGCTGAAGAGTCTGGTCAGGTGATAGATGATCTCATCGCGCTCTTTAAAAAGATCAAAGATACATGGCAAAAAGGGTATGATGTATTATATCCCCAAGTAAACACCGATAACCTTGACGCGGAGCTTAAGTTGCTTGTGTGTCATATTTCACATAGAGTGGTGAGCGAAAATAAAAAATTTGAAGGGATAATCGAAGAGTACACCTGGATGGAAGCAGACCAAAAGGCAAGAATAAGAACGAGAGTTAGTGAGTTTACAAAAGAGCTGGAGAAGGCGAAAACAGATAGCTTTTCTGTGACACAGGGTAATGTCAAAGCTGCTTTTGATACCAATTCTCTATTTGCGGATCTAACTAGCCTAGGTAATTTGGGTTCTCGATCTGTATCACAGAATCCTAGTGGCCCACGTAGCTTGAGTTCTGGTTCTGCAGATGATGAGAATTCTGATGGTCATAAGGTCTCTAACGCTCTCTTAGAATCTAATAAACCACCAGCTGACTCTCCAAAATCAAGTGAAGAGTTTCTGAGCGGCACACTTCCTTCGTTTCCACCTATATCACAGTTAATTAAGCTGGATTTTGATAATAAGGTAGTAAAAGGAGCAATAGGTATTCTGAAATCAAAAAAAAGTCTTGATGAAGATCGTGCTAAAAATGCGCTTCAGTACTCAAAATTTGCAGGCGTCACGACTATTCCTAACGATGACTCTAAGGCTCTAGAAGAAAATAACGAACTTGTTAACGACTTAGAGATAGCCAAGTTACCAGACGATGTTAATTCTGTTAATAACGATTATGGGCAAGTGTGTTCTGTACAAAAACAAGATGCTAAGGTGGAAGATGTTGAGCAGATACTGAATTACATGCTCCTTTTTGAGGGTCCTTTAGATATTAATATCCCTACGGAGCCTGAGCATGTGTTAGCAACAGTTATTAATCATCTCGAAAAAGATAAAGCTAAAATTAACTCTATTTCCTATAACGGTGAGACATATACAGATCTAGATCAATTAAGACCACAAAGGGGGCTAACAAGATGACAAATACAGCTAAAGACCAGGCGCTGATTTTAACGGTCAGTGGCCAAGACATGATCACTCTCAAACAAGATGCTGAGGTAATAAAATATATGCTCTCAATGGATGCATTTTGGGACAAGCTCTCTCAAGATTCAAGTTTTCCTTATGGCTTTAAACCATCAGCTGCTGCAAAAAAGATAATGTTAGATCATTCTGGGTTGATGGGGGCGAACAAAGGAGGAAGTCAGCCGTTTATTAAGTCGTTTGTGCAACAATGGAAAAAAATGGGGAAAAAATCTGAGGAAAATATTGAACTGATTGCTCAGCGATGGATTGAACTTTTGTCAAATTCCCCAAATAATTTGTTCTATGTGATGGCGAAATCTCGGCCAAACGAAAAAGTTATTCCTCAGATTTGGGTGATGGTTAATGAGCTGATGTTCAAAGATGAAATTCGCTATATGCTCAAAGATATAGAAGAAAATAATAATGAGCAGATCCAGTCTATCATCAATCGTCATAATGAAGGGGTCTTAGCTTATTTTAAGCAGGTTGATGATGAGGTTTATGTTGACCAGCGTAATGAATTTCTTCAGCCAACTCAGTTTCGACTCAGTACGGGTGATATGTCTAAGCGTGCAGAAGAGCTGATGGATAGATATTGTGTTTTACCGCCAGAAAGAGAAATAACATTGACGATTGATAATAAAGAGTCGTTATTAGGGGTTCTTAATAGTGTTATGAAACAAAATGGGAAAATGCCTTTAATTGTGATTGATGAAAATAGCCATATCAGAAACAAGGTTGACAAAAATATAAAAGATATTAAAAAATTAAATTCTTATCTAAGAAGTTGTCATGATAAAGATGTCTCCTCAGTCAGAGAAAAAGTGAAAAAATATGTAACCACCAAATTAGCAGGTGCATCTTTAAGAGAGAGATGGAGTAATTTAAAAAATAAAATGGGCCTAACCTCTAACCGGCATCATCCTCATTAGAATCTGATGATCTACTTGAGGAGCCTTTGCCGCTTGTTGGCGCAGGTGCCGCGGTGTTTTCAAGTGTTTCTGAAAACGCGCTGATAAGAATCTTAATATCATCAGATGCATTTTTAAGTCGAAGACGATCATATCCTGTATCGTCAAATCCCGTACAGGGCATCTCTAATAGTTGGCAAGTCGCCCATAAAGTGAATTTACAAAGGTCGCTACCATCTTCAATATGGATACTTTGCCAGCCATATTCAATACAAAAATGGACCAATTCAATTGCTGTAAGGGTGCTTTGATACTGCCATGTTGGCAGAATGCCCGTTTGTTCATCTGAAGGTGACCCTACTTGTTTGCCAAATATCTCTGAGCACATTGAAATTTCAGCAGTAACTGGATCTTTTTTTTCAGTAGCTGTATAGCGAAATGACCAGCCATATTGGGATAAAATATCCATCGGGCTCTCATTTTCAGGAAGCAACATGGGTTTGCCATTTACTTTTTCAAGCTGATCAATTGGGCAAGATATTATAAGGCAAGGTTTTAGGTCTTTATAAACCTTGAGCTCTTCAGCTGAGGCGTTACGGAACTGGTCAGTTTCTCTCAGAATCTTGCTAAAATCAGATTTGTAGGATGGGATATCTATCTTGGCCATAATCTACTCCATGTATAATTGCATTATAGAATGGATTATTAAAATAATCGAGTAATTTTATCATTGTTTGTGTGATATCGGCTGGTGATTTGGCAGTCAATACGGTAAAATAATCAAGAGTGAAGCATTTGTTTGATATGCAAAAAACCATAAACTTTGAAAAGTCGATCGGGCAATTAGAAAAAATTGTAAAGCAACTTGAAAATGGTGAGACCAGCCTCGAAGAAGCATTAGGTGCCTTCGAAGAAGGTGTTGGCATTGTCAAGGAGTGTCAAGGAGCGCTTGATCAAGTAAAAAGCCGTGTAGAGCATCTACTTCAAGAGACAGACAATGAGTGATATCGGCCGTTGGCTGGATGAGAAAATCAATGTTTTATCTGCTCCTGATACTTTAAAACAGTCACTGCTGTGGTCATTAAGTGGAGGTAAGCTGCTCAGAGGGCGGTTAACTCAATGTGCAGCAAAAGCATGGGGCGCCGATGATCACACCGCATGTGTGCTGGGGGCATCTGTTGAAGCAGCGCATGCCTGTAGCCTAGTTCATGACGATCTCCCCGCGATGGATAATGATTTGTTGCGCAGAGGTAAACCAACTGTGCATGCAAAGTTTGGAGAAGCAACAGCCATATTAGCTGGTGATGCATTAATTTCTCTTGCCTATGAGTGGTTAGCAATATCAGGTCACCCCCACGCGTCACAAATGGTTACCGCGTTAGGATATGCATTTGGTCCCAGCGGGATGATCAGTGGTCAATATAGAGATTTATTTGAGCCAATTAATACAAAAGCAATGTTATTCCGGCTACATGCTGAAAAAACAGGACGTCTGTTTGGCTTATGCCTGGCCATTGGCATGTTATGTGAACACACTGAAGCAAGCCAGGATATGTGGGAAATTGGCCGGCTATTAGGTATTTGCTATCAGTGCCAAGATGACTTTGCTGACTTTGAATCTGATAAATCACATGTCCAGGTGAAGACGGCGCCAGATTTTATGAGTTTAGAGGATCTGGCAGCAATGCAAAATGACTATACCGATAAAATTTTTGGTTATCTTAAGTCTCATTGCCCTGATCCAGAAGCAGTTATGCAGCATATTGATCCTATTACGCAGGTAGCCTATGTCTGATTTTGCTCGATTAAGTAATTATATTAAGGCTTTACAAAAAGACATTACTGCTCAAGTTGCCGATTTGTCAGGGACGACCTGTCGTGAGCATCATATGCAGGGAAGTAAAAGAGAAAATATTGCATGTCTTGGCCAAGATAAGATCTTTGAGCGATATGCAGTTAATATTACGATTGCCGAGGGCAAAAGCTTGCCAGATATGGCACTGCCAGGGCACCTCAATTATATAGGTGAGCCGTTTAAGGTACTTGGGTTGTCTATGATTTTTCACCCGGTTAATCCTTATGCGCCCACGATGCATGCTAATATTCGTTTTTTTCAGTTAATAGACAAACCGGTGTTCTGGTTTGGTGGCGGTCTTGATTTAACGCCAGCATATGTTAATCACGCCGATGTTGAGCATTGGCATCAAGTATGTCACAGCATATGTGAGCAATCAGGCGTTGATTATGATGTTTTAAAACGTCGCTGTGATGAGTATTTTTATCTTCCACATCGCAAAGAGCATCGCGGGGTAGGCGGTTTGTTTTTTGAGCATTATACTGAATCTCTGAGTAAAGGCAGTCAGTTAATTACTTGCCTTGGGGATCATATTATGGCGGCTTATTTGCCAATTATAAAGCGGCGGGCTGATACTCCTTATACCGACCATCACAAAGCATTCCAGATGATCCGGCGTGGTAGGTATGTTGAGTTTAATTTACTGTATGACCGAGGCACACATTTTGGCTTCCAGTTTAAGGCCGATCCGGACACAATTTTGGTGTCCATGCCCCCAAGTGTGAGCTGGGACTACCATCCGGATCTGGATGAAGAGCAATCCCAGTCAGTTGAGTACTTTCTCGAACCCAAGGAATACCTTCAGTTGGTGACGGACCCAGCGGATGAATGATTTAATAACCGCTGCGTTTGTTAATGATCTGACGCCGTTGTTGGTACTTGTCGGTTGTTACGGCTTCTGGTTTGCGCGGGTCAATCATTTATTGGATTTTACGCCAGCAACATACTGGCTCTTTTTTATTACAGTATTGGACCTATTGTGGCAACTCACCGCACAAAAAACATTTTTTTGGGATGAATACTTTAAAAGCCGGGCTTTGATCTTACCTTACATTTGGATTGGGTTGGTGGTATGTGATGCGCTTTACCGTCGTATTTTCCCTGAGAGAGTGACCTGGAGTGCGTGGCTGAGTCCGAGTGCACTATGTAACCATACAGTAAGAACGGGTTTTGTAATGGCCATTTATGTGGCATTTTTATTAGTGGTTATTCAGCAGCAAATGACCACTATTGCAGCAAGAGTTTTTGATCATAGCGGCTTTATTGGGGTGATATCCTCAGTTTTGGCATTTCAGGCAGTGCCACTATTAATCAGTGGGATACACTTCAAGAGGCAGTGGGCTGTTATTGCTGGATTTTCTTCTTTTTTAGCTGCAGTGCCATTACTTAATACTTCAGGGTTTTTAGTTGGAGTGGGTTGTAATTTCCTTTTGAGCAGTTTGTTTTGGTGTTTTGGTCTATGGCCTACCGTATTGGCAGAAGTTATTTATCGTTTTGTGCTCCTCAACCCGGATCAAATGATGCAGGTGTATTTAGCAAGTACTGTTTTTGTATTGATGGTTTTGATGATTGCTGCACAAATTGTATTTACGCCTATCTATCTCTCTATTGGTTCGTTCTCTATAAAAACATCTCGTCCTATGCGGTTTTTTGAACCGCCCAACCCAGGTGCAGTTTCTACAGTTAGTTTGTTAGCAGCTATTTTCATCTTGGGCCTTGGAATGCAGTGGTCAGAGTATGTCATTAATCAGCAGATTTATACCAAACCCATGAGTTATGAGCAGGTCTTGCTCAAAAACTCAGAGGTGCTGCGCAATCATGGCATCAGAACCAACGGATCCACGCAGGTGGATGCGAGAATGACACCCATTGATCTATCCAGTTTACAGCAGATGCGAACTGACGATTGGAAAAAGCTAATTCCGGCATTTATTCCATGGGGTTGTTGGCAGGTTATTACACGATTAAACGACCGAGGTGGAAATATCTATCAAATAAATATCTGCCATCAAGATAGATGGACACAGATATTTCATCTGACCCCACAGGGGGCAGATATGTCAATGGCTCCACCTGAGAGAGATATTGCGAGGATGGCCATCCAGGATGCGGTCAATATTCCGCCAGATTCACTTGAGTATAAACAGATGCGATTGGATCCCACTAAACGAGGCTGGTTGCTTGATTTTGATATCAAGGAGTATGTTAAGCGCCTTGATTTGAATCTCTATGCGCAGGTTGGAATGAGTCACGGCGAGGTATCCAGTGTCAAATTCAAGATTGAACAACCACAATCAAAAAGTACTGCATGGCAAGTTTTTTCTTTTCTAAATATTCACGGCATTAATAAGTTCTTACTAATTTCTTCATTGTTTGCTGGGATTATGATCTACGGCAGGCGGATCAATCGTTTATTCACTATCAATTTCCCAGCGGTTGTGGGCTTTGCAATGAGCGGAGCAACAGCGCTGGTATTTTATCAGCAAAGTATTATGCATCTTAAGATGGAGCAGATAACAATTAACCCATGGGAGCAGGATCTTTATTATGTTGTTCCCATTATCAAAGTGACGATAAACGCTTTTCTGGTTTTTCTAGGTATTCGAGGGTTTGTCCAACTTCTGAGATACAGCCCTCCAGTGAATTTTCTTGCAACCATTACGATGGGAGCACTGGGAACAACTTTTTGGGTTGTGGTAGTTTTTCTCAGTTTATTTTGCGGGGATAGCATTGCACTGGAGGCCTCTCGCCTTTGGGTCTATTTTCTGCCACATTCATCGTTATATTTTACATGTGTGGTTATTATGTTTTGGTTGCTGGCACTGATTATCTCCGTTTTTTGGGGCAGGGTTTTGCAATCCTCGCGATGGCCATTACATCTGGCATTTATTTTGATTTGTTCACTTGGGTTTATTGATCTGTCGTATTCGCCCTTACAGGCAATTTCTATTGTCAGTTGTTTACTGATAGTATATCCATTAGTATGCAAAGGCGTAGGCTGGTATGGGTTAAGATCACTGGTTCCGTTGATTAGTTTTCCAATGATTTATTGGCTATCATGGGTGATATCCACATCACAGTTCAGTATAAAATTAGGGGGTTTACTGATTTTGTGTGTGATCTTTTCTGGTATGATTGCCTCGATGGTGTACCCTCGATGTCGTGAGAGAGAAGATGAATATTTCAAATATTAAACCATATATATTGTGGCCACTTATCCTTGGCATGGTTGTTTTTTTTCAAACCAGCTTTAAAAGTGTTTTCGGCATTATTGATACGCCTCAGCATTTGGGCTATGAGGAAATTATCAAAAAGGTCAATCCGTTACCAGATCAGCAGGTAACGGCCATCATTAAAAATAATCATGAGCTGGATTTATATGCCAGATATTCTGATAATCGGGACAGTAATCTTGCACTTTTATTTGAAAATAAAGCACGGCTACTCTACCAGTGGAGTGTCACCGTTACTAAGGGGGAGGACTCGCGGGAAGAAATCTTCTCACTGGATGGGGAGAAATTAGGTTTTACCCAAACGGTACTTGATAAGACCGCCTATCCATCATTGGATAAAGTAAAGGCCACGGATTTGGTTCACAGCAAAATGCGAGAGGAGGGGCTTAATCTTGATCAATGGCAACAACAGCATTATATGGAATTTAATAAGGGGGCCAGAAAAGATCATATATATCGCTTTGCCAGAAAGACAAAGATCTTTGCTGATGCCCAGCAAATTATATTTGCTAAAGTAAGTGGTAATCAATTAACGACTTTTTTACCGATGGTGAAACTACCTGAGTCATTTGAGCGTAAAATCGTGGAGATCAGACAAGCTAATATTTATTTGGGTATATTGGGTATACTCGGGTATCTCTTTTTCTCACTTGTTCTTAGTATGGTTGCGTGTTTTTTAATTCGTAAAAAAGGGTTCTTATGGCACAGTACCATTGTCACAATGCTTGGATTGATCTGCATGAAGGTGTTTTTGACGCTTAATTTTGCACCGCAAACAATTCAGAGTTTGCCTTACTTCTACCCACAGCTACTTAAGGTCGCCATCTTAGTAAAGCAAGCATTACAATCAGCCGCCTCTTTGTTCAATATTTCAATAGCTGTGCTGGCAGGGCTAACACTTAACTCCCTTGTCTTTAAAGGTCGCCCCTCATGGTTAAGTTGGTTTAAGCCATCTGGTTATTGTAATCCGTTGAGTCGCAATGTGGTTTACTGGGGTTATTTGTCCACCTTGCTTTTCTTTACATACAATATTACGTACTATTTTATCACTCAAAAATATTTTAATTTTTTCTTACCGCCCTCAATTGATTATGGGGGTATGAATTTTCAGATGTCTTATGCACCTGGCCTGGCTGCGATTGCCAGTGCGATTTTCCCAGGGTTTTCTGAGGAGATTATTTATCGTCTCGTGCCACTTGGGCTTCTGGCTTATTATAAGAAGTCCCCCAAAGATCCACTTTGGTGGCTGGGTGTTATGCTCCAGGCGGTCTTATTTGCAGTTGCACACGCAGAATATCCAGCAGAGCCATTTTATTCAAGGGTACTTGAGTTGATTATTCCTGCCGTGATGTTTGCTCTTTTGGTATGGTATGTCGATATTATGGCTGCGGTTTTATCGCATACTTTATACGATGCAGTTTGGATGGGTTATTCTTTTTTTAGCTTTCAGCCAAGCGTATCACTGTTTGTGTATTTTCTGATGCTATTTTTGCCATTGTTACTTTGTATCTATGGGGCGTTTACTACCCCCAAAAGATTGCTTGTCAATGAAGGGGATCAATTGACGCGACCGTCTTATCAAATCGAGATGCCGGCATATGTGGTAAAACCACCAATCTGGATTTGGCCTTTATTGCTAACGGGGGTACTTCTTGCCAGTGTGCAGATGGCATCTATCAGCCACACGCCCACCTCATCTTATCAGGATGCTCTTAAACAATCACAATTGTTTTGGGGAGCGCAGGGCTTTAAAACAGATCAATGGGTCTTATCTGCCACCCCTGCCGCTATTTCAGTAACAGACTGGTATGATGCACAATCAGAATATCCTGATAAATGGAAGCAGTTAATTCCGCGCTTTCTTCCAGTAGGTTGTTATAATGTCACAGCAATTTCACTTGATAAGCAGTGGCAAGATGATACTTTTTACACAGGGGTGTGTGGTGGAAAAGTCATACAATTTAATCACCGGATGCCTGAGGTCGCTTTTGCAGCGCAAAAAGATATTGAAAGTGACATCAAGTCAGCTATTAAGGATTACGTTGGGGTTCCTTTAGCGCACCTAAAGCTGCTCAGTCAATCTGAAACTAAGTTGCCTAATCGTACAGATACTTTCCAAACATATCGTCTGACACAATACCAAGATATTAAGCCAAAGTACTCTGATGCGCTGCAGGTAAACCTTAGTACAAACGGTGAGCGTGTAACCAGTCTTGAAACAAATTATAACATTCTTCAGGATACCATGCGTCAATATAGTATCATGCAAAGTTGGTTAGGCGTATTTGATTTTTCCAGCATAATGGATTTTCTAATTGCACTGTGTGTATTTGCGGTCATGATGATTTTCTACCAAACGCAGGGTAGTATTTTTGCTAACCGAATGATATATATTCTGATCTCAGGAGTATTTATTACCAGTGTGATACTGCGCCATGATGCCTTCATTGTTGAGCTTCGCTCAGTAAAGTTCCCTGCCGAGTATGTTGGGCTTTTAACATACTTACTTGCTGCGCTTATGCTACTCGTTGGTTATGTTGTAAAAAAAGTATTATCAAGCACATATTACTTATTGCGTCGCCAGGAGAATAATTTATTTTCTGTGTTACTTGGGGTCACATTAAGTACGCTGACATTTGCAATAACTAAGACTATAACGGCCTATTTCTCACCAGACTCCCTTGCAGCCATTAATCTTTTTAATGCTTTTACAATGGCTAAAGATCCATATGTTAATGCGCTGAGCACTTCATTGATGGTCTTGGTCGGGGTGTGTATTGCCATTAACACGGTTCATATTTTAATGCAGGTTGTGCCAACAATGATGCCAATTTCCCTCGGGCTATTGGTAATTATCAGTTATTTTGGCAAGATTGACTGGCCATCTTATATGCATATTTATACTGCCTTGGCCTTTTTTGGTATGGCAATACTCTGGGGATATCTGGTGCGATTTGGTTTAATTGGTTTGGCAGTATTTTTATTTGGGTTGGCTTTTTTAGAGCTATGGTCCATCTCACCTGAGGTCGGCGCATGGATATTACCGATGGGGGCATTTGTTTATCTGATTGTGCTAGGGGTTAGCTCACAATCTAATCATTCTTCTTATGACGGCTTACGGGTAAAGTAATGGTGTTATGAGGATGTTGCTGATTGCTTCGCCAGGCATGGGCAATGGCCCAGCTTAGTTCTATTTCAGTAGCCTGTGAGTGATCCTCAATGCCTATCGCAAGCAATAGGCCAGGCTTGGTTTCCGGTGTTTTAAACTGATAGCTCATTGTGTGTTTCTCTACCACTGGAAAAGAGAACCCATTGTGCATCAGTGCGTCACCAAGCGCATGAATGGATGGGAAATGAGGTAATGCTTCGCTATATGTGATCGTATTTAAGATCAATAAGCCATCACTTTTAAGATATGTCTGGGCCTTTTTGAGCAAATCAGATAGTTCAAATGGTAGGCAGTGTATTTTGCTCAGTATGAGAGCATCAAATAACTCGATTTGCTTGGGAAAGAACGCATCATGAATTTGTAAAGTTTCCCCATCGTGTTGTAGGCCCAGGTATATTGGATCTGGCGCAATTCGGATGATTTTAATTTCCGGGAAGAGTTCAAGGATGGATTGGGAGAGGAATGGGGACTCCGCACCAATAATAAGTATTCGTTTCATTGTTCGTTTTTGTATTTTCATTACATTGATAACGCCTTGCTCACAGTCATTTGAAATCGCTGGGTGAGATTTGATGGCGTTTAATTTGTCCTTATGTGTGATGATAAGACAGCTCCAATTTGTTAATCACTTAATGCTCATGATATCATAGTATGGGATATATAGAGTTATTATGCATACAGATGTTGCCCTGATCGAAATCAGAGGAAAAAATATAGCAAGTTTTCTGACAGGAATTACAACTAATACTGTTTCTACTGTGCCTACTTTGAACGCTTTTTGTAATCAATCAGGGAAGGTGATCGCATTAGGGGCAATTACTATGATAGATGATTATGCCCACATTGCGATTCATCAATCATTGATTGCAGATATAGAAAAGCATTTGGCCTTTTATGGTCGATTTTCCAGAGTAAAAATCAAGGTGCTATCAGCGTTTTCTCGTTATTTGGGGAACTGGGTATTTGAGCCTGACGGGGGCGAGGGTGAGTTAACGCAGTGGTACAACCATTTATATGAAAAAGGTGTTGTGTTTCTTGATAGTGTTACCACTGCACAGTTTACTCCGCAGATGCTTGCATATGATCGACTTGAATTGATTGACTGGGATAAGGGGTGTTATCTTGGGCAGGAAGTTGTTGTAAGAATTGCGCATAAAGGAAAAAACAAGCGTAATCTTTACCGAATAATAACGGATAAAGTTCCGCAAGTGGTTAAAATAATTCAAAAAATCGATAGCTCAAAATGTCTGGGTGTTGTTGCCGATTCAGATATAGAGTATATTAAAAATGACTGTGATCAGATAATCCCCATTAAAGGATTATCCTAAGACATAGGAGGGATTCTAATGAAATCAATGCCCGATAGCGCTCATCGCCGACATTTTATTATCAGCAATGCCATTTCACTATTGCCATTGGTAGGATTCCTTTATGCTGGAATGGTAAGCCTGCTTTATATTGCGGGATATTTATTATTCGTTTATTGGCGTTTAAACACGGAATATAAATACTTTCAGCTCTTTAGTGATCTGAAATTCCCAAGCGCATTAACGCGAGATTTGATTTATGAAACAGCACTGGTTCATGTATTATTTTTATTTTCATCAGTTTACCTGTGTAGTTTAGTGCCTCTTATTGTTAGTATTTGTTTATCAGAAATTACCCGGCTATTTCCTAACAACAAGATCTGCCCACATCGGTTATTTTATAGCTGGGTTGCACGAATGAGCAGGGGGGTGGACATATTTAAATTAGAGCACCTAGCTAAAGATTTTCATGATCGTTATGGCAAGGATCTTTTCGTGAGAGTTATGCAACTTCCAAATAACCAAGACCCCCTTCATTTTTTCTCAAGATTAAAACTGGTTAAGTCCAATACTTCATTGCTCATAAAGATGATTGAGGAGGGGCAGCTTAAAATCAATAATGAAGCCATCACATACTTCCCTTCGTTAAAGGTTGCTCTTGAAAAGTATTTAGCGGGGAATGACTCTCCCAACCATGAGAAATTAGCACAGATCATTTCCTCAAAGCATCCAAATTATATTGTAAAAACAATTAATATTGATCGCAAAATCGCTAGTGCAGTAGCTAGTTTTGGAGAGAATGTTGAATTTCCAGAAAAAAATTCCACACTAACCAAGCTTAATGAAATCATTCCACCCAAGGATATTGATAAGGGTCTTTATTCTAATGATTTTATTCGCATGACTGTGAAGTTACTCAACCTTCATGAGAAGCGCCTAGGCACAAATGATTTTACCTGTTCACATAATCTCCTTAACAAATTAAAGGAACGAGAAAGTCTCCTTAAAGGAATGAAGGTGGCAGATCTAAATGATTATTATGAGTTAGCCTTACATTGTTATCGCCTTATAAAGATTTCTCTTGAGCAAAATACCTCTCAAGAACCAATCATCTGTGTGACCTCTGAAGAAATAATCAGCTGGATGAGTCAATATACTGGCATTAAGTTCGGTGGTGGTCTATATCATGCGTTGTTTAATAATCAGTTGCTATATCAGATTTATTTTGAATTAATACTATATAGTACCGATCAGTTTGCTACCAATAACGATGGAAAGCTTCCAAATGTCTCATTAGAAATGAGTGGTTATACACTAGCACCTTCTTTATCTCCTAAGAATATGAATCATCTTCGAAGTAAATCATTTGATGATCTTTCAGTAACTCTTAGCGGCAATAGTTTAGTGGAATCTGTAGAGATCCCTGGCCTCTTTAAAAAAATTATCAGTCTCTTTGACGCTGACACTCAAGCTCAGAACCGTATTATAAAAAAGCTTGGAGCCCTGTACAGGAAAGGTTTAAGTCAAGAAGGTTTGAGGGGCTGTTATAAAGCGTTCAAGAAAAAAAAGGCAAATGATGAGCCAATTGCTTTTGAGCAATTTATTCTGGATTGCAATCAGAAACTCCCCAATAAAAAGGTTCTTGATATTATATGTAAGTTTATTGAGATGTGCTCGTCAGATCTCAATACGGGATCGTTTGGTTGGGATCGTGATTCTCAAAATAAACGCAAGTTGAGCATCAGTGATCAGATTATGAAATCGTATGGTAGCGATGATCCTGATATTCAGATTATACCGCCTAATAATAATTGTGTTTATAGGCACAATGAGGATGTGCAAGAGAATCCTAGAGAAAATATGCAGCGAAGAGGCTCAGTGCCTGATAGTCCCTCTAGTCCAAGGGCTCGTCAAGTCCTAGGTAACCGGTTTTAAGGTTGGAAAAAGTATAACGTCCCTTATAGTCGTGCTATTTGTCATTAGCATAGTTAAACGATCTATTCCTATTCCTTCGCCAGCTGTAGGCGGAAGACCATACTCGAGTGCATTAATGTAATCATCATCATAAGGCATCGCTTCATCATCACCAGCCTCCAAAGCCTTCATTTGCATCTCAAAACGACTACGCTGATCATCTGGGTCATTAAGCTCAGAAAATCCGTTTGCGATTTCCTGCCCCGCGACAAAAAATTCAAATCGATCTGTGAGTTCTGGGTTATCATCTGATACGCGAGCTAGAGGAGAAACGGAGCGAGGGTAGTGCGTGATAAACGTTGGTTGGATTAATTTTTTTTCAACAATTGACTCAAATAACTCCAGAAGGCATACCCCCCAGTCATCGGAGTCAATGGAAAGCTGATTGGCTTGCGCGATTTGCTTAAGGGTATCTATGGAGTGTAGGGAGTGCTCTTCGTGGTTTGTGAACTTAGCGACAGCTTCGCTCATTCGCATGCGAATATAAGGTCCTTTGAAATTTAGCTCATAATCAGCATATGTGATTTGTGTACTTCCAGAGACATCCATGGAGATCTTTTCGAGCATTTGTTCGGTCAACTGAATTAAATCCTCATAGGTAGCATGTGCTTGGTAAAACTCAAGCATTGTAAACTCAGGGTTGTGCCGGGTAGAAATGCCTTCGTTTCTGAAGTTCCGGTTAATTTCAAAGACCTTCTCAAAACCGCCGACAACCAGGCGTTTAAGAAATAATTCAGGGGCAATGCGAAGATAAAGCGGAATATCAAGTGCATTATGGTGGGTCAGAAATGGCTTGGCAGTTGCCCCTCCTGCAAGGGTATGCATCATTGGGGTCTCAACTTCAAGAAAATCAGCATCGATAAGGGTCTGGCGAATACTTTGAATAATTTTTGAGCGAACTTTAAATCGCTTTTGAGTGTCTTTGTTTACCATTAAATCGAGGTAGCGCATTCGATAGCAGGCCTCTTTGTCGGTTAGGCCGTGATATTTGTCTGGTAGAGGGTGTAATGATTTTGTAAGAAGCTTGACGTGGTTGGAGTAAATTGATAATTCGCCTTTTTGGGTCTTGAATATATGACCTGTCACAAAGATAATATCACCAAGGTCCCATGTTTTACTCTGATCAAATTCCTCTTCAGGCAAATCTTGCTTTCTTAAGTAGATCTGTAGTCTTCCGGTGTAATCTTGAATATGAATAAATGCAGCTTTCCCCATTTGGCGATATTGCATGATTCTCCCAGCCAAATGATAAGTTGTGTTTTGCGCCTCGAGTGCGGTTTTATCTAATTCATTATAGCGTTCAAAAAGTGCTGATATGGTTGTGTTTGGCTTATCACCATTCGGGTAGGCATTACCATTTTGACGAAGTTGCTTAAGTTTTTCTCTTCTAACAGCAGATTGGTCTTTTACGTTGATTTCATTCATTTGGAATCTCCCTTTGCAGTCATTGCGTGTAAACTTGCTTCAATAAATGGCATTAGATCACCATTAAGCACACCTTGAGTGTTTCTTGTCTCAAGGCCTGTTCGTAAATCTTTAATACGGGACTGGTCCAGCGTATAGGACCGAATTTGTTGTCCCCAGGTAATATTATCCTTTCCTTGCTCCAGCTCTTTTTGGACTGCCATTTTTTCATCCAGAGCAACTTGGTATAAACGTGAACGCAGCATATTCATTGCTTGTGCTTTGTTTTGATGTTGTGACCGTTCATTTTGACACTGAGTAACGATTCCTGTTGGAACATGAGTGATCCTAACAGCAGAATCAGTGGTATTAACATGCTGCCCACCTGCACCACTGGCCCGGTAGGTATCTATTCTTATGTCACTTGGGGAGATGGAAATTTCGATATTCTCGTCGACTTCGGGTGAAATAAATACAGAGGCAAAAGAGGTGTGCCGACGGTTTCCAGAGTCAAAAGGTGATTTTCTTACCAAACGATGCACGCCAGACTCGGTTTTTAGATAGCCAAATGCATAAAGTCCTTTAACGTGTAACGTTGCATTTTTTATGCCTGCAACCTCTCCAGGAGTGGTTGATGTGATACTGCACTCTAAATCTGGATGGCTATCACAAAACTTTTGATACATTCTAAGTAGCATTTCTGCCCAATCCTGTGCTTCGGTTCCTCCCGAGCCAGATTGTATATCTATATATGCATTCAGTCGATCCTCTTCTTCCGTAAACAGGGCATTGAGCTCAAATTGGGTAATTATTTTTTGATTGGACCGCAGCTCTTCTTTTAGCTCAGCAAGAGAGCTCTGATCACTTGCATCTGCAATCGTGATTAATTCGTCAAGGTCAGATAGGGATAATTCGATGCTTTCAATGGCAAGGATTTGCCTTTCAAGAATTGCTTTGGTCTTACCTATTGATTCTAATAATGCGTGATTTGACCAATTATTGCTGTCTTCCAGCTCAAGGTTAAGCTTTTTCAGCTCACTGCGCATGCCCTCAAGGTCAAAGAAACCTCCTGAGCTTTTGCCATCTGCCGGCAAGCTCATTTTGCAGAGATTCTAATTCATCTAGTTCAATCATAGTCTATTCTTAAAGCTCATGGGTCGTGTGCGGCTCGAACGCACGACCAGCGGATTAAAAGTCCGATGCTCTACCAGCTGAGCTAACGACCCATTTGATGTGAATATACAAATTTTTCTTCGATAGTGCAAGCTTTTAGCGCTGTATCACATAATATAAATTCAAAAAATTATTCTATGCTATAATCATCTTCAAAGGGAGTTGCTATGCGACATATTTTGTCAGTATTATTATTTCTATTTTCGTACACATGGGCGCAAACAGATGTGTATGTTATTCAATTAGATCAGGCCATAGCTGTTGCGAGCGAAGAGTGGATTGATGCAGGGATTGAAGAAGCAAAAGCGTTGGATGCTAAATTAATTATTGTTGAGCTAGATACTCCTGGCGGATTCCCAGGAAGTACCCGCGCAATTATTGCAAGTATGCAGCAGTCGCCAATCCCTGTTGCTGTTTTGGTTACCCCGCAAGGTGCTCAGGCGGCCAGTGCAGGAACATTTATTGTATATGGAGCAGATATTGCTGCAATGTCACCGATGACTACCATCGGCGCAGCTACCCCCATTAGTTTGATGGGTGGTCCCTCGCAGGATAAGGACAAAAAGCAAGACGGTGATAAAGAAGAGCCGCCAAAGGAAGACAAGGCGCCTCAGCCAGATGCCAGGATGAAAAAAGTGATGAATGATATTCTTGCCTTTGCGCGTTCATTGGCAAAGTCACAAGGGCGCTCTGAGGAATTTATAGTAAAAGCAGTCACTGAGGCAAAAAGTATTAGTGCAGATGAGGCGCTAGCGCAAGGTGTTATTGAGTATGTTGCAAAAGATAGAACGGATCTTATTAATCAGCTCAATAGTAAGGAAGCAAAGGTGAGAGGGAATAACGTCTCTTTCAATCTAGATGGGGCAAAGACGAAGATATTTGAGCCATCACTGCGCTTACGGGTTCTGACTGTGATCAGTGACCCAACGGTTACCTATCTGCTTCTTATAGGCGGTATTTATGGGGTATTATTTGAACTGTACAGCCCCGGTGCACTGTTTCCTGGTATACTTGGCTTTTTATGTCTTATCCTAGCAGGCTACTCACTGCATCTATTGCCATTTAATTTCGCTGGGGTATTATTAATAGTACTTGGGAGTATTTTAATGATTGCCGAGTTGATGGTGCCAAGCTTTGGGATCCTTGGTTTTGGCGCACTAATTGCGTTTTTCTTAGGCGCAGTTTTCTTGTTTGATAGCGGAGGCTGGGTTGTGGGACTTTCTTTTGCAACAATTGGTATCGTTGTCGCATTGCTAACGGTCACTTTCCTGATTTTAGGCAGAATGGCCATTAAGGCTCATCGTCGCACGCCATTTGCGGGCTCAGAGGAGCTTGTTGGAACAAGGGCAATGTGTACCAAAGCAATATCTAATTATGGAGAGATCCGTGTCAACGGAGAACGCTGGACGGCTTTTAGTAACGAGAAAATTACAAAAGGCCAGATGGTTGAGATTGAGAGTGTCAAAGGGTTGACCTGTCATGTGCGATTAAGTGAAGATCAAGAGGGAGAGAAAAGTGGCTAATTCAGATGTCAGTGTATTTTTAACATTTTTAACTATTGCCGTATTAGTATTGTTTTTAAAAGTCAGTATTAATATTATTCCAGAATATCAGCGATCTGTTGTATTTTTTCTTGGGCGATTTTGGAAAGTAAAGGGCCCGGGTCTTGTGATTATTGTCCCGATTATTCAGACGATGTTTCGAATTGATATGAGAACACGTGTTCTAGATGTGCCATCACAAGATATTATCTCCAAGGACAATGTCTCAGTGAGAGTAAACGGAGTGGTTTACATGCGAGTAGTCAGGCCTGATATGGCACTGATCCAAGTAGAGAACTTTGTCAATGCGACGGCGCAGCTTGCTCAAACTACTTTGCGATCTATTTTAGGTGCGCATGAGCTGGATGAAATGCTTAGTAAGCGCGAACAGCTTAACTCCAAGCTAAGAGAGATTTTAGACGAGGAAACAGATGGCTGGGGAATCAAAGTGACTCAGGTAGAAATCAAAGATATTGATTTAAATGAGACCATGGTGAAAGCGATGGCAAAGCAAGCTGAAGCTGAAAGAGAAAGACGCGCCAGGGTGATTACTGCTGAGGGTGAATTGCAGGCGTCTTACAAAATTAAAGAGGCTTCAGATGTGTTATCAAGCAGTGCAACAGGTATGCACCTTCGAAACTTGCAAACACTTAACACCATTGCAAATGAGAAAAGCAACACGATTATCTTTCCATTGCCAACAGAGCTTGCAAATTTGCTTAGCTCTGCAATTCCGAATGATAGTAATAAGAAGAAGGGCAGCGATTAATTCTTGGACTCACTTGAATATTGGGTTGCAATCGCATCTGGGTACTGGATCTTTAAAGTAGCAAGCAGTCTTTCGGCTTGCGCAGCATCTCCAGTCTCTTTTGCGATTTCTGCCAGTTTGAATAATGAATCAGGCGCCCGGCTATGGTCCGGGTGACTATTGATGACTGATTTGAAAAACTGACTGGCCGCATTAAAGTCTTTTTCTTGATAGGCAAGTTCACCTTGCCAAAACTCAATCTCTGCGGGATCATGACCATTTGGCTTTTGAGCTAACTCTTTTAATACACTTCGGGCTTCTTTATTTTGTTGTTGTGCTATTAACCCATAGACTTTACGCATGCTAGGGCCTTGGTCTAAGTTAGTCAGTTGCGCTGTAGGGTTTGATTCGCTAACATTTTGTGAGGGTTTTTGAAGAAAATCAATCTGGCGATTGAGGGTGGTGATTTCATTTTTAAGTTGATCAAGTTTAGCAAGTAAGTTCATATCGTTTAGCGTTTGCACGTTTCTCTCAAGCGCAGTGACACGATTTTCGAGACTGGGAATGGCGTCATCTTGTGAATCTGCAGTTATAAGTTCTGCGTGTGCCAGCTGAAATGCTAGCGCTGACACAATGATATATTTAGATTTCCTCTTCATTAGTTTCCTCCACAAGATTAATTTCAACAAATCGATTATTAAATAGAATACTTCCAGGTGCTTGAGAGCGACTGGTTCCATAGCCTTTGGTGTCTATTTTCCCTGGTGATATATTGATGATTTTCAAATGTTCTTTAACCGCTTCAGCTCTTTGGTAGCTAAGTATGTAGTTATATTGAGACGAGCCACCATTTTCTGAGTGTCCAATTAACCGAATCATTTGGCCGTGATAATTTTTCCCAATAAATTGCGTGATGGCCTTTTTATGCTCAGGCGTCAAGTTACTTTGGTGTTTATCAAATTGGACATGGATTGAGCGGGTATCTGTAATATGCTTTGCATGGCTGGAGGGGATATCGCCGAACTGTGTCCCACAGCCAGTCACAACAAAACTTAGCAGTAAAGCAATTATGTAGGCCATGATTCAGGTACCCATGTTGGAAAATTAAACTGGCCATCTTGCGCAATAAGACGGATGTGAGTTTGTCCAGCGGTATCAATCAGTCCGATAACATTTCTTCGGCCTTGGCGCTCGGAGAATAATATCCAGGATCCATCCTCGGAAATCCTTGGATCTTGCAGAAATAATGAGCCGCATATTTTCTGTGATTTTTTACCTTGGTTAAAATGATGAACCATGAGCTGGTATTCATCAGCCACCCTTGCAAGATATGTCATAACAGACCCATCACGGGAAATACTGGGCGCTTCATTGCCCTCACCTTGATAGGTAATCCGCTCAAGCAGTTTTTTCCCAAGTTGATAGCGGTATATTTGAGGGCTGCCACTTCGTGAGGAGGTGAGGTAAAGATAATCATCTTGTGGCCAAATTGGGTCACAATCAAGAGACCACCCAGGCATTACTTGCTGTGTTTTCCCGCTTAAAGAGTCATAGCTGATAATTGCTGGGTTGCTTACTAAATAATTGACCATCAACAGGAACCGACTATTGGGTGACCAGCTGGATGCCAAGACAATATCTGCCTGCTCAGAGATTTTCTCCCAATCACTGTTCTTTGATCGGATAAACACATTGGTGCCCTGTTCGGTGAGCTCAGTGATCGCAATCTTTTCTGAGTTCGGTGAGAATACTGGATTTAGCAGCGGATAGTTGCTTGTAAATAAGGTTTTGTCTTCGCTTCCATCGATATTGGATATTTTAAGACTATAGTGATTTTTTCCATCGATACTAACAGTTTGCACAAAAGCAATTTTTCGATCATGCCAGCCTCTGTGATGGGTAATGTACTCATGTATCGCTCTAGTGATTTTGTTCGCATAGCGATTAACAGCTAACTTGTCACTTAAGTTGGGCAGCGGCATTTTATAGGTCGGTAACTTTCCAATCTCAGGGCCATGAAACTGTACTTCGATTGAGTGAGTGCCAATAATTGAAGTATTCTCAAGCAGTGATATTGTATTTCTACAATCAGATGTCTCTGCTCGATTAACCACCCGGATCAGTCCGCTTAAGTTAAGGTTAAACTTAACGGTCGGAAGAAGAGCATCAACTAAATCTTGCGATGTATTGTTTTGCGTAAAGCAAACTTCAACCTGTTGCTCGGGTGCTGATACCAGCTCTCGGTGAAGTAATTTTGCGTAGATAGGGCTGACAATAATAAATATTGTGAGCAGCAATTTATATGGCATTAATCACCTCCAAATTTTATGCTGGTTCATTGTCAGGATAATGTCAAGTGATATTCTACGATAAGTGGGGCATGATCTGAGAAAATCGGATCTTTCTGTACATACGCATGATTGATAAAGGGTTCTAAATCCTCGCTAACAATTTGATAATCAATTCGCCAACCCACATCCCGTGCCCTTGCATTTTGGCGGTAAGTCCACCATGTATATGCCTCTTCAGTACCAATAATGTGCCGATGGGTATCAATCCAGCCAGTGGCTAATAGCTCATCCATCCACTGACGCTCCTCAGGTAAATATCCTGAGTTTTTCTCATTGGCCTTGTCATTTTTAAGATCAATAGCACGATGTGCAATATTCACATCTGCGCAAACAATCAGTGAACGAGATTTTTCTTTATAGGCCTTAAATAGATCGGTATTGATCCACTCTAGGAATTGCATTTTTAAGTCCTGACGAGCATCGCCACTGGTTCCAGACGGGAAATATACCGATGCAATACTCACCTCTTTGAAGTGCATTATCGCCATTCGCCCCTCATTATTGCACAGTTCAAAATCAAAAGTCTTCTCTGTTGACAATGGTGCGATTTTACTGAGTATTGCAACGCCACTGTAGCCAGGTTTTAAGGCGTCATTATAGATAAGATGATAACCTTCAGGGAAAGATATATCTTTCAGTTTATCTAGCTGGGCCTTGGTCTCTTGAATGCAAAGGACGTCAATTGAGGAATTTTCAAACCAAGCCCAAAAGCCTTTCCTAATAGCAGAACGAATACCATTTGCGTTAAATGTACAGATTTTCATCGCTTTGTAGTTGAAAGACTGCTCGCCGCGAAATCGGTTATTCTTTTAACTTGATGGGGGAGAATATTCCTTGCTGCCAGGAAAAAGTCAAAAGCACGCGTGTAATCAGGATTACTGTCATCATATTCTACTTGATTTTTTGCATCGAAAAAGGTCCGAGTATGAGCTGATCTCGGGTCGCTAGATCCGCTAGGGTCAGAAATTATTGATAGCTTCTTGCTCAGGTGAGTGTTTTTAAAATGTGAGAAAATAAGATTATAGAAGGGTGATATTCTATCGTTAGTATCGATGTAGACATTGAGTGATATCTCTGGCAATTTGCTGGCACTTTCAATCACACTTTCTGTTTTTCCCTTAAGCAAATCACTGATACCAGGTGACTGGTAGATATAAATAGGAAGCTTTTCAAGGTTCCCTATATTAGTTAAATCCTTGTTGTTTATTTCTTCAATGATAAAACAAGCTATCGTCTGAGCAAATGATCCGCCAAGGCTATGACCACATAATATCAGACTTTTGTCGGATAATAATTTATCAATCTTCCTCAGTAACATATCTTTGACAGCTAACATTCCTATGTGACCTGGTCCATTGGGATCAAAATCGTGCAATATGCTCTCATCAGCCATTGTTCCGCGGCATGAAATAACAATTTCGTCATTTGTTTCAATTGCAAATATATAAATGCCTGCCTCGGCGACAAGTGTATGCAGTTTATATTCTTTAATTATCTGAAGGTGTGACTTTGCTGTAACGTTTAATGTTGCATCAATTTCTTTCAGATAAAGCTCGTATGCAAGGCGAGCAAATTTTTCTATATTTTTACTATCAAGACTCATGATCATCTCCGCATTTTGGTTATAATGCCATATAATTATGCATTTATCTACAAAGCCACCATACAGCTAAACGCAGGATTGTTAATCTCACATCCAGAAATCAATCAATGATTAATTCGCACATTTTCAGAAAGAGCTACAATAATATCAACATTATATCTTAAGTTGTGTTCAATCTAGAGGGCGAAGGAATCAAGGGTGAAATCAAAAAAGGATTAAGGTCTGCCAGCATGCGTTGAGGCAAGATGAGGGCGTTGAGGTTCTACCCTGCATAACTTGTATAACCAGCTATAATTGTATAAATATGTTCTGATTTTATGAGTGAATCTAAAAAAACAGCAGATAGAAGTGAGTTAACGGCAAATTTTCTGGATTTAACAGGTGCTGCTTTCTCTTCATTTGGAGCAACTATTCGAGCAATTTCGCATGTGGCAGGGTTTTTTCCTCCACTTGCGTTACTCCTTGAAGGGATAGCCAACATAACAGAAAGTGCAAGTAAAGATAATTCTGAGCTGTCTGACATGGAGCGTGGTGCCCAAATACTTGTTGGGTCTGTGACAATTATTGCTGCATCATTAAGTTTTGCTGCATTATTTGTTGCAGCTTTATCTCCCGCGGCGCCTGCTATATTTGTTGTGGCCGCTGCGATGCTGACTGTTGGAACTCTGTATGAGCTCTACCTGAAATATAATTCGGAAGATTTTAAGAAGTTAGAGGCCCAAAAAATTGATTTACAGACATCATTTGATGCATTAGGAGAGTTTGAGAATAAGGAGATGTTCGAAGAGCTATTCTCCCCCAGTGCTAGATTTAGTGATCATGATGAGGATTTATTTGAATCAAAGTTTGGTGATGACCCCAACTTAAGGACATATTTTGAAAAAAGACAAGCATGGAAAAAGAATGAGGCAGCCTATAACAAGCACGACAAAGAGATAAGGCAGCTATCACTAAAAGCACTTTATCAGTCTTTGTTTCTTGCCGTTTTGACTTTGTCCATGATTGCTGTAGCTATCAATCCTTTTACTGCACCAATTCTCCTGGTGGTGGTAGGCGTGTATGTAGCGTATAGAACTGGCTTGATAAACAAAGTATCTAATTTTATCTTTGGTCAAACTGATCAGCAAAAGTATAATGTGGCACATTTAACCGTCGAGGAAAAAAACAATTTTGATTACCTCAGAGAAAATGGCTTGGATCATGAGGAAAGTTTTGTCAAAGCAGTCGATATGGTCAAGACAGGCCTAGGTGAGGAACACCGGGAGGACTATCTTGCCGCAAATAAAGCCCATGGGCATGCTAATGCTCTTGCTCTTGCAAAGCATCAGCTTAATAGTGATGAACTGGATTCATTGAGCGATTTACGAAATGCTAATGTTGAGGGGTATATTGACGCGCGTGATCATGGCTTTAATCATGATGATTCTGTTGAGTATGCAGGCTATGGAGATGATAAGCATTTGGATATAAAGAGTATGCATCCTGAGTTAGACTATGATGAAGTTAAGTCAGTACATGAACTAACTTCCGAAGCTAGAATGGTTTATGATAAGTCAAAAGACTTCCCTCACGAGCAAAGAATGTCTTTAACTAAACTTACAGATCAGCAGCTTAGTAAGTTTAAAACAAATTACAATCAAAAGAGTGATTTTGACACAGTATACAAAGAAAGTGCTGGCCCTCAGATATAGCGGCTATTAACCGGGTCTTGGGGTAGAAGAGGGGGTAGAGGGGCCAAAGTTCGTCATCTTATTTTCCGCAGCGGTGTTTCCCTCCTTCTTGTTAGTTGGTGGTTCAGCTTTTTTCATTTTACCTGCAACTGTTACCGTTAGGGTCTCAGGGACTTTTTTATTTTTCGATGACTCTGTATCATTCATATAGTGTGGTGTGGACCCAATTGGTTTTTGTGACGCAGCTACTGCAGGAATCGTATCAACTAGCGGCGCTGTTTCGTGCTCTGCGTTCACATTTTGCTGTTTTTTGTCTACTGTGTACTCCGCTGCTGCTGGCCCCGCTGTAATTGTTAGCTGGGCGTTATCAGCTCCCGGAGCTTCTTCGTGGGTATCGCTGTTTTTAGGTGCAGGTGTAGGCTTATCCGCTGAAATTTCAAGTTTTCTCTGTGTTTGATTTTCTGTGTTTTCATTTGCGGGGCCTTCTGCTTGTTGCTCTGCTTTTTGCTCTGCTTTTTGCTCTGCTTGTTGCTCTGTCTTCATGTAAGAAGTTAGATTTGCTTTAAATTTATTCTTTGCGGCCTCGCTATTACCACAACACATTTCGGCAAAATCATTTATTGTTGCATCTTTTTTGTCGGCTCCGGCTCTCTTTACTAAACTAGAGATACCTTTAAATATTTTATTGACTGTCAATGAGTGGTCTTTTGCTTTTTCAACTTTGGCTTGCTCTTTTAGGTTAAGGTTTTGGGTTTCGGGCTTTTCTTGACCGACGGTTTCCTGTGCACCATCATTGGCTTGTTGTTTGACATTGATATCATATATTTGAAAATCTCCTCCCACGGCATTACTGACAGCCCCCCTTAACAGAGCTGTCCGGTTCATTGATACTTTATTAGAAGCGATACCATTATCTCTTTCCTTGGTATATATTGTTTGATATTTTTCAAAGTAACTCTCGGTCGCAGCTTCATCTGTAAGTGCAACATCAAGTAATACTCCTGCAGTATTATTTGTGCTATGTTGCCTAAGTGCAAGATTTGTTTCGGAGTCATATTTCTTTTGCCCTTTCACCGTCAGGTTCTTGCGTTTCGCTTCAAATAATTGGTGATTATCTGTGCCTTTTAGTAGTGTTTGTTTTGGTGCTATAGCTTTTTCGTCGGTGAAACGATCGTCAAATGCCTTATCAAACGTCTTCTTGACTGTTATTTCAGCTTTTGCTGCTTTTATTGCATCCTGAGGATCCATTGCAGTATTCGCATTTAGCAGCTCATTGGCTTTAACGTCAATTTCTTTTGCTCTGTCATTTGCGATTTCGCTGTAAAGTTCAACTTTCTTGTCTTCTTTTGTGGGTCTTCCTGTTCTTGCAAATTTATGAGTTTTAACATCAATTTGGCTGCCATCTTTCAACGCGCTAAGAGCTGCGCCTTTCATAAAATCAAACCCGCTGCTAAATCGTCCGGACGTATAGTCTCTGTTGCTTGCTCTTATGACAATAGTCTCTCTGCTAATTTTTCCTTCCTCGTCTTTTGTTGGATTATTCGGAAATTCTTCGAGATACTTGTTCATTGCTTTTCTACCAGCTATACCATCACTTCTTCTCGATCTTATTGCTCTTAGTTGGGTTTGTTGGTTATCAAGAGGGATTGAGAACCCCTCCTCGTTGATTTTTTCATCTGTATCGGCCTTTATTTTGCTTACTGCATCTTCATAATTTTTTAAGACTTCTTTTATTTGCTGACGAGAATTGGCGTTAATATCTTTTAAACTTTCTTGTGCATCTTGTTGTCCTCTTATTTCATTGAGGAGAGGGGGAACGACGACCTCAAAAGCAACCTGGTCTGCGATTGCTCCTCTTAGTCCTGAGTATATCTGTTTATCTTTGGCGACTTTTATTTTTTCATTGTTATAAGTTTCATTAAATGCTTGTTGATAGGCTATTTTAATTTTATCCTCTCCAGGATACTCCTTTATTTTATCCTTTGCTTTCCTTTTAAAATTTGCTCTTGTCGCGGGATCTGCTTGATTATAAAATGCCTTGATTTCAGGGTCCACGTCATCCATGAATTTTATGCCACCAGATAGCTTTCCTGCCGCGAATTTAACATTTCGTTGAATGTCAACTAGTGTCTGTGTTCCCTTAGTGATACCTTTTGAAGTGTAGTCTGTAGTAGCGGTGACTATTCTTGCCCAATTTTCTTGTAGCCCCATATTATTTTCTCTTTATTTTATGTAATTATAGTATAAAATTATGATAATAATTGGGTGATATTATTTACTTGCTATTTATGATTTCATGAACGTTTCTATCAGTAGAGTGATTTCTTAGATAGCGTTTAAATCGATTTTTTGTGACGACGGAGGTCACGCGACTCATTTTCTCCTCTATTTCAAGGGCGCTTCTGGCAATACGCTTTAAGCCTCTTCTGCCAAGACCAAACGAACCAAAACGACCCTCTTCGACACACTCCTTTGGTACAAGTAAAACAAAATCACACAAGATCTTAAGGACAAGCCATGGCAAAATATAGACCCACGATACTGGATTGGTATTTATAGAGTCCCAGCATGTTTTTTGATAATTAGACATATTCTCAAATTGCTTGAGATACACATTGCCCCATTTTTCGTACCATTTCTCAAGGATCCTCGCCTTTAAAGTACCACCTTCTTTGTAAAGCTCTACACGAGATTTGAGATTGATTAAACTTTCTTGCAAATCTCGGGATTTGTCATCATTGCTCTCAAGAATTTCAGATAATAAATCACTATTTTTTTTGATCATACGAAGCATTGTGGTGATTGCATTGTGGCCTTTGTATGCAAAAAATGAAAAATTATTACGATCCATTCGAGCAACGCGTTTTTTAAGTTCATGGTACGTTTCAATAATGACACTTACCCTGTCGTTTGGATCAATATTTAATTTACTTTTACTGTGATTTTCCTTCACATGCTGCATGGTGGATAAGATAGTATACTGGTCTTGCATAACACGATTGTTAAATGAAGTAGGGCTTTCGCCATGAAATTGGTTTTTAATAATCGGCGCATTACCACCTACATAGAAAGAACTCTCCATAAAGCCTATCCAATAATTGTCATTACTGTGGCTGTCAAAATAATTAGCAGTTACATAGTAGCTTAAAAGCCGAAATGGAATAAATCCAAGTACAACGTTTGGGTAATTAGGCAGGGTTAGTCGGCGACCCTCATAAATCGCATGCGTGGACTGGTGGCGGTAAAAATCAGCTGCATCGGCAACACCGCGAGAGTATGAAAACTTTAAATTCTTGTGTTTTATTCCTCCCAGCCTGAAAGAATTGCGTTCGATCGGTGGATAGGATTTATGAAAATTTGTAATGAGTTGGTCGTCTTTTAATCGTTGGGGGTTAGGATTATTATGGGCTGCAGACTGATCAAATATTCTGACAGATTCGGCCAGATGTTTATTTCTTTTTTGTATTAGTTGTGAAATATATGCGGTGACATCATTTGCTTCGCCTTTAAAGAAATCAGAGATGATTTTATGTGCAGATGTAGTTGCAGTATCATCAGCATGAGGGGTTTCAGGACTGTTGGCGAGCTCTGAATAGTAGGTCTTGGCAGCGTTTATTTTATTGTCAGCATCATCTACGGTTGCGTTTGCATGCATGATACTTGATAGAATCTCACTTGATATGATCTGTCCTTCATTAGCATTGAGCTGGAATTGGGTCTGGACAATCTTTTTGACTCTGTAGCTGCTTTTACGGCCTGTTTCTGGATTATTACGCATATTTTTCAACCTTATTTACTAAAAACTAACACGAATCATTGCTTTTTACAATGTCTTATGGTATGAATATGACCGTGCCTAAATGAGTAGGCAATCCATATTGTTTAAATTTAACAAAAGTGAATAAACATGGCGAAGCAGCGAACATATTTTGCAAAGTTAGCAGGACAGAAACAGTGGTTTTTGTTAGATGCGAAAGGTAAAACTTTAGGAAGGATTGCAACACAAATTGCAACGGTTCTTCAAGGAAAACACAAGCCCACCTATACTCCTCACATCGATACAGGTGATTTTGTTGTTGTAATTAATTGCTCAGAGATGGTTTGTACCTCTACTGATAAGACATACTACTGGCATACAGGTTATCCAGGTGGTATCCGTTCTGAAGGCATTGGTGAGCGAATGAGTAGAAAGCCTGACCAGGTCTTAATTGGTGCAGTTAAAAGAATGCTTCCAAAGGGTCCCCTTGGTCGAGATATGCTAAGTAAACTCAAGGCATTTCAGGGTGATTCACACCGTCATGAAGCACAAATGCCAAGTAATATTGAAGAAACAGAATTCTGGGAAAAGTGATGACAATTAAAGTTAATGATAAACACGTTCATGCAATAGGGCGAAGAAAAAGATCTACTGCCAGGGTTTTCTTACAACCTGGCTCAGGAAAAATCCTTGTTAACCGATCACAGCTAAATGAATATTTCTCAGATCCTGTCAAGGCTGAGCAAAGAATGCTGGATCCTCTCAAAGCGCTAGCACTTGATGGTCAGTTTGACGTGATTGCAACCACCAGCGGTGGAGGTATTACCGGACAGGTTGATGCCATTCGACTAGCAATCGCTCGTGCAATCGTTCTACTAGAAGAGCGTGAGAAAGGTGCAAGAGGTGAGCAAGAGGAAGAAGGTGAGACAACTCATCCATGGCACAAGACATTACGACAGTCAGGAATGCTAACTCGTGATTCCCGTGTCGTACTTAGGAAGCTCGTTGGTCGCAAGAAAGCGCGTAAGAAAGAACAATACTCTAAACGTTAATCCCAACTTAAAGGAGTCATTATGGCGCTTGTGCGAAGATCTTCTATGTTGCTATACAGTCACCCTGATGATATTGACTCACATCGGGTTCGTATTGTTCTTGCTGAGAAGGCAATCAGTGTAGAAATTATCAATATCGATCCTAACGATCCTCCAAGTGACTTTTTGGAGATCAATCCTTACGGAACTTTACCAACACTGGTTGATCGTGATTTAGTGATTAATCAGAGCAACGTGATTATGGAATACCTTGATGAGAGATTCCCGCACCCACCGTTGCTGCCGGTTTATCCAATTAACCGAGCAAAGCTCAGATTAATGGTTCATCGCATAGAGTCAGATTGGTATGATCAAGTTAAAAATATTGTTGCTGGTAAATCAGTAGAACAGTCAAGAAGTAACCTTATACTTTTAATTCGACGTATTATTCCCATACTATCTGATTATGATTATTTTATGAGTGAAGAGTTCTCAATGCTGGACGCTGTTTTGGCACCACTGTTATGGCGTGCTCCTCTTTATGGCGTGGATCTGGCGGAGATATCTCCGGTTGTACAACAGTATGCAATGCGAATTTTTTCAAGAAACTGCTTTGAAGTATCCCTTACTCGTAAGGAGATGACGATTAGAGAGGGAATGTTTGATGACGTCAATTAATCCATACCTTATTAGGGCTTGGTTTGAATGGATGGAAGATCATGGTTTATCAGCTCACCTTGTGGTTGCTACTGACGTTGATGATGTTGAAGTTCCCACTGAATTTATAAAAGATGACCAGATTGTGCTATGCATTGATTCGCAGGCGGTGGATGATCTTGAATTAGGTAATCAACAAATCAGTTTTTTAGCAAGCTTTAATACCCAGCTACGACGATGTGTTTTCCCAATTCATGCAGTGCGTGCGATATATGATCTTGATTCAGGTAATGGCACCATGATGCCAGTGATTGAAGCCCCTGAGGTTGAGATGAGTGATGCAGATGGTGGTAATGGTGGCGCCTCTGTAGGCAAAACCCATATGAAAATTATAAAATAGTTTTTGGTTTCACTAATACTTCTTGTGCAAACGCATCAGATTGCTTTGCATTTTCAATGATTGTCATCACACTACGATAACCCTGAACAAACGGTTGTGTACTAATCTGTGTCCAGGTTAATGCACGTGTTGATTCTACCCCATCAATTTGAATCCATTTCACTTGCCTTTTGGGATTTTTCTTTAATGCTTGGTAACATCTTTCACTGGGTGCGCCACCAAAGGTAATTATAGTAAGAGGGCGATCCCCAAATTTTTCAATACTGGATTCAATATCATCAGGATGAGTAATGTGAGCTTGGCGGTTTCCGTCATGTAGGCTATTAATAAAGTCATCATGGTCTTTATCAGCAATCGCATATGATGAAATCAGTAAGTTATCAAAATCCTCATCCCGTAGATGCTCTCGTATCATTGCGCGTAGTAATGTCAAATTCACTCCGACATAATTTTTTAATTTAAGGTCACGGTAGTATTTAAGACCGGTTGAGCTGATAACCAAAGGATATTGATTAACGTTTGCTTGCTTAAGAAGCGTCGATAACTGCTGGACATTAGGAACATTGATTGATATCCCAAGTGGTTTTGAACTCATGGCTTTTAGCATTTTTTTTGCTTGTCCGATCGGATCATTACTGCGTGTATAGGAAATTTTACAATCAATTTTGTGAAGATCGCACGCCCGTTTAATCCCTTGTGTATATTTAATCCAGTAAGGGTTCTTCTCATTACCGCTAATTATAAACCATGCATCCGCAGCGAATAGCTGTGCTGAGAATAAAATAAGGTATAAAAAAGGTCGCATTAATATCTCCTGGGTAGAGATCTTGCCACAATTTGCATATAATGTCTAGATTTCATGCAAGTGGCAGAAAAAACATCCATTAGGCTTAGGGGTTTATTAAGTGCTTTATCGTAAAACGGGACCGGATATTATCAGTGCTGATAAAATCACGCAAGCTTTCTGGTACCCCGGTGCCCAGCATGGTGGTCCATTAGCCGCTTTAGTGGTACATCTTGTAGAGCAAGTTGCAAACCCAGTAACAATGCAGATCGTTCGTTTATATATGACATTGATTCGTCCTGTTAGTGTTGGCGATATGCGCTGGGAATTATCTGTAATCAAACAAGGTCGAATGATTCAAGAGATTCAGATTATTTTCACACAAAATCACAAACCAGTATTAAGGGCAACGACACTGAGCTACAGAGTGGCTGATGTGAAAGTAGATTGTGATGCAATGTCACTGCCAGCACAGCTGGCGGATAAGGGTGGAGATTCGATAACATGGCCAGAGCAGCCAGAGATACATTTTGCTAAAGATGCGGTAAATATTTCAGTTGTTAAAGGCGCGCCACTGAGGCATCATGGCGAGGGTGCTATGTGG
>MDSV01209178.1_pt1 | contig 32393 bp, 30 predicted proteins | sample 810851 | NCBI WGS metagenome assembly MDSV01 (sample SAMN05326640, study PRJNA326480) | marine metagenome | isolation source: seawater | place: Atlantic Ocean: North East | collected 2012 | reverse complement strand
TGTCTTAAGACAAAGTACCATCGGCGCAGAAAGGCTTGACTTCCGAGTTCGGAATGGGATCGGGTATTACCCTTTCGCAATAATCACCAGGCACGATTGATATATATACTGAAATTTGAAATGTCAATTAATTAAACTTATTAAATAAATATACTATCTATTTTTTTATTACATTTTTTTGCAAATAATCATTAATGGTATTTGATAAACCAACCTGAAGGTTTGTCTTATATTTCCAACCATACTTGCTTGCTAGAGATGTGTCTAATAATTTCCTTAAAGTTCCATCTAAGTGTTTTTTTTCATGAATAATTTTCAATTTAACACCCAAATGTTTCATTATATATTTAGTGTAATCCAGAATACTTTTTTCAATTCCTGTTCCAATGTTTATTAGAGAGTCTTTTGTTTTTATTCTTAAAAAGTGAATACATGCGTCAGCTATATCATCACAATATATTAATTCTCTCTGCGCTTTTCCACTTCCTAAAATTTTAATATAATCCTTATTATCTCTAAGTGCTTCTATAATTTTTTTTATTAAAGCGGGAAAAAAATGAGATGAATTAACATCATAATTATCATTAATGCCATATGCGTTACATGGCATTAAACACTTATAATTTAAATTATATTGAAAATTATAGCTTTCACAAAGTTTCAAACCTGCAATTTTTGCAATAGCATAAGCATCGTTTGTTTTTTCAAGATAATTTGATAAAAGATATTTTTCTTTTATTGGTTGTTTTGAATATTTTGGATAAATGCAGCTAGAACCTAAAAAAATTAAATTTTTTACTCCACTTTTGTAACTTCCATGAATTACGTTATTTTGTATTGATAAATTTTCAAAAATAAATTCAGCTTTAAAGTTATTATTTGCTTCAATGCCTCCAACTCTTGCTGCAGCTAATATTACTGCATCTGCCTTAATATAATTTAAGTAATTATAAACATTGGCTTGATTAGTTAAATCTAACTGCTTTCTGTTTCTTAAATATATTTTTTTATATTTTAAATTTCTAAGTTTCCTTACTACAGCCGATCCAATCATGCCATTATGACCGGCTACAAATATTCTTGAATTTTTATTTATCATTTTTAAGAATATTTATTTCGTAATTTATCATATCCTTAATTAAAGAATGAATATTATGCTTTGGTTTCCAATTTAATTCTCTTCTTGCCTTAGTATAATCCCCTTTTAATGTGTCGACTTCTGCTGGTCTGAAATATTTTTTACTGCATTCGATTATACAGTTATTATTTTGGTCAAAACCTTTTTCGTTAATACCTTTACCTTTCCATGTGATGCGAATTTTAAGCTGTTTAGAAACCATATTTATAAACTGTTTAATCGTATACTGTTTTCCAGTGCAAATTACAAAATCATCAGCTTTTTTATTTTGTAATATTTTCCACATTGCTTGAACATAATCGCTAGCATGACCCCAATCTCTTTTTGCATAAAGATTTCCCATAAATAGTTTTTTCTGTTTTTTTAATTTTATTTTGCATAAAGCGTTTACAACTTTCTTAGTTACAAATGTTTCCCCTCTTAAAGGACTTTCATGATTAAATAGTATTCCATTACACGCAAAAATTTTATATGCTTCTCGATAATTTACAGTTATCCAATGAGAAAATAATTTGGCTACCCCATATGGACTTCTTGGATAAAAAGGTGTTTTTTCGGTTTGAGGTGTTTCAAAAACCTTGCCAAACATTTCGGAACTTCCAGCTTGATAAAACTTAATTTTTTTGTTTGTTTTAACTATTCCCTCTAAAATTCTTAATGTGCCTAGTGCATCAGCATTTGTTGTATACTCTGGTATTTCAAAAGAAACTGCAACGTGAGACTGAGCTGCAAGATTGTATATTTCGTCAGGTTTTATTTTTCTTATTAAATTAAAAATTGATATCGAGTCTGTTATATCTCCATAATGTAAAAAAAAATTATTTTTTCTCACTAAAGGATCGCTGTAAATATCATCTATTCTATATGTATTTATTGTTGAGTTTCTTCTTTTTACACCATGCACAATATAATTTTTACTTAAAAGAAACTTTGAGAGATATGCCCCATCTTGACCTGTAACTCCAAATATTAAAGCAATTTTTTTCACACTATTAAGTTAAATATTTATTTATAAATTATTAAGTGCCTTATCATAACTTTTTTTGAATTGATATTCAAAATTCAAATAAGTTAGGAAGGCTTTTTTCTGGTTTTTTTTAATTTTTTTATATCTATCTCTATTATTTAAAATAAAATTTATTTTTTTTGCTATATCTTTTGGTTTTGAGGGATTTGCAGTTTCAAAAACATCAAAATTTTTTTTAAATCTTAAAAAATCATTATTTGAATTAACCAACATTGGGATATTTCCTAAAATATAATTGTTAAATTTTGTTGAAGTCCCTGCCATATATTTATGGCTCGTTGAGTCTTGTTTATAAAAACATAATCCAATATTAGACTTAGAAAGAATTTCATACCAAAGCTTATTTTTAATATTTTTAAAAATATATACTTGTTTTTCTAGTTTTAATTGATTTATCTTTTTTAATAATTCTATATGATAATTGTGTATTGAGCTTCCAGCAATTATTAAAATATATTTTTTATCTATATATTTAAAAGACTCTATAACTTCACTTAAATAATGAGAGGGTCCAATGCTTCCAATGTTACAAATAATTTTTTTATAATTTAATTTTTTTTTTTTAAAAAAATTATCTAAATAATTAGATTTAAGAGGTATATAATTTTTTGGGAAACAATTTTGATGTACCAAAAATTTAGATTTTTTTATTTTAGTTTTTTTTTGAAATAATTTTGCTCTTTCTTTTGAAGGAAACAACAAGTAATCCATATATTTTGTTATGAAAAATTCATATTTAGTTAAAGTTTTTTCTTTAAAAGATCTACATTTAGAAGGAATTTCAAAATCAAAATTATGATAAATAAGTTTAGTATTATTTTTGAAAACTCTTATAAAAAAAAATGAAACTAATGACCATCTGTTAAAAAATATAATATTAGTTGGTTTTATGGCAAGATGCTGAATAAAACAATAAAATGAAAAAAACAACAAATTTAAAAAATTAGGAAAAAATTTACTATAAAAAGGATAATAAATAATTTTACATTTGTTGCCAAAATTTACTTTTTCTATAATATCTTTTTTTTTTTCCGGTTTGTTTGTATATATATTTATTTGATAGTTTTCTTTTGAAAGTTTTTTTGAAAGAAAAATAAGAGTATTATAAAATTTTGGGTCACTCCAGCTTATAAAAAAAATATTTTTCATTTTTTTTTATAATAAAATATACAAGTTTTTAAAGTTAAATTTTCGCAATAAGTATTTAAAAAATTTTTTAACAATTTATTTTTTCTTAATAATATAAACTTTATTTATGATATAAAATTAATTTTTTAAATGATTAAATTAGGCATTATAGGTTTGGGAAATGTTGGACTTGCTCTTCATTTCCCAGTTTTGCTTGCAAGACAAGATATAAGTATTTCTTGGGTTAGCGATGTTAACTTAAAATACAAAAAATTAGTTCAAAATAATAAAATTAAATTCTTTGATAATTATAAAGATGCATTAAAAACAAATTCAGCTGAAATAATATTAATAACAACTCCATACAATTCTAGAAGCGAAATTATTGAAAATATAAATAATAAAGTCGTAAAAGGTATTTATTGTGAAAAACCATTTGCTTTAACTCTGAAGGAACATGAAAATTATGTTAAAAATTTTGATGAACATTCATTCACTATTGGTTATCATCGAAGATCATTGGGTACTGTTCAAACAGTAAAAAAAATAATAGATGGAAATTTATTTGGTAAATTACTTTCGGTAAACATTCAATTTGGAAGTTTACATTATAATTTTGACAACTTTAGATCTGACAAGCACATAGCTGGTGGTGGAATGCTATTTGAAGCTGGATCTCATTGGATTGATACAGTTCTTTATGCAACAAGCTCAACGGACATTATAAATTTTAAAGTTAAAAAAAATTTTGCTAATGATTTAGATATTTCAAGTTCAGGAGAATTTATTATTAAAAATGATAAATTTAATGATTTTAAATGTAAATTTGTTTTTTCAAGCTTTGAAAATTTAAATAACAAAATTGAATTTACATTTTCTAATGCAAAAATCGAATTATTTTTATTTGAAGATGGCTCCGATTTAATCTTATCAGATAATAAATTACAAAAATTTACAGTCAGTGATTTTAATTTTAGAAATTTTCCAAACGATTCTCTTTCAATTGGTACTATTTATTGGGAAAAATTTATAAATTCTTATAAAAATAAAAAAATTAATTATACCTCTCAAAAAAATTATAAACTTACAACAAAATTTATAGAAATGTTTTATGCTAAATAAAAACATATTCATATTGGGATCAACTGGGCAAGTTGGAAAAGAATTGTGTGTTAATTTAAAAAAAAATAATTCTTTAAATTTATATTGTCATGCCAGAAACTTTGTGAGTGCTCAATTTTTTATAAAAAAAAAAATTGATGTTATAATTGGAGATTTAAATGAAAACAATGTTATAGATCAAATAAGTAAAGCAGATTTAATATTTGATTTAGCAGCGCCGAGTTCTGGAAGTTTAACTGAAATCAAAAAATTTTACGAAATTAGACTTAAAATCATTTTAAATAATATGAAAAGAAACTCAATTTTTGTATTAGCAAGTACAATGAACGCATTTGGATTAAGTGATAATAGAAAAAAATTGAAAAATTATTTTTTACCTTCTTCAATTTATTCTGCCAATAAAAGATATGCAGAAAATTATTGTAAAAGTTTAGGAACGAAAAATTCAGTAAAAACTTTTGTAATAAGATTGTCTGAAATTCATGGAAGTACTCAGAGAGCTACCGAAAATTTAAAAAAATTAATTTATAACGACTATGTATTTGAAATTCCAAAAAGTCCTGCTTGGATTGCATTTGTTTCATCATTAGAAGAAGCTTTAATAAGCATAGTTAATTGTAAAGAAAATCCATCAACATATACTCTTGTTAATGATGAAATTTATTGGCTAGATTTACTTGAATATTTGGGAAAAAAAATTAATAAAAAAATAAAATATAAATATTGCACAAATAACAACAAAAACTTTTTAAATATATTTAATAATTTAATTAATAAGAATAAAGACTTTATCAGAGGAAATATTAAATTTTCAACAGAATTTGAAGAAAATTTTAAACTTAAACACAGATTAAATAAGTCAAAAAAATATTTGGAAATGCTAGAGGGGGTTAATAAATACAAAGATTTAAATAAATACATTGGTATATTGCCTGGAAAAAGATTTAAAAATATTACCAAAGATAAAGATCAAATATTTATAAACGAAAATGAAAGAGAAATTAATTTTAAATTGAAATAATTAATTATATATAATTTTTAAAATTATTTTTATTAACTATATGAACGTTGGGTAAAGGAAAAATTAAAGATCCTCCCTTTTTTATAAAATTTTTTTCTCTAGTAATAATTTCTTTTTTAAAATGCCAAGGTAGAACCAGATAATAATCCGGTAAATTTTTTTTAGCTTCCTTTTCGCTAATAATCTTTATTTTACTTCCAATTGTTTGAGCTCCAATTTTTTCTTTATTTCTCTCAACCGCTGAACTGATAAGTTTGTTATCAATGTTTAAAAATTGAAGTATAGTATTGCCTTTGGTTGAAGCTCCAAGAATAAATATTTTTTTTTCTTTCTTCTTAATTTTATAAATTAAATCTAATAATTTTTTTTTTATTTTTAGACTATTTAGATAAAATTTTCGGTAAGGTTTTTTTGAAAAAATTTTAATTTTTTTTTCATAACTAATTAATTTACTAATTTCTGAATAATTTTTCCTTTTATCAAATAAAAAGTTATTTTTATGAGTAACAAAACATCTTATGCTACCTCCATTAATTGAATTTTTTGAAACTTTAAAGATTTTTAACTTATTATTTTCTATTAAATAATTTAAAGTTGACAATGAATAATATTCTAAGTGTTCATGACATATGGTATCAAATGAATTCAATCTTAACATATCAATCATATAAGATAATTCAAATACCCAAATTCCTTTTTTTTCTAAAAAATATTTAATTGATTTGACAAAATTATTTGGATCATCAATATCATAAAACATGGCAATCGAACTTATAAAATCAAATTTTTTATTGATTTTAAATAAATTTTTTCTCTTAAGCGGAAAAAAATCTTTTATAGTATAAATTTTTTTTTTATTTATTTTATCAACTATTTGACTTGGATCAATTCCGTATTTGGATTCATTTTTTTTGTAAAAATTTAAAAGCGTTCCATCGTTACAACCAATGTCTAAAACTGATAATTTTTTTTTTTTATTAATTTTATAAAGTGATGTAACAATATTACTAAGATGATTTCTCATAGTAGAATTTATTTTAGACATATACCAATAATTTTTATAAAGGACTGATTTGTTTGTTGTATGCTGAGTTTGCAATAATCCACAAAATTTACACAGTACTAATTTTAAAGGTATTTTTTTTGTGTATGGTTCAGGAAAATTTTTTTTTTTAAATGATCCTTGAATATACTGTCTACCTAAATCAAAAACTTTGTCTAAATTTTTTGAATTACAAATTCTACATTTATTAATTTTTTTATATACTTTCATCAAATTACATAATTTAAAAATATCTATATTTTATTAATGCAATAATTGCCTCGATTCCATCTTGAAACTTAATTTTTTTTCCTTCTTTATATTGTCTACCTTTATAATTTATTGGAATTTCATAAATTCTGTAATTTAGCAAAGATACCTTTGTAGTTATCTCTGGACAAAAAGCAAAACCATTTTCTTTAAGCCCAATAGATTTAAAAAGTTCTGATTCAAATAATTTATAACATGTATGCGCATCTGTAAGCTTTTGCTTATTAATTATATTATTTATTTTAGTAAGCACGTAGTTTGCGAAAATTCTAAATTTATGACTAAAGTTTTGAGTTTTTTCTCTATTACCATGTTCTAAAACCCTAGAGCCGTATAAAACTTTTAGTTCATTTTTTTGTATGTATTCTAATAATGAAAAATAATCATTTGGATCGTATTCGAGATCTGCATCTTGTATAATAGTAAATTTTCCCTCGATATATTTTTGAGCACTTCTTATTGCAGCTCCCTTACCAAGATTTGCATCATGTAAAATTATTTTGTCTATTTTATCCTTACTTTCTAAAATAATATCTCTACTTCCATCGCTAGAATAATCATCAACTACTATTATTTGTTTTTCAAAATTTAATGCTTTAATTTTATCTATTATTTTTATTATGGTATTTTTTTCGTTGTATACTGGAATTATAATAGTAAGAAGTTTCATATGATAGAGATTTTTGTTTTCTCATTTTTGTCGGTTATTTTATTTACTCCATTTGGTTTTATTTTAACAGGAAATATTAAATATAATTTATATTTCTTTACCAAAGAATTAATTTTTGGATCAATTTTATTATCTTTCATTGCAATATTAATTAATTTTTTTTTCCCTCTAAACTTATTTGTTAACAGTATAATATTATTTATTTCAATAATAGTTTTAATAAATAAAAGAAAAAGATATATCAATTTAAAATTCTTAAAGTTTGTAATATTAATATCAATCTTAATAACATGCCTAATTACCGAAAGTAATGTTTATAGACCTGATGCTGGCTTATACCACTTGCCATTTATTGGAATATTAAATTCAGAAAAAATTACACTAGGGCTTTCAAATTTGCACTTTAGATATGGACATACGTCTATTATTCAATATCTTTCTGCAATTTACAATAATGTAATTTTAAAAGATAATGGAATAGTTTTTGCTCAAGCAATTATTGCAAGTACTGTGATAACTAATTTTTCTTATCAAATACATAAATATATTTTAAAAAAAAATTATTGTTTTCATCTTTATCTATTATTTTTTATTTTAATTTTTATATTTTATAAAATGAATAGATACAGTGAGTATGGCAATGATGCTCCTTCTCATTTTTTATTTTTCTTTTTTGTATCTGAAGTTATTTTATATTTAAATAATAAAAACTATAGTCTTGTAAATAATATTATGTTGTCATTATTTGTAATACAAAACAAAATTCTTTTATTTCCAGTGATTTTATTTAATTTTGTGGGACTTAAATCTAACAAAATAAAAAAATTATTTTTTGAGAAAAATTTTTATTTACTATCTTTTTTTTTTATAATTTGGTTAGTTAAAAATATATTAACCACTGGATGTTTAATTTACCCTATTAAAGAAACTTGTATTAAAAATTTAAAATGGACAAGTATTGAAAAAGTTGATCGTATTGCAATAGAATCTGAAGTTTGGGCAAAAGGTTACATTGATCTAGAACCTGAAATAAGATCAAAAACTAATTACGAGACTTTTTTAAATGATTTTTATTGGATTAGTGCTTGGAGTAAAAAACATTTAAAATTAATAAATGAAATTATTTTTCCTTATCTAGTTTTATGTTTATTAATTCTATTAATATTTTATTTTAAAAGTAAAAAAAATTATCAAAAAAAAAATAAAATTGAGTATTATTTAATACTTATTTCTTTCTTGACTGTCTTAATATGGTTCTTAAAAGCACCTTTATTTAGGTATGGTTATTCTACAATAATAACATTCTTATCATTAATATTTGCCTCAGTATTAACTTCGAGAAATATAAATTATAAAAAAGTCAATTATACAATTTATTCGATTATTCTTTTGGGTTTTGTTGTTATTGTTTCAAAAAATTTGATCAGAATAACTAACAACCATAATAGTTATACAAACTATCCTTGGCCAAAATATTATTCGATGAATAATGAAAATAATAAGGAAGTCTATATAAAAAAAAAATTGAATTATAAAGAAATATTAGTTCCAAAATTTGGGTATTGCATGTATGTAAAAAAAATTTGCACTCACTATGATACAATAAGTGATCTTAATATAAAAAAAGTAAAAAATTATGATGTAATCTTTTATAAATAATTATTATTTAGATCAATTAATAAATTTATTTATAAAGTTTAATTCATTTTTTTTATTACAATTTTTAGAAAAAATTTTTATTTTAATAAATTTATGAAAAGTATATATATTATCTATGATAAATTTTATAATAAAAAAATTAAAATTTTTTTATTATAAAAAAATAATTTTATCTTATTTATTTTATACAATATTAATATTAATCTTATCGACAATATTTGGCAGTAAGCTTATATTAAAAATAGATTATTTATTTGATGAAAATTTTAATATAATTTTAAGCAAGATTCCTTTTTATTACGGGCCTTTAATTGAAAATATATATAATGGAAAGGGATATTTTCATAATATTTATGGATTTAAAAGCTACCTTGATAGATTCCCCTTTCTTCCATTTTTTGTAATTTATATTTCCAAATTATCTGTAAATATTTATTTTTTCTTATTTGTTAAAAATTTTATTTTTTTCTCAATTTTTTTTGTCTGCCTAATTATTTATTGTAGAAAAAAAAATGTTGAATATATTTATTTTTTTTCAATATTAGCAATTATTTTTTATAATTTTTATAACATTACAACCTTGTTAAATTTTATTTTCTCTGATGCATTTATTGGAATTTTACTACCTAGTATATTTTTAATATTAATTTCTGAGAATAAATACAAATACATTATAGTTTCATTTTTATTATTTCTTCTTTTTTTTATGAAATCTACAATGATTTTTGTAACTTTTTCTACATCATTTCTTTATCTAATTTTTGAAAAAAAATCTGGTATATTAAAAAGAATTAGTCCATTAGTTTTCTTTTTAGCAGCTTCATTAATTTGGGGAGGTTTTGGATTTTTGAAGACTGGAGTATTTCCAATTGGTTCAAAAATATCATCCTCCAACCAACTTTCTCTTACAACTACACTAAATAAAAATTTTCATAAATATTATCCAAAAAATTCTGTTGATATAATTCCTTTAGACAATCAACAAAAAGTATTTAACAATGAATGGGAAATGTATGATTACTATAAAAAAAAAAATATAAAATATATTAAAGAAAATAAAAAAAGATTTTTAAAAGATACTTTTATTAAAATAAAATTTATTTTATTTAATGTTCATAAAGATGCTGTGTTTCCTGATAAAAATGGGAATTTTAGCAATCCATTTATGTTTTCTCATTTAATGAATAGAATTGTTACGATCATGAGTTTAATAATTTGCATAATATCAATTTATAAAAATTCATTATCTTTTAAATTTCAAAAATCAGATATTTACTATCTAATAATATATGCTAGTTCAGTTTTTCCTTATATTGTGGGATGGGCCACATCAAAGCACTTGGTTGGTATTTTTTTAATATCCCATATTTATTTGATATTAAAAATTTTAAGTAATAAATTTACAAAAAATTATTTTTCGTCTATTTTTTAATACTTAGCATATCAACTATAGATAAAAGCCAGTACTGGTGTATGTTTTCTATAAAATTAAAATTTTTAGAATTTACTACAAAATTTAAATTTCCAAATTTACTCAATTTATTTTTTCCAAAAAAACCTGTGTAAGTAATTAATTTATTTTTTTTAGCTTTTGCAAATTTTGCAGCATTTAGCATATTCTTAGAATTTCCACTTGCGGAAATTAATATTATTAAATCTCCTTTATCAGAGTAAAATTTAATAGCTTCTTTAACCCAATTCTCGTAGCCATAATCATTTGAAAAACATGTTATCAAATCACTTTCATTAAAGTTAATACATTTAACTCCTCCATTTTTAGTCATATCAACACTAAAATGGCTTGCGATAGCTGCGCTTCCTCCGTTGCCCACAATTATAATTTTTTTATCTTTTTTTTTAATTTCAAGAATTAATTTGAAAAGTTTCTTAAGTTTTTTAACATTAATATTATCAATTTTTGCTAATTTTAAAAAATCATTATTATATTTTTTTAGTAATATCTCTAAATTTTTCATTTTATTTTTTTTTCTAAATATTTTGGCCAGTCTTTTTTAAAAAATAAATTTTTATCATCTATAAAAATATCATAACTAGGTTTTCCAAAAATTAATTTATGATAACAAACTTTCCATTTTTTTAATTGTTTTAATGTTAAATTTTTAGCTTGTTTTTTTGCCTTTGCAATACTATCATTATTTCTGCCCATATATCTTGCAGTAAAGATTTTAATATAATTACCTTTTTTGTATAATTTATTTACAACATATATATTTTTTTTTAATGGAGTGCTATTTTTATAATTATTCCCAATTGTTTTGCACAATACATTATCAAGATCAAAACATAAAATTTTTTTATTTTTACTTAAAATCATAAAATAATTTTTTTAAATTTATTTTTTTTTCTAATTTAGATATTTCAAATATTTTTGGAATTTTATTCTTTAATTTTTGATAATTTACATACTCATTGCACTTAAAAATTTTTGGATGTGATGTTTTTTCTAGATTTTTACCCAAAGATATTTCTTCTTTTAACTTTTCTCCTTTTTTTAATCCAGTCAATTTGATTTCAATATCCCCTCTGCGATTACTGGAAGACTTTATATTTTTTCCACTTAATCGTACTAGTCTAGTGGCTATATCATAAATATTAATTTGACTGCCCATATCCAAAGCAAAAATATTTATTCTTTTAAAAAGTGACATTGAATATAAAGTTAAATATACAGCCTCTTCTATAGACATAAAATATCTCTTAACTTTTTTATGGCTTAAAGTTATATATTTTTCCTCTTTAATTTGGTTAATAAATTTTGGAATAACTGAACCGCTTGAACCTATAACATTTCCAAATCTAACGATTGAATAATTTGTATTTTTATTAACAAATCTATAGAAATAGCAAACTATATCTTCGCCAATTTTTTTTGATATTCCTAGAACGCTCTTTGGATTTACAGCTTTATCAGAACTTATAAATATAAATTTTTTTGCTTTTTTATATCTACAAAAGTTTAACATTTGAATAAGTCCATTAATATTATTATATAACATTGCGTAATTATTAATCTCACCAAACCATACATGTTTATATGCTGCGGCATGGAAAATTATATCTATTTTATTTTTAGAAATTTTTTGCTTAAGTATTTTTATATGATTACAATCACATAATACTATTTCTATTTTATTTGAAAGTTTTGGGTATTTGAAAATTAATTGATTATAAATTTTATACAAATTTATTTCAGAATTATCTAATAAAAAAATTTTTTTTGGAAAAAAATTGAGAATTTGATTTGCCAGCTCAGATCCTATAGATCCACCGGCACCAGTAATCATAATTGATCTATTTTTAATGTTTTTCTTTAATATTGAATTATTTATAAAAAATTTATTTTTATTTATTATATCTTGAAAACTCAAGTAATCCAAAGGATCGTAATTTTGCCCTTGAACAAGTTTTAGACTTTGTTCTATGTTGATTATTCTAATTTTTGTATTTTTTAAATTTTTAATTAAAAAATTTTTTTTATTAATATTATCAAATTTTTTATCTAATATAATATATTCTATATCTTCTTGCTCCAAAACTTTATAAAATGAATCAAAATTTAAAACTTTAATTCCATTAATTTTTGTAGTTTGAAATTCTTTTGATAAATCTAAAATAGAGTTAATGTTTATTTTGCTTTCGTTGTTTTTGGATAAATTAATTATATTTAAACTACTTTTACTAACTCCAAATAAAAGTGCATTTTTTTTTTCATTTAAATTAAAATTAAGTAAAAAACTAATTAAAACTCTAAAAATTACCATTAATAAAAAAATCACTATTATTGCTATAAATGAAACCGACCTTGGAAAATAAATATTCTGATAAATTAATAAATTAATCGCTATTAAAATTAATCCTGAAGAAATTATTGATTTAAATAAATTTATTATATTTAATAAATTAAAATACCTGGCTATTACCTCATAAACTCCAAATAAAAAATTAAATCCCAATATCGCTGAAAGAAAAATTAGGTATACATATATATTTATTTCATAAGCTGGATAAAATGTTTCTAAGCGTAAAGAGTAAGCGAATATAATTGAAATAAATATACAAATTATATCTAGTGAAATAATTACAGCTTTTTTTAATTTTCTCGATATTTTAATTATATTCAATGTTTTATATCTTTTTTTTGTATTATTCTAAAAATTGTAAGAAAAATTATCTTTATATCAAAGATTAAACTTAATTTTTCTTTGTAGGTTAATTCATAATTTATTTTTTGATCTAATGAAATATTATCTCTTCCATTAATTTGAGCAAAACCAGTAATTCCAGGGTAAAGATTATTTATTCCATGTTTATTTCTTAAATAAATAAGTTCTTTTTGACTTTCTAGGCATGGTCTTGGGCCAACAATTGACATATCTCCAATTAGAACAGAATAGAATTGAGGTAATTCATCTATACTATATTTTCTTAATAAAACTCCTAACCTTGTTATATTGTGTTTGTCATTAAATAGATCGGTTTCAATTTCTCCTGATCCTTCTTTCATTGTTCTGAATTTAGGCATTTTAAAAATTTTATTTTTAAAACCTACTCTATTTGAAAAAAAAAATATTGGACCTTTAGAATTTAACTTAATGAAAATTGAAATTATAATAAATGGAAAAAATAATAAAATAATTGCAATGAAAGAAAAAAAAATATCAAATAATCTTTTATTTATTTTCATTCAATTTATTTTTTTATAAATAAAATAAATGCTTAAAGAATATATTATGGTTACTATAAAACAATAAATTAGTTTTTGATCAATAAAATAATACAGAACTATAATTAATAAATTCCAAGAAAATATAAATAAAGCTGTATTTGTTTTATTTTTTAATATTCTTAATATTAAGTGATGAATATGATTGTTGTCACCTTTAAAAGGATTAAAACCCTTTATTAATCTTAATAAAAATAATCTAAACATATCCAGACCTGGTAAAAACATTAAAATATAAATTTCTTCAATCTGAAAGTTGTAATTTACATTATAGTTCTTAACTATTGTGTATGAAACTATAAAAAAAAGAATATTAGATCCACTATCTCCCAAAAAACATTTATTTCTATAATTGAAATATATAAATAAAAATAATGAAAATATTAAAAAAATATTTAAATTTATATTTATTCCTTTTAAAATAAATAAAATTAATAAAATTATTGCATATAAGCCGCTCTGTAAATTTATGCCATCAAACATATTGAGCGCATTAAGAAATAGTAAAAAACAAAGTATGGTAAATGGTTTAGAAAAACCATATAGTTCAATAGTTTTATAGTTCAAAATACTAATTTCTTTAATAATTAATGAGGAATCTAAACTTACAATAAGATATACAAAAAAAAATGCAAATATTAACTTTTTGTTTGAGTCAAATATATATTTATCATCAAATAAGCCTAACAAGTAAAAAGTTATGCTACCAAACACAAAAGAGAATATTTCTCGATTATTATTAAAAAAATTATCATTAAAAAAGGAATAATCTAAAAAAAATTGCAATATTAAACAAATTAAAAGGTTATATAAAATAATTGTTCCCCCAAAAAGAGAAATTGGGTGGGAATGAATTTTTCTTAGATCGTCATTCTGGTCATAAATATTAAATTTTAAAGTAATCTGATTAAAAAAAATTAATATTGGAAAATTACATACAATAAAAATTAATATCAAATTAATATCTATCATCTATAAATTCTTTGATTTAAATTGGTATATTTCATACATATACATTCCCGCTGGTAAAAAATATATAATTGATAACCAATTATTAAAAAAATTACCTGATGGTAAAAAAGGAAATAAATTAACCATATAGAATACAGTTAAACATAAAAGCTTATCATTTAAAAATTCTTTGCGTTTATAGTAAGATAAATAAAGGTTTTTAAGTAATAATATTGATAAAAAATATAGTACTAGTACATAAAAAGCGGTACCCAAAACTCCAGTTTCAGAGAGAAATTGCATTAAAATATTATGTGGATGTGTTGAGCATGCGTTAACGCTAACAAAGTTTTCTGGTTTTGAGCAATAGTATCTAAATGTTTTTGTGCCATGTCCAATTAAGGGTTTTTCGAAAAACATATTCAGGGCTATTTTATAGTGGCCTTCGTATATTTTGCTGAATATTACTATTCTATCTTCTTTTTCGTTAAATATTTGATTAAAAGTTTGATCATATACTCTATGTTTTATTCTTTTATCAAAAATTGTAATTACACTAGAAAAACAAATCATTGCTATAAGCAAATAAAAAAAAATTTTTTTTAGAAACTTAGAAGAAAATAAAAAAATTAAAATTGTTATTGCAAACAATGCTAAAGCGGTTCTTTCTCCACTTAGAATAATTGTTAAAAAAGATAAACAAAATAATAGAGAAATAATAACATAGTTCCTATCTTTTTTATTAAATTCTAGAAAAAAATATAAATAAAGAGTAAATGGAAACAGTCTGACAATATATGACCCTAGAACTTCGTCTTCACCAAAAAAACTGGTTATTCTAAAATTATGAGGATCATTATAGACAAACCCAATTATATTTTTACCAGCAAAAAACTGATAAAAACCATCAAGAAATAGACATAAATAAATTATAATTAATACATAAAATGTATATTTAATAAATTTTTTTTGTTTAGGCACAAGATAAAAGATACCTAAAGAAAATAAGCCAAATCTAAAATAAAAAAGTGAGCTTTCAAGTGAGAGTCTAATATTTTCTGAAAACAAAGATCTTAATAAAATCAAAATACAAAATAAAAAAAAAAATTTTACTACATTGTAATCATATAATTTTTTCCATAACTGATATTTGAAGCATAATATCAAAAAAGAAATAGATGATAGAGATAAAAATAAATCTGGTAAAAATGGCCCCGTTATTAAAAGTATAGGTATTAAGGTAAATGATAAAAGAATAAAATTTTCTAAATATTTAGTATATTTCATATTTTAAATTGAAAAATTTTAATTATAAATCTTGCACAAATAAATAAATAATTTGATAATATATTATTTTTTTTTAAAGAATTATATATTTCCTTAGTAGTCAAAAAATAACTTTTTAAGTTTCTGTTACTTAATCCTCCAAATGACATTGAAACAGTTATGATATTTTTTGCTTCAAATTCTTTAGTTTTTGTTAAAAATAAACGTACAAAAAAATCAAAATCTGATGCAATTTTCATATCTTCATCATAAAAACCTATTCTGTTATAAATTTTTTTTAATGCAAAAAAACCAGGATGAGGTGGTGAAAAACCAAATCTTAACATCCATGGCTTAAAAAAATTTGGACTATATATTCGATGTATCTTGTCTTTTTTTAAATTTTTCTTGAAGCATATTGAGGTTAACAAAAAATTAATTGATTTTTTTTCAAACAAGTTATTTACTTTTTTTAAAGTATCAACATCGTAGTAGACATCGTTAGAATGAAGAATTGAAATGATATCCCCTGAGGATGCTCTAATACCTTTGTTTATTGCGGAATATATTCCTCTATCATTTTCAGAAACTATATTATTAATTTTATCTGAATATAAATTTACTATTTTCATTGTATTATCTTTTGAATTTCCATCTATTATAATAAATTCAATATCTTTGTGGCTTTGATTAAGAACAGATTTAATAGTTTCTTCTATCGTTTTTTCACTATTGTAACTTATAGTAATAACTGAAATTTTCACAAATTTTCCTTTGATAAAACCCAATTTCCCAGAACTATTATGTCCATATTTGTTCTCTCAAAACAATCTATTGCTTCTTCCGGTTTGTTTACAATGGGCTCGTTCTCATTAAATGAAGTATTTAATACTATTGGTACTTTGGTTAAGTTGTTAAATTCTTTAATAAGGGAATGATAGATTGGGTTATTTTCATACTTTACTGTTTGAAGTCTTCCACTTCCATCAATATGCGCAACCCCGGGAATTAATTTTCTTTTAAGATTCTTAATTTGATATACCTCGCTCATATAAGGAACTTTTTTATTAACCTCAAACCATTCTTTTGTAAATTCATCTAATATTGATGGAGCAAAAGGTCTAAAACTTTCTCTTCTTTTAATTTTTGAATTTATAATATTTTTTATATTAGGATTTCTAGGATCTGCCAAAATTGATCTATTGCCTAAAGCTCTTGGTCCCCATTCCATTTTTCCTTGAAACCAACCAATTATTTTTTCTTCTGTAAGTTTTTTGCATACCAAGATATATAAATTTGAATAATCTATAAACTTAACAAAATACTTTTGTCTGATTTTATTTTTATCTAAGATATTCGAAATATTATCATTAGAAAATGTTTCTCCCAAATACTCATAATTTTTTACAAAAACTTTATAATTTAATTTTTTTTCTAAAAAATAAGCTGCAGATCCGACAGATCCTCCGGCATCCCCGGGGTTGGGTGAAATATAGATATTTTTAAAATTAGTATTCTCCAAAATTTTTCCATTTGCTACAGAATTCATTGCGCAGCCGCCTGAAAGAGTTAAATTTTCCGAATTATATTTTTTTTGCACATTGTTTAGTAGATGGAAAAAAATTTCTTCATAAACTGATTGCACAGATTTTGCTAAATCCATATGATTTTGAGTTAACTTTTCATTTGGTTTTCTTTCAACTCCAAGAAGATCATATAATTTTTTAGAATAAAGATTTTTATAAATAAATTGTCCATTTTCATTTAGAGAAAATATTTTTTTTTTATGATGTAAAAAATAATCTAAATTTAATTTAAATCCTTCCTTAGTTTTACTTATCAATTCAAACAGCTCTTTTTTATACTTTGGTTTTCCGTATGGTGACAGACCCATTAATTTATATTCATCTCCATAAGATTTAAAACCTAAAAATTGTGTTAAAGATTGATAAAAAATACCCAATGAATGTGGAAAGTAAATTTTATTATCTACTCTAAGTTTTTTATTTTCATAAAAACCCCATGAGCAACTTGCAAAATCTCCGAAACCGTCTACAGAAATATTTGCAGATGTTAAAAAATTGCTAAAATATAATGATGATGCAACGTGTGAAATATGGTGATCTATATATTTTATTTGACCAGTAAATTTATTTTTATTATCTATTTCAGATAAAAATTTTTTAATATTTATTTTTTTTTTTGAATTAATGATACTCTGAAGTGCAATTTTTATTGCACTAAAATTTTTTAAAATAAAAAAAAATTTTTTATGTATTGCTGATAATGGATTTGTATTTATTGTAATAAAATTAACATCTGACATTTTAATTCCTGCTTCTTGTAAACAAAAAATGATTGAGTTTTTTGGAAAGGAAGAAGTGTGCTTAACTCTTGTAAATCTCTCTTCTTCTGAGGCAGCAATCAAAATTTCATTTTCAAAAATACAAGCAGATGAGTCAGAATGTAAAAAATTTATGCCTATAGTATATTTTTTATCTTTCATCTAAAACCCAATCTTTAGATGTAGCAACTCCATCATATAAATCTTGGTAAATTTTTAGTAGCCTTAAAGAGCACATTTGATTGTCAAATTTTTCTTCAATTAATTTTCTAGCTTGATTGCCCATTTTAATTAAATCTAATGATTCAATATTAATTAATGCCTGGTATAAACTATCAACATTTGTTTCTACTACTAATCCTGCATTATATTCTTTAACTATGTCTAATCTGCATTGTTTTGATATGATTACAGGCAAATATGAACCTAGCGCTTCTTTTAAAGCTATTGAGTCTCCTTCCTCAAATGATGGCAGTATAAATACATCATGATCTTGTAAATATTTAATTTTTTCTTCATTATAAATTGGATTATCATATTTCACTTTGTCACCTAAAGAATTTTCCCTTATTAACTTTTTTAAATTTTCCACATCTTTAATTAATCCAGGACCGGTTATTTGAAAAGAGAATTTTTCAAAATATGAGATGGGCAATTTTTTTATAGTTTTAATTAGTAATTCTAAACCTTTTTTTTTATGAATCCTTCCAAAAAACAAAATTTTTTTCTTTCCTTTTCTTTCTACTATTTTTCTTATTTTATATTTATTCAAGGATAAACCATTGGGAATAATGAATGTATTATGTGTTTTAATATTTTTTCTTACTTCTTTTAATTCATCTAACGTTGAAAAGAATGATGCTGAAGCAGAATTAAATGCATACTGTAAAAAAAATTTTATAAAAATTTTTTTTTTAATATATTTTTGTCTAATCGACCAAGTATCAAGATATCCATGTCCAACGAAAAAATGCTTAATAAGCAATTTATTGGCAAAAAAAACTACTAATATTACTTTTATTGACCATATCTCATGGAAATGAATTATGTCGAATTTTTTAATAAAATTATAAATTTTTTTTCTATAAGACTTGAAAAAAACACATTTTAAAAAATAAAATATTGTAATTCGATCTAACTCAAGAACACTTATAATTTGAGATTTGGAATTAATATTAATAATTTGATTTTTCAAAACCTCAGGAGGACCTCCATGACTAAGTGATTTTGTTTTAACTACTGATAAAACTTTCATGATGTAAACCTTTATACAAATCTATATACTGATTTAAAATAATATTAGAGTCATAATTATCTTTTATTAGTTTTATTGCATTTAATCCCATTTTGTAATGTTCCTCTGGATCTAAATTAATTATCTTATTTAAATAATTTAATATATTTTCTTCTGAAAAATTAAAAACATAACCAGCATTGTATCCATTAATTATTTTCCATGGTGTCTGTAATGTTGTTATAACTGGCAATCCATAACTTAATGCTTCTCCAATAGAAATTCCAAAATTTTCACTTTTGCTTGGCAATATAAAGATATTTGCTTCATTGAAAATTTTCTCTTTAACTCTAACATTAAAAATAGATCCAAAATATTTTATATCATTTGATAAATTTTTTTCATTTATGCTTTTAATAATTTTTTTAAAATAATTTTTATCTGAAATTGGTCCATAGATATGAAGTTTCCAATTTTCTTTATTTTTTAAATCTTTCCAAATTTTAATTAATTCTAGTAAACCTTTTTTTGGATGTATCCTTGAAAAAAAGATAATAATTTTTTCTTTATTTTTTTTTACTTGTGGTAAAAAATTATGCATCAAATCTATTCCATGTCCAATTGTCTTTATATTTGTAGTAATTCCTCTATCACGTAGATTTTTTGCCTCAATTTCGCTTGTGGCATGTATAATGTTTGCAGAATTTAAAATTCTTTTTTGGTAAATTTTCCAAGCAATAATTTTTTTTAATTTTTTTTGATTTAAGGACCAGGGCTCTAAAGCTCCTATTGGACTTATAATTATTTTTTTATTTAATTTTTTTGAAATATAAAAAGTTCTGGCTAAAAATGGTTTCCAAATTCCATAAATATGTACGATATCATGATCTTGAATTATATAATTTAAATCTAAATTAAATTTAAAGTTATTTGATGAGAAATATATTAATTTATTTTTAATTTTTTTTTTATTTAAAAATTCTATTTTTTGAGATATTGCTCTAAATGGACCACCATATTCCTTAAAATGAGAGTCAACTACTAGTAAAATTTTCATCCAAATCTTTTTTTAAATCTACTGATATTTTTTTTATACCAATTATTAATCTCAAAGATTTTATCCTCAACTTTCACTTTTGGTTTCCAGCCAAGTTTTTTAATTTTACGAAAATCTACACTATATCTAAAATCATTAAATGGTCTATCTTTCACATGTTTGGTAAATTTTTTATAATTTTTATAATTTTGATTTGCAATAATTTTTATTATTTCAATATTTTTGTACTCGAATGGTGAGCCTATATTATAAGCCTCAAAAATTTTTCCTTTTTTTGATAATATTTCAAGTGCATTACATAAATCCTTAACATACAAAAAAGTTCTTTTTTGGAGACCTTTTCCATGTATTGTAAATTTATGATTTTTTAAAAAAGACCAACAGCAACCACTTATGAGTTTTTCTGGATGTTGCCTTGTTCCAAAAATGTTATTAGCCCTAATAATAATTACAGGTAATTTATAAGAATGAATATATCCATTTACAATCATTTCTGCAGCAGCTTTTGAACTGGAATATGGATTTGAAGGATTAAACTTATCATTCTCTAAGAAGCTTCCTTTAAAAATCTCACCATAAATCTCATCAGTGCTAATATGTAATATTTTTTTTACTTTATTCTCTTTGCAGGCTTGCATGACATTTTTAGTTCCTAAAACATTTGTTTTAATAAAATCATCATTTAATCTATATGAGTTATCTACATGGCTTTCCGCAGCTGCATGTATTAGCAAATCAGTTTTTTTTGTTATTTTTTTAATAAATCTAAAATTTAAAATATTTTTTTTATAAATAATTAATCTTTTATCATTTCTAATAGAAGCTAGATTTTCTAAACTTGCCGCATAGGTTATTTTATCTAAAACTATAATTTTTGACTTTTTAAATTTATGGAAAAAATGCTCTACTATATGTGAGCCAATAAATCCACAGCCACCAGTTATAACTATTTTTTTCATTTTTTTAATAAAATTTTTTGGTAAGTTTGAATAACATTTTTTCCATAAATTTCCCAAGAGAAATTATTTCTAACTTTTTTTTCTGCCTCAATTCCCATTTCTTTGCAAACTGAAGGGTTATTGTATAAAAACAATATTTTTTTCTTTAATATATTAATATCTCTAGTTGGCACAATGTAACCATTAACATTATGATCTACTATTTCCTCTCCTCCTGAATTTTTAGTACAAATAATTGGCAAGAAACATGCCATAGCTTGTAATTGAACCATTGAAAGACCTTCTTCTAAAGAACAGGTGACAAAAATATTTGAAATCGAGTAATATTTACTAAGCTCAAATTGTCTAACCGGTTTTTTAAAAATTATTTTCTTATTCAGAAAATATTTTTTTATTTTTGGTATAAGCTCATTATCAATATTTCCGATAATTAAAAGTTCCGAATTTTTAAGATTTAAATCATTAAAAGCTTTTAGAAGATAAATAATTCCTTTTCTAATAGATACTGTCCCTGTATATATAATTCTAAACTTATCACATTGAGTTTTATTGTTTGTAGATAAATTTAATTTGAATTCATTCAAATCTACACCGTAGGGTATTTTAATAATTTTGTTTTTATCAAATCCTTTGGATAAAAAAGTATGTTTTGCGAACTCTGTTGGAACAGTTATATAATCTGCAATTTCGTATTCTTCCTTTTCTTTTTCAATTATATATTTTGAAGGCAATCTTGGCTTTAAGTTATTTATTTTATACTCTTCTTTTAAAATTTCTGTCTGAAAGTCAATATGCGTTGATCCTCTTTCTAAAATTTTAACACATTTTTTATTTATAGATTTTTTGAAAGAAGTTAAACTAAAGCCTGACCACCCAACTAAAATATCCAAGTTATTAAAATCAATTAATTTTGAAGCTTTATAGTCAAAATATTTTATTAAAAAATCATCAAGATTAAATAAATTGTTAAAAAAACTTCTTTGAACTATTTCTTTTATAATTATAGATTGAATTTTATCTTTAGGAATTTTATAATTTTTATTTACAAAAAATTTTGGATAAGAAGTGATTAATTGTTTGAGATTATTATTTTTATTCAGCTGATCTGCTAAATTAAATGCATGAAATCTTCCTCCAACTATTATTGAAATGTTCATTAATATATTTATACATAAAATATAGATTAAATTTAAATAAATTTTCTTATGATTTTAAAAAAAAAAAAAATTCTAATAACAGGGGGCAGTGGATATATTGGATCATGTTTAGCTGTATATTTGTCAAAAAATTACTCCATAACTACCCTAGATAAAAAAAATAAGAATAATTTCATTAAAAAAAAAATACATCACTTTAAAATTGATCTTTGTAATAAAAAAAAAACTTTATGAAATAATAAATAAAATTAATCCACAAACTATCATACATTTGGCAGGTCAATCTACTATCGATATGGTTGAGAGAAAAAAAAGTCTTTATTTAAAAAATAACTTTATAGCGACAAAAAATTTGATTGATATAATTCAAGAATTGAAGGTTCCTAATTTAATTTTTTCAAGCACCGCAGCAATTTACAAAAAAAAAATAAAGTTAAATGAAAGTTCAGAGCTATTTTCAAAAAACTCATATGGTTTAAGTAAAATTAAATGTGAAAATGAGATAAAAAAATTAAATCCAAAAATATCAAAATATTGTATTTTAAGATTTTTTAATGTGGTGTCATCTCTGAAAAAAAATAAGATTGGCGAATTTCATAATCCAGAAACGCATTTGATACCAATTGTAATTAACTCAATATTTAATAAAAAAAAAATATTTATATATGGAAAAAATTATAAAACTAAAGATGGAACCTGTAACAGAGACTACATACATATATTAGATATATTAAATGCAATTGAGTTATCTATTAAATATTTATCAAAAAAGAAAAATAAAAGTAATATATTTAATCTTGGGTCAGGTAAATGCCTTTCAGTACTTCAAATAATTAAAGCTTGTTTTAAATTTACAAATTTAAAAACAAAAATAAAATATATAAAAAATCGTAAATTTGATGTTGCTCATTTATTATGCGACATAAAAAAAGCTAAAAAAATTTTAAAATGGAGACCAAAGCATTCAAATTTAAAAAAAATAATTTTTGATGAAATATGGTGGTATAAATTTCTTTATAAAAGAAAAATAAAAAGACAGTTTATTTATTAATGAATTTTAAAAAAATTAAAATAATTGGTGATACAATGCTAGATCAGTGGCTAGAAGGTTCATATAATAAAATATCATCTGAGGCCCCTATAAATATTTTTCAAAAAAAAAAATTAAATAATAGCTTAGGTGGAGCAGGTAATTTGTGTGTAAACTTAAAATCTTTAGGAATAAAATTTAAACTTTATTCTGAGATAGGAAAAGATAAATACGGTAAAGAAGTTAAAAAAATTTTAAAAGATAAAAACATTAGTTTTGATTTAGTTAAGAAAAAAAAGCAAACAACAATTAAAAAAAGATACTTTATTTCTGGAAATCAAATATTTAGGGAGGATAAGGAAGATATTAAAATTAATAAAATTATTGGAAACAGGCTTCTTAAAAATTTAAAATCTAATGATATTGTTGTTTTTTCTGATTATAATAAAGGTAGCATTTATAAAAATCTTCACTCTAAAGTAATAAAAAAAAAGTGTATTACATTCATTGATCCAAAAAATAATCCAAATTTTTATAAAAATGCATTTTTAGTTAAACCAAATATGGAAAAATTTACAGAATGGTGTGGAAAATTTTCTAGGAAAAAAGCATTTAAATTATTAAAAACTATGAAATGGACATGGTTGGTCGTATCAAATAGCAAAAATGGTGTTCATGTTTTTAATAAGTTAGGAAAATATAATTATTACAGAGTAAAAGATATTAAAGAACCAAATGTAGTAGGTGCTGGAGATATTTTTTTTTCAGGAATTATATTTAAATATTTAATAAATTTAGATTTATTTACAGCTGTTGAGCTTGCGAGTTATGCGGCAACCAAATGTGTAAATAAAAAAAAGATTAGAAATATAAATAAAGATGATTTTAAAAAAGATTTGGTTTTTACTAATGGTGTATTCGATATACTCCACAAAGGACACGTTGATTTACTAAAATTTTGTAAAAAAATTGGTAAAAAAACAGTTGTAGGTATAAATATTGATAAAAGTGTAAAAAATATTAAAGGAAATGATAGACCTTTTAATAATTTAAAAATAAGAATAAGAAATATAAATAAAACAAAATTAGTTGATAAGATAATTTCTTTTAAAGAGAGCAATCCACTAAGGCTTATTAATTCTGTAAAACCAGATGTTATTGTAAAAGGAAGTGACTACAAATTTAACCAAATTGTAGGTTCAAAAAATTATAATGCTTTAATTTTTAAAATAAAAAAAAAATATCTACAACTAAAATCTTAGAAAATTTAAATAAAATTGAATAATCTTTTAAAAACTTTAAAAGGATTTATTCCATTAACTCCTTTGTTTGATCGAAAAATAATTGCATTTTTATTTGATGGATGCCATTTTCCAAAAGGATCATGATTATTAAATAAACAAATTGTTTTCTTTGAAAATAGAGAGGCTATATGCATTGTACCATTGTCATTGGTTATATGAAGTTTAGAATTTTCAATCAAATTAAAAATTTCATTTAAACTAGTTTTTCCACACAGGGAAAAAATTTTTTTTCTATTTTTGGATGAAAGAATTTTAGAGTTTCTCAAATCTTCCTTTGTGCCAAGTATTAGTATTTTACAATTTTTTGTTTTAATTATCATATCTATTAAATTTGACCAATTTTGTATATTCCATAATTTTGGTTGCGAGAAACCTCCTATAGAAATAGTAATGTAATTAGAATTATAGATTGGTTTTTTTTTGTTTTTCTTTATACGATTTAATTTAAAAATTTTACTTTTACTAATATTATTATCAATTCTCTTTGCTAATTGAAAAGTTTCATTATTGTTTGAGTAATTTAATTTTTTTTTGAAAAAACCATGCATATAATTTATGCCAATCAAATTAAAAAAAATAAAATCTCTTATCTCTCTTACTTTGTTTGTTTTCTCATTTAAGTAATAAAATATTTCAAATTTGTGACTTTTTAAAACTTTTATTAAATTTAAATAATTTTTAAAATTATTTGTAAAGTATATAAATTCATCTACTATAGTTATTTCATTTATTTTTTTTGGTAAACGCACATAATTTTTACTCCTTACGGTTAGGTAATAAATTTTACAATTAGGATATTTTTCTCTAATTAGTTTAAGAGATGGAATTGAAATTAAATAATCACCTAGTTTGGAATTTCTAAAACATAAAATTTTTTTCATGTTAATTTAAAAATTTTCTTTTGATATATAAAACTACAAATACGACAAAAATCAAAAAAATATAAGATTGAATTACAGCACCAAATAAAAGTGATAAATGGCTTTCTAAAAAAAACAAAGGCACAAAGATAAAAAAAGATATTATTTTTTCTAAATTATAATTACTTCTTATTAAAAAACATTTTTCTAAAAACGCATATAAAAATCCAATGATTAGCATTCCTATTATCGAACCTTTAACTCCAAAATTTACATAAAATTCGTTAATTGTTGGCATATTCCATGATGTATTGTAATCACGTTTTGTGCGAAGTTTTGTATTTTCTTTTGTTAAAACATTATATCGATGACCAAACTCATTACCTAAATTGTCACTAGGTTTTTCTTTCCAGAAAATTCTTGGTATCAATTTTGTTGCTAAAATTTTATAACTTTGCCCACTCCAATAAGGTATTTCTTCGGGACTTTTTTTAGTAACAATCATAAGTGATTTCATGCTGTGAAAAATTCTTTTTTCTAATCTATAATCTCTCAAAAGAAAGCAGTTAACATCTTCTGGGGTCTGCTCAGGAAAATCTTTATATGATTTGCAAAGCCTCAATTTGTTAAAAGTTTTTGTTTCAGTAAATAGTTTTTTATATGTTTTAAAAAATAAAGAAATTTTTGAAAGATTCTTTGTTTTATCTATTGTTTCTAAATTATATCTATATTGATACTTTCCAACATGAATAAGCAAAAAGGATATTATTAATATAATAATTGGAACAAAAATTATTTTTTTTCTCAAAAAAGAGTAGAATACAAACAACAAAAAAATTAACATAAATGGATAGCTATATGATCCAGAAACTATTTCTAATATTATTGGAGCAGAAATTGCAAGAATTGGAATAAATATATCCTTAATTATATTTTTTAAATTATTCTGAAGAGATAAAAACAATATTAGCGCTCCAGAACCAAAAACTAATAATGGATATTTTATTTGAGCAAAAAAACTGAAGTACAGTTGTATATTAATTATATAAAAAAATATAAAAGTATTAACTTGAATAAAAAGTGCAATAAAGTAAATTTCATTTATATTTGCATTTAAGTAAGATATTTCCTTTCTTTTGAAGTTTTTTAAAAAATATTTAATTATTAAATATCCTAATAAAAAAAAAATGTAAGAAAGAAGTAATATTTGTACTGAATATGGGTAATTATCTTTCCATTTATCAAAAGGTCTAAAAATTTCATATCTATCAAAAAAATTTACTGCAAGATAGGAAACAAAGATATAAAAATTCGAAAGTGCAAATAAAGGAAAATAATCTTTTTTTTTTAAGTTAATAATATACTCAAATATTACAAAAGTTGTGCATGCAATAAGAAATATAATACTTATTTTAGTTATTAAGTTTAAATCTTCATTCAATTTAAAAATTAATATAGATAGAAGCGTTACAAATAATATGGATGAGATTTGTGAATAATATTTTTTCATGAAAAAGCTTCGCTAATTATAAATAAAGCTCTATCCTTATAGCTCTGTTTCTTCAAATTTTTTTTTGAATTTCTCTTAAATTTAATGATTTTTTTGTTATTATTTTTAGCAAAAAAAATTTTATTTTTTAATTCAAAAATATTTTTATACATTAAACTACTTTTATTTTCTGGAAAAAATAAATTTTGCTCATAAGACCTTTTGGTTAATAACAATCCACCCATAGCAGGAATCTCGAAAGTCTTCATATTATGTGATTTTTCATTTTGATCTCTTAAAATATTTAAGGAAATATGGCTTAAATTAATAATTTTTGAAAATTGTTTTACATTAGCAGTTCCAACATATCTAATATTATTTGATAATTTAAATTTACTCCATCCATCACCCGCTAGTATTATTTTGAATTCTTTTAGTTTGTTTAAGAAATAATATCTTTTTTTATCTGCAGTACCAATAAATGAAATATCATATTCCTTCTTTTTATTTTTATAATATTTTTTATGATAAAAACTATCATAACCAAATGGCAGATAACATATTTTAGTATTCGGATAATTAATCTTTAATTTATTTAGAATTTTTGTTGACCATATAAAAAAAATATCAAAAAAATTTATTGTTTTAAGTAAATTTTTATTTGATATATCATTGAGACTATTTACATCAAAAGGATCATCAGGGTAAATATTTATCCACTTTGCTTTATTTCCTAACTTTTTAGCTTTTGTTATAAAATCTTTATTTAAATATAGTCCCTTAAAAATAATAATTAAATCGTAGTAGTTTCTTTTTAATTTTAAAAAATTTATAATTTTTTTTCTAATAAATAAAAAAAAAAAAAATTTACAATATTTCCACAAAAATTTTTCTACTAAATTTTTTCTTATATTGTACACATGATGGAAATGCACATTGTGCTTTAATGATTTGAATGCTCTAAAGTACATATTTTCTAATGAAAATTTTTCATTTGATCCAATTATTAATATTTTTTTATTTTTTTTTTGCATAAAGAATTTTTTCTATAGAATTTATCGTTTTATTAATTGTATACTCTGAAATTATTTTCTTAATATTTGACTTTTTAAACCTAAATTTATTAATCAACAAACTGTTAATTTTAAAATTAAGTTGCTTTATATTGCCGGCATTATAGCCAAGTCCAGATTTATTTTCCTTTATAAGATCTGTATATGCTCCACAATCTTTTGTACATATGACGGGTATTCCAGATGCCATTGCTTCGTTTATTGTTAAACCCCAAGTTTCATAAGAGGAGGTTTGCACCAACACGTCAGATATTTTGTAATATTTTCTTAATTCATTTTGATTTACAAATCCTTTTATAAACAAATTATCAAGTTTATTTTGCTTAGCAAATTTAGTACATTTTTTTTTTAATAAACCATCTCCTATCATTAAAAAAAGTAAATTTTTATTTTCTTTATTAATTCTAGCTAATTCTAAAAAATCAAATGGTCTTTTTCTATCTACAAATTTACCAACAAATAGAATTATATTTTTATAATTTAAATTTAATTTTTTTTTTAATTTTTTTTTTCTATCTTTTATATTAAAAAAATTATTGTCTACAAAATAAGGAGAGTTATAAATTTTTTTCTCTTTAATGCCATGATAAAGATAAAATTCTCTATTCAATTTTCCAATACTTAAAAAATAAGAAATTTTTTTAAAAATAATTTTTAATAAAATTTTTTTTATAAATCTCTTAATTATAGAATTTTTTGAATGTAAATTGTTTTCAGCTCTAAGTATAATTTTGATTTTATATTTTAGCGCAAAATAAAATGCTTTTAAGTAATGCATGTTGCTCCAGCCTAAAATTAATATTGCGTCAAACTTTTCTTTTTTTATGAAATTTTCTATTCCTTTAAATGACAATAAAAATTCATTTATTTTACTTTTTTGTATTTTTGGAAAATAGCTTTTGTATCCTAATAATATATTGGAATTTATATCCCATTTAAATTTAATTAGAAATTCTGGGTCTATATTAACTGGTTTTAAACCATGTTTAGATGCAAAAAAAACATGTGTATCGATATTTTTTTTACTTAAATTTTTAAACAGCGGAACTTGATACTGTATTGGATGTGTCGTTATAATTGCTAATTTTTTCAAAATTTCTATTAACTTATTTTATTTATAGATTTAATAATTTTGAGAACTTCATTTTTACTCAATGAAGGTGAAAGGGGTAAACTTAAAGTTTCTCTTCCTATTTTTTTTGCATTAGGGTAATCGTCAACTTTCCATTTGAATTTTTTTTTGTATATAGAATGTTCAGGTATTGATCTGTAATGTATTCCAACACCAATTTTTTTTTTATGGAGAAGTAGAATTGCCTCGTCTCTGCTAATTCCATCTCTTTTTTTATTTAAAAAAATATTAAACAAATGATAGCTGTGTTGCATAATTTTTGGATCCCATTTAGCAGGCATTTCAAAACTTTGTTGTTGAAAATTTTTAAAATATAAATCCCAAATTTTTTTTCTTTTTTTTAAATTTTGATTTATTTTTTTTAATTGTATAATTCCAATTGATGATAATAAATCCATTAAATTATATTTGTAACCAACTTCAGAAACATCATAATGTCTATATCCTTGCTTTCCATACCTATTCCACGCTGCTTTATCCATACCATGCAAGGATAATACGCGTGCTTTATTGTATAACTTTTTATTTGAAGTAACCATCATACCGCCTTCACCGATAGATAAATTTTTAGTAGCGTAAAAGCTAAAACATCCAAAAGTACCAAATGTTCCTAAATGCTTTCCTTTATATTTACTTTCAATACTATGTGCACAATCCTCTATAAGATAAAGATTGTGCTTTCTAACTATTTTCATAATTTTATCCATATCACAAGGTCTTCCAGCAAAGTGAACAATTAAAATTGCCTTTGTTTTTTTTGAAATTTTTCTCTCAATATCAATTGGATCTATATTTTGACTTCCCAAATCTACATCTGCCAAAATGGGTTTTGCGCCACTCATAATAATTGAATTAATTGTTGAGGAAAATGTCAAGGCTGAGGTTATTACTTCGTCATCTTTTTTTAAATTTAATAATAACAAACTTAAATGCATTGCCGCCGTACATGAATTTAAAGCAAGAGCATATTTAGAATTTTTATATTTTTTAAAGTTATTTTCAAACAAGGTTGTTTTTTTACCAGTTGTTAACCACCCACTATTAATAACTTTTATTAAAGCTTTTTTTTCTGCATTACCATGAAGTGGTTTGCTAAATTTTATATAATTTCTACTCATCAATTCTTATTGATATTAAATTTTCTTCTAAAATTAATAAATCTCTCTTGCTTTTTTTACTCATTGTTTCTACTAGAGCTCTTAAAAAATTAAATGAATTAAATTCTTTTGGCAACATCCAATCATGAATTTCAATAATTATTACTTTAAATTCATTGAGCCATTCATAATTTTTTGAAAATAATTTACTTTCAAAACCTTCAATGTCAATTTTTATTAAAAAGGGTTTATTATTTCTGGGTTTTAAATCTTCAATTATCTCATTAATTGTAGCACTTTCTACAATATCTCCTCCTTTAAGACTAACTTTGCTGGCTCTATTATCTTTAATGTCTGAGAAAAAATTAACTTTATTTTTTTCACAATTAATTGCTTTATTTATCAATAATGAATTTTTAAAATTTATATTTCTTTTTGAAAATTCAAAACTATTTTTGTCTGGCTCTATAGACAGTATATTTGATTCTGGAAAAATTTTATTAAAATAAACAGAACTTGCACCAATATTTGAACCACAATCTATAATTAATGGTAAGCAATTTAATTCTATAATTTTAGTATATTCTTTTTTTACATTTTCATAACTCTTAAATAATTTCAAATTATAATTTTCATAGGAAAATATCTCATATACGGTAAGTACATCGCTATAATTTCTTACTTTTTGAAAAAAAAAATTTTTTTCTTTTTTATCAAAAATTAAAATACTCCTTAAAATTAAACTTAATATTCTTGGATATAAAATTATAAAATTATTAGTAGATTTTAAATTAATAAAAATTTTTAACAGGTCAAAAATTGAATAATATAAATATCGCGATATTTTTTTAATCATTTTAAGTTTTTATATTTTTAAAATGCAAATTTAAAGAATATAATTTAAATAATTTATAAATTAAAATATTTTTTTAATTTAAATAATACAAAACCTGGTTTTATTATAATTAGTTTTAAAATATAAAAAAATCTAAAAGGCCATAAATAATTAGTCCCCTTAAAATGATTATAAAAAACATAGTTATCAGCTATGATATTTATTTTATCATTAATGGGTGGTAGATATGGAAAATTGAGCTTAGTTGTTTTGTAATTAAGATTATCACCTTTTACAAAAGTATGTGTTGCTGAATTTCCATAACCTATATTCTTTACTAAATTATATTTTGGAGTTAAAACAACTTTACCGTTATACCATAAACAGAGGTTCCAAAGATAAGCCCAACTATCAATTTTGTTTTCTAAAACATTATTAAATATTTTTTTCCAATATAAATTTTCATAATTTATATTAAATAAATTATTATATTTTTTTGATCTTTGCCATTTATTCCAAAAAGAGATATTTTTGTCGAAAAATACCCACCTATCCCTCCAAGTTGCCCAACCCCAACAATGAGCATATTTTGAAAAATAATACGAACTGTTAATTTTAATATTAAAATTTAAAAAATTATTTCCAGTTATGCTTCCAATTTTTTTATAATTGTTAAATTTTTTTAATCCCCATTCACAAAATTTAAAAAAACTTTCTGTTGGAATGCAATCATCTTCCAAAATAATACCTTTTTTTTCGTTTTTAAAGAACCAACTTATTCCTT
>MDSV01138981.1_pt1 | contig 32410 bp, 41 predicted proteins | sample 810851 | NCBI WGS metagenome assembly MDSV01 (sample SAMN05326640, study PRJNA326480) | marine metagenome | isolation source: seawater | place: Atlantic Ocean: North East | collected 2012 | reverse complement strand
GTGTAAAAGAAGTGCCATACAAAGGACCAGCAAAGGATATTGTATTAGATGTATTGGGTGGACTTAGAAGTGCCTGTGCATATATTGGAGCAACTAAACTAAAAGATATGAACAAGTGTGCTGAGTTTAATTTGGTAAACAGAACTCATTTTGATCAAACTATTTAAGTAGGAGAAGGTATGTATATAGTCATATGTATAAACTGCAATAATCCTGATTTGGATTTAACAAGATTTCATCATTTAGATTGGGAAAATATTGTGTATGGACTTTTCAACAGCAAGCAAGAGGCTGATGATTGGTCGTGGAAGTTTTGTCAAAAAGGTTACACCAATAAAGTTGTAAAAATAAACGACAAAGATTTTTCTAACGGTACTAAGCCTTGGGAGCAATAGATTTTTATGTTGGAAAAATGTGTAATCAATTTATTTCTCATTGGACCATCGAAAGTTGGCAGTACAACCATATGGGAAAACTTAATTCGTCATCCTGAAATAGACCCAGCTAGAAAATTAAATGTTCCAATAAAAGAACCTTGTTTTTTTTCTAACTCAGAATACAACAAGTATCAAAAAAAAACTAACAGCTTTTATGAAAATAGCAAAGCTGCTTACAGAATCGATGCTAGCACATTATATTTTATGACCTTTAATGCTGCTCCAAGGATAGCCAAGCATTGCGGAAATGATACCAAGTATGTGTGCGTTCTGAGAGACCCTGTAGAAAGATTTGTTTCTGCGTATAGACATAACAGGGCTTTATATGTAATAAGAAATAATGAAATTTTACTAAGAGAATATGTGAAAAATTGCTCTTGGAGATCACAATTTGAAAACCAACTTGGTGACACATTTGAAGGATTTAAAGTACCGTTCGACAATTTGAAGTTTCACCTATTCAGACGAGATCAGATAGCTCAGTCCGTCAGGGTAGGAAATTATTATAAAGGAGTCAAGCGATTGGTTGACAACTTTGGAAGAGATAATATACTCTTCGTCAGATATCAAGATTTTAAGCAAGACAACAAAAAAGTTTATGATAATATATTACAATTTTTAGGGCTGGATGACTTTGATTTTGAATTAGATTGGAAATCAAACTCTGCGTCGGAATGGTCTAAATATTATGATGGATTGTCTGAATTGAATCAACAAATGTTAAATGAATTACATGAATTTTATGAACCCGGAATCGCGGAGCTTGAAGAATTCCTAAGCATGGATATGGAATGGAATTAAAATCATGGCATTACCTGCGATTATAATTTCGACGATGTGTTATATAGCAACGTGTGCTAGCTGTATAATTGGTAAAGATTATCCACACGCATTGATGTGGTTTGCTTACGCTCTAGCTAATTTAGGATTATTGTGGTATGAATTACTCAAAGTATAAAGAGGTTTTTGAAATACCAGAGATAAACGTATTGTTCAGTTCGACAGCAATGATAAAAGATGAAAAAAATATACATCTGATTCCTAGAAATAAAAGTTTGTTAAGCGATACAATAGGGTACATTAACAACAAAGCCAATCCTTATACATTATTTTTATGGCAATATCGCACATTAGATGATCTGTCTTGGGAGCAACTCAAACCTCAAATTAATCGAATATTAGGAGAGGTTACTGATCTCAATATAGTTATATGCTGTAATGATATTAAAACATTAAATAATATGCCAAAAGAATATGGTAGTAGATTCTCTGGAATATTATGTAATCACAATGCCACCGTAAGTAGAAAAATTTTTAATATACAGTCTTGTGATAAAATGTGGGATTCTGTATATACAGCCAGAATGTGTGAATTTAAAAGACATCATCTTTCGTACAATTTGAGTAACATTCTATATTTAACTTCAGGAAATAAAAAGGGTCAGTCGAATCCATATACTAAAAAGGGTCATATGTTATTGATGGCTAATCAGAATAATAATTTTACTTTATATCATAAATCGGTCCCTAAAAAGCAAGTTAACTATTTATTAAACAGATCGCGGGTGGGGTTGTGTCTCTCCAGCAAAGAAGGAGCAATGTATAGTAGTATAGAATATTTATTATGTGGATTACCGATAGTCTCTACCAAATCTACAGGTGGTCGAGATGTATTTTTTACAAATGAAAACTGCATAATAGCAGAAGATACTCCTGAAAGTGTAGCGGAGTGTGTACAAAAATGGCTACTTAATTATCCCACCTTAGAGCAAAGACAAAGGATAAGACAGGACGCTGTATCTACACAAAAACAACATACAAAAATACTAAAAAATAAATTAAAAGAAATATCTTCAGTCGATATTGATATTGATAAATTATACAAAGAAAAATTTGTTCATAAATGGAGTTACTGGGGAAAATATTGATGGCAGACAAGTGGGACGAACGATATATTAATTTGGCTAAACACATAGCAGATTGGTCTAAAGACCCCTCTACGAAAGTTGGGGCTGTTATTGTTGACGATAAACGTAGAATAGTGTCCTTGGGTTTTAACGGATTTCCTCAAAAAATTTCAGATAATGATAGGTTAAATGATAGAGATAAGAAGTATAATGTTATAGTTCATGCGGAAGCTAACGCTATTCTGTTTGCCAACAAAGACTTATCAGGATGTACTATATATACTTACCCATTCCAGCCGTGTTCTAGTTGTTCAGGATTAATTATACAGTCGGGCATAAAAAGAGTAGTTACAATTAAAGCTGATAATGATAGATGGAAAAAAGATTTTTGTACAGCAAAACAAATATTAATAGAGGCAGGGGTTACAATAGATTATGTCTGATGAGCCTAGCAGAAAATGGGATGTAGAAGATTTAGTTTACGAATGTATAGCTACTCACAATGAAGCAATATTAATAGAATTAATAAGTCGCTTCGAGGAAGAGTATGTGGATTTAGCCAGATTGGGGACTATGGGTTCTTATGATTATTCTTGGACTCACGAAGACGTACTAAATTTTATGACATACGATACATAGTTTTTTTAACGAGACTTAGGTATAATAAGAAAAGGAGAACTACATGCATAGCACGAGAGAGATGGCTGAAGCCCATTTAAAAACGGTACAAAATACCATAAATGATCTTGAGCAACAGTCTTTAAATCTGCAAGAAGAATTGAAAAGATTAAAAGAGTATTTGTCTCAAGGTATTGAGACTTTGACGAAGGAAAGTAGTAATTAACTAATTAGCAATGTATAGGAGATTAATATGCAATTGAATGAGTTTTTGAATAAGTTGGATAGTTTGTCGTATGCTTATCGTTGGGACGTAGACAACCATAATAAAGTGGTAGCTACTATTCGCAGTGGTCCATACAGGGGATACACTCTTAACCCAGTTACTGCATTGGCGCACAAGTCTGGACTTGGAGTATATGCAAATACCAGAGACGGCACTGAATATGCTGCAAGTCTCATTGGCTTGTCCAGAAAAGAAGCCCGTAGAATTTACAGCGCAACTCTGGGTACTTATAATCGTGGTAATACTCAGGTGGTGCGTGGGAAAATTAGATCGGCATTGGAGGTATAAGCATGAATATGAATCACTGTAATCTGGCAGGGAGACTTACTAATGATTGTGATTTTAGCGTCACACAAAAAGGTAGCTCCATGACCAAATTTAGGATGGCGGTAAATGACAGAAGAAATGAGGACACTCTTTTCATGAATGTGTTATGCTTTGGTAAGATGGCAGAAGCACTCAAAGATCATTTACTAAAGGGCAGACTTGTTGGTGTACAAGGTAAGATCAAGATAGATGACTATAAAGATAAAGAAGGAAGAAACAAAACTTCTGTTTGCATCATGGCAGACGAAATTGCTCTCGGTCCTTCTAAAGCGTCTACGCAGGTAGAAAATGATAGTTAACACCTAACAAGTTAATAAATAGCCCAGTAGGTTGCTTTCTGTGATCTATTGGGCTATTTTTTTTAATGTATCCCATTGACTTGTGACGATACTAAGGTATAATCTCATCACAGGAGAACAAACATGAATGAACAAATACCTTATTTCTTTGGTCAGATAGTTGCTTTTGCAGCAGTGGGCTTATTTGCTTATAACTTTATACAAGGCAGAAAACTTTACAATCCAGAAGATGACGCAGATTTATTTACAATAGGCTACATCCAGCATCCAAATCAAGTAGCAGTAAACGCCAAGGTAACAGTTAAAGAGGACAATTTCCAAGACAAACAGCTGTATAAAGACTGCCGCGACTCATTAGTAGCTCTTGGTATTAAAAAATCTCAAGCTAAAAAAATAACTAAAGACTTCTTCAAAAATAAGGAGCCAGAAGATTTGCAATCATTTTTAAAGGTTGCTTTGTCTTCACAACATTAACTATGAAAAACAATCTTAAAAATATGAGGACATACCTCGTTGGGGCTATGGATAGGGTAGACGACGGAGGGGTTGGTTGGAGAAAAGCAATTACTCCCATGCTTCTGGAAATGGATGTGCAAGTTCTTAACCCCTGTGAAAAACCTATAGAGTCTTCTAAAGAAACTCCTGATACCAGAGCTATTATAGATTATTATAAAAAAACCGGACAGTTCGATAAGATCAGGAATGAATACGGACACATAAGAAATGCAGATTTAAGATGTGTAGACATCTCAGACTTTGTAATTGCCAACATTAATATGAACGTACATATGTGTGGATCATATGAAGAGATAGCCACTGCCAACAGGCAAAAAAAACCAGTTTTAGTATGGTGCGAACAAGGGAAAATGTTAGCACCCAACTGGCTATTCTTTATGTTGCCTCACGAACACATATTCAGTTCAATGGACGGTTTGTTAGCTTATCTGTATGACGTTTCGATAAGCAAAGACAGATCTAAACTAAAGAGATGGTTTTTCTTGGAGTAAAAATGAATACAAATTTTCCAGACAATTTATTTAAGTTTAGTCGAACTACGAATCAATCTATGTACAGTTATATATGCCGTGCTGGATACGAATTGTGCAGAGACAAAAAAATTCTATGGTGTGGAATAGCAAGAAATGTTGAACAAAATCTAGATATGAATTTGCAAAGATACATAAGAACATGTAAACCTTTTAGTAAATATCATATGTTTATTTATGAAAATGACTCAACAGATAATACTTTATCTATTATGGACAAGTATAAGGACGTTGTAACATATAAATCTGAATCTAGAGAGGATCAAGATTATGTAGAGAAAATGAATACTGAGGCAGACCCTTTTCATTTTAATAGATGTTCAGTACTATCAGAGTGCAGAAATAAGTATATGGATTATATAGAAAATAATAATTTGAGAGATGAGTATGATTATATATGTATAGTAGATTTAGACACTAAGGGTGGATGGTCATACCAAGGTTTTTATAACAGTATTTACTTCTTAGAAAACATTGACAATGCAGCGTCAATGACATCTTACGGCGTGGTTTCTTCTGCTTTTCAAGATAAGTTCTTAGAAGAGGTTGATTTTGATGATTGGTTGTTTTACGATTCTTTTGCGTATAGAGATTTGGGAATTGATCCTAAAATGTCCAAAGGACACACGCAACTTTTCAATAGTCTAAAATTCAAAATTGGTCAAGACCCTATTGAGGTATACAGTAATTTTAATGGGCTGGGAATATACAAAAGCAAATATTTTAAACACAAATATAAAACAAATATGTGGGGCGAAACTATGGTAGATTCAGAGCATATACATGTTCATAAATCTATAAGAGAAGATGGTGGAAAAGTATTTTTAAATCCCAGCATGACGTTATCTTATTCTTATCACAAGGAGTGTGTATCATGATCAATATAATTTCACCAATTAATTCATTAGGGTATGGAATCGCTGGTCTTAATATCACCAAGCATTTAACAAAGACTACTGATGTGTCTCTATGGCCTATAGGAAATCCAGAATGCAGAAATGAAGAAGATATCAGAATACTTTCAAATTGCATACACAATGCTTCTAAACCCGTTTTCGATGCGCCATGTGTTAGAATCTGGCATCAAAACGACATGTCTATGTTTGTGGGAAATGGAGAAAGAATAGGTTTTCCATTTTTTGAATTAAATAAATTCAATGATGTAGAGAAGCATCACTTAAATTCTTTAGATAGACTTTTCGTTTCATCTTGTTGGGCCAAAGATGTTGCAGAACAAAATCTTTCTATTAATGCGGATAAAATTAGCGTAGTTAATTTAGGGGTTGATCCATCAATATTTAGCTCATCGTCTCACCCAAACCTAGAAGGTCGCAAAACAGTATTCTTCAATTGTGGAAAATGGGAAATCAGAAAAGGTCATGATATATTAGTAAACTTATTTAATAACGCTTTTGAAAAAGATGATGATGTAGAGTTGTGGATGATGACAAGAAATCCATTTTTGTCTGAGCAAGAAGATAGTGCTTGGAGGAAGTTGTACTCTAATTCTAAATTAGGCGACAAGATTAAGTTTATTGATCGTGTCGCTACCCACGAAGAGGTGTATAATATTATGGCTAAAGCAGACTGTGGAGTGTTTCCATCCAAAGCAGAGGGGTGGAATTTAGAATTGCTAGAAATGTTAGCGTGTGGAAAATCTGTTATAACAACAAATTATTCAGCTCACACCGAGTTTTGTACAAATGAAAACTCATATTTAACAGATATCAAAAAGGAAGAAATAGCTTTTGATGGCAAATGGTTCAATGGCAAATTGGGAGATTGGGCAAAGATAGATCAAGACAACCAAGACGAGATGATTGCCCACATGAGAGAAGTGCATAAGCTAAAGAGCAATGGAGAGCTAAAGATCAACAATAAAGGAATTGAAACAGCCAAAAAACTCACTTGGGATAACTCTGCCTCTCAAATCAAAAAGATATTAAATGTTTAATTTTTTTAAAAAAAATAAAGACAACGAAGAAGAACTCAATAGTGTTGAAGAATACGAAGAAACAACTGCTATAACTTATTATCTTGACCAAGAAGGAAAAGTAATAGTAGATGTTTCAATGCCAGAGTATGATATAGATTCTGTAACAAAATTGGCTAAAATAGTTGAGACGCTGAGTAATCAAAAATGTTTTATACAGACAGTAGAAATGATTCGCAAAGGTCTAATGGAAACAGAGCATGAAGATTTGCTTGTACACTTCCTGATAGGCTTGGGCATACCTGAAGGAAATTTAAAGACAGCAAAGAATGGGCCTTGTATTCAACCTTCCGATCTATTAAAATAAAGGAATACTGAATGTCTAAAGAAAAACCAAGGATTGGATGGCAAAAATATGAAGACTTGTTGGAACAACAAATGTCTTCTCCTCTTATGGATTTGCTGACCAGTAAATTTGCCGAAAGTTCTGACCAAGAAAGTGACGATGATACTTATGAGGACGAGCCAACAGAATCTACAATAGTTGAAAGTGTATTGCCAGTGTCTCAACAGTTATTAGAAGACATGGCGATGTTAACTAACTTTGATTGCTGGATGGGTCATACAAATTTTGATATCACTAAAGATATTAAAGAGGTACTTAATGAAGTTAGGGGAATTGAGTTGATGAGAGTATGCAGTCGATACAGATTTTTTATCGGAGTTGGTAAAATGTTTGACTTTAAAGCAGTCAGGAAAGATATTGAGGAAGCTATTATACCGTAAGGAGGTGTCATGAATAGCAAGGATTTGAATACTAAAATTGAAGAAGCGTTGAAGGACAAAAATATAACTAATATCATGAGAAAGGCTTCAGGCCGATTTTCTAAACAGTTAGATTCTGATGATATATATACTTGCGAAATAAATGCTTTATGGAAATCTATGTTAAATTTTAAACCAGAGAAAAATACCAAATTTACTACTTACTTGTATAATGGAGTATTTATTGAGTGTTTAAAGCAAATTAAATTTTTGAATAAATCTTCTAAATCGAGTTATTCTTTACATAATAATATTGCTGATGAACGAGATCAATACTTGATAGTAGATTTGCTAGATGAGCTACAGAGCGATTATGAAAAAGAGTTAATTCTTGATAGGATGAGTAGAATGACTATTAAGGAAATGGCTCAAAAGCACAATGTTAGCCGTGAAACCATACGTAAACGAATAAAAAAGATTACAAATGGGTTTAAAAAGAAGTTCGTTTAGTGTATAAAACAGTAGGAATAGGATCATAAAAGGACTTGGAAAATATAACAATTTTCTATTAAAATAAGGAGAATATTATGTCATCCACTACAGCCACAGGTTCTGGCTCTACTGTAAATGACGGCGGTACAGTTGTAAATGCTGGTACTGTTGATTCTAACAGCAAAATCACTAAAGTTCTTAGCGTCAGCGAAGTAAATCAGGGCGTTAGAGCATATGGTAGTGTTGTTAGAGAAAAATCTAGTGCAGGCGGTGAAAAAGCAGGAGTCACAACCAGTAAAGGTTCTGGCACTTTTGCATTCTCACCATCAGCTGCTGCTGGTGAAAGAAATTTCTTAATCAGAGGTGCTGGCACTGAAGATGGAAATAATGAAATTAATAATAGTGCAAGTACTATTCTTGTAATCCCCGGCTCTGAATATGATAGCATTGGCATGAGATCAGTAACTAAGATCCATGCAATTGTCAATTCAACCAAGATTGGTAATTACGCAGATCGTTCATACGACGTTCTTGCTGCTCCATCCAACAGTGCTTTGGTCGCAGGCCGAACACTTGGTACTGGTGCTGGTACTTCGTCTAGCTATGCAACGGCTACAGGTTCTGGTGATGTTGATAAAGCATCGGCCCCACCAAGAAACATTCCCGGCGAACTCGCCTACATGTTTGGTTCTGTTGAGCCTAAGCAAGACGATTACAAATCGCGTGAAGTATAATTTATTATTAGCCAATCAGATCATCCCCCCGAACAGGGGGGATGTATCTTTCTTTCAACTTGGAGTAAAGCAACGTGATAGATATGTACCATCCAGAATTATTAGCAATTATAGTCAGCGCAGTTGGAGGTCTTGGAACACTAATAGCGATAATGTGGAAAAAATTTTTAAAACCTATTGTAAAGTTATGTCAAAATCAAGATTTTTTTAAAGAGTCAGTAGAAGAAATAAGAAAAGAATTGCAAACAAATGGTGGAAGTAGCCTTAAAGATGCTATTATAGATATGAAGGATACTGTCCATAGGATAGACAGAAGACAGAAAATAATCGAACAAAGGACAAAAGCTGCTTTACATTATAGCAATGAAGCTTTGTTTGAAACAGACATAGCTGGCAGATTGGTATGGAGTAATGCACATTTTTGTAAATATGTAAAAGATAATCCAAATGATGTGTCAGGTTTTGATTGGTTGGCTATGATAAAAGAAGAGGATAGAGATGAATTACTAAAAGAATTTTTATCGTGCATAAAGATGAACAGAAAGTTTAGTAAATTAACTGAGACACAAGATGGAAAAGAAATAAGGATGTTAGGTTATCCCTATAAGATAACTGATGCAGAGCATGGTGGCTTTTTAGTTAGTATTATACCTAAAGAAGAAGAGGCTTAAAATGGCAGACGAAAAGAAATCCGCAGCATTTACTTTAAATGTAACAGATGCTATAGAAATTACTAAAAACACTGCACTTGTTGCGTTAGCTGCTGGCTTGACGTATTTTGGTGAAAATATGGCAGACTTAGATTTGGGTAACATGGGCGTTATGCTAGTTCCAATCGCCGCAGTTGTTATTAACACTATGGTTAAGTGGGCTAAAAATAACGTACCGGAGTAATTCAAAATGTTTAGAAATCCGCGAGATTTACTACAAGCCTATACAGATGGGCTTGTTGGGTCATGGTGCGACCCTGAAGACACCGATAAATTGCTAGGAGAGCTGCCACACCCACTGTTTGGTTTGGCGGCTTCTGACTTGTACAGTACGGGCGAAGGCAAAGTTGCTTTGTTATATAAGTCTGTGCAAAAATTTGACCCTACCTTTGGAGCGCATGAGAGACAAACTACAGGAGACTGTGTTTCACACGCAACTCGTAACGCTGTAGACATTACTCGTTCTCATGAAATTATTGGTGGAGGTCAAGCTGAAAGTTTTGAAGCTCGGGGTGCGACAGAAGCTATCTATGGTTCTCGCGGTCATGGTGGACAAGGAATGTCATGCTCTGTCGCTGCCCGTTTCGTTCACCAGAACGGTGGAATACTATTAAGAAAAGATTACGGTTTTATAGACTTATCTACCTATAATAGTAGGACAGGTACTAATTGGGGGAGATCAGGTGTTCCTAAAGAAGTAAAAGCTGAAGGCAAAAAACATCAAGTTAAAACTCTGAGTCTTGTCAAATCTGTAGATGAGGCCAGAGATGCTATTGCCAACGGGTATGCTTTAAGTGTCTGTAGTAATTATGGATTTTCCTCAAAACGAGATAAAAATGGCATAGCTCGAAAAAGTGGTTCATGGAATCACGCGATGTCATGGATTTCCGTGGACGATTCTAGAGAAATATATGATGAAACTTTATTTTTAATACAAAATAGTTGGGGAGCATTCAACGGGGGTCCAAAAAGATTTGAACAACCAGACGGAAGTTTTTGGGTTAGAGAGCGTGATGCTGCTGGAATGTTAAATCAAAATGGTGCTTGGGCGTTTAGCGATGTTGATGGTTTTCCACCCAGAAAAGTTGATTGGACTATAGACGAGGTATTCTAATGACATGTAGGAATTCCTATGGGACTATTAAGTTCATGCGAGGGAGATATGCAGATTTCTTTAATGAAAATCCGGTTCTTAAGCTGGGTCAATTGGCTTACACTATAGACAAAGATTCTAATCCCGCAAGCTCAAGTTTCGGAAAACATGTTCTTAAAATAGGTGACGGCTCGACACCTTGGAAAGATCTTCCATTCGCAACCCCTAACGAGCCATGTGTCTTGAATCCAACCACAACTCCACCCCCTGTAACAACAAGCACAACGACAACAACAGCTGCTCCAGCGTCATCTGTTTGGCAACTAACTATAGTAACCACTCAAGCTAACCAAAACTTTTCTGTTATGCTTGGCAAGTTTTTTCCCAGTAGCGTAACAACGCCAGATCTTCAAATTGATTGGGGAGATGGAACTATTGCTCAGTATACGACCGAGGGTATCCATCAACACACATACGCAAATGTTGGCACATATTACTTAAAACTAAGTGGAACATTTACTTCTACTGACGCTAGAGAAAGCATTAGGTTTGGCAATGGTTTTTCAGAAGCTGGATTGGTAGTAGCAACAAGCAAGATACCAGAAATACTACACGCTGATGGTTCTACTGGTTTACAGAGCGTAAGAAGAACTTTTGAAGATTGCATAAATCTTACAAGTGTTCCAGCAGATCTGTTTGAACGTTATCAGGCTATAGACAGAGGCGGTAAATCTATTGATTTCTCGTTATGTTTTTATAAATCTGGCCTAACTTCAATACCACCAACTCTTTTCTCAGGTATTACTAAAAATATTGATTTGTTTGGGACTTTTGGTAATTGCCCATTAACTTCTCTTCCAGTTAATTTGTTTAATGACAAAGTTGTAGCACTTGTAGCAACGTTTCAAGGCTCCAGCATAACAAGCATACCTCAAGGATTTTTTGATCAATGTACTAATCTGACAACTTTAGATTTAACTTTTGATGGATGTTCAAATTTAACGACTATTCCCGTTGATTTATTCAAACTCTCAACAAAAATAAGAAATTTTAGCAAAACTTTTAGAAAATGTCATGCTCTCACTTCCATACCAGCAAATTTATTCCCAACGACTTTAAACGAAATAGGTTGGGGTCAATCCATTGGTTTTGATGAATTATTTGATGGCATTGAAACAACGCCCGGAGACAGATCAACACAAACAAATATACTAAGTACAGCAGATTATTCTAGGTTGTTGGGCGAAATGAAAGCCTTAGCAGTCGCTAACACGTTGCAGGGTATGCACCTATACGTAGCGAATACGCAATACACATTAGCAGCAAAAGCTGATCGGGACATATTAACCGGGACTTGGGGATGGACTATATTAGATGGAGGTTTAGAGCCATCAACGATCACTGGATGCACTAATACACCAGATTTCACGGCATTGACAACGAATGAATTTATAAGTGATATAGATTATGGTCCTAACAGCAGTAATACAACTTCTACTACTGGTGGTCTGCAAGGTGTAGCTATTTCAGCAAAAGGAAATAGGGTGGTATGTGGAGCAACGGGAAGTCCCGATGGATGTGGAACAGCACAAGTTTATTCTTACAGATCAGATGTTAGTGGTAATAATATTGAATATAGAGAGTTGGGAGATAGCATTAAGGCAGCGATCACTGATTGGGAATCATTAGGAGCCAAAAATGTAGCCATATCATCAGATGGTAGCACGTTGGCTATAGATTTTCCCGACGAGCCAAGAGTCGGCTGGGCTGGCGGTGGAGAAAATGGAAGTGTACGTATTTACAGGTTAGATGAATCCCAAGGTGCTTTTCAAGAAAGTTGGGTTCTGAGCGCTATAATTACGGGTCAAGGATTTGTTCCAAATTTACGTTTTGGTGCGGGAGGCATTTCTCTCTCTGCCAACGGAGATAGGATAGCAATAGCTAGTGAGTTTGGAGAGCAAGTTAAAGTTTTCCAAAGACGACCCGCAGGAGACTACATACAACTTGGAACCAACATTGGTACTATGTTAAGCACTGACCCAAATGATCATGAATACAACAGAATCGGCAGACGTTCGCTATCTGAAGATGGAAACACACTTCACTACATTCACGCTCAAGGATGTTCGCAGAGAGTTTCGCAAGTGTTCAAATTCGACGGAACTGATTGGAACATATTCAACTCTATAACCTCTCAACAGACAGACCATCTAGTGATGTCTAGAAATGGCACTCGGATAGCTTATTCTATGGTTGCAAGAGACGCAAATTGTCTCCCTCCTTCAGATGCAAACGTTCTGCGAGTCAGGGACATGGCACCCAACAGTACTAGTGCCGGAAGTATTGATGTTGACGGTGGTTCTATTACTTTAAATGATCATGATAATAACTATATACTTAAATTCGCAATGTCTGAAGATGGAAAAACCATAGCTGTAATTCAAGTAAGAAAAAATACAGACCCAGAATGGTCAGGACCAAACGATGTTGGCAGTAAAGTAACTGTATATCGAGCGTCTACGGATAGCTTCGGAGGCATTAGTACTTCATGGGTCCAAATTGGATGCCCAATAAAAAACTCTTTTATATGGGAAGACATAGACATTAGTGAAGATGGTAATTTAATTGCTTTGGTAGACAAATCATCTAACTCTAATAAGGGTAGAGTAATGGTATATGGTTACGATGATTCTACCCCAGATACACTTCCTGAACAAGAGATTTCCTTTACGTGGAAAATAGCAGGAAATTCCCAATACTTCAAAAATGATGGCACTATCAGAAGACAATCTTTATCTCCATATGGAAATATAGGCGACGGCATTCTTATAGACGCTGAAGGAAAAAATATATTAACTAGATCCTACGATTACACAACAGCCTCTCCAAAACCACAACCAATTTTCTGGATAAGTAGAGAAGGTCAAAAATCAGATTTCTCTTTCACTGACACGTTTGATGATTTCTACGCAATGCATCCTCCTTGGAATGACGGTATATATTCTGACGCAATTTTTGATCAATACAAACAGAATGGCAGTTTTCCCCTCGATTTTACAACAACCCTTCCCGGTCAAAGCTATAATGCAGATCAAGCTGACAACTGGAGTCTGATGCCTAGTTACCTAACTGATCTAGACTCACAGATGTCCTTTGTGGGTACTGGTGTCAGCAAGATAGCCATTTTTCCAGAAGGGACTTATGAAGGAGCCAGAGTTCCTTACTATAGAGAAGCAAATTATACTGGAGGCATTGTTGAAAAACCTAATTATGATACTAATTATATTCATCACTTTATAAAAGGTAGTATGTTCGGTGTTCGCGCTAATTCATTCAGCGATGCTTATAACACAGATGGTAACAGGCTATGGCTAGTAACTGGAGTGAGTGCGGCGATGGTAAAAGAACAAAATCACACTAGTTGTTTTGTGCTAAAAAGACTGAAGAAACTCTATTGGCCTCCGTATGATACTATGAGTCCGAGAAACGGTTACGTTACAACGTGGAGTATTACAGAGCATAGGTGGGACCATAATAATCCTAACGAAGTTAATTACCCAACAGGCACAAATCAAGTTGGGCATCTGTCGGGATCAATAACAGTCACACCTGATCCAGATGAGAAAGAAGACTACGAAGACCTCACTTACAACACGGGGTCTTATGGTTTATATGACCAAGACTCTTACGTTGGCGGCATGTTAGAAATAGAACCAATCTCATCTGCCTGTTTCTTTGTGAGATGGCTAGACAATAATAATTCAACAGGCAAACAAATCCCAGTACTAAAAAAATATTGCCGAGGCGTAGCGGGTTCAGGTCCGACACCTTGGAGTTTTGTTGGAAATACTAATATACCCATAAGAGGCGGTTATGATCCAGTAACTTCTCCAGATGGTGCAGACAACATTAAGTTTAAGATAGCAAATTATGGGAAAACTGTGCTAACCGTAGAAAATATAAGAGGAATGAGAGGGACTAGTATTTCTCTATATGAATGTCCAGCAGTCACCTCAAACCAATACGTATTAATGCCTCAGATCAACACACTTCTCAGGGTTACAGCCAATAAAGATTTTGGAGATAACGTTGGTGGCGGTAATATAGTATCCAACTGGACAATACAGGCTCTTGATATAAGTCCAATGGGCGATGTAATAGCCGTAACCGTTACTGATAGCTCTTGGGCAGATGATCTCGTAACCCAAAGAGAAACTCACCCTTTCGTAAGAAAAGTCAAAGTGTATGTATTTAAACAAACTACAATAGATGATAACAGTAGTTGGACTCTAAAAACTACACTTACTAGAAAGTTTGCAGGCTCGCGCTCTGTCACCGCCCCCGTGGTAAACCCGACAGACCCCAACCCCCTGTGGGAGACGCAACAAAACGGTCAAGTTGAAAGTCAGGGAACAATTGTTAAAAATTGGTACGAGGCGTTTGGAAGCTCATTATCACTTAGTAATGGTGGCAGGTACTTAGCTGTAGGAGATCACAAGGCTTTCGCAAACGCCCCTAGCTCTTCCTCTAATCCTAGATTAAGTTGGCAAAAAGCCTCAGACCTTAAGCCGTATACAGGTGAGATAACAGTGTATGATTTAACTAAGGTTTTAGATTTACCACCAGAGTAATAATTATGACTTGTAATTTTGAACACATACAAATTAAAAGAGGGACTTATGCTGGCTTTGAGACAGCTAATCCTATTTTAAAGGATGGAGAACCATCTTACACAATACTAGATACTACTCCTATAATTAAAATTGGAGATGGCGTAACAAACTGGAAGGATCTTCCGTGCTTTGTTGTTGATGGTACTAATTGCGATGTAACAACAACTACAACTCGCAATCCAGAAGAACCACCGCCTCCAAATTCAGACGAATGCGATCCCATGATGTGCGTTGCATTTATAGATGAATCTGATTCTACGTCAGTTCAGCAAAACGGAGATTTTTTCAATAAAATGCTTGAAATTTTCCCCAATAGACTTTGTTTTGTTTTCTGTGCGTCATTTGATGCTAACCGTCCAATGTCCTCAACTAAATATTGGGACCATATGAGCCAGCCTTTCAAATCTGGCAAGACTCAGAGATATTTTGACACATACCACAATCTATTAGGCACTGACAGACAACAATATAGAATCACCCCAAAAGATAGAAGTAACAGTCAAAATGATTGGCGGGAAAGTGGAGGCGCATGGTATGACATAAACACCATGATTGACAATGCAGACCCATCTATAAGAGAAATTTTTAACCAGTGTACTCAGATGGCAATATTTATAGATGGCTCAGGATCAACCATTCTGCAAGACTTCACAAAGGCTAGAGACCAACTGATAACAGACGCAGCGACAGAAAGACAGATTAAAAATGTAGCCGCTATATCTAACCACAGAGAGAATGCTGCATGTCCATTTTGTCAACCAGAGTGCTGTGGAGTTATTCAAACAGAAGAATTACTAGATAAATATAATCAACTAAAATTAGAATGTTCAAGTTCAACAGGTTCAACATATCCAGAATGCGAATTAGAATAAGGGTATAGACATGTCAGCAAGTTGGGAACACGTAAAAGTTAGAACAACAGATTACTTTTCAATGAAAAGAATCAATCCCGTTTTGAAAGACGGGGAAATAGTATATACTAGAGATGTTGCAAATAACTTGAATTATATAAAAATTGGAGATGGCTCAACAAATTGGATGGATTTGCCCTGCCTTCACATTAGTAGCGGAACCACTCCAGCACCAACAACTACTACTTTACCACCAACTTGTTTTACTAATACTATTTCTGAATATACAAAAGGAATTCCTGCTGATTTAAGTACTCTAGGCAATGTTTTTAGTAGCGGAACGGTAGATATTATTGGTTCTTCTTTTGATCGTAAATTTTCTTTTGAAGAACACGATACATCCAAATCAGTATTTAAAACGCCATACCAGCCTTTTGTGAGGATAGGCGATTTAATATCAAGTTTTACAAACATCAAAAGAATAAGCATGTCTGATGATGGTAATAGAGTTGCGATTGGAGATGCTAACGGAGGAACTAGCAATGCAGGAGAAGTAAAAGTATTTGAATGGAATGCTTCATCTTGGACGACGATTGCTACATATAACGGAACATCTAGTGGCGATAAGTTATGTGACTGTAAGCTTTCAAAAGATGGTAAGTACTTAATTATGGGTACTGATAGGAGATGTGTTGGAGATGGATACATTCAAGTAAAAAGCTTATCAGGCAGCACTCAGAATAGAGATACAACTATAACCTTTGATATTGTTTCTTCAGACGCTTCTTTTGACAGCAAGGTTGGACCATGTGCCATAAATTGGGATGGTACTATTTTAGCTGTAGGAGCAATAGGTGATGACGCAGTAATGCCAAACACTCCAAGGGGTATTGTAAAAATATACAAATGGGATGGTTCAAGCTGGAGTAACACTCACACAATGACCCAAAGCAACATGCAAGATGGATTCACTAATTCGTCAGATGTAAATGATTGTTTTGGAAAAGAAATAGAATTATCCTACGATGGTAGGTTCGTTATAATACTAGCTCCTAACATTTTAATGGTGAACAATGACGGAACATTTAATAGACAATCAGCCTTACATGTAGTAGAAATTATTGGAACTCAAGGTCAAATAGTGACCGATCATGGCTCTATTGATAGTATTTCGGGTTTAGGTAGCTCCTCCTACTTGGGACTAAGACATCAAATAGAGGGAAATTCAATTTGTGTTAATTGGGGAAATGATGTCCTCGACGCGGGGGTAGAAAATAATGCCGGTAATATAGTTCATCCCAAAATGAGAGTTGGTTGGTCTCAGACCGGACCTACACCATCGGACTCTGGACATTTTATGCTATTCCATCAGATACGGAGGCCATCAGACTTAAATAAAAGAGAACTTGCTCGTCCTTGGCCTACTATTTCTGGTGACTCAAATTTTGGATCATCATGCGCAATAGGATATAGTGGTTCGTATGTTGCTGTAGGTTCTAAGGGGCAGAATGGTTTTGCTCAAATATATAGAAATAGCGGACATTTGAATCATATTCTTCCCCATCGTCCGTGGCTTGATGTTACTGGAAAAGTAATTAATTCAGTCAGTTCGTCTGTAGATTTTGGAAAGTCCATAGCAGTAGATAGCGGGGTTACAAAGATCGCCATTGCTTCTCAATCTGATGCATTAGTGATGGGTTCTGGAGATCCACCCTCACCATACTATTCCTATTATCGTGTTGCGTCTAATAAAATAGAACAGGATGCAGATTACACATTAGCTTTCGATCCATTCCAAAGCTCTGGAACAATTTCTGTTTTTGCAAGTGGTAGTCAAACCCTACCACCTAAAACTTTAATAGAAAGTTTTCACACTAGTGGAACAAACCAAGCGTTTGATTCTAGCACTAAGACATTTGGCTCGGGAGCTTTGCATACAGCAATCACCAAGCCTAGTGGATATACAATATTAGCATTTAAGATAGAAGAAAGAAGTTCTAGCCCTACTAATTACATTCCAACTTCTCACCTAGAGCTATCTTCTGATCTAGCTGTTCTAAAATCAAATTATAGTAAAACAATACCACTCATACAAGAAGATCATACTTTTGCTTTTGGCATGACTCCAAACGGTCAATTTAGAAAAACAAAAATAACATCTTCTTTTGAGCCAGATGCTATGCCTATGTTCTCTTTAGGTAATAACATAACATTTCCATATCTTTCAGGAGAATTGTCTGCTTATTTAGTAGATGCTACAGCAGGCTCAGGTCAAATACTATTGCATCAAAATAATACTAGTAACTATATACTCTCCGATAGGTTTTTAATTAATAACATATTTACAACCCTAAATCATCTTAAAGTACAGATTAGTAGGTTTAATAAAAATTATACAATGTATGTGGACGATAAGAGAGTCAAATTTAATGATAGCACATTGTCTTCATTGTCTATAGATGGATCTGGAGTAGATCAAAACATAATTGTTGGCGGGGTCGCTTACAGTGGGAATCATTTCTTTAAAGGGACTATGGAAGGTTTTAAGTTCGATAGAAGTTGTGAACCATCTGTACTAACTAATTTAGGAACTGGCAGCACAGTTGCAAGCAATGTTGCTAGCCGCAGTTTAAAGGTAGAAGGAAATCTTGACTATAGGCCGTGGCTAAGAAATAATATCAAAGATAAAAATTCAGTTGGATTTGTTAGATACAGTATGTCATATCCAAACAAATATATACAACCTAATGTTGGTTTTGAAATAAATCATCAAAACTTTGTAACTCCTCATATGGTTTCTGGGACAGCTGGACTTGGAGATGATCATAATCATCTTATAACAAAAGAATATGGGCTTTATCAAACATACAACGGCTCTGACATAGGCACGGGTGGGACAGGTTTTAGTACGGGTGAAGATACATGTATAATGGTTCCAGATCATTTTCTTGGTTGGGACCCAGTTACTGGACAGCCTATATTTGGCCCAAGTCTTCAATGCATAAACGATTCAGTATTTAAAAATAATCAATTTTACCCCGGATCTGGACTGCATAAAGACGAGGGCATTAATGTAATAAAATTTAGAATGGCTATGGAAACTTCCAATCAAAGAAAAGTAAAAAAAATAGAATTAAACGTTTGGGATGATGCGTATCAAATTATTCCAGAAAATTCTGGATTACCACTTGAAGCTAGTGGTATGCTTTCTTTGACTACTGACGATCCATTAAGCACTTGGACCCATTCTTCTAATAACGAAATATTTTACTGTAATAGTGGTATTAAAACTTCTGGAGTTCAGTTTACAGCAAATGGCCCTGTGTTTGTATCCACCTACGGTAGTCCCTCACTTTATGCCGATGAAGCACAAGCAGTGATTGAAAGAGATGACCTTCCTTGGATAAGCGGAGTAAATATTTGGTCCTCTCAATTCGCTATGTTCAATGGTGACAGACTTGTGTTCAAAGAACCAACAGTGATGGGCGGTGCAACTGAGCAAAGAATCACTGTTGGTGAAAGCCCAATGCATGGAACAAGATTATTTTTATTAAATAAGTTTACAGGAAAGACAGACCCAGCGGAAGATGAAAACGATCCAGACGCTGAGTATACTTTTCAGTTAGTAAACGGAGAAGGGGACACCGACAATGACAGGTTTGCATTTAAATTTCATACGATAGGAACTGACACTTACGTAGACAAAAGTATGAATGTTCCAAGGTTAGACCTAATAAACCAAGCAGGGCTAACTAATGGACAAGTTCTTAGTGTTAGAGTGAGAGTACATGCTCCTCACAATTCTACTCTAGTTTTAGCAGAAAATGCAATAAAATTCAGAGTTATAGATACAAGTATTGGTCCTAACAAAAACTTGCCTTTGCCTACGTTTCCTACATACGATAATATACCACCCTCTTCCGTGATATCTTCAGATGATAATTTTGCTCATGCTGTAGGCTATCCGATGTTTATAACTACCGGACAGTATAACTATGCTGGATATGCCCTACAAGCTTTTGTCTGTAAGCCAGCACCAATCACTAGGTCGTGGACACATCCCAATAGTTTGTTAATAATAGAAAAAAGAGCTAACTCGGGAGAGCCTTGGAGTCTTGCTGGCATAAAACAGCAGCACGAAACAAGCATGTACGCATATTTAGATTTTCCACAAAATTATCATATCGAGGGCGTTTCAACAAATAGTTTTAGCGACATATGCAGAAGTGAACTATATAGAGCTGCTAACGGGTCAATAAATACAGATCCTACATGTACGGAGCTTCAATATAGAATGTATTGGTGCGATGGAGTTCCTTCTGGTTGGGCAACTCCAATGAAAAAAGCTTTCATAGAAGGCGAGGCCGCCGGGAGTAGTTTTTCATCTCGCCCAACAAATAAAGGTTTAGGAACTGCAAGGTATATGCCTTCTGGAATAGCCTTTAAACCAGTTGGACCGCTAGGTTCAGGTAGTCCAATATACACGCCAATAACTGAGCTTGCACCTCCGTGGCAAGGCTCATGCCCCAAACAAGATTCAGAATTACGGGAGCCTCATAAATATCGAGGTAGACCTAAGTTAGAAGACAGAGTACTATTTGTGAGCTTTGATTAAAAGAGGAATATAATGAACAAACAGTTTCTAGATTTAATTAATAAATATGATCTTACTGGAATAGGATTTTCACGCAAAGTTACAAATGATATTCAATCAAAAAATCCTTGCGTTACTTTTAGTGTCAAATCTAAAAAACCAACAACAGAATTAAATGAACAAGAAATTATACCGACATCTATTGAAATCAATGGTATAGAGTACATAACAGATGTTATTGAACAACAGCAAATAGAATTAGTTGCGTGTGGCAGCAATAACGATAATTATCAAAATTTCTTTCCCATAGAAATGGATTGGCAAAGGACATCTCATAGACCTCTTGTTGGAGGTTTATCCATAGCTAATTTCTGGGACTCGTTCATGTATACCGGAACTATGGGACAGCTCTGTATTGACGAAAGAGATGGCTCTGTTGTAGGACTAACAAATGCCCACGTTAGCAATGCTACTCAAATGATTGTTACAGATCCTTTAGATAATACTATGACACAACCTAAGTTCTATACAACGTATAACAAAGACATAGTACAACCCTCTCCCTCTGATGCTCAAAGGTATTATGATAATGTACCAAAAAGACAAGAATATTTGTCACAAAGCGGAATAGGTGTTGTGAAAAGATACTGGCCCGTAATTAGTAGTGGTAACACAATAGACGCTGCCTTAATATCAATCAAAAACGATAACACTTTAGTAGACAACACAGACGCAAACAGTAGATCAAGAGCTTTTAGTATTAAGCATATTGGTGAAACCTTGATACCGTGGGCCACACCCGCTCAAATGGCACAGCTAGAAACTGACTTTATGGCAGGATCTAGTATATATGTAACAAAATCTGGAAGGTCTACTGGAATTACAGGGTCTGGATATCAGGCTGGAAGTTGTCCTGTAACAATACAAAGTATTAATTATGCTTTTCCTTTACCTTTAAATAATCTGTATGAAAGAATAGTGGCTTATGAAGATACTTTTAGATTTAGATATACAGATACTGCCACCTACGCACACGCACCTCTAGATGGTGGAGATTCTGGCTCAGTCCTTGTAACTGATTATTTTGACTCTACTAATGGTGGAAGTGGAACGGTTATTGGATTAAATTTTGCTGGCAATGGATACAATCTTGATGCAATCTCTTGCAAAATAACCAATGTTGCCAGCATATTAAACGTTAGGGGTGCTACTCTGACAGACACATCAAGCTCGCTGAAATTTGGAAATCCACAAAATTGGAACTATATAGCAGCAGAACATTCAGACAAGATTTTCCAAAGTACCAACGTAGACCTAGCTACATCAGGTTATATTATGGTAAGCGGAAAGAAATATTGGCAAATTGGAAATATTCCAAAGCCCTAGAAAGTGTATAGTATTACGTAGCAAAACCTTTATTTTGGAGAATAATAATGTCAGACTTCTCAAGAACACGCATACAGCTGAGAAGAGATACCGCTTCTCAATTTAGCTCAACTAACCCGCAGCTGGGAGAGGGAGAACCCTCTTACGATAAAACAAAAAAAACACTTAGAGTTGGTGATGGAACTACTAACTGGAGTTCATTGCCAAACTCTGTTATTTCTGATACAACTGGACTGACTGCAAGTGGCGTACATAATATTGTCATTATGACTACAGCTAACTATAATGCTTTGGGTTCAAAAGATCCTAATACTATTTATTATGTGGTGTAAATTATGATGTCAATATTTGCTTACGGAACTTTGCCCGTTACAGACGTTAAAAGTGGCGATACAAAAATCACTAGGATATACCACGGAGAAACTGTGTTATATGAAAACTTTGGTTCTGAGCCACCCCAAGAAAACAAAAAAGAAGATAACGAAGAACAAACAGATAACTAATAAACAGGAGAAATAAAATGGGAGTAGTATCCACAACAGATGTAGTAACAAATCCTAATACTACAATAGAAGCAATCACCAACGCGAGCGTAGTTTGTAGTTGTTTACCAACTGGAACGTCTCACACAATTGATACCAACACGGACAGCAACTTCGTGAACTTTGACACAAGCCTGACATATGCAGAGCTTCAAACACTCTACACGCTCAGATTTGATGACATAGCATATTATAATGCGGTCGATGGAGGTGGCGCATGATTAGACGCTTGAACTTCGCTTTCGTAGCTTTAGTAGTGACTTGTGTATCTTTAATGTTTATTCTCAACGGCCCAGAGGGTCGTCCTTGGTCCAATGGTTTTAACAACCATTTTGGGTGCAACACTGAAGACATCACGGACATGTACGCAGACTATATAGAAGTTTGGAAACAAAGTATCAAGCAATCATTCGTTGCGGCAGAGAAAGAAGTCCTTGATGTAAAACCAGACGACATAGTGGGACCACACCCAGACCCAGACAAGTGTATATGCGGAGGATCTGGAGTAATCACGCAGGGTGATGGACACAAAACCGCCTGCCCATATCATGGTAAAAAAGACAATACTATGGATAAAGTTTTAGTGGAACATGGTTTAATTTTCGTACCTCTATAAAGGTGGAGAGATAATGGATATAGATATTTTATTAAGATTTAGTGCTGTAGCTTTAGCAGCAGTGCTATTACTGTCAACGGTAGATTTTTCTTTTTTCTTTAAAAAGATTACATCATTATTTAAGTGGCCTTTTGCCCCCAAGAAACCTGCCATTGAAGCAAAAGAAGAAGTAGAGTTTTTAGAAGTTATTGATTTGTGGTATAAACTCAAACACAGTTGCGAAGTGTATGGACTCAAAGAAGCAACAGAAAAAATGGATGAGGTTTTCCCACTTCTTAACGTAGAGAAATAATATGAATGCAACAAAGAAAAGAATAATAGCAATATTGTTAATGATCTTTGCTATGTTTGGTTCTGAAATCGATATATCAAATATTTTCCCTAATCCAGAACCTCCCGCAGCTAAGATATTGAATATAGAAGAGCCTAGCGAAGACACTGTACAGCGTGTTAAAGTGTTTTCAGATCTTATTACAGACCCTGACGACAGAGCAAAGATAGCAATATTTAATTATGAATTTGCGCAAAGAGTTCTTAATTACGACGCTACATCTCAACAGATAAATGATTTGTATACTCTGGCTGGTAGAACTTTTTTTCAAGATCAATTAGTAGATAAATATGATGGATTGGCAGAAGAAATAATTAAGATATTAGAAGAAGTGTCGGGAGACAAAAATCACAATTTAACAGAAAGAGAAAAATTTAACCTTAACAAATATTTCATGGCAGTAGCTTGGGTCTTGATTCATAAGAGGTAATCCTATGTCACCAAAAGATGTAAAAGAAATTTTAGACAAAATTTTTTCAGAAGAAGGTTTTGAGATAAAAGGTTTTAAAATAAAATCTAAAACTCCGCTAGTAGCCAACATACACCACGATGGTGGCAGAATTGATATTAAGTTTGGTAGTAATCTGCCTAAAGCAGAGATAACTAGAATCATTACAGTATACGCATACATAGAACAAGTTGTTCTTGGTGAAACTGGCGCGTCTATCAAGCTCAGAAGTTTTCCCGACATCACTCTTAACTATGAAAATTTCTCTGAAATTGATCCATCTTTTGTTTTTAATTTTTCAAGTTTAGAAGAAACAATCGACAAAAAATATTCTGAATCTTCCCATAAACAAATTGCTAAAAAGTGCTTGCAATATGCTGAAGAATGGGCTACAATATGTCATCAGTCGGGCGTTACTTTTGAAAATGCCGATTATGCGGATAGGTATGTCATGTATAATCAGTGTTATGATTTTGTAAAAGAAAATATTGAAAAAGATGTGGAGAAAAGATATGGATCAGTTATCCTCACTTGGCTTTTTGCATATGTTATCTTGCCCATGATCATCAAGTGGATAGTTAATAAGGTCTTAGAAAGACTTTTTAACGACTAAATTATACTTAAAAATACACAATCTGTGGGGATAATATAAATGTATGTAAAAAAAAGAAGCGGCGAGACAGAACAATATACTGTTGAAAAAATTCATAAAGTTGTTGATTGGGCTATCAAAGACTTGAATAACGTTTCTTTATCTGAAATCGAAATGAACGCTAACCTATCCCTGCAAGATGGTATGACTACAGAAGAAATACATAAAATTTTAATTAAGTCAGCAAACGATCTTGTATCAGAAAAAGCACCTAATTATCAATATGTAGCATCTAGGCTTTTAAATATGTCCCTACGAAAAGACTTGTGGGACAAGTATGACAAACCTCCAACATTATATCATCACATACAAAACAATGTAGAAGAACAAGTCTACGACGAAGCTATGTGGCTAAAATGGACTAGTAAAGAATTGAAAGACATTGAATCTGTAATTGATCACGATAGAGATTACTTATTCACATACGCTGGTCTTCAACAACTTATCGACAAATACTTGGTTAAAAACAGGGTGAGTGGTCAAATATATGAAACGCCTCAGTTTGCGTATATATCTATTTGTCTAGCGTTATTTGACACTGTGGAAGAAGTAAAAGAAGCTTATGAATGTTTTTCTACTCACAAAATAAATTTGCCAACACCCATCATGGCTGGCGTAAGAACAAAGATCAAACAATTTGCTAGTTGCGTTTTAGTAGATGTGGATGATGACCTTTCATCTATTTTTTCTAGTGTTCACGCCGTTGGAAGATACACAGCTAGAAGAGCTGGCATTGGTTTGAACATTGGCAGAGTTAGGCCAATTAATTCTAGCATTCGTGGCGGTGAGGTAATTCATACAGGCATCATCCCCTATTTAAAAATATTTGAATCATCTGTAAAAGCCACAAGTCAAAACGGAATACGTGGAGGATCTGCTACTGTACACGTTCCTTTTTGGCATCACGAAATTGAAGACATAGTTGTTTTAAAGAATAACGCAGGGACAGATGATAACCGAGTTCGCAAGTTAGACTATTCGGTTCAGTTCTGTGAGCTTTTCTATAAGAGATTGATCAATGGGGAAGATATTACACTATTTAGCCCAGCAGAAGTTCCAGACTTGTATGAGAACTTTGGCAATAATAAAGTATTTAATGAGCTATACGAAAAGTATGAAAAGGCTTGGAGTCTTAAATTCAGAAAAAAAATTCCAGCACGTAAACTTGCAGAGGTTTTTACGAAAGAAAGATTAGAAACTGGTCGTGTCTATGTGATGAATATAGACAACGCTAATGAGCATGGATCTTGGGATACTCCCGTGTACATGTCTAATCTGTGTCAAGAAATAATCCATCCAACTAAGCCCATAAGTTCAATAGACGATACTTCAGGAGAAATTGGTATATGTATTTTATCAGCATTAAATTTGATTGAATTACATAATGACAATGATATCCAAAAGGCTTGCAGGATGGCTGTTAGAACATTAGAGTCTGTCATAGATTATCAGGATTATCCTGTGCTAGCTGGAGAAAATTTTACAAAGAACAGAAGATCTTTAGGTATTGGTATAACAAATCTTGCTGGATACTTAGCAAAAAATAAACTAAAATACGACGATCCGAAGACTCTTAGCACCTTGCACAATCTCATGGAAAAGATACAATGGAATTTAATAAATGAGTCGTGCGTATTAGCTGAACAATACGGGTCGTGCAAAAAGTTTAACGAGACTAAATATGCTAAGGGCTTGTTGCCAATAGATTGGTATAAAAAAACAGTTGATGATCTTGTAAAACCAAAATACACAATGGATTGGGAAGGGCTAAGACAGAGAGTAAAAGAACATGGCATGAGGCACTCTACACTTACAGCCATTATGCCCTGTGAGTCCTCTAGCGTCATTCAGAACAGCACTAATGGAATAGAACCCGTAAGGAACCTATTATCATACAAAAAGGCTAAGAACGGCGTATTGAAGCAGCTAGTACCATACTATTCATCAAGAAAGAATTTTTATACAAAAGCGTGGGATATGAAAGATAATCAGGCTATGTTGAATGTTTGTGCAATTTTGCAAAAGTTTGTAGACATGAGCATCAGTGTTAACTTATATTATAACTATGCTCATTATGAAAATGGCAATATACCATTAAGTGTGTTAATAAAAGACCAATTATACGGTTTTAAATATGGTGTCAAAAATTTTTATTACTGTAACACACCTGATGGCGACGGCGAAACAGAACAAGAAACAGGGTGTGAATCAGGTTCATGTGCAATTTAAGAGGCAAAAATGCAAACTATATTAAATAAAAAAAACGTAGACTATCTACAGCAACCACTATTTTTAGGAGAAGACTTATCTTTGCAAAGATACGATAAGTTTAAGTATCCTGTATTTTTCGATTTATACAAAAAACAAATGGAATTCTTTTGGAGGCCAGAAGAAATAGAATTAAAAAAAGATAGAAATGATTTTAAAAATGATGACATTATGACTCCGAATGAAAAATTTATTTTTACTTCTAATCTTAAATATCAAACAATGATGGATAGTGTTATTTGTCGTGGGGTTCCAACTCTTCAGGAATATGTTTCTAATCCAGAATTAGAAGCCTGCATGAATGTGTGGCAATTCTTTGAACAAATACATAGCTACAGTTATACGTATATTATTAAAAACGTCTACAGTGATCCTAGCGAAGTCCTAGATAGCTGTCTAACAGATAAAGAAATTTTAAAAAGAGCAAATGTAGCTATTAAAGAATACAACTCTCTGCGTGATATAAGTGGATCGGGTAAGAAACGTGACCTTAAAAAGCAGATATATTTGACTCTAATTAGTGTAAATATACTTGAGGCAGTTAGGTTTTATGTTTCATTCATTTGTGCATTTGCCTTCGCGGAGAATAAAAAAATGATTGGCAACGCAGACATAATCAAATTGATTAAAAGAGATGAAGCTTTGCATTTAGCCAACACTCAAGAAATACTTAAAATACTCAAGAACAATCCCAAAGAAGGATTTACTAAGATTGCAGAAGAGTGCGAAGAAGAAGCGTGTATAATGTTTGAATCTGCTGCTTCAGAAGAAAAAGCTTGGGCTTCTTACCTATTTAAAGATGGCTCCATTATTGGCTTAAATGAAACTGTAATGTCTCAATATGTAGATTGGTTGTGCGCCTCTCGCAGAAGAAATATTGGACTACCTTATGACAAAGGCTGCAAGAACCCAATACAGGGATGGACTGAACCTTGGCTTAATAGCGAGTCCGTACAGGTCGCCCCACAAGAGCATGAAATTACTTCATACAAAATAGGTGCTAGTACAAATGATTTAGAAGATACAGACTTTGGAGGTTTTGAATTATGATGGGTTTTGTGTCATACAAATTGCTAACTGAAACTTCACAAGTTCCATATAAAGCTCACAGAACGGATGCGGGTTTTGACTTGTTTGCTGATCAAGACTGTTGGATATTTTCTAAAGAACGAAAAACAATAAAGACAGGTATATCGTTCGATATGCCTAGTAATATGGCTGGATTAATTTGGCCCAGATCTGGGCTATCTGTTAAGAAGGGCATAGATGTGCTAGCTGGAGTTGTAGACTCTGGCTACAGAGGAGAGATCATGGTTTGTTTATACAACACTTCTGATGAAGATGTAGAAATAAATTGTGGGGATAGAATCGCACAGATTATATTCCAAGAGGTTCCTGCTATCTCTTTACTTTTAAGAGAAGAACTAGAAACCTCACAACGAGGGAGTGATGGATTTGGCAGCACAGGCACATAATAATAGAAAAAAGCGTCAAGAAAAAAAAGCATGTAAACCAAATGTACTGGAGGCCAAGACTGAGAACCAAAAAAATTATATACGAGCCATCATAGAAAATGATGTTGTATTTTGTACTGGACCATCTGGCAGTGGTAAATCTTTTATTGCTGCTGGCATAGCGTCTCAAAAGTTATTAAAAGATGAAATCGATACTATCATTGTTACAAGACCTTTGGTGTGTACTGGTAGAGATCTTGGATCTTTACCGGGAGAACTAAACGATAAAATAAAACCATACTTACAACCTATGGAAGAAAACTTACGTTACTTTTTAGGTAGAGATAAATTTGGTATGTATTTTAATCAGCGTAGAATAAGATTTGAACCTTTAGAAACTATGAGAGGTTCTACTTTTCATGACGCATACATGATACTTGATGAGGCTCAAAATTGTACACTAGAACAAATAAAAATGTTCGTAACTAGAATGGGTAAACACTCCAAAGCGTTAATTAATGGGGATAATAAACAGACAGATATATATAGAGATAGCGGATTGGATTTCTGTATTGAGAGATTATCTGATGTTTCTGGTGTCGGAATTTCAAAATTAGAGTATCATGATATACAGAGGAATGGAATTATAGGAGCAGTATTGTACGCACTGGAGAGTTGATGTTATACGACTATGGATGCCACAGTTGTGGTAAGACTCTAAAGGATGTTAAACAATCTATTCACGATGAAGCATTGACTAAATGCCCATCATGTGGTAAACATTCTTTAGAAAGAATACCATGTGGTGGGCTTGGTTCTTTTATGAAGAACAGTTCAGGTACAGTTGGAAGTCAAGCGGATAGTAACTGGTCTAAGATGGGAAATTATGAAAGATCAGAAATAGAACATAAAAGCAGAGACAAAAAAGCCGCAAAAGAGAAGCAGTCAATGAGGAGTCAAATTAATAACATGTCTACAGAACAAAAAACGAAATACATAATGGAGGGAAAGAAATGAATGATGAAACTAACTCCGTGTTTATAAGGCAAACAGGAGAGGATCAACAGAAAACTTCTGTTACTACACAGTATAACAAAAAGGGTCTAGTAACATTGTCAGAAGATGATAAAGCTTTTGCAGAAAACACTGTAATAAATTTGGGGCATGGCAACAAGCAATACAAATATAAGATATTGACTTATAACAATATTATATACGACCAAAAAGGTGCAGACAGTCATAGGGAAAACAGGATTGATCTACGCCTTTCCAACGCTAGTAAGAAAACATTTGAGAACTACATTAAGTATCTTGAAACAGGAAATAAGATATACTATACTCAAGCACAAAGGAACCACTTAAATGGCTAAAAAAGGACCATTCAGTAAAGCAGAAAGATTTTACATTGAACATCATTGGCAAGAATTAGACATTGAAGAACTTGCAGCAGATTTAGATAGAACGCAGAAGTCTCTAGAAGCTTATATCAAAAAAACATTCTTGAAGAAAAGTTCTAGTACTGCGATTACAGCTGGTGAACAATTTATCAGCAAAAAAGGATCTACCGTAATGACAGAAAATGCATCGACAATATCTGATGCAAAAAGAAGAAGACCTACATTGAACCCGTCTTGTGTAAGAAAAATTAAACATGACTAGTATTATCGTTGGCGAAGAACAGTGGAGAAAATTGTGTAACGAAGATTTTGGTCAATACGGAAATATTACCGTTGTGGTTTGCACTATGTCTAATGGGACTAAGATCTATTTTAGGCAGGATGGGGATGTTAAAGAAATTAAAAAGTTTTGCACAAGAAACAAACTTTATATTAAAGATGTTGCTGTTAGATTCAGGTCTCATGAAATTTCTATAGACACGAAAGATTCTGAAGCTATTTACATAGTTAAAGGTGTTAAAGGATCTCTTGCGTCAGACACAACTTATTGTATAATATTGGGTAGTCTAGTTAATGGTTTTGTCCATAAAACATCTTTTTCTACGCCAGATTTAATTGAAGTATATTCCGATAAAGATCCTGTTGAAAATTGTTTTGAAGAGGCGCTAATTTATAATGACAAAGAAACGAACGAAGAAGAACACTTATAAAAGAATAACTGCTGAAGGTTATTGCACATTTGAAGATTACATTGCAGAGTGGTTAATTATCCGTTGGACTGATGAATTCAAAATGGATAAACCTCCAAATGAATTTTGGAAAATCCCCGGTAAGTATCAAGAAATGTACGAGAGAAATATGCGAGCAGCAAAGTCTCTCAGAAAAAAGTATGATGACGCGACCATATTCGCAGCAATTAGATCTAAACACTTTAATAAGATTTATCATGTAGGTCTAAAATGTTACGGACCTAGAGGGTGGAAATATAATCCACTTGCAATTGAAGCGATAAAGAGGTATGATAAAGAGTTCAAAGCTATTGTGAAAGCGTCCGAAGCAACAGCAAAACAGGAGAGTCAGCCAGTTGAAGAAGTTAAACAAAAACCATTAAAAGCAAGATCAAAGCAATACGGAAATAAAAAAAGTACACTAAATAAGTTGAGGGATTTATGAGTAAAGTTAAGAAGAGAAAAGTATCTAACAAGTTCGACACAGATGTTGTAAGTAATTCTGTTGTTGGTAAATATGGTGACGTTGTAAGCACTGGGACTGAAGTGCTAGAAAATATAAACCAGTTAGAAGTTGTTGGCATATCACCAGCATTAGATATTGCACTTGGGGGTGGCTTGCGTGAGGGATCTGTAGTTGTCATGACAGGAGATCCTAAGTCTGGTAAAACGACTACGGCTTTGCATTTTGCTGCTAAGTGTCAAGCTAAGGGTAAGCGTGTTATTTATCTAAACACAGAAGGTAGACTATCGAAACAAAACTTTGATGGCATCAAAGGTCTAGATCCTGAAGGTATCTTAATTGTACAATCTACGGATGATAAGATCCTATCGGCAGAAGATTTTTTAAATATTGTAGAATACTATATTAATAATGATCCGGGCGCTTTAATAATCACAGACTCTTTATCAAATATGGTCCCCCAAGTAGAACTAGATGGAGAGGTAAGAACTGGTGTGCGTAACGCTTTACCAAGACTACTCTCTATGTTCTTTAAAAGAATTAGTGGCACGTTGATGAAGAATAAAACCATCCTTGTTTGCATCACTCATAATATTGCAAACACTGGAGGCTCTCCATACGCTCCATCTAAAATGGCTGATTGTGGCAACATGCTTCAGTATCAAGCGGGAACTAACATGGTAATCACCCATCGCGGAAGATGGCAAGTGCCAAAAGATACTGGTCCACACGTTGGGCAAATAGCTAACTGGAATATAAAGACATCGTGTGCTGGAGGTACACCTAATAGCACAGCAGAAAGCTGGATTCGTTACGGTATTGGGCTAGATGAAGTTCAAGAAGTAGTACAAATTGCGTGTGAGTTTAGGCTTATAAAAACAGCTGGAGCTTGGTACACAGTGCAATGCGCAATTGACGATCTAGACAATAAGATTGTACAAGATATCTTAAAGAAAAATGAGATATCAAGCAAAGAAGAGGATATTGAGAGATTCTTTAAATTTCAAGGTGCTAACAACTTAGCTGAGTTTTTGAATAATAACCCTGATATAGCAGCATTTGTATACGATAAAATTAAAGAGTTATTTTAATATAATCCTAACACTGTTTATAAATGGACAAGGGGTATAATAAGGTATTAAAGGCACATAGTGTGTCCCCACCTTAAATATCCTACCTATTGAAAAGGAATCACGATATGTTTAAACGCAAAGGTTTTACACTTATCGAACTGCTTGTGGTCATTGCCATTATTGGCGTTCTCGTTGGTCTTTTACTTCCCGCTGTACAGCAAGCTAGAGAAGCTGCTAGAAGAATGTCGTGTGCGAATAATTTAAAGCAACAAGGTCTTGCTATGCAT
>MDSV01048311.1_pt1 | contig 32464 bp, 34 predicted proteins | sample 810851 | NCBI WGS metagenome assembly MDSV01 (sample SAMN05326640, study PRJNA326480) | marine metagenome | isolation source: seawater | place: Atlantic Ocean: North East | collected 2012 | reverse complement strand
TAAATTATTTTAATATTATCAAAATTAATAATATTTTTAAAAAAGAAGGCTGCAATAATGTTTTGTTTATTTCATCAGAATATAGAGAGATGATAAATATTCCGTATATTGCAACAGTATGGGATATGCAGCACGAAACTCACCCCCATTTTTCTGAAGTGTCCTCTTTTGGAAGAAAATTATATAGAAAAGCAGTGAACAACAATTTTATTAGAAGGGCTAGTAAAGTTATTGTAGGGACAAACATAGGTAAATTAGAGATAATTAAATATACTAAATTTAATAAAAAATTTTTAATATTACCCCACCCTGTATCAAAAATTTTTTTAGAGAAAAAAAGAAAATTAAAAAAAAAAAGAAAGAAATATTTTTTTTATCCCGCAAATTTCTGGGAACATAAAAATCACATTAATTTAATAAAAGGATTTAAAATTTTTTTAAGTAAAAATAAAAACTTTTTCTTAGTATTATCTGGAGAAAAAGAAAATAATTATTCAGAAGTTTTTAATTTAATTAAAAAACTTAAAATATCCCACAAAGTGAAAATAATGGGACATGTCAATATTGCTAACTTAATTTCTCTATACGATAATTGTTATGCAGTTGTTTATGCATCTTTTTCTGGACCAGAAAATTTACCACCCATGGAAGCATTAGCTAGAAAAAAAATTTTGTTAAATTCAATTTATCCTGGAGCAAGGGAACAGCTTAAAAATTTTCCAATTTACTTTAATCCTAAATCTCCTAAAGGAATTGCAGAAGCGATGGAAAAAAGTAAAAAAAAAAAATTATTAAAAAAAAATAAAAAAATTGATAACTATTTAAAATCAAAATGCTCAGAAAATTATATTAAAAATTTAATAAAAGAATTAATTGATGTCTAAATTCTCTAACACTAAAGATGTGTAAGAAAATCCATAAAAAATAGTTCTTTTCTTATTTAAATCAAAAAAACTAAAATTAAGTTTTTTTACTTCATCTAAAAATAATTCTTTTGAGAAAATCCTAATAGGATAAGAAGAGTTATATATTTTTTTAGAAATATTTTGCACATAAATTTTATGGTCTTTGTAACTTGACAAAGGTAAATTATCAAAAAAAATATATCTTATGTTGAAAGTTTTAATTTTTTTTAAAACATCTAAATAATTTTCTAAATACTGGATTGAACCAGAAAAAATTACACAATTTATTTTTTTTTCATTAAAACACTCCTCTAAATTATTGTAAAAAGACAAATCCTTCCTTTGTAAAAATTTTCTTCCATATTTTACAAAATTTTCTTGCTCAACAATATTCCATTTAATTTTGTTATTTTTTATAAAATTATAATTTGAAAAAAACCTACTCCCTAAGCTTCCACCGTAGTCCAAAACTTCGATGGTATTATTTATATCAATTTTATCTTTTAAAAATTTAATTAATTCTTCTTCATCTGGTTTACTTCTTAAAATTAAACCATCTCTCTCATAAAATTCAGATTTTTTATCAGTTAAATTGTCATATGTATTTTTTACTTTATCAAAAATAATTCTATCATCATATGATTTGGACAATCTTAATGCAGATAACCAATCTTTTTTTTCATTACTAAAATAAATCTTACCACTAAGTCTAAATATTAAATTGAAGAAGCTCCAAATCATGACAATAATTTTTTAAAAACAAAATTTAATTTATTATTTAAACTAAATTTATTTTTTAGATATTTTGAAATATCATTTTTTGCTGATACATTTTCCTGAATTTTTTCATTTTTTATAAATTTACAAGTTTGGTTTCTGAATTTTTTTTGATTTATTTGATAGTCAATTCTGCAGTTTTCTCCCGAACCATCTAAACCAATATTTTTGACTAACGTATTTTTAAAATAAACTGTAAAATTGTTTTTAATAAAATTTGAGGCATACCATTTTATTGCCCAAGATTTTTTCGTTGACCACTTTTGCTTTTTAAGCATTTTATAGTATGGATAAGAATTATAATAATCAAAATCATTCACCAATTCTTTTTTACCTTTGAATTTTTTTAAAAGTTTTTGAACTGATCCCTCATAATTTTGCCAAGACCTTCTCCATGTTGCCCATCCCCAACAACCTGTGCCTTTTAAAAAAAAATAATCTGGTATACTTTTTTTAAATTTTATTGGATACATATAACCCTCAATAGATGCTATTCTTTTAATTTTACTATATTTGTCTAAAAAATAATTCATCTGATACAAAAAATTTTTACTAATTAAAATATCATCTTCAATTATTATGCACTTGTCATATTTTTTAAATATTTGATTCAAACCCATAACAATATTTTTTGACGTACCTAAATTATAGTTTCTTTCTATAATTATTTTTTTTTTAAAACCGTTAGTATTTTCAAGATATTTTCTAATTTTTTTTATTTTAATTATTTCAGACTTAACATCACTATAATCAGAAAATATATAAATAGTACTCCTTTTAGAGATAGGGTTTTTTTTTATCGCCTCTATTACCTTTTTAATATGCTGGTATCGATTATAGACGAATAAAGCTATTGGAGCATAAGAATTCATTCTTCAAACTTTAGAATAAAAAACTTTTTTTTTATTATTAAAAAATTTATTAATTTTAAAATAATCCTCTTCATTGCCAATATCAGACCAAAAACCATCAAACTTATACATATTAATGTCAATTTTTTTTAAAATTAATTTTTTTAATAACGTATCTATTCCAAAAGATTTATTATTTGGAATTGAATTTAAAATTTCTTTCTCCATAACATAAATGCCAGTAAGAATATCTGAGCTAAATACAGGTTTTTCCTTAAATACTATTTTGTTCTTATCTTTAAAAATTACACCATATTTAGATTTAATATTTATTTTTTTAATTACAGTCGTTATTATTGACCTTTTTTTATTGTGATTTTTTAATAAATTATTTAGATTTATATCTGATATTATATCACCATTTATAACTAAAAAATTTCTTGTCAAATTTTTAATAAGTTTAAGACCTCCAATTGTACCTCTAGGATTTTTTTCTATTATGTAGTTTATTTTAATTCCTAATTTTTCTCCCTTTCCAAAAAAGCTTTTTATTAAATCTGCCTTGTAGTTAATGCATAAAAAAACTTCATTAAACTTATATTTTTTTAATTGTCTTAATATTATTTCCAAAGAACTAAATTTACCAACAGGCAGTAAAGGTTTTGGTATAACACTTGTAAAAGGTCTTAGTCTCATACCTTTGCCGCCTGCAAATATAATTGCCTGTTTTTTAAATTTGTTACTCACTATTTGAAAGTTTTATTAAAATAAAATACTATATTACTTAAATTTGTATATCAAAATTACAAGCAATAAATACAAGATAAAAATAAATATTATTTATTTTATATTTTATGCATTTCATTAATTGGGCAAACTTAAAAATATAATAAAAACTAATAAAAATGAATTACAATAATTATTCCACTATTTTAGAGAAAAAACTTGAAAAGAACATTGAAGGAATTGTTCGAATTTTTAAAAATAAAACAAAACTTACAATTAATTCTAAAATTGAAGGAGCATATTTAAGGGCTTTAAGTGTCTCTGCTCTAAATTCAGAAACCCTTCTAAAATTGCATAAAGATTTTTATTTAAAAAGTATAAAAAAAAATTATTATTTTTCAAGTTACGAACTATTTCTACTGGGTAAAATTTTTTGTAAAAAATTTAATATAAAGACAAATATTAAAATTTCAAAAATAAAAATTATTTTTAATTTTTTTAAGAGTATCTTAAAAATAATATATTGGTCAATTATAATAAAAATTAATTTTTTAAAAAAAAACCATAAAAAAAACAAAAATTATTTTTTTTTCATTAATTTAAAAGATAAATCTAAATTAGAATTTAAAAATTTTATTAATTTAAGATTTATGGAAATTGATAAAATATTTTTATTTAAAAATTCAAGTGATAATGTTTTTAAGAAAATTATGCAATTCAAATATAATATTTTTAAGTATAGAAATTATTTTGAAATTAATTTTAAATATTTAGCTTTTAGAGAGAGTCTATTAAAATTATCTCCAAATAAAATATTATTTATTGAGGGTGACTCAGCTGATCATGAATTAATTTCTGAAATATCAAAAAATTTAAATACAAAAACATATAGTTTCCAATGGGGAGCTTTTGTGAATAGAAACATAAAATTTGGTTTTAAAAAAATGTCACATAATTATTTTTTAGCCTGGAGCAATAGTTATTCAAATATTTTAAAAAAATATAATAAATTTACTAAATTTATATCTGTCGGAAGTCCATTAATAAAAAAAATTAAACCGAGAGATAAAATACTTTTTTTAATGCATCCACAAACTAGCTTTGTAAGTGAAGAGGAAAATTACCAATTATATGATTTGTTAAAGCAAATATCAAAAAAATTTAAAAATAAAGTAATTGTTAGATATCACCCAAAATCTAAAGATAGATTTGACTTACCAAATACAATTGAACATGATCCAAATAAAATTTCATTAATTAAATCTCTTGAACATTCCTTTTGCTGTGTTTCGGTAAGGACAAGCTCTATTTTAGAAGCAGCACGAATTGGGGTAATTCCAGTTCTTTTAAGAAAAAATTATAAAGTTTATGAGGATAATATACTTCTTCTTAAAAATATTAATTCAAGTTCTTTAATATTTGATGATAATGTTAATGCTTTGCAATTTATAACAAAACTTTCTAACAATAAAACGTTAAGAAATAAATTTTCAAAAAGTTTAATTACAAAATATGTCTATGCAATTAAATTTATTGGAAATAGATCTAAGCATCAAATAAGAAGAAAAATTCAACTACTTTAAAAAAACTCTAGCAACTTTTAAATCACTTACTTCATCAATATCTATTGAATATGGAAACATTATTTCAAAATATTTTATTTTACCATCTAATACATTTTTTGCCTTTTTAATAAATGATATTCTTGCACAATAACAAACAGTAGTAATACTGTAAAATTTTTTATTTGTTCTTGAACTTTTGTTTTTAAAAATAGGAGTAAAAGTTTTACCTCTTTTTTCTAACATATTAAAATAAGGATCTAAATTGGTCTTAGTAATTGTTAAACAGCAATCATAATTTTTTTTTTGTTTAATAAAATTTACACATTTAATGATATCTGTTTTTCTTCTTAATGGTGATGTAGTTGGTAGTGACAGAAATATAAATTTTTCTTTATATTTCTTTTGAACTTCATTTAAAGCATGCTTCCATGAATCAATCTCTGAAGATCTGCTATGAGTTAAATTTTTAGGTCTTCTAATAATTTCACAATTTAATTTAACTGCTTTATCAATAATTTTTTTAGAATCAGTAGATACAAAAATTTTATCAATAATTTTGAGATTTTTGGCAAAATCTATACTTCTTTCTAACAAGCTTTTATTCATCAGTTTTGCAAGATTTTTATTTTTAATTCTTCGAGAGTTTTTTCTTGCAAATATAAATGCATAAACCTTCAGATTAGATTGCATTTTTATTTAAGATATTGTTATTAGAATTTATATTTTTTCTTATAACGTTTCCACCTTGTATGAACACATTATTTCCAATTTTTATATTATTAAAAATGATAACTCCTGGACCAACATGTACATTATTTCCAATATTTGTATTACCACAAATTATGGTACCTGGAGAAATAGTACAATGGTTTCCTATACTAACATCATGATCAATTAATGATCCTGTATTTATAACAGTATTAAAACCAATATTTACTCCACAATTAACTATAACTCCATTTAGAATTTGAGACCCCTCAGAAATATTTACATCTTTTGATATGCTAGCTTTTTTTGACTTTACCGTTAGAAATTTAAAATTTTTTTTTCTATATTTATTAAAAATTTTTATTCTATTACTATTTTTAATACTAAAATATATTCCATTTATTAGTGTGAAATTTTTATTTTTTTTTTTAAGTAAAAATTTATCATTGCCTAAAATGTATTCATTTTTTTCTAAGTTATCTATGTATCCTAGTAAATTAATTTTTTTTTTATCAAGACAATCTAAAACTGATTTTGAGTGAGATCCAGCACCAATTATAATAACATTCTTTTTATTCATTTTTGATATTTTATTTTAATACTATATATGAAATAAATATAACCATTTATGTTTAAATTTAAAAATATTCAATTTAATAAACTTAAAAAAATTTTCTTAATTGCAGAATGTGGAATTAACCATAATGGAAATTATAAATTGGCAAAAAGATTAGTCATAGCAGCAAAATTAGCAGGATTTGATGCAGTAAAATTCCAAACTTATATAACTGAGAATCTTGTCCACAAGTCTACTAAACTTGCAAAATATCAATTAAAAACAAATTATAAAACTCAATTTGAGATGTTAAAAAAATATTCTTTAAAAAAAGAAGAATTTATAAAACTAAAAAAATTCTGTGATAAAATAAAAATTATTTTTCTTTCCACGCCATTTGATTTAGAAAGTGCAAAATTTTTAGATAAAATAATTAATGTACCAGTTTTTAAAATATCTTCTGCCGATTTAAATAATTATCAAATTCTGAACTATATTAAAGCATCTAAGAAACCTATAATTCTCTCAACCGGAATGTCTACTAAAAAAATGCTAAAAAAAACAATCAGTTTTTTAAATTATCCAAAAAGTAAAATTGCTGTACTTCATTGTGTTAGTGAATATCCAACAGATATTAAAAATTCTTACTTGGGTAGTTTAAATAAACTAAAAAAAAATTTTTATCATGGTTTATCAGACCATACAGCAAATGAACATACAGCTGCAGCTGCAAGTGTCATGGGTATTAAAATTTTAGAAAAACATATAACGATTTCAAGAAATATGAATGGACCAGACCATAATGCCTCTTTACCTATTAAAGAATTAAATAGTTTTGTTAAGTTAATTAGAGATTTAGAGTATTCATCAAAACAAATAAAATTTAGGCCCACAAAAGAAGAGTTGAGAAACTTTTCAGTCGTAAATAGAAAAATTTTTTTTAAGGAAGATATGATCAAGGGTAGTAAAATAAATTTTGAAAATATTCTGCCCTTAAGATCTAATTTTAAAAATGCAATTAGCAATAACGAATTATTAAATATTATTGGTAAAAAAATTAAAAAAAATGTCAAAAAATTATCACCGATAAAAAAATATTTAGTATGAAAAAAATAGTTTTTTTATCTGTAGGAAGATCCGATTATGGAATAATGAAGAATATTATATTTGCTTGCAATCAAAATAAAAAGATTAATTTGTCTTTGATTGTAACTGGTTCACACTTATCAAAAAAATTTGGTAGTACAATTAAGGAAATTAAAAAAGATAAAATTAAAAATATTTACAAAATAAATTTAAATTATAGTTTTAAAAGAGGAGATAAAACTAATTATTACATTTCAACTTTAATTAATAAAACTGATAAAATTTTAAAAAAGATTAAACCTAATTTTGTCATTACATTGGGTGATAGATACGAGATGTTAGCAATGTCTCTTGCCGCATTCAACAATAATATTAAGATTATTCACTTTTGTGGTGGAAGCAAAACATTGGGTGCAAAAGATGACGAATACAGAAAATGCATAAGTAATCTATCAAGTTACCATTTTGTTGAAACAAATTTACATAAAAAGGAACTAATAAATAACGGAATAAATAAAAATACAATTTTTATTTCTGGTGCTCCAGCACTTGAAAACTTAAACAAAATAACGTTTCTTAAAAAAAAAACTTTATTAAACAAAATCAAAATTAAAAACTATAAAAATAATAAAATTATAGTTGTAACATTTCATCCAGAAACAAAAAAAAAATTAAGAGATAATGAGAAATATATAAATGAATTATTAAAATTTCTTAAATACTTAAAAAATGTCATAATTATTATGACATATCCAAATGCAGATTTTGGTTATAAAAATATTATCAGAATAATTGAAAAAACTCGTTTTACCAATTTTTATAAATTTAAAAGTTTAGGAATTGATAAATATTTTAACATTTTAAAGTATGCAGATTGCTTAATTGGAAATAGTTCAAGCGGAATTATAGAGAGTAAAGCATTTAACTTACCAACAATAAACTTAGGTGAAAGGCAAAGTCAAAGATTTCATAATAAGAATGTTATTCATAGCAAAATAAACAAATCCGATTTAAAAAAAAATTATATTAAATCACAAACTTTAAAATTCAAAAAAAAAATTGTTACTTTTAAAGATATCTACAAACTAAATTATACCTCAGATGAAATTGTTAATTTTCTATTAAAGTTAAGCTAACTTATTATTATAAAATTTTTTAATTTTGCTTACAATTTTTTTTAAATCTTTGTCCTTAATACTAGTGGAAGATGGCAATATTAAAATTTTATTCCATATAGAATTAGTAATTTTCATTGATGATTTTTGAGATTTTAAATAAGGTTTTTGCAAGTGGCAGGGTTTCCAAAAGTCTTCACAGTGAATATTGTTATTATTTAAATATTTTTTAAGTTTTTCATATTTGTGATTAATCAAATAACCAGAAAGCCAATTTGAGCTCTTTCTATCGTTTTTAATTGGTAATTTGGTTATAAATTTTAATAAAATTTCTTTTTTTAAATTTATGTCATAAAAGTTTCTTATATATTTTTTTTTTTTTAAAAAAAGGTTTAGCAATTCAATTTGTGCATATCCAACAGCTGCTTGAATATTATTCATTCTGTGATTAAATCCTATATCATCAAAAATATATTTATTTTTATATTTTTTTGAGTTTGAAGAATAATATTCTGTCATTTTATATAATGATTTGGTTCTAGATATTATTGCTCCACCACCACCGGAAGTAATTATTTTATTTGCATTAAATGATAAAATTGATAGATCTGCACCCATCTCATTTAATTTAGAATTTTTATATTGCGATCCAATCGCACATGCAGCATCCACAATTAATTTTAAATTATATTTCTTACATATTGCTTTTAGTTCATTCATATCAGCTGGCATGCCCAATGTAAAAACTGGCATTATTGCAGATATTATTTTTTTATTTTTTTTGTAAATTAAATTACCATTCTTATTAAGAAAACATTTTTCTTTGATTATTTTTTCAATAAGTTTCTCATTAATATTTAAAGTATCTTTTTTTATATCTACAAAGAAAGGTTCTGCACCAGATAACTTAATTGCATTTGCTGTTGCTATAAAAGTATAAGAAGGAACAAAAATCATGCTTCCCTTCTTGATTGATAATGCAAGTAATGAAGTGTGTATAGCCGATGATCCTGATGAGGTTAAAGTGACATAACCTCCGCCAGACATATTTGAAATTTTCTTCTTAAATTTATTTAAAAATGTTCCTGATGATGCAACATAACCAGTTTTAATACATTTTTTTAAATATTTAATTTCGTTACCTTTCAAGTTTGGTATCGCTTGAGGAATTATAGATAATTTTCTTTGTACCATAAAAAAGTTTTATTTATTCCTTCTGATAAAGTAACTTTACTTTTGTATCTAAACATTTTAATAAATTTTCTCATATCAGGTACTCGTCTTATTGGAGAAAAACTTTTAGATTTTTTTGATCTAATTTTATAATTTTTTACTTTCATAATTTTAAATATAATACGGATTAAATGTTTTATCTTTACCTCAGGCTTTGAATTTCCCACGTTGAGTGTAAAATTAGCTTTACTTGAAAATGATAACCTTATTAGCATTTCGACTGCATCGTCAACAAAGCAAAAAGTTCTAGTGTGGTTCGCATTTTCAATTGAAAAAGATTGTTTTTTAATATTTTTTTTTATTTTTTTTATCCATTGGGGTATTACATGTTGCATACCCATTCTGGGTCCATAAATATTATGCAATCTAACAATTGCAAAAGGAATATTTGCAAAACTACAAAGTGCCTCTCCGTAAATTTTTGAGAGCATATAAGTGCTCCTAGAATTTTTCAGGCTATTAAGGCATAGTAAATTATCTTCAGGTGTAGGGAATTTCAAGAGATTGCTATTTAAAGACCCAGAATATACTTCTGAAGTTGAAGCAAATATAAATTTTTTAAGCTTTGATTGAGATCTTGCAATTTTTATTGAAGCAATTTGCATTAAAACATTTTTTTCTAAAACCTTGCTTGGATTTAAACTAACATTTTGAACACCAACGATCGCTGCAAAGTTAAATATTAAGTCAAAGTTTTTTGGTAACTTAAGATTTGACTTTGTTATATCAATTCTTTTAAATTTAACGTTTTTATTTTTAATTAATTTCTTGAAATCATTATCCATTCTGCCCCTAGATAAGTCATCTATAATCATGATATCGTGGGATTTAGACAATTTATTTGCTAGATGAAATCCTATAAAACCAGTACCACCAATAATTAATATTTTCATTAATTTAAAAAGTCCCGTCTCCTATTATTTTTACTTTAAATAATTTTTCTTTAAATTCATTTCTTTGTTTAACAGAAAGGCAATTATTACAATCAAAAATAAAAGCTTTATTATTTTTAAATGAATTTGGAGATATTTTTTTAAATTGCTGATGTGGTACCGCAAATATAATTGCATCTACTTTTTTGAATTTATTACTAATATTTTGTACACTTACTTTTTTTTCACCCCAGTATCTAACAAGTGGATCAACACATAAAATTTTAGCTTTATTTTTTTTTAAAAATTCATAAATATTTTTTGAAGGTGATTGACGCGTATCAGCAACATCACTTTTATATGCGACTCCAGCTAGTAATATTGTTTTATTTTTAATAACTTTTAAATTCTTTCTAATTACTTCTATTGTATGGTTTGGCATATTTGTATTTCTTTTCACTGCTAGTGAACTAAATGGAAAATTTATTTTATTATATTTGAAAATATTTTTAGTAGAATACATGCCATATAATGGATCTTTGGTTAAACAATATCCACCAACGCCTAAACCAGGATATCTAATATTTGAATGAGTTTTTCTTTTTTTAATCGCTTCTATAATTTCAAAAAGATTTATTTTTGCTTTTTCAGCAAATTCAGTCCATTCATGAATAAATGCTATATTTACTGCTCTATAAGAGTTTTCAATGATTTTAGAAGTTTCTGAAGCTACTGTGCTCTCTAATTTTGTTAGAGGATATTTTTTAACGTTAATTATACTATTTAAAAATTCTTTTGTTTTTTTTTTTGCCAGATTGTTATCTGCCGCAAATACTCTTGGGGCATTAATAACTGAGTTTAAATAATTTTTTCCTGGAGTTACCCTCTCATAAGAATGGGATAATAAAATTGAATTAGATGTTAGTTTTCTTTTGATTATTGCTTTGTCTATAATCGGTTGAATAACTTTTTGACAATAACCTGGAGGAACAGTTGTTTCAATAATTATAAGTGAATTTTTTTTTATATTATTTGAAATATAGTTCAATATATTTTGAAAATTATTTAAATCTTTTTTTTTTTGTTTTAGCACTAATTATATCAAAATTTACATTAACTAATATTATATCAGACTTATTTATACATCTTTTATCAGTTGTAGCTATAAAGTTTTTTTGCTTAATAACCTTTTTAAGTTCAGATTTTAAAAAAGAATCATTATTGCTGAATGGAAAAATACCTTTATTTAAATTTTTGACAATTTTGTTACCTTCTAAATCGTCCTTCTCTAAGCCATAAACATTATATAGAGACTTTTTATTTTTAACAGCTCTTGAGCAAACAATTGACATTATTGCTCCAGTAAAGCCTTGCCCGATTATTGTTACAGTTGTCATAAATTTGTTAGATATATACTTTTCTTATATATTATTATAATTAAATCAACTAATGAGGAAAAATTTTATAGATAATTTAAAACTATCTTATTTAAGACTAAAGTTTTATTTACTAATATATACTAAATTTAGAAGATATAATTATCAAAATTATCAACCATATAAATCTATAGACACTGAAAAAACTCTTATTGACCTCAAAAATAATGGGTATTGCATAATTGAAAATTATTTAAATTTAAATGAGTGTGAAATTATAAAAAGTAATATTGATAATTATTTAAAATTAAGAAAAAACATTGTTTGGTCAGATGAATTAAAATCTGATTGTAGGATATATGGATTTAATCATTTATGTGAACTGACAAAAAAAATTTTTTTTAGTAGCGAGTTATTAGAAATTTCAAATAAATATATTAATTGTAAAATGGAGACTGTTTTTACAATGGCAAATAAACTCAGTTTCGTTGAGAATAATGATGGATCAGGAGGTGGATGGCATAGAGATGGTATTAATCCATCATTAAAATCTCTTATTTATATTGATGACGTAGGTATTGATAATGGACCTTTGCAACTAATTTTACACTCAAATAAATTTAAAAATATTATTTTAGATAACAAAAAAATGCAAAATGAGGATTTTCTAAATACAAGATTTAAAAACGAACAAATATCAAAAATTGATAATATTAAATACAGATTAATACAATTTTATCTTAAAAGAGGTTCTATGATAATATTTGACAGTAGTCATATACATAGAGGTAAACCAATTAAAAATGGGAATAGATATGCCATTACAAATTATTATTTTCCAATTGGAAAAATGACACAAAAAAAATATCATGTAAGACCTCAAGTATTTAATTAAAAATGAAACAGAAAATTGCACTATGTTTATTTGGAGGATTTGCAAGTTCTAAACCTGAAACAAAAATAAAAAAAATTTATAATCCTTTTGAAAGTTTTAAAAGTTTTAATAGCAATATTATATTAGAATATAATCCAGATATATTTTTACACACATGGAATACGAAATTTAATGATAAATTAATTAAACTCTATAAACCAAAAAAATACAAAATTGAAAATCAAATAAAATTTAATGTTAATATTAAAGATTATAATTTAAATTTTTTGGAATTTTATAACAATATTGAAGATCTTCTAAATAGAAATATTAATGTAAAAGATGAATATAATAACCTTATTTTTAGAACTCATTCAAGATGGTATAGTCAAAGCATGAGTTTAAGACTCATGAATAGTTTCTCAAAAATAAATAAAATCAAATATGACTTTGTTATTCAGGCGAGATTTGATTTGTTTCTTAATAAAAAACTAGACTTGAGTAAATTAAATATCAATATGTTACACCTTGTTAACGCTCAACATTTACAAAAACAAAATCAGTTATATGACATATTTTTTGTTTCAAATCAAAAAACATCTTTGCTCTTTAGTGATATATTTAAAAATTTAAAAAAATATCCTATAGACTCAACACATTTACTGCCGATTTTTTTGGAAAAAAATCGAATTAAATATAATAATTCATTTAAATTTAAAGATATAATTTTAAAGAGATATTATGATCAATATATAGATCTTAATACGTTTAGCTATCTCAAACTTAAAGCTAAAGGGATAATTATTAAATTTTTAAAAATATTGATTAAAAGTTTAAAAAAATTATCTAACTTTTTATCAACATAAAAATCAGAAAATTTTTTTTACTAAAAAATTGTAAAGGTTTTTTTCATTAAAAAGATACCCTTTTATCTTTGATTTTTTTGCAAATTCCATGTCTGTTTTTTGGTCGCCTACCATAAAAGAATTTTCCATATCTATCTTCCACTTTTTTTTTGCTTTTAAAAACATTCCATTGTTTGGTTTTCTTAAATTACTTTTTTTTTATACTTGGTAACAACTCCATCTTCATGAAATGGACAAAAAAAAATTCCATCTAACTTTACTTCTATTTTTTTAAGACTTATTTTTATGTATTTGTGAAGAATATTCACATCTTTAATTGAAAAATATCCTCTAGCAACACCTGATTGATTAGTAACAATAATAATTTTATAGCCGAGATTTTGAACGTGCTTTAAAGCTCTTTTAGCGCCAGGAACCCATTTAAAGTCTTCTTTACGACCAATATAACCATTTTTAATACTTGAAATATTCAGCACTCCATCTCTATCAAAAAATGCTATTTTTTTTTTATTTAATTTCACGTTGTTTTTTTAAAGACTTATATAGCAATAACTTTCCTAAATAATATAAAAATATCGAATATGGATAATGATGTAAAGCTGCTATATTTAAAAAAATAATTGCAGTCAAAATTTCTACTTTTTGTTTTGAATAGTTATTAGTTTTTAAAAATTTAAAAAATTCTTTTTGACATGATTTATTTTCTTTCGACTGACTATATTCAACTTGAATTTTATTATTATTTTTTTTTATATCGAACTTTGATTTTTTTATTAATTTATGGTCTATTATTAGACCATGATTTATTTTTGCTAAATCATAATAAATATCACCGTAATCATATATATCTGCAAAACCCTCTCTCCAATCTAGTAAAGTTATTTTATTCTTAAACTTAATAATATTTTCAAAATGTAAATCTCCGTGAAAATTTACTGGAATACCATTATTTAGAGATATCCAATTTATTTTTTCAAATAAATTAGACAATTTAGGTATTTTAATATTGTTAATAATTTCTACTTCCTCTTTAATATTATTTTTTTCGTATAAATAATTTATTCTACTTAATGTTTTTTCGTAATAAAAATTATTACATTTTTGTTGAAAAATATTATATTTCGACATTGAAATTTTTTTTTTAACCCAAAAAGTGTTTTTTAACCATTCCAGTAGAAATTTAAAGTTTTCTTTTTTATTTTTAAGATTCGAAAAAACTGTTCCATTTACATATTTATACACATAAAAATATTTTTTTTTTTTTACCTTTGGAACAAAATTTTTTAAAATTTTTGATCGTTTAAATCTTTTTTTTATTATCTCTGGATCTGTAAAAAATTTAAAAACTTTATTTCCTTTAAAGAAAATTCCTTGATCAAATTTTGGTAGAATATTTCTTGATGCAAAATAGTTTTCTGCAATTTCTTTAGTATTTTTACTACCAATATCCATCCAATTAATAATAAATTTATATTTAATTTTATTTGGATTTAGTTGTTTAAAATATGCTAATTCCCCACTATTAGATTTATCTTGTTTTAATAGTTTTTTAAAAAGATTAAAATCATGAATATAAGCAACACCAGTATAATTATAAAAGTCTTTTCTTAAATAATTTAATTTCCTGTGAATTCTTTTTTTATTTTTTTTAATTTCGACAGTTGCATATTTCATTGTATCTGATTTACCCTTTTGAAGGTACATGGTATCTTTAGTAACATTCCTATAAAATTTTTTATCAATAAAAATAGAGTCATTTGCATGAAAAAAAAAAGGTTCATTAACAAATTTTAAAGATTTTTTTAACGATAAAGTTAAACCAGAACCTGGTCCTTCAAATAAACTTACATGAACAAATTTTATTTTTTTTCTTGGATATACTAATTTTACATACTCTTTTATATGATCGCCTTTATAACCAGTTACTATTATAAACTTAGTATTTTTGGGATAAGAGTCTATTATTTTAGAAATTACAGGTGTATCACCAAGTTGTATCATGGATTTATTAAAATTTTTTGTACTCAAATCCAATCTTGACCCAATTCCAGCAGTAGGTATTAAAACTAGCATTATATTTGCTTGGTATATATATATTATTTAATTATATCAAAAGATATATATGATAAAGAATACATTTCTAGGAATAGGTCCAATGAGTAAGGAAATCATTAATTCTTTGGACTACTTTTCAAAAAAAAAAAATAGCAAGATAATGCTAATTTGTTCGAGAAACCAAATAGAAAGTAAAAGACTTGGCAGTGGTTACGTGAATAAATTTTCTACAAAGACTTTTTCAGAATTTATTAAAAGTAAAAAAAATAGTAAATTAATTATGTGCAGAGACCACAGTGGGCCTTATAAAAAAGATGGTAAAAAAGAGAGTATATATAAAGAAGTAGAAAATACAAAAATATCTTTATTAGATGATATAATTAACGATTTTCAAATTTTACATATTGATACATCCGAATGTGGAAAAGCGAAATATGAAATTGCTAAAGAATTAATAATCTTTTGTAACAACAATGCAAAAAAATATAAAAAAAAAGTTTTTTTCGAATTTGGATGCGAAGATCATGGAGTTCTAACAAGTTTAAAAAAATTTAAACAAGATATAAATTTTTTAAAAAATTTTTCAAATAGGCAATATATAGTTTGTCAGACTGGGTCATTAGTAAAATCAGTATTTCAAGTAGGTCAGTTTGACGTTGACACTGTTAAAGCCATGTCAAAAATTGCCAATGTAAATGGAATACTTCTTAAAGAACACAATTGTGATTACTTAAATAATGATGAAATAATTTTAAGAAAAAAAAATGGAATAAATGCAATTAATATTGCTCCAGAATTCGGTGTTTTGCAAACTAGAATGACATACTACTTATCTAAGCAGTTAGGTCTAGATAAAGATATTATTAGATTTAAAAAATTAGTACTAAAAAAAAAGAAGTGGAATAAGTGGCTATATAATAATGAAAATAATTTAATTAAGTTTTTTTCATCTGGTCATTATCATTTTAATGAAAACATATATAAGCAACTTATATTTAAAATTAATAAAAAAATTAACTTTCAAAAAAAACTTGATGAGCAAGTATTTAATAAATTAAATAAATTTATCTAGTTTTTCTTTTATAATCATCCTCTATTCTAACAACATCTAATATTTCAGGAGTGCTGGATTCAAGATAAAATGTATCAGTAATTGCTTCCATTCTGTGAATCACTTTGGGCTTGAGCGTCACAAAAGAATATCTTTGAAAAATTTTTGATTTTAAATTTTTTAAATTATTTCCCGCTATAATATTTAATTTTCCAGATAAAACAAATATAGTTTCCTTTTTTTTATTATGAAACTGGAGACTACATCTTTTTCCCTTTTTCATAAAAAGCATCTTGAACATGTATTTTTTATTTTTTTCAATCAATAATTCATATCCCCATGGTTTAATTATTTTTTTATTTTTCATTTTTTTATAAATCATTTTTAAAACTTCATTAGATTAAAACTCAACTAAAAAGGCTGAATGTGATTTTTTTGCATTTATACTTACTATAAATTGTTTTAAATACATAAATAATAAATATTAGTATATCATTTAATTTAAATGACAATTTACAATCTTAAAAATAAGGCTGAGAATCTAATTTTCCTACAAAAGAAAAAATTTAATGTACCAAAATTATCAATTTATCATTGTAAAGATTTTCATAAAAATAAAAATTTAATAATAAGAAATATTCAAGAAAATTTTAATGAAAAAATTGCTATTCGTTCATCATCTAAAGATGAAGATGGATTACGATATTCTTATGCTGGAAAATATAAATCTTTTATAAATATTAATCCTAAAAATACAAATTTATTAAAAAAAAAAATTAATGAAGTAATCTTATCTTATAAAAATAGTGATAACATTTTTTTTATTCAATCTATGGTAAAAGATATAATTTTATCAGGAGTAGTTTTATCCAGAGATCTAAATAGTTATAACCCTTATTTTGTTATAAATTATAATAAAGGCTCCAACCCATCACTTGTAACTTCGGGTAAAATAAAATCACAGAGTATTAAGTACTTTCCTAATAAAAAATATAAAATAGATGAGAAATTCAGAAAGTTAATTGATACATCTATAAAGTTAAAAAAAATCTATGGTTGTGATATTGATATTGAATTTTGTATAAGCAAAAAAGGTACAGTTTTCATATTGCAAGTTAGAAAGTTAAATATAACAAAAAATTTCAAAAACAAATACCTAGATGAAAATAGATTTAGTCATTATCTAAAGAATTTAGAAAAAAAAATAATTAAATTAAAAGTTCAACAAAATAATGAGCTTGGAAGAACAACTTACTTTGGTGTTATGCCAGATTGGAATCCGGCCGAAATAATTGGAAAAAAACCAAAACCTCTTGCATTATCTTTGTATAGGGAGCTTATCACTGACCATGTGTGGTCAGAAAATAGATATAAATATGGATTTAAAGATTTAAGTCAATTTCATTTAATGACAACTTTCTATGATACTCCATTTATTGATATTAAAATTGATTTTAATTCATGGATACCTCGCAATTTAAAAAAGCAAACTCAGACTAAATTGATAAATCATTATTTAAATAAATTTAAAAAAAATAAAAATTTTCACGACAAAATAGAAAAAGAGATTATTTATTCTTGTTATTCACTTAATTTAGAAAAAAAAGTATCTAAAGATTTAAAAAAAACTCTTACAAAGTCAGAAATAAAAAATCTAATTGATAGCTTAAAAAATATTAATAATTTTGCAATAAAGGAAAAAGGTGAGGACCTTAAAAAAATAAAATCTTTACTTTTAAAACAAGAAAAAATTCAGCAATCAAAATTATATTATTTTGATAAAATATATTGGCATGTAGAAAACTGCAAAAAATTTGGAACTTTACCTTTTGCTGGACTGGCTAGATGCGGATTTATAGCCATTGAATTAATCGAGTCGTTTGTTAATGGAGATATTATTACTGAGGAGGATAAAAATAAATTTCTGAATTCGATTGATACAATTTCTTCTGAAATGTCGAATGATATTTTTAAATTAAGTAAACTTAATTTTCTTAAAAAATATGGTCATATAAGACCAAATTCTTATGAAATTACCTCTTTAAATTACAGAGATGGTTATCAGAAATATTTTAAAAATAAAAAAAAAAAATTGTTTAAAAAAAAAACATTTTCTTTTTCCAAAGATCAAAAATCAAAAATTTTAACCTTTATTAGACGATTTAACTCTAAGCTTACTTTTGAAGAATTAATTTATTTCATTAAAGATTCAATTGTGCTTCGTGAATATTCAAAATTTATATTTATGAAAAGTATTGATTTAATTTTTGAAAATTTAAAACAATTTGCAAAAAAATATAAAATTAAAAAATCTGATTTATCTTATTTAAAAATTAATGATATAACCGACTTTTATCATAATCTTAATTCTGAAAGCACTTTAGATATTATAAATAAAATGATAAAATATAATAAAAATGAATTTATAAAAAATTCATATATAGAATTACCAGATATTATTTTTGAACCAAAAGATTTATATGTAATAAATATTCCAAAAGAAAATCCAAACTATATAACCAGTAAGGAATGTGAAGGAAATCTAACTTCACTTGAACTTAATAAAAAAATTAATATTTCAAATAAAATAGTATGTATTGAAAATGCAGATCCAGGATTTGATTTTATTTTTAGCCATAAAATTAAAGGCTTGATAACTAAGTATGGAGGTTTTAATTCGCACATGTCAATAAGATGCTCAGAATTAGGTATTCCTGCAATCATAGGGGTAGGTAAAAATAATTATGATAAAATTTTGAATTCTAATAAAATAAAATTTAGTTGTAAAAATAAAACGTTTCAATTGATATGAAAATAGGTATTGTCCCAACGGTTCGAGAAGTTTATCAAAATCAATTTGAACTATCAGTTGATTTAAAACTACTAAATTTTTTTGAATTGATTTTCAAAAAATGTGAATTTAAATTTTTAACTTATCCAAACATTATAGATTTTGATTTATTATGTCTAAGTGGAGGTAATGATATTAAAGATAAAAATAAAAAAAAACTTTATTTAAGAAATAGACTAGATAACTACTATTATACGAAATCAAAAAAACTAAAAAAACCAATTATTGGAATTTGCCATGGTGCACAATTTATTGCAAATAAAGAGGGTGGAAAAGTAATTTATGTGAAACAGAAAATAAAACCTCACAATATATATTCAAATAAGATTAAATATCTGAATTGCAAAGTTAATTCCTACCATAATTTAGTTATTAAAAAATTACCTAAAAAATTCGAAATTTTAGCATCTGACAGAAATAAATTTATTGAATGCTTTAGAATCAAAAATTCAAAAATATTAGGAATTATATGGCACCCTGAAAGAAATAAAAATTTAAAACAAATAGATAAGAAGCTATTTAAACAATTTCTATGATATTAATTTATTTATGTGCCGGACGAGGTTCAAGATTGCCAAAAATATTTAGAACAAGACCTAAATGTTTAGTAAAGATAAGAAATAAAACAATATTCGAAAGAAATAAAAATTTTTTTGAATTTTTCAAAAAAAAAATAATTATCACTGGTTATAAGGGTAATTACTTGCAAGCACTATCTAGAAAATTTAATTTTGAGATAATTCATAATCAAAATTATCGTCAAACAAATATGGTATATAGTATGTTTTTAGCAAATAAAAAAATAAACGATAACGTTGTAATATGCTATGGGGATATAATTTTTGATTATAAAATAATTAAACTTCTAAGATCAAAAAAAAATATTTTACCAGTTTACTCAAAATGGCACACATACTGGAAGAAAAGAATGAATTCAAATAAAATATTAACTGATGCTGAGAATTTAATTTTAAAAAAAGATAGAGTAATTACAATAGGGGGAAGAATATTAAAAAAAATTCCTAAATATCAATTTACTGGTATTATTAAATTAAAAAAAAATAAGTTCAAAGAATTAAATAAATTTTTTAAGTCTTTTAAGAAAAATATAGATATGACATCCTTTTTAGATATTTGCATAAAAAAACGCAAATTAGAGCTGTATACAAAAAAATATCATAATTTTTGGCACGAAATTGATACAAAAAAAGATATTATCGTAGCAGAGAACTCAAAGGAATTTTATTAGTATTTAATAATTGAAGGATTTAATATTGAAAAAAAATATTGTTTCAAAAAATCAAATTCTTATAACAAGCGTATACAGATCTGGTTCAGAATTTTTTTCAACTCTCTTAAATTTGCATCCTAATATATCCTCAACAATGTATAGAATAAATTTTATGAGATATATATTCAATAAATATAATCTAAAAAATAAAAAAATTAATTATAAAAAAATTATTTCAGATCTTCAAAAAAGACTTCTCAAAAAATATCAAATAAAAATTGATAAGATTAAATTTGAAAAATTAATTAATAATAAATCTTATGGTGAAATATATGATATTATAATGACAGAATTTTACCTTAAAAAAAATAAAAATATTTGGTCAGAAAAAAATCAATTGCAATGGAGAGAGATTCCTGAATTTTTAAAAATTATGAAAAATGGTAAAAGCATACATATTTTAAGAGATCCAAGGGCGGTTATGCTTTCTTATAAAAAATTTACATACCATAAAAAACCTGCTTATTTAGGCTCGGCATTTAATTCGGTAGATGCAATGTATCATATTCAATGCCATTTAAAAAAATTAAAAAAATCTTTTATGTTCGTTAGGTATGAGGATTTAATATTTAATAAAGTAAAAACTATGAATAAAATATGGGATTTTCTCAATGTCAAAAGAATTAGAAAACTAGATATTAAAAAATTAACAGACGGTAATGGAAAAAAATGGAAAAGTAATACTACACAAATTTCCAAAAAATTTGACGAAAATTTAACCTTAAATAGTTGGAAAAATGAATTATCAAAAGATGAAATAATTTTTGTAGAAACTATTTGCCATAAATATATGAAAAAATTTGGATATAATTTCTATTTTTTCGATAATAAAATAGATCATTCCAAAATAAAAAAATTATTAAAAAAAAATAAAAAATTAGCTAATGTCTATAATTTTTGGTATAAAAATAATTATAAGTTAGGTTTTCAATCCTACCCAGTAAATCCAATTTCAAAGATTGGTTAGATAATTATGAAAAAAGTAATAATTGTTCATGCGATTGACACAGAAGGGCCTTTACACGAAACTATTGAAACTAAATTCGATAGAATAAATGAAATAATTGGCAAAATTAATTTAAAACCTACAAAAAAAAATTTTAAAAAACTTCTAAAGGGCGAAATCAAAATATCAAAAAATAAAAAAAATAAAATTTCTCAAATTTTTTCAAGTCATCTAAATAGTTATAATGAAGATTGGGAACAAATTGACAGAATGTTATCTAATTTAATGTCAAAAAAATTTAGAAAAAAATATTCTGATAAAATAGGAAATTGTTGGAAATTTACCTGGTACTGCTTAGATCATCTAAATTTTGATTATAATCCTAGAAGAAGAACTCTAGGTCATCACGCTATTTTTGATCATTATAAATCAATAATAAAAAATTTTAAATTTGGTGATGATATCCAATGGCATTTTCATCCACCTACAACCCATAAGGATGCTCATTATTGTTCAACATCTTATTTTAGAAATCCTTTAATATTTGAAATACTTACAAGAAAAATAATTGAAAGAAATTTTTTTCCATCATCTTTTAGAGCTGGATTTCAAGCGGAAAGACCAGACTCGCATTGGTTTCTTGAACAATGGATACCATTTGATTTAACAAATATGGCAGTAAAAAATAAAAATCATTTTGATAGTTACATTGATTTCAAAAAAGGCAGGAGTGGAAACTGGAGAAATGCACCTAATGATTGGAGTATATATCATCCTGACCACGATGATTATCAGAAAATTGGTAAATGCAGACGTTGGATAGGAAGGGCATTAAATATAATGAATAGAATTGCCTCAATTTCTCAAAATGAAGTAGATAGAGCATTTAAAAAGTCCAAAAAAGATAACTCACCAGTGCTTCTGGGTGTTACTAGTCATGACTTTAGAAACATTGAAGCAGAAGTTGAATATGTTTATCAGCTAGTAAAAAAAGCTGCTAGCAAATATAAAGATGTTTCATATGAGTTTTGTAATGTAGATGAAGGTTTCAGAAAAGTTCTATGGCCCAATGGAATAAAAGAAAAGAAACTTAAACTAAAAATAAAGTTCAATAAAAAAACACAAAATGATGTACCCAATATACTTGTCGAAGCAAAACAAGGACAAGTTTTTGGTCCACAGCCTTTTCTTGCAATTAAAACTAAGACTAGAGATTTTATTTACGATAATCTTGATTTTATTTCTAAAAATAAATGGGGATATGCTTTTTATGAAAATACACTTATGAAAAGTGAAGTAGAAGAAATTGCTGTTGCAGCTAATGATAAATATGGAAATACAAGTATAGATAAAATTAAATTTTAATCATCGGTACCATCAAAATTCACTGTATGTCTTAATTTCCATTCATTCCTTACCTTTCTCCAAAGGTGGGGAGACCTAAACTTATCTACTAACTTATAAAAATCGTTAGGTTTTAAATTAATATAATCCATAACTTCTTTAAAATATCTTTTAGGAAATTCTCCATCATATTTTTTTATTAGCTTTTTCCCCTCATTAATATTAAGGTGATTATTTCTAATCTCTTGTGAGACATCGTAGGTTGCTCTTCCAATTCCAAATTTTATAAAAGTTGTATAGTAATGAAGATCATCAATTTTATCATCAATACTATTATATTTACTATATGTTCCCTCTGTTCTAAAGGGTCTTGGTCTAAAATTACAATTTTCAACTGCATAGTAAAAAGTTTCTTGAGGAGTCCATTTAAGATAATATCCAAGATAATGGACTTCGATATTAGATGTCTCGAAATCATTAAATTTGGGTGGTAAAAAAATATCTAAATCTTTTTTATTAAAATTATATTTCTTTATTAAATCTCCATATGAAATTCCAGCTAAATAAATTTTATTTAAATTATTGTATGTATGATACGAATTATTTCTTAAAGAAAAAAAATTGTCACTCATACTATTTCCATGTTCAGCCTCATTTTCACCGTAAAAAACCAAAGGTATTTTGTATTTAAGGGCAATTTTTATCGGAAAATTTTTCTGTCCCAAAATAAAAGTCTGGAATGGATGGAATAAATTTTGAATTGATTTTCTAGTTAAAAACTTCATCAATTTTTCATTTCTTTTTGGGGTTATATTTTTAAATGGCCCAGACTTAATCCAGTTCAAATAATTTTTTTTCCCATAACTTGTATAAAGAATTGGTGGCCAAGTGACAGTCAAAGGAGACATTCCATATTTATATTTTAAAACATGTGCCGCATAACAACTGTCCTTACCACCACTACCAGGTACTATACAATCATATTTTCCATACTTGCCGCGATGTTTAGATAGTAATTTTAAAAGTTTTTTTTCGCGTTCTTTGTAATTAATTTTTAGTTTTCTTCTTGAATATTTCCAGGGGTCAGAGATGCAATTTTTATCAAAAAATGTTGTTTGTTTTTTAGAATTAGTTTGATTTAGAAATTCTATGCTGGAAACTGGTCTTTGATTAGAAATCAAGCTTTTTTTACAAAAAAGTACTTTATCCGGCAAACCATATAATGCTTTGAGTTTCATTATATCATATTCTTAATTTGTTTTAATAACTCTATTCCATTATGACTACTTTTTTCTGGATGAAACTGAGTTGCAAAAATGTTTTTATGATAGATTGATGAACAAAAATTATTTTTTCCATATTTGGTTTCTGTCAAGATAACCTTTTTGTCTTTAGGTTTGCAATAAAGACTATGTATAAAATAAAAATTTTTTTTTTTAATTCTCAAATCATTATTTCTTAAATTAATTAGATTATTCCAGCCAATATGAGGAACGGGATTTTTTTTGTCATTTTTTAAGTTTTCAACAACACCGGAAATTATACCCAGCCCTTTTGTATTTGTAAATTCAGAACTTTCTTCAAAAAGTAATTGCATACCAAGACAAATTCCAAATAAAAGACTTTCTTTTTTGAAAATAAAATCATAAATTTTTTTATCTATACTAAATTTTTTAATATAGTCCATAGCATGAGAATAGGATCCAACACCCGGTAACACTACTAAATCGTAAGTTTTATAATTTCTTACATTTAAATCTATAATATTAGTCTTATATCCAATCTTTTTTAAAGCATTATAAATACTAAATAAATTATTTAATTTATAGTCGATTATACCTACTTTTATATTTTTATATGTTGACATTAATACCCTTGTTTTTTAAATAATTTTTCAACCTATTAATAATAGTCACCTTGTTTGTAAAATTATTGAAATTTTTCAGAAAAGTTGTGTTACCAATTTTAATTTTTTTATAATTAGTTTTTATAAGATTATTGTAATGAAATAAACTTGCTATAGCTACACCTTTAATATTTGTTTTTTTTATAACTTGATAAACGTGCTCAAAACTTCCTGCACCCCCATGTGCTATTACAGGAATTTTAATATTTTTTGATATTTCACGGATTGATTTAATATCAAATCCACTTTTGGTTCCCTCGTTGTTAATGGCTGTTAAAATTATTTCACCTGATCCAAATTCCTCTAATTTCTTTGCCCAGATCACAGGATCAATTTTTATTAAATCTCTTCCATTTGATTTAGTGATAAAGTTATTTTTTCCAATTTTAGTATACTCTACGCTTGATATGATGGTTGATGAACCAAATCTTTTAGAAGCTTTTTTTATAAAATTAATATCTTCTATAGCAGCTGAATTGACTATAACTCTATCAGCTCCATTATTTAACATTTTCTCTATCTCGTCTAAAGAATTAATGCCACCGCCAACTGTTAATGGTATATGTAAACTTTTAGCTGTTTTTTTAACAAACTTTCTAAGATTATTTGTTCCATATAATGTTGCAACATTATCTAAATATATAATTTCATCTGCACCATTTTCATAATAAGATTTCGCGAAGTCAAATGGCTTTCCAAGAATTCTGAGACCCTCCAAGTTAATTCCCTTTATCAACAAACCATTTTTAATATCTAATTTTGGAATTATTCTTATAAGTTTTTCCATAACATAGGTAAACTCAATGCACGATGATTTTAAGTAAATATTGATTTTGAATTATACCTAATCCATTTATAATAAATCTATTCTTATTTTCATCTTTTATTGTCCAACTCCTTGCTGGATTTTTCTGTCTTTTTAAGTCAAATGGCATATTAAATTTAGTAAATGAAAAAGATTTAACTTTTTTATGATTTTTTAGAAAACGTGAAAATGAACTTATTGATAAATTATTCCAACCCCTCTCAAGTTTGTTTTTTTTAATATCATTTGACATTCTATAATATATAAAAACATCTACAGGATATGGATTAAACATATCACAAATATAAATTTCACCTTTTGATTTAGTCCAATTTAAAATGTTTTTTAAAAATATAGTAAAATCGTCGAATATTGGATGAACCCCAACCATAAATATTTTTTCATAAGTGTTAATAGGCCATGCTTTTGGATTTAAAACTGATTTCTTATAAAATTTGCAATTGGGTACATTTTTTTTTGCTTTATTTACTAATTTTAAAACGGAGTCCATGCCATGAAATTCACATTGGGGATTTTTTTTTTTTAAAAAATAAATAAAATTTCCTGCCGCACATCCAACATCGAGACATAAAAATTTTTTGTTATTATTTTTAAATGATAATTTTTCAATAAATTTAAAAACTTCTTTTGGACTTAATTTATTATTATTTTTAAGATAAATTTTTGTATCAGCTGTTCTTTCTTTTTTTTTTATTTTTTTTGACATTAATAACTATAGATTTTTATTTGCGTTTAATATATAAATTAATAGTTTTTACAAAAATATCAAAAAAATTAGTTGTTAATAAATATGAGCAAAAAGTTTATTGTAATAATCATTTTTATATTCTTGGGAATAATTTATTTTTTTATAAATTTAACAATAAGCAATGAAAATTTTAGAGGAATAAAATCTATCTTAAGTTTAGAGCAAAAAAATATAATAAAAAAATATATTTTTCCCTATACACAGATTTCTATACTAGAAAAAAAAATATTAGATCAGAAAAAAAAATTAAGAATGTTTCGACCATGGGTTTATAAAAGTGAATTATACTTTAAAGAAAGCCTCCAAAATATAAAGATTAAAAAGAATGAAGGCATAAAATTATCTGAGAATATGATTATGAGCAAATATACAATTCTTGACGGTTTTTATACTGGTTTGAGCAAAATAAAACCAGGTGGTTATATTGATTTTCATCAAAATAATATTTTGATTTTATCTGCACGTGGCATTCTAGCTTATAATGATAATATTAGTAACAAGCTTCATTTTAAACAAATTAAAAATAATATTAATGACTTTATAAGTTTTGAACAATTTAAAAGAGATTTTAGCAAGCTGACTGACTTATATATTTATGAAAATAAAATTTATATTGCATATACAGATGAAATTAAAAAAGACTGTTTTAATACAAGCGTAATATATGGAGACATGAATTATCAAGAAATAAAATTTAAAAAATACTTTGCGTCACAAGATTGTATTTCTTCACCATCTAATGCAGGATATTATTTTGCTGCCAGAAGTGGTGGAAGAATTCAAAATTTTGACAATAATCACATTTTATTATCAACTGGTGAGTACGGAGAAAGATTTTTAGCACAGGAAAAAGACAACATAAATGGTAAAGTAATTAAAATTAATCCTTATAATTCAGATTTTGAAATTATATCGATGGGACATAGAAATCCCCAAGGTTTATTTTATGATAAAGATAATAATTTCATTTTACAAACTGAACATGGACCTTACGGAGGAGACGAAATTAATTTAATTGAAATTGATGAAATAAATATAAATAATCCACTTAATTACGGATGGGCAATTTCATCTTATGGTGAACATTATGACCCTAAAACCAAGGAAAATGAGGAAATGTATAAAAGATATCCCCTATATAAATCGCACGAAAAACATGGGTTTATTGAACCACTTAAACATTTTTCTCCTGCAATAGCACCCTCAGAAATAACAAAAATAAATAAAAACAGATATGTAGCATGTGGAATGAAAGCCAAATCGATCTTCTTTTTTGAATTAAATGATAAAAAAGAAATAATTAATTTTAAGAAAGTTAATATCTTTGAAAGAGTAAGAGATATAAAATTTCACAATAACACAATATACTTATTCCTAGAAGATACTGTTTCTATTGGAATTATAAAATTAAATTAAAAATATTATTTTATAAATTTATTTAGGGGACATCTTTAATGTCTCTATAAAATAATCAATATCTTTTTTATCATTATAAATTTCTAAAGACACTCTAAATGTATTTTTATAATTTAACTTTTTCATTTTTTACCTTTGAAATATTTCTAAATTATATTTTTTTCCTCGAAATTTCGAGTTAATTTTAAAAATAGTATATATCTTATTTAGGAAAACCAATGGATAAACAAAAGTAAAAATTATTACTTTGAGTGATGTTCTGAAAAATCTATAATAAGAAAACTTATTCAAAGAAGACTTGTTGAATTGAGATTGAATTTTTAATTCTGTTTTTATAAAATATATATAATCACTAGGTAGAAATGAAATCTGATAAAATATTTTTCTAAAAATTCCAAATTTTGATCTTAAATGATCAAAGTTCTTGCTTTTGTGATTTCCAAAGATTAGAAAAAAATTATTATAATAGTAATCTAAAAAAAATACCTCTTTAAAATTTAAATAGTTCCACCAATTATTATATTTCATATCTGATGAAAAAGTAGTCAAAACTTTTTCATTTCTCGAATTTCCATAACTTTGGATTCCTAAAAAGGTTGGTCTATAACAAATTTTTTCTTTTTTTAATTTTAAAATTTTCAAAAGTTTATCAACAAATTTTTCTTTTTGTTTTGAAATGTATTCATTAAAGAATAGATAATTATTTTTTTTACCTAATGAATTCAAGTATTTACTTATATGTCTAGTATTTGCATAACAATACTGAACAATGCTCTCATGATTGGTTGACTTTTTAAATTTATTTCTTGAAAATCTAACTTTAAAATCTTCAGCTACCGCAATATGAATGCAATCTTTAAAATCATTAAGTAGTTCATTAATATTTGTATAATCATGTAAATTAAAAACAATGTATTTAATTTTTTTAGGATTTTTATTTAAATAAATGCATAATATATAATGAAGTAATAAGAGTAAATTTTTTTTATTATACTTTAATTTAAAAGATTTATCATTTATTAATTTAAAATAAAGATCAACAAATTTTTTTTTATTTAAAGTATAAACAGGATTTGCAAGTAAAAAAATTTCATTAAAATTCTTATATGTTTTAAAATAATCAAAAAAAACCTGTTTGAATAAAAACTTTTTCTTAAATTTTTTATTAAGATGTTTCTTTACAAAATTATAATATTTTTTTAATTCTGGTTTTTTTTTTATCTTTTCCAAAGACTCATTATTAAAAAAGAAATAATCTCTATCTTCTATCATTGGCACAACTCTTGATTTATTAACAATTAAATATCTATTCTTATGATGGTTAAAAATATCATATACATATCCTGGATCCTCACTAACAAACTCATTAATTGCATCTTTAAAATTTTTACTCTTTAAATTTAAAAAATAATTTTTATAATTTGTTGGAAACTGTATAGTTCTAGAATGACCATCTAGCAAAGACTCAATAAATTGAGTTTGTTTTCCAAATCCATGGGAAATTAAGATTAGTTTTGTATTTTTTATAAATTCTTTTAGATACATATTTTCATAAAAGCTTTTAATATACTAATATAAATAATATGACAAATTTAACGATAAATAATAAAGCTTTAAATTTATTATTTTTGAAAAAAAAAAAATTCAGTGTTACAAAGTTATTAATATTTAAAAGCTCATATTTTTACCAAAATAAAGAAAAGAAAAAGTTTAGATAATGGTAATTTGGATTATTGGACTTTCAGGAACAGGAAAAAGTTATTTGGCCAAAAAAATTTTTTCTGGCTTAAAATGTAAAAAAAAAATAATTGTGGATGGGGATGAAGTGAGAAAGTATATAACAAACAACTTAAAATACACAAAAAAAGATAGATTAAAAAATTCATTATTGATCACAAAATTATGTAACTTTTTAGAGAAACAGGGCTTTTGTGTAATTTGTTCAGTATTATCCATTTTTCCAGAACATCAAAAAAAAAATAGGAAAATATTCGACAAATATTTTCAAATTTATATTCAAGCAAATAAAAAAGTTTTAATTAAAAGAAATAATAAAAAAATATACAATAAAAAAAATGTTGTAGGAAAAACCATTGATTTTCCAAAACCTTATAAAAGTAATCTAATAATTAAAAATAATTTCGAAAAATATAATAAAAACTTTATTACTAAAATCATTAAAAAAATTAATTTAAGTGTATAATCAGTTTAAAAGAAAAATTAAAGAAATATTAAAAAATAAATATCAAAACTCAATATTTTTAAATAGAGACTTTATTATTAGAGAAAAAATTAAATTAGAAATAAAAAAAGAAATTTTAAAAAATAAAAATTATCATAACAAATGTCCTGACTGCATTTTTTTTAAAAATGAATTTAAAAATAGTTTTAAACTAATCAAGTACTTTAAAAAATTTAACACACATTTAAATTTAAAAAAAAAATATGATAAAAATCTTAAAAAATTAACAAACAAAAATTGCTCTATAGATGTATTAATTCTTCTTTGTGAAAATATCAAAAATATAAAAAATATAAATCAAGCTCAAAAACTAAATACCATATTAAAAGTAAATGACATCTTAATTGTCAACTATTTAGAAAAAAAAATAAAACTACACGGAAAAATTTTACAAAATTTCAAGTTAGAAAATAAAATTTTAACAAAATTTTTATGAATATTAATCTATTATTATCAGAAACAAATAGGTCATTAATTTATATAAGTGTTTTATTTAAAAATAGGATTCAAGTAAAAAAAATTTTTTACTATTCCAAAAAAAAAGGAGAGTTATATAAATATTTAAAAGAAAAGAAATTATTAACAATAACAAAAGTAATTAATTCAAATGATATAAATAGTAGCTTTTTATATAAAAATCTAAAATTATTTAACAACAAAAATATTATTATATATTCAGGTTACCCTGGACAGATCATTAGAAATAAAAAGATCTTAAAAAAAAACTTATACATTTTCATCCAGGAAATTTACCTTTTTTTAAAGGAAGTACTACAATTTACTATACCTTATTAATGAAAAAAAAATTATGTGTTTCTACTATTATATTAAATGATAAAATTGATACGGGAAAAATTTTATTTAAAAAATTTTTTTCCCCTCCAAAAAATATTAATGAAATTGAAAATAAATTTGATGATTATATTAGAGGTAATACATTAGTTTCTTTTACAAAAAATTATAAATCAAAATCCTCTTTTAGAAAAAAAAATACAGAAAAAACAAAATTCAATTATTATATTGCTCATCCGATTATAAGAAAAATCGTATTAAACAAAACTTCAGTTAAGAAATTATTTTTAAAATTTAGTATTTGATTAGTTACTTTAAAATTTTTTTTCAGTGCATAAATTTTGCTGAAAATTATATTGATAAAAGGTTTTCTCTGATCGAGATAGACCAAATAACCATATACCTTTATAAATCATGTCTAATTAAATATTTTTTTTTAACTTCTTTTATAAGAAGTTCTAATAAGTAAAATAAAAAAAGATAAAAGCATACCAATAAAGAAACTTGGAATTATAAAATTTTTTGCAGGTGTTGAAATTTGAGCAATAGGTGACGCTTTGTCCAAAATAAGATTATAATTTAAGCTATATTCATTAATTTTAGACTTTAAATCTCTAAGATGGATTAGTTGTTTTTCTAACACCTTAGATCCTCTATAAAATAAGGCTTCTGGTTCGTTAACAACAGAATTTCCATCAACCATTGATGTTAAAATTGGATTTTCTAGATTAATATCAATAGCAACTTCTAAATTTTTTTTGTGATCATTAATTTTAGCCTCTAGCAAGCCATTAATTTGTTTTTTAAATTCTGTCTCAGTCTCTTTTTTAACAAATAATACATAGTTATTTAAAAACTCTTGATTTTTTAATTTTTTTGTTAATCTAAGATTATAGTTTATTGTGTAAGGTGTTATTTTTTTTGTTTTTTTACTCTGATTTATCGATACAGTGCCTTGATATATATTGGGTAATAATTCAGTAAATTCATTATTTTGTTCAAAAAATTTTATCAGTGTTTCAGAAGAATCTAATAACAATAAAAATTCTTTATTAAAATGTTCATCAGCACTAATATCAGTCTCAAGATTATAAATGAACAAGTCGTTGTACTCTTTAAATATCGACTTTGGAGCACTTCTGATTTTTACTGTAGTTTCAAAATATTGAGGTAAACTTGCACCATAAAAGTAGCCAATGGCTGAAATAATTGCACTTGAGACAAGGATTATAAACTTATCCTTCCAAAAACTTTTAAATAATTTGCCAATATCAATTAAATCATCGTCTTTAGATATATTTTTAGATTTCATATTTTTTAAAACTATAAATTATAGACCTTCAAATATTGAATATAAAGAATATTAATTTTTTCGAAATATATTTACAGATTTGTTGTTTAAAAAAATTTTTTTCAGTGCATAAATCAAGCCAATTGAGCTATTAGTACTGGTCAGCTGCACGCATTACTGCGCTTCCACACCCAG